>ENA-OQCU01000287-OQCU01000287.1-human-gut-metagenome-genome-assembly--contig:-NODE-287-length-25414-cov-4.401273_pt1 | contig 25414 bp, 20 predicted proteins | sample MGYA00242504_ERZ504590 | MGnify/ENA primary metagenome ERZ504590 (study PRJEB26092, sample SAMD00036318) | human gut metagenome | host: Homo sapiens | study: EMG produced TPA metagenomics assembly of... | reverse complement strand
CTTCGAACCTCCGACCTCATCCCTTATCAGGGATGCGCTCTAACCACCTGAGCTACGGGCCCGATCCATACGCTTCAAAAGCGCACGATGAACTAGACTACCAGAATTGCCCGTATGTGTCAAATCCAGTCGGATTTTTGTGGATTTCGGCGTGTCGTTCTCGCCGTTGTGTGTCTTCACATGGCTTCCTGCGCCGACAATCGCGGGTGCGCCGATAAGGGACATGGGTTACTGTAGGTGATGGCTATGGTGATGTCTGGCGCATCGGCGGCCAGACCGACTTCCTGCGACGAAAGGGTGTACAGTGCAGTATCGATACTGTTGTGGCGATGAAGACATGTCATTCGATCTCATTCCGGAACCGCAATCCGTGACATTGAAAGGGGAGGCCGCCGATTCGGATGATGCCGGAGCTCCGGTACCCGTCGCGTTGCCGCTCGTAGGCCGCATCTCGGAAGATCGCGACATCGATGACATCGCCGGCGTTTTCCCGACCCAGCTTGCCGATGATATCGAAGCGGCGACGGGCCTGCGCTGGGACATCGCCAGCGATGTCATGGTGGCCGGACTGGCCGCGCCAAATGCCGCGACTGCGCACCCGGTTCCGCCATACGCTTCATGCTGGAAGTCGTTCATCACACTGAGACTCGACCCCTCATCCCTGGAGCCGCAGGAATACCGCCTGACCATCGCACGCTCCGGCATAGACGTCGTCGGCGGCGATACGGAAGGCGTGCGCAACGGCGTGCAGACCCTTCGCCAGATCATCCGTCAGTGCGCGCCGGCGCTGCCTCGACTCGTCATCGCGGACAAAACCGGCGTACAAGGTTCGCGGCTACTATCTCGACGCCACGCGCGGCCGCGTCCCCACGCTCGACTGGCTGAAAACATGGGCCGACCGGCTGTGCCTGTACAAGTACAACCAGCTTCAGCTATACATCGAGCACACGTTCATGTTCGACGATCTGAGCGAGACTTGGCGCGGCACCAGCCCGCTCAAGCCCGCCGACATCATCGCGTTCGACGAATACTGCGCGCGGCTCGGCATCGAGCTGGTGCCGTCGGTCTCGACTTTCGGACACCAGTACATGGCGATGCGCACGCGCGAGCTGCGCCACCTCGGCGAGTTTCCCGAGGACGCCGACCGTCGGTACGGTTTCGTGGAGCGGCAGCGTCACCACACGCTCAACATCACCGAACCGGAGTCCCTCACGTTCTCGTTCAAGCTGATCGATGCTTACATGCAGCTGTTCCGCACACGCAAGTTCAACATCTGCGGCGATGAGACGTTCGACTTGGGTCGCGGCCGTTCCAAGCCCGAAGCCGAACGCCGCGGCGTGGCCGCGATGTACGCCGACTTCGTATCGCAGCTGTGCCGTCACTTGTCTGAGCGCGGCCGCGAGCCGATGTTCTGGGGTGACATCGCTGTGGAGATGCCGCAGATCCTCGGCCTGTTGCCGGATAACGTCACGCTGCTCAACTGGCTGTACGCGCCGGGCATCGGCGAAGACAAGGTACGCCTCGTCGCGCAGGCCGGGGCCCCGCAGTACGTGTGCTCGGCGGTGTGGTGCTGGAATGCGCTGCTGCCGCGCCTCGACGACTCGTGGAACAACATCTTCCGACTCGCGCGCTACGGCGTGAAGTACGGTGCGGTCGGGTATCTGGTGACCGACTGGGGTGATTACGGGCATGTCAACGATCCGCGCATGGCGGTTTCCGGCATGATATTCGGCGCGCAGTGCGCGTGGAATCCGATGGGCTCATATCCACGGGTGAGGCCGGGTGCGGCGACGGCGAAGAAGGCTCTGCTGCCGGTTATGCCGATGCCGCCGACGATGCCGTCCGCGAGAACAAGGCCGCCGCGGACGGGGATTCCCCGGCGCCGCTCCGTCGAGCTCGGAAAGCGACGATTATAGCCGGTGGCGCGGCCGACGCGATTGCGGGCGCGCCGGCCGGCGGCGATGGGTCGTGTGCCGAGATGTGCCGTCGCGTGGCCGAGGTCGAATACGGCGACCGTTCGGGCGGCATAGTCGAGGCACTGCGAGATGCCGCCTGTCGTGTGGCGTTCAGCTGGGATGACATGGTCTGGTACTGCGAGCTGGATGAAGGCGACGGACGGATGAATCGCGATGCCGCATCGGCGATGCATCTCGGCGTGCATGGGTTCAGCGGGGAATACGGGCGGGAGTGGGATGCCCGACTGCTGGGCAGTACCGATCTTGATGAGGCTCGGCGCACGATGCTGCAAGGGCTGTCGCCGCATATCGTCCGCGCGGCCGAGGCGAACGAGGCGCTGCTGTGCGACGCCATGCGACTCGGCGCCGCCGCTGGCCGCGCATCGCGTTTGGGTGCGGCTCGGCGTGATGTGCCGGCGATGCTGGCCGCCATCGAGGGGCAGTGCTGGTTCAACTTGGTCGGCTTGTGCCTTGCGCGGCGGCATGACGTCATCACGGTCGATGCCGGCGATATCGCCCGCGCGTCGGCCGGGTTGATCGAACCGGACGCAGGCTCTTCCGCAGGGCCGGAAGCCGTGCAGGATGTCTCGATTCGAGTGGCACGTGGTCTGGAGCGCTGGTTCGAGACCTACTGCGACTTGTGGCGTTCTGTCAGCGCGGAATCGGAATTGGCCCGCATCGCCTCCATCGTGTGGCGCTGTGCCGACGCCCTGCGTTCATAAGCCCAAGCGCACATCAGAGGCGGGGCGTCGCGCGGTAGTGGCATGAGCCGGTCGTTGTTGCCGTGCCGGCGCTCGCTGGCTGAGACGGCGCGAAAATGCGATCCATGCCGGGTCTCATATGTGAGATCCGGCATTTCGTTGTGCCGCAAGGCATCGTCGCCTCGTGCAGCGGCGTTTTTTCAGGCCCTGACAGGCGAGCTTGCCGGGTATCTGCGCTTCAAGGGGGTGATTTTCGGTCGCCGGAACATCTATCTGCATTTCAAGGGGTTGCGGCACAGAGGCATCCGAGGTATATGAGCCATTCACTTATTGGAATGACGCGGTTCTAGCAGTGTTCCTACTTGGTCACCAACCCCTTGAAACGTAGATAGATGTTCGGGAAGTCGAAATCACCCCCTCGGAATGCAGATAGCCGTGTAATCCACGCCTTTCGCGCAATATTCGTGCCGCTCAGGGCACCGACATCGAGTTTTCAGCTCTCGTCGTCGGGCAGCGCCATGTCGCTGGAGCCGAATCGCGGCCCGCTGGTCGATTCGCGCTGCACTAGCTGCGGCGGATACGCGGTGTGCGCCGGAAGCCAGTGTTTGCTGCTGGCACTGACGCTGATGAGTCGCAGCGCTTCATGGGCGATGAGCCGGCACGGCGGGAGAATCGACGAGAGCGGCGGGTCGGCGATGGCCGCCGCGGGGGAGTCGCCCGACCCAATGACCTTGACCTCGTCCGGCACACGGATTCCCAGTTGGTTCAGCGCCATCAGCGCTCCGATCGCCACATCGTCGGTGGCGCAGATGAGCGCGTTCGGGCGGTTGCCCTTGTCCCCGAACAGTCTCATAACGTCGTGATACCCGCGCTTCGCGGAATTGTCGCCGAACGTGGTCCAACCCGGTTCGGTCATCAGGTTCATGACCCTCGTTGACGTCTGCAACGTGGCGAACAGCTCGGCGGCGCTGGCGGAGTTGACGTTGCCGCTGAGGAATGCGATGGAGTTGGCATTGTACTCGGCAAGGTGCGAAAGCATCAGCTTCATGGAGGCGCTTTCGTCGACGCCAACCCAGTTCACGTGGAAGGACGTGGAGTGGCCGAACGCCTGAACCAGCGAGGTCATGCCGACGTGGTCATCCAGGAACGTTGCGGTGTTGGCGTCTTGCGGTGGCATGACCACCAGCCCGTCGACCCGGCGGGCGAGCATGGCTTCGATGCGTTCCGTCTGGGTTCGCTGGTCGTCGCCGAGGCCCAGCAGCAGCTGGCGTCCCGAGCGGTTGACTTCAGGCTCCAACTCCGCGAGCAGTCGGGCTGCCAGAGGGTCGGTCGGGCCGGGCATGATGAGGCCGATGGTATTGGTCGTGTCGCTGCGCAGTGCGCTGGCGGCGGAGTTGGCCTGATAGTTGAGCTGTTCCGCCGCGTCCCGCACGCGTTTCGCGATGTTGTCGTCTTTGGTGCGGCGCCCTGAAAGAACGCGGGAGACAGTGGCTTTGGATACGCGCGCCAATGCGGCGACGTCGGTGATGGAACTCGTTGAGCTCATCGTTCATCACCTCGGATTGTCTGCTTCGATTAGTTCTGCCGGGCACCGCGTCGCTGCCCGTTGTATATAGGATACATGAACGCACATTGCGCTCATTGGTCGCCGCGATGCCGTATGGGCGTGATTATTGCCAATGTTTCCAGTGGACAGACGTAATGGTTTCTGTATAGATCATACCATTTCATTACAGAATTGAGAAATCGGTTTCCGGGTTTACTAAGCGGATTTTAGGGTGTATAGTGACGGATGAAAGAAACGATTTGCTCGCGATGGTGTCAGCAAATCACCAACCCATCCAGCGGTGGATGGCTCAGCACGGAGGAGATGCTATGGTCGCCGATATTGACGGGTTCCTGCCGGACAGCGCGTTTCTGCTCGACGTTCCCGCCACCGATTGGAAAGATGCCATCCGGCTTGCCGGCAAAGGACTGGTGGCGGCTGGTTTCACCACCGACGCGTATACGGATCAGATGATCGAGACGGTCGAGAAAATGGGCCCGTACATCGTCATCGCCCCGGGTCTCGCGCTCGCGCACTCCCGCCCGTCCGAGGCCGTGCTGAAGACCGGCCTGAGCTGGGTGCGCCTGTCCACGCCGGTGAAGTTCGGCAACAAGGCCAACGACCCGGTATCGCTGGTTATCGGTCTGGCCGGTCATGACGAGAACGAGCACATCACCGTGATGTCCGCCATCGCCTCAGCCCTGATCAATCCCAAGAAGACCGCGGCGCTCGCCACGGCCCCCACGCCGGAAGCCATCCGCGACATCCTGCATCAATAGCAGGACGGCGCAACCCGGGCCGGGCCGCCGGCGAGCGGCACACCCACACTTCCATAACTGAATCCAATAACTGAAACCCAATGGCTGCGCGGCAGTCATTCCAACGAAAGAAACGAGGGAATCATGAACATCCTCTGCGTATGCGGCAACGGCATCGGCACATCGGTGCTGTTGAAGGTCAATGTCGAATCGGTCGCGGCCGACCTTGGCGTCGATGTCAATGTCACCACCTCCGATGCGGGCAGCGCCAAGGGCACCGCCAACATGAACGATCTGGTGCTCACCTCCGCCGAGCTCGCGCCCGAGCTGGAAGGCACCACCACGCCCGTCGAAGTCATCACGAACTTCATGGACACCGACGAGATTAAGTCGGTGCTGGAGAAGTACGCCGACTGAGCCGCTCCCCGTTACGGCCTGCGTGAGATGCCGGCCAGAAACCATAACAAGAAAAGAAGGAATCCATGAACGTTGTCGTTCAAGTGCTGAATTTCATCAGCCAGGAAATACTGAATGTGCCGGCGTATCTGATTGGCATCATCGCGGCCATCGGCCTGATCGCACTGAAGCGCAGCGCCGGGCAGGTCGTGTCGGGCGCCCTGAAGGCGGCCATGGGCTACCTGATCCTGGGTGCCGGCGCTACCGTCGTCACCTCGGCTCTGGCCCCGTTCGGCGACCTGGTGCTCAAGTCCACCGGCGCGCACGGCGTCGTGCCCACCAATGAGGTCATCACCGCGCAGGCGTCCAGCCAGTACGGCGCCTCCTCGGCGTACATCATCGTGCTCAGCTTCATCGTGATGCTGCTGCTCGCGCGGTTCACCCCGCTGAAATACATCTTCCTGACCGGTCACCACATGGTGTTCATGTCCACCATGCTGGCCGTGGTGCTGTCCGTGGGATTCGGCACGGACCACCAGCTGCTCATCGTGATCATCGGCGCCATCCTCATGGGCGTGATCATGGTGGTCATGCCGGCGTTCGCGCAGCCGTTCATGAACAGGGTGACCGGTAGCGACAAGCTGTCGATCGGCCACTTCAACACCCTCGGCTACATTGTCTCCGGTGCTGTCGGCGCCGGCGTGGGCAAGAAGTCGAAGTCCACTGAAGACATCAACTTCCCGAAGGGCCTGAGCTTCCTGCGTGACTCCATGGTCTCCACCACGCTGCTCATGGTCGTGCTGTACCTGGTCTTCTCCGTGTGGGCCGCCATCGTGCTGCCGGCCAAGGAAGCGTTCAAGATCTTCTCCACCAATCCCGACAACTACGGTTCGTTCTTCATGGCCGCGTTCGCGCAGGCCCTGCAGTTCGGCATCGGCGTGAGCATCATCCTCTACGGTGTTCGTATCATCCTCGGTGAACTCGTCCCCGCCTTCCAGGGCATTGCGAACAAGGTCGTGCCCGGCGCCCGCCCGGCGCTGGACATCCCGATCGTGTTCCCGTACGGCGCCAATGCTTCGCTGATCGGCTTCCTCGGCTCCTTCGTCGGTGGCCTGGTGGCTCTGGCGATCATCGCCGTGTGGCTCGGCCCGGTCTGGGGCGTCGCGCTGATCCTGCCCGGCATGGTGCCTCACTTCTTCGATGGTGGTGGTGCTGGTGTGTTCGGCAACGCCACGGGTGGTCGTATCGGTGCCATTGTCGGCTCGTTCATCAACGGCCTGCTGATTACCTTCCTGCCGGCCGCGCTGATGACCGTGATGGGCAGCTTCGGTCTGGCCAACTCCACCTTCGGTGACGCCGACTTCTGCTGGTTCGGTACGATTACCGGCAACATGGCTCACCTCGGTCCTGTCGGTGGCGCCATCTGCCTGCTGATCTTTGCCGCGGTGCTCTTCGCCGCCGCGTGGATCTGGCAGGTCAAGGTCGTCAACGCCGGCTGGACTCCGGGTGCCAAGCACGCCGAGTACATCGAGCAGGTGAAGGCCGAGGAGAAGGCCGCCAAGGCCGCTGCTCGCGCCGCCAAGAAGGCCGCTGCGGAAGCGTGATACTGTTCCGCCGCCGCTGAGCGATTATGCGGGAGCGTGAGGGTGCGAGTGCCCTCGCGCTCCCGTTTTTGTGCGTGGGAAGGCGTGAGATCGCGGGTGGTTTCGCGGAGTGCGCAGTATTGTGCTCCCGCTAGCGGGAGCTGTTGAGCGCAGCGAGACTGAGAGTGGTTCTGTGCAGTGGCTGGTCAGACCACCCCCAGTCGCTGCGCGGCGGCCCCCGCCAGCGGGGGCGTTGTATTCCTTGCCTCATGCTGACTGGGGGCAGCGTCTGCGACAATGGCTCGTATGCCATTGCCCAATCAGCGTCGTCATGCCCGAGAAGCACCCGCGTCCGCCTCAGCCGCCGCCGCGTCGACCATGCTTGAGGTGGACGGCCTGCAATTGCATGTGACGCGCAAGCGCATCAAGAACCTCTATCTGCGTATCAAGCCGCCTCTGGGAACCGTCGAGGTGTCGGCGCCGATGCGCATGAGCCAGCGTCAGATCATTGGTTTCGCTCATGAACGGCACTCGTGGATCGTGCAACAGCAGCGGCGCATGGCCGAGGCCCGACGGATGTCATTGCGGCAGGCCGAGACGTTGACGCCCCTCCCCAGCGCTCCCGCCGGTGATGGAGGGCATGCCGGTGTCGATGGCCGCCGGGGCGGCGATCAGCCGCAGCTCCCCATGTTCGACCGTTCGGCCATGTGGACCGATGAGCGCAAACATGCCGCCGCGGCCGCGATCGATGCCGCGCTTCCGGGGCTGTTGCGCAAGTGGGCGCCCATCGTCGGGCGTTCGCCGAGCCATGTCACCTTGCGGGTCATGACGTCGCGCTGGGGGTCATGCACGCCGAAAACCGGGCGTATCCGGCTGAATCTTCAGCTTGGTCTGATGGAGCCGCGATTTTTGGAGTACGTTCTCGTCCATGAAATGACCCATCTGTGGGCCAATGGTCACGGGGCTGATTTTCAGCGGCGGATGAGCGCTTATCTGCCGAGCTGGCGTGAGCTGCGCCGTGAACTCAACAAGCGCGTACTGCTGTGAAACATATCGTGAAACATGCTGGCCGACATGTCGCGGCAGCAAAACAAATGATGGCGGCGGCTCAGCATTGCCACTGAACCGTCGCCATCATTGATGTGCATCTTTTGCGTCAGACCCTGCCGGTGTGCATGGGAGCGGGCATTCACCCGCCATGCATGCTGCCTGCTGTCTGCCGCGATCTATCGCGTCACGCCAGATGCGAACGCATGAACCACTGGAACTTCTCAAGCTCCTGCACGTGGTCCTGGATGATGTTGGAGCTGATCACATCCAGCTCGTCCAGCTCGGCGATGGCCTTGCGGTCATCGGCGATGAACGCGTCGTAATACTCGATCAGGGCCTCAAGGTACTTCTCGGTGCCGGCGCGACCGTCGACGTCGAATGGCTTCCAGGTGCGGTTGCGGGTGATGGCATCGGCGCGGCCGTCAGGCGTGCCGCCCAGCGTGGCGATGCGTTCGGCGGTCTCATCGGCCTGCGCGAGCACTGCCTCGACCTCAGGGTCGAGCATCTCGTGCACGGCGATGAAGTTGGGTCCGGTCACGTTCCAGTGAGCGTGCTTCAGGACCAGCGCGGCCTCCTGCTCCTGGCTCAGTCGGTTCTGCAGAATGGCAATGGCCTTCTCGGAGGCGGCTTCGTCCAGTCCCGGCACAACGAATGCAAGTGTCATATTCGTTCCTTCCTTCTGGGATATCAGTCACCCTCCAGTTTATCGATGAAGCCTGCGCGATGTGTCAGCCGCCAGCATAGTTATCGCTCACAGTGAGCGACGTAACAGGAACGTAGGCTGATGTTCATCAGCGGTACAGGTCGGGTGGAATCAGTGTGCCACATCAGGCTGATTTCGGGCCGTTTTTACGCTGGTGTGGCACGGACTGGGCTGAGAGATGGGACATGCGGCGGTGCGACTGGGCAAGGCATGTGCAGCGGGGGCAACACGAAACACGGCAGACGGCGTGACTGGACGTAGCTGCACATTCAGCAGGTACAATGCGGCAGGTCAATTCGCGTCAGTCAACGCGGTCAGTCGCCACTCGCCACTCGCCGTCATCCGCGTCGGTGCCGGCGGACACACTGGAGTAAACAGCCGGGACCCCGCGGCGAAAAGGAGCGTGCAGATATGGTCGATTCGCGTCGCGATGTGGCTGGCCAGGCCGGCCGGAGCCCCAGCCCATCCGTGCAGGCTACCATGATTGGTCTGATGGCGATTCTGCTGTGGAGTCTGATGACCGGGCTGGTTCGCGTGGTCGCCGATGCGTTCGGCGCGACGCTGGGATCGGCGTTGATATACACCTGCGGCGCGGTGCTGCTGCTGGTTTTTCGCCGGCCGGCACCGTTGCGCAAGTATCCGCGAACGTATCTGATCGTCGGCGGCCTGCTGTTCGTGTTCTATGAGTCGTCGATTTCCTTGTCGATCGGGCTGGCGTCTTCGGCGGCCTCGTCGGTGGAGGTCAGTCTGGTGAACTACCTGTGGCCTACAATGATGGTGTTGCTGGCGGCGGCATTCGTACCGAGCGGCGAGAAGCGTTCGGCGCGGAACGAGGGGATAGGACGGGAACCCGCAGCGCCCAGCGACGCGCAGGCTCAAGATGACTCGGTCCAGTGCGGCACAAACTGCAGCGCAGGCAAGCCGCCTTGCCATTCTCGTGGCCGCGCTGTGCTCCGCGTATTGCCTGGCGCTGTCGTCGCCACCGCCGGCGTGATACTGGCGGTCGGCGGCAACAGCGGTTTGGACTGGGCGCTCGCCGCAGGGCATGTCGCGGCGAATCCACTGCCGTATCTGCTGGCATTTGCGGGCGCGCTCGCATGGTCGGTGTATGCGGTGTTCACGCCCGCGCTGTCCAAGGGATTCGACGGTACGTCTGTATTCTTCCCCTTTGTGGCCGTGGCGCTGTGGATCATCCACTTCGCTTCCGGCCAAGGTTGGCCGTCTGCCGCGCCGTCGGTTTGGGGCTGCTTGGCTGTGGTGGCGGCCGCGGCGGTCATCGCTGGCGGATACGCCTGCTGGGGCTATGGAATCTTGCGCGGCAGCATGAGCACGCTTGCGATGGCCTCTTACGCTACGCCCGTGCTGTCCACGGCAGCCAGCGCGGTATTGCTGGGGTTGTCTTTGACGTTGCCGTTCTGGTGCGGCGCTCTGCTGGTCGCAGCCGGTTCGATCATCAACTGGTGGATTTCCTCGCAGCGCCGATGATCGGCAATGGCCGGCGACCTCCCGCCCGTGCCGCGCTATTCGGCGGAAACCGGCGCGTGGTCAGGGGCGCCGGCCTTGCGCACCTCGATGGTTTCGATACGGCGGCCGTCGACCTTGGTGACGGTCATGTCGTACCCGTCGTCGGAGTGCAGCACATCGCCCTCGGCACCCATCTTGCCGGTGTGCGCGAGGAAATAGCCGGCGACGGTCTCGTACGGGCCGTCCTCCAGTTCGATGCCGGTCAGATCGGCGAAGTCCTCGATGGTCATGCTCGCGTCGATGGTGGCGACGCCGCTCACGAATGCGGGCTGCTCCTTGCGCTCGCCGCCCGGTTCGCTGGGCAGGTCGTATTCGTCGCGGATGTCGCCGACGAGCTCTTCGGTCATGTCCTCCAGCGTCACGATGCCGTCGGTGCCGCCGTACTCGTCGATGACCACGGCCAAGTGGATGCCGCGCTTGCGCAGCAGTTCGAGGCTCGGCAGCAGCTTGGACGTGCCGGGCAGCGAAATGCCTTCTCGCGTCACGTCGGCCACGGTCGTCGCGTTGGGGTCGCGCACGTCCAGCAGGTCGCGCACATGCACGAAGCCGATCACGTCGTCGAAATCCTTGCCGGTCACCGGATAGCGGGAGTACGGCATCTCGCGCACGTACGCCGCCGCGTCCTTGATGCTCTGCGAACCGTCGAGGAACACGACATCGGCGCGCGGACGCATGACCTCGGCGACGATGGTCTCGGACGCGTCGAACACGTCGTCGAGGATCGTGCGCTCGTCTTTGCTCAGCGACGTGTTCGTGTTGACGAGCACGCGCAGCTCCTCGTCGGAGACCTCGCTTTCGGTCTCGTTCGGGTCGAAGCCGAGCAGGCGGACGATGCCGTTCGTGTTCTTGCCGATGAGCCAGATGATCGGCTTGCAGACCTTGGCGAACACGTCGATCGCGGGCACTACGGCGCGGGCGATCTGTTCGGTGCGCTGCATGGCGATGCGCTTCGGCACCATTTCGGAGATGACTATCGAGCAGTACGAGATGATCAGCGTCAGCACGATGGTGGTCAGCGGTGCGGCGATGTTCGCCGGCACGCCCCAGCTTTTCACGACGGGCACGATGAACGGCGAAATCGACGATTCGCCGAACGATGCGGACAGGAAGCCGGAGAGCGTCACGCCGATCTGCACGGTGGACAGGAACTTGTTGGGGTCGCGTGCGATTGCCGCCACACGTGCGCCACGGGCGTCCTCCTGTTCCATTTGATCGATCTGGGATCCGCGCAGGGAGACCAAGGCCAATTCGGTGCCGGAGAAGATGGATCCGAGCACTAGGAATATGAAGATCAGAAGGATGTTTAAACCAAGTGACATGGACTCTACTGTAGGGGGGTGGCACGTCAATTGTCGCAGCGAATCATTCTCAGTAAGAAAGGTGCGAGCCTGCCCACGCCCGAAACGAACATCAAAATCGACAAAGTCCCGAGATACCGCCCTTTATGGTTTTGTGCGCTTGTGCGCAAATGTGAGAAATCCTCGCACCTTTCTTATTGAGAACCGTTCGCTGCGACTTGCCGGCCGGTCACTTGCATCCGCAGGACTGCCTGGTGACGAGTTCGGCGGCGATGAGCTGCACGTCGGGCGTGTGCGCGGGGTCGAGCGCCGCGTTGACCGCGCAGCGGGCGAGCTCGGCATCGGTCTGCGCGGAGGAGACGAACATCGCGTCGACGTTGCGCTCGACGAGTTCGTTGATGCGGCGGCGCTCGCCTTGCGGGTCGCCTCGGACAGGTTGATGATCAGCGCCCGTTCGCGTTTGGATGCAGCGGCTTCGAGCTGGTCGGTGAATTCGGCGAAGTATGGGTTCGAGAAGTCGGGCACGATGACGCCGAGCGTGTGCGTGGTGCCGGTCTTGAGGGCTCGGGCGACGGAGTTGGGGTGGTAGTCGAGCCGCTGCGCCGCGTCGAACACCCGCTGCGCGGTGTCCGGTGAGATTTTCTTGGGACTGCCGTTGAGCACGTAGCTGACGACGGCGGTGGAGACGCCTGCGGGACGCGCCATGTCGAAACGGGTGGCGCGTTGCTGTTGCGGATGCGGCGTCTCGAATGCGTCACGCTGTGCGGGGTGCGTCACTGTGTGCGCCCTTGCAGCGTGACGCATATTGTATAACCATTGGAAAATAAGGGTTTTACTGACGCGTCACTGTGTGCGGGGCCGCACAGCGTGACGCTACCCGCACACAGTGACGCGAAATGCGGCGATAAGTCACGCTCCCGTCAGAAGCTCAGTACCTCGACCTTGCCGGTGGACAGCTGGTAGCGGGCGCCTACGATCATCAGTCGATCATGCGCCAGCGCGTCCTGAATGATTCCGCTGCGCGTGACCAGCTCTTCGATGGTACGCGCCACATGTACGCGTTCGAAGTCCTCGCTCGTATCCAACTCGGCCTCCCGCGCCTGCCATACCGACATGCCGACCGAGCACAGCACAATCGAATCCGAGCTGGCGATGCGCTCATCCAATTCGGCCATCGCATCAGCGGACTCCAACGAGCTCTCCGGGTCGCTCGTGCTGTCGGCGATCAGCGCGTCAAGTTGTTCGGCGCCCAGCGCCACCGCCCCGCAGCCTTCATGACCCATGACCATGAGCAGGCTGACGTGCAGATGATCCACGGCATATTCCAGCGATGCCAATACTGCGTCGTCGATGATCTGCCCGGCCGTGCGGATCGTGAACAGGTCCCCGAGCCCCGCGTCGAAGATGATTTCCGGCGGAACGCGCGAATCGGAGCATGACAATACCGCCGCGTCGGGGTTCTGCCGGTCGATCAGTGATTCGCGGGTCTGCATGTCCTGCCACGGGTGCTCGCTGTGCCCTTCGGCGAATCGCCGGTTTCCCGCCAGCATGCGGCTAAGCGTCGAGTTCGCGGTGGATTCCTGATCCGGGTCTTCCTCTGCCATGACATCTCCGTTCCGAGTCTCAGGTTCGCGTCGGGTCGGCGTGTATGTGCCTGTATGTGTGAGCATAGCGGAAACCTGTTTGATAAGTATGAAATATCCAAGGAACGTTCATCACCTCTGCTCATAGCGAAACCGCGGATCGGGCGCGGCTGTTTTTACCGGTTTGTGAGCGCAAACTGTGATGATTGTCATGAAGAAACCCTCGTGCGTCCGTATCGGCGAAAGCCGCTTGACGTTACGATGGGGAGACGCAATGACCGGATTGCGTGGAAAGGAACGATGATGACACTGCTTCAGCATGAACTCACTGATTTTACGGTGCAGGCTTTTCAGAACAACGAGTTCCATGAGGTGACCAAGGCGGACGTGCTCGGTCACTGGTCGGTGTTCTTCTTCTACCCGGCGGACTTCACGTTCGTGTGCCCGACCGAGCTGGAGGATCTCGCTGCCAAGTACGAGGACTTCAAGAAGATCGGCTGCGAGATCTACTCGGTCTCCTGCGACACCCACTTCGTGCACAAGGCTTGGCACGACGCCAACGAAAAGATCGCGAAGATCCAGTACCCGATGCTTGCCGACCCCACCGCACTGCTCGCGAAGGACCTCGACACCTACAACGAGGCCGACGGCGTGGCCGAGCGCGGTGACTTCATCGTGAACCCGGAGGGCAAGGTCGTGGCCTACGAGGTCATCTCCTCCAACGTCGGCCGTAACGCCGACGAGCTGCTGCGCCGCGTGCAGGCCTCGCAGTTCGTCTACGAGCACGGCGACCAGGTGTGCCCGGCCAAGTGGGCCCCCGGCGAGGAGACCATCGAGCCGAGCCTCGACCTCGTCGGTCTCCTCTGATTTCCCGCCTCACTGACGGGCTGAGTTGTCAAGCAAACAGCAGAGCTGTTTGTAGGCGAAGGCGAGCCGACAGGCAAGCACAACAGGCTGCGGCTGGAGGCCGTCCCTGATTGCAGGGGCTGGAGGGCTGTCGGTAGCGGTCAGAGTTGGCTGGGGGTCGCCAACTCTCTCGCCCCCGCTGGCGGGTAGCGATGTAAGGCGAGTGGCCTCTCCGCCCCCGCTGGCGGCGACAGCCGACTGGGGGTGGTCGCGGTGATAGGCGAACTACCCCACCCGCTTCGCGGGAGCCCCGCCGGCAGGGGCATATGCATATGTAAGGAGTTCCATATCATGACCCAGATCAACCGAAGCGATCTGTATGACGTTGTTGTCATCGGTGGCGGCCCTGCGGGACTCACCGCCGGCCTGTATCTCGCTCGCGCCCGCTATCGCGTGCTGATTCTCGAAAAGGATGATTTCGGCGGACAGATCACCATCACCGACGAAGTCGTCAACTATCCCGGCGTCGGCCGTACGTCCGGTCGTGCGCTCACACAGACCATGCGCAACCAGGCCAAGGATTTCGGCGCGGAATTCCTCTCAGCCGAGGCTACCGGCCTTGACGTGAACGGTGACATCAAGACCGTGCACACGTCACGTGGCGACCTGAAGACGTTCGGCATCCTGATTGCCACCGGAGCCAGCCCACGCAAGCTTGGTTTCGCCGGCGAAGCCGAGTACGCTGGCCGCGGCGTGGCCTACTGCGCCACATGCGACGGCGAATTCTTCACCGGCAGGGAGGTGCTGGTCGTCGGCGGCGGTTTCGCCGCGGCAGAGGAATCCGTGTTCCTGACCAAATACGCCTCCAAAGTCACCGTGCTCGTGCGCGAACCGGACTTCACCTGCGACGCGGCGGTGTCTGCCGAAGCCAAGAACAACCCGAAGATCGACGTGCGCTACAACGTCGAGCTCAAAGGCGTCACCGCCGGCAAGGGCGGGCTGCGCGAGGCGACGATCCTCGACCGCGGAACCGGTGAGACGGAATCGTGGAAGCCATCCGACGACAGCACGTTTGGTGTCTTCGTGTTCGCCGGATACGTGCCGGCCACCGAGCTCGTGCGCGGTGTCGTCGAACTGGACGACCACGGCTACGTGGTCACGCGCGGATACCTCGAGACCTCGGTGCCGGGCGTGTACGCGGCCGGCGACCTGCGCGTCAAGAACCTGCGTCAGGTGGTCACCGCCACCGCCGACGGTGCCATCGCCGCAGTGGAACTGGAGCGGTACGCCAAGCAGATGAGCGAGAAAACCGGTCTTGTGCCGCCTCGCCCGACCGCATCCGCATATGAGCAGGCCGAAGCGCAGACCGCGGCTGCCGCCAACAGTGCTGCCGCTGCCGGCACCACGCCCGCCCCGGCTCCTGTCAAGCGCAGCGCCGATACCGCCGCTGCGGCGGCAACCGCCAAAAAGCCCGGCGAGCTCTTCTCCGCCGCCATCAAGCAGCAGCTCGGCGTGGTCTTTGGCCGTATGACCCGCCCGGTCACGTTCGTCCTCGAACTGGACGATACGCCATTGTCGACGGAGTTGCAGGGATTCATCGGCGAGATGGTGGCGCTGTCGAACGGCAAACTGAATTCGGTCGCGGTCGATGCGGCGGGCGTGATCACCGCTGAGGACGGTTCCAGCGCGCCAACGTCGTTGACGGTCGGCGAGCCGTTGGCCGTCACATTGCCGGATGGCGCCGAACTGCCGGTATATGGTTCGTTGGATGATTCCGGTCGCGCGCAGTTCGACGTATCAGGGGTGCTGCCGTCTGCGCGGCCGGTCGTGCGCATGTGCGTGCCGGCCGAGAATTCCGACGCCGGTACGTTGCTGTTCACCGGCTTGGCCTTCCACGGTGTACCGTCCGGTCACGAGTTCAATTCGTTCGTGCTCGGCCTGTACAACGCCGCGGGTCCGGGCCAGCCTCTGGACGATGACCTCAAGGCTCGCGCCGAGGCCATTGACACGCCGATCGACGTGATGATCCTCGTCTCGCTCACCTGCACGATGTGTCCGGAAACCGTACTGGCCGCGCAGCGCATCGCGTCGCTGAACCCGAACGTGCGTGCCGAAGCCTACGACGTCGCGCACTTCCCCGAGCTCAAGGACCAGTATGGCGCGATGAGCGTCCCCTGCATCGTCATCAACCAGCCCGGCGGCGAGCAGAAGGTCGAATTCGGCAAGAAGAGTGTCCCGCAGATGTTGACATTGCTCGGCGCATAGCGGGCGCTGTGCCCAGCGTTATCCTTTCATCCCCTTTCAATAATTCTTACATGTTAGAATACTCCGTTAACATGTTAGAACTTCGTTGACCGTGGCCGGCGGACATGGTGCTTTCGACGCGCCACACGGCATCAATAAGGGGGCCCGCTAGGCGCAGGCCCCCGGATCAGTCAACTATGAGAGTCTATTGTCGCGGATGTGGGCAGTTGCCTCGTTCTTGGCCGAATACTGTCCGGGGCGATTCAGGAAGTGATTTACTTTCAGTATCTGAAGCCCTCCGCCTTGCGTTACGGTTCAGGCCCCGATGGATCTCTTACCCTTGCCGTTCCTGCCGCCGAGATACTTGACCAGGCTGATGCTGATCAGAGCCAGGGCGAACAGGCCGGTGAGCACCGGAATCAGCGCGGCGTAGCGATGGGCCTGATCGGGCGTGTGCGTGACCACGAACGAGGCCAGCTGGTTGCCGGACAGGCCGGCGAACGCCCAGGCGCTCAGCGCGAGACCGTGCGTGGTGGAGACGGTCTTGGTGCCGAAGTGCTGGTCGAGCAGCACCGGCAGCGTCGAGAAGCCGCCGCCGTAACCAGCGTTGATGAGGAACAGCATGGCCAGCACGGCCCACAACAGCGCATTGTTGATGCTGTTGGTGAAGATCTGCAGCAGGCATACCGCGATCGACATGATGAAGATCACCTGATAAACGGTCTCGCGGCGCTTCAGGTGGTCGGAGAGCGTGGAGAAGCCCACGCGGCCGGCCGTGTTGAACACGGAGTCCACGGCGAGCACCAGGCCGATGATGCCGGCGATGGCGGCGGCGAACTTGGCGGGGCTCAGGCCAGCATACTGCGGGAAGGCCTTGAGCACATCGTGCAGGATGTCCTTCTCCTGGCTGATAAGCGCCAGGCCACAGGTGATATTGATGTAGAAGGCGATCCAGATGCCCCAGAACACGGGCTTCCTGAGAATCTCCGCGCGGCTTACATGCGAGGTCACGGGATCATACACCCAGCCGGCCGGACGCTTGATGAGCAGGAAACCGAAGAACATCATCACCGCATAAATCACGGCGAGGATGAAGAACATGTTGACCAGCCCCACCGTGCCGATCAGGTACTCCATCAACGGGCTGGCGATGGCCTTGGCCAGGCCGAAGCCGGCGACGGCGATGCCGGTGGCGAGGCCCTTGTTATCGGAGAACCAGAGCATCAGGTTCTTGACCGGGGTCAGGTAGCCGACGCCCAGGCCGATGCCCATGATCGCGCCGTAGCAGATGAACACACCCGGCAGGAAGTTCAGAGCGATGCTCACGCCCGTGCCGGCGAAGCCGACCACGAAGCAGACCATGGAGACGAGTGCGGATTTCTTGATGTTTTTCTCCACCATGGGGCCGGCGAATGCGGCTGACATGCCGAGGAAGAAGATGGCGAGCGAGAAGCCCCATTCCACAGAGGCCGGGCTGGCGTTGAGCCTGTCGGCGATGAGCTGCTTGAACACGCTCCAACAGTAGACGGTACCGATTGGGATATGAATCAGCAATGCGGGGATGATTGCGCTGGTCCAACGATTCTCGGTAAACCTTGCCATTCGGTAGGATCCTTTCGTAACTGGCTGTACGATGACCTGCCGGCCTGAACAAGAGCCGCATCGCTCACTCAAGGCACATCATGCAGGACTGTTCGTGAACATGCGAACAATTCACTGAACATCGTTGGTGTGCATTCTATCAGCGTTCCAGCTCTTGTCGACGCCGACAGCGCTACTATAACGCCACTTCACTGGTGGGATTGCCGATGATTGCGGTCTTGATCCGTGAACTTATTCACATCGGAAATGATTATGAAAGCGTATCAATGTGATTGATAGGGGGGACGCGAAAGCCCCACCCGTGTAGGGCAGGGCTTTCGCGATATGTGCTGATATAAAACGGAGCCTCCGCTCGTCGCGGAGGCTCCGTGCTGCGGTGAACTTTGCGCGCGCAAAGCTATTGCACAAAGCCCACCGCTACGTTTTGGCCTTGGAAAGCCCACCAGGCTTTCCAAGCGGTGTTGGGCCGCGCATGCGGCCCAACACCGGCCAAAACGTCAGCCCGTGTTCTGCAGGCCGGCGGCGACACCGGAGACGGTGCACAGGATCAGATAGATGAATCCCGCCTGCTGGCTCTTGCTGAGCTCTTCCTTGTCCACCTTCTTGCGCAGCGAACGCAACGCAAGCACCTGAGTGACGGACAGCGCGTCCACGTAAGGGGAGCGGATGCGGATGGCCTGGCCGAGCACGTGACGGTGCTGCAGCGGCCATTCGTCGTTGACGATCTTGAGCACCCACTTGGTGGTGAGCTTCATCTCGTCGAGCACCTTCTTCGACAGGTTCTCGTCATCGCCGAGCGCCAAGTACATCTTGGCGATGCGCTCATCGGTCTTGGCCAGCGACATCTCGATGTTGTCGATGAACGTGGAGAACAGCGGCCACTCCTCGTACGCCTCACGCAGCGTGTCAAGGTCGCCGAACTTCTCGCAGGCCGAACCAAGGCCATACCATGCGGCGAGGTTGATGCGCGCCTGAGCCCAGGAGAACACCCACGGAATCGTGCGCAGGTCGTCGAGCGACTTCGCGCCCAAACCACGCTTGGCCGGGCGGGAGCCGATTGGCAGCAGGCCGACCTCGGTAAGCGGCGTGACGATCGAGAACCACGGGGCGAAGTCCGGCGTGTTCAGCAGGTCGAGGAAGCGCTCGTGCGAGGCGTTGTCCAGAACCTCGGTCATCTGGGCGTACTTCTCGGTCATCTCCGTGTTCGTCTTCTCGACGCTCGGAGCGGACTGCAGCAGCGTCGCGGCGGCGACGGATTCCAGATGGCGGATGGCCAGCACCGGGTTGCCGTAACGGGCGAAGATGACCTCGCCCTGCTCGGTGAGTTTGAAGCGGCAGTTGACGGAGCCCTTCGGCTGGGCGAGCACCGCGCGGTTGGCGGGGCCACCGCCTCGACCGACGGCGCCACCACGGCCGTGGAACAGCGTCAGGTCGATGTCATGCTTCGCGGCCCAAGCGACGATGCGCGATTCGGCGGAATGCAGCGCCAGCGTAGCGGTGGTCGGGCCGGCGTCCTTGGACGAATCCGAGTAGCCGAGCATGACCTCCATCTTGTTGCCGGTGGCCTTCAGACGAGCCTGCACCTCGGGAATCTTGACGATCTCTTCCAGCACGTTCACGCAGTTCTGCAAGTCCTCAAGCTGCTCGAACAGCGGGATGACGTCGATGACCGGCACATCCTCCGGGTGCGAAAACGCCAGACGGTTCAGCTCGTACACGTCGCGCACGTTCTGGGCGCTCTTCGTGAACGAGATGATGTAGCGGCGGGCGGCCTTGATGCCGTTGCGCTTCTGGATGGCACCGAGGGCGCGGAAGGTGTCGAGCACCTCGTGCGTCATCGGCTGCAGTTCGCCACGCTCGCCGTGCAGGCCGTGCTCGCGGATGTCCTCCAGCGCGCGGGCGTGCACCACGGAGTGCTGACGGAACTCCATCTCGACCATGTGGAAGCCGAAGGTCTCGGTCTGCCAGATCAGATCCTGCAACGGGCCATACGCCGAACGCTTGGCGCCGGCTTCGGCCAGGGAACGCTGCACGACCTGCAGGTCGGCGATGAAATCGTCACAGCTGTGGTACATGAGGTCGGCGTCGCGCTCGATGGTGTAGCGCAGGCGATCGGCCATCACCAGCATGACGGCGCGGTGCAGCTCCTTGGTGGAGATCAGTGCGGCCTTGTCGGTCAGGCGCTCGCTCATCTCCTTCTGGTGGCTCCACAGGCTCTTCAGCTCGGCGCTGGCCGGGGTCGTCTCGGACTCCATGGTCAGGTTGCGGCCGACCGTGCGGGTGGCCTCCTCAAGGGCGCCGATCACATGGTCGCTGAACTTGCGGGCGACCTGACGGCTGACCTTGGCGGTGACGTTCGGGTTGCCGTCGCGGTCGGAGCCGATCCAGCTTCCCGGATGGAAGAACGCCGGGCACTGCGGCTGTTCGAGACCGGCCTTGTCGCCCAGCAGCCAGTCGTTGAAACGGTGGTAGACCTTGGGAATCGTGGTGAACAGCGTGTTGTCGAAGATGTCGAGGATGGTATCGGCCTCCTCGACCGGCGTCGGCTTCTTCAGCGCGATCGGGGACGTGCGGAACAGCGCGTCGATCTCGTTGTAGAGGCGGCGGACGTTCTCCTTCTTGTCGGAGCCGCCGAGGCGCTTGTTCTCTTCCAGCAGCTCCGCGATGCGGCGGATCTTGCCTTCGACTGCCTTGCGGCGCGCTTCGGTCGGATGCGCCGTGAACACCGGGTGGAATTCGAGCTTCTCCAGCAACGCCTTGGCTTTGGCCGGCCCCATTTCGGTCAGCAGCTGATGGTAGGCGGTGGTCAGTTCGTTCACCGGGTCAACGGCTTCGTCGTCTTCCACCTGGTTCTCGCGCTGGTGCAGCACGGAAACGCGGTAGTTCTCCTCACTCAGGTTGGCGAGGTGGAAATATGTGGCGAATGCGCGGGCGAGCAGCTGGGCGTCGTGCAGATTCATCGCATCGATGGTGGCGACGGCCTTTGCCAGACCATCCTCATCGGGGTGCGGATCCGCCGTCGCTCCGGCGAAATGCTCGGCGCTTGCCTTCACCGCGTAGTTGCGCACGGTGTCGAACGTCGCCAGCAGCTGCGGGTCATATTCGCCCAGTACGTCGCGCAGAATGCGCAGGCACAGGCTCATGTCGTTGCTGAGCGACTCAGGCAGCTCCCGCTCTTCGGGGCCCTTGGTCCCGGTGCCGGTCGACACGATGGTCGCGTCGGCGGGCGTGATCTGTTGATCGGTATCGGTCATTCATAACCTCCTTTGTCTTTTGGATCCGGTTGCTCGGTCAGTCGGTCCTCCGCGGCTCCTCCGCGGTTGTGTTGGCCGTCAGTTGCGAGCCCACAGCCGGTTGCGCCAAAAGCTGTGTGCCCATTCTATTGCCCTGAAATCGCAAGTTGTATTACGAAGTCCAATTTTTCTCTGAAGGATTACTGGTAAATATGTAATCTTCACCATATCTTCACGCTGTTGGATGGCCCGGGAATGTCGTCCTGAATATCCTCGTCGCCGAATCGTCCATAATCTTGTCGAAGGTAGTCCATCATGCGAACGCCGGTTTCGGTCATACCCCATGAGTTCACGGCGCGGAGTAAGAATGACTACTGTAACCATCTTGAAAACACGCCCGAGCACACCCATAGGGCGGCAAAAACAACGGCATGATACGGATAGAGAAGAACATGCAGCAGCACAAGAACGGCGACGCGCCCCATCAGGACGCGGCGACGGCGGTGAGTCATTTCCACACCCACTCCGTTCCCCTTGACATGGAAGACATTCGACGCGACTGGGACAAGCCGATCTCCGAGGCCGGCCTCGCCGCCAAGACCAGCGTCGTCGTGCGCGTCGGCGCACTGGACCTGGGTGCTGGAACCGGAAGCTTCCGCGTGCGCGAGATGATGCACCGCATCGCGTAACCCCCTGGGCGTGCACGTGCGCGCCGACGTGAACCTGACGGACATCGAGGCCACCTGCACCGATGACGCCAACCGCATCACCGAGGTCATCGACCTGCCCACCACCGGCGTCAACACCGAGCGCATCTGGCTGCTGGAGCATTACACCGACTGGTTCAGCGTGAACCTCGGGCTCGATTCCATGTACCATCGCGCGGGCGACGTGTCCGAAGGTGTGGTGCAGAACCTTGAGCAAAGCGACATGTCCGAGGTCTCCGCGCAGCTGGCCAAGAAACTGCGCGCCGAGAAGAAGGCACAGAAGGAGCTCAGCGGCGAGGCCTCCGACGACCCGGTGCTCGACGCCCTGGAGGCGGCCGAGGTCACCGTGCCCGTCTCCATGGTCCGCGCGGCCGCGGCCGACATCACCGCGGAAGGTTCGACGGACGACGAGCTGCGCTCCGAATCCGAGGCCGCCCTGGAAGAGGATCGCGAAGCCAAGCTGCTGCATGACCGGTTGATGCAGCAGCGCTCCGGAAAGCATGATTTCGTGGAGACGCCGGATCTTGACGCGGCCGCCGCGGCGGCGGGTGGCGCGGGCGCGGACGCGGGCGCAGGCGCCAGCGTCAGCAGTGCGGAAGACCAGAACCTGAACGAATTCGGGACATCGATGTCGGCGGAGGCGCTGCTGGGCGCGAAACGCCGGAAAACCCGCGCCCACAAGCCGCTGACCGGCGAGTACGCCGAGCATTTCGACCACGTGGGCCGTTGCGCGGGCGAAGGGCGCAAGCCCATCACCGTGCGGCAGGCGCATGAGCGGCTCGACCTGATCGAGAGCCGTAAGCCGCTCTATTCCCCGGCGTTCGCCGGCTTCGCCTCCGCAGTCGCCTGCGCATCCTTCGTGTTCCTGCTCGGCGGCGGCCCCTACGACATGATCGGCGCGTTCGTCGGCGCCGGACTGGGCCACTGGCTGCGCCGCAAACTGTTCGCCCGCCACTCAACCAGCTTTTTTTGTGACGTTCGTGTGTGTGGCTCTGGCTGCGCTCGCCTGCACGGGCACTCTGCGCCTGATCGGCCTGCTCGACCCGATCGCGCTGACGCATGACACCGCGTACATCGGCGCGATGCTGTTCGTCATCCCTGGCTTCCCGCTGATAACGGGCGGCCTCGATATGGCGAAGATCGACTTCCCGTCCGGCATCCAACGAGTGGCATACGTGCTGTGCATCATCCTGATGGCCACGCTGGCAGGCTGGGGAGTGGCCATGATCGTGCATCTGAATCCGACCGGGTTCGAGCCGCTGGGGCTCAATCCGTGGGTGAACACGGGGCTGCGGGCCGTCACCGCCCTTCCTCGGCGTGTGGGGCTTCTCGATCATGTTCAATTCGCCGCAGCGCATGTGCCTGGTCGCCGCCACCATCGGCATGATCACCGACACGCTGCGACTGACGCTGGTCGATTTCGGGGTGCCGGCCGAGGCCGGGGCGTTCATCGGCGCGCTGCTGGCCGGTCTGCTCGCTGCCGGATGGCGCACCGCCGTGCACAACGGCCTGCTGCCGCCGCATCTGGGCTATCCGCGCATATGCCTGACTGTGCCGTCCATCGTCATCATGGTGCCCGGTCTGTATATGTACCGGGCGATGTTCTACCTCGGACAGTTCGATACGCTGCACGCGCTGGACTGGGCGTTCCGAGCGTTCATGGTGATTATCTGCCTGCCGATAGGTTTGGTGATGGCCCGCGTGATCACCGATAAGTCATGGCGGTATGACGTCTGACGCCTTGCCTGCGCAGCGGACGGTTCCCGATGGGATTCGTGTGAGGAATCCTCATGCGTTCCTTGTCGGGAATCATTCACCGTGCAAAGAGGAGTACGTCCAACGGCCTGCGAGCATGGTCGCCGCCACCGGCATCGCCCGCATCTCCTCCGGCGTGGAGACAGCATACGGGTCGCGGTCCAAGAGCACCAGGTCGGCTGGATCTCCGGGCTCAGGGCGGTCGCGGCCGACGGCTGTGGAAGCCGCCAGCGCGGTGCGCGCATCCAGGCATTGCTCCGGCTGGAACGGTTCGCGGTCTGAGCTTTCCGTGCCGAACACAGCGGCCGATATCGCCATCCACGGGTCGAGCGGCGCAACCGGCGCATCCGACCCCATGCGCAGCCTGACTCCGGCATCGTGCAGTGCCTTGAATGCGTAAGGGGTTCCACCCGGATTCGCCCAGAACCGCGTGATGACATCGCGATCGTCCATGGCGTGCTGTGGCTGGATGCTGGCGGTCAGCCCGAGCTTCGCGAATCGGGGAATATCCGCCGGCTTCAGCATCTGGGCGTGCTCGATGGAACCGTGGGCGTGTGTGCTCGCCGCCGCGTTGAGCACGATGGTGTTCGCCTCATCGCCGATGGCATGGCACGCGATGGCGAACCCATGGCATGTCGCCACGTGGAAATACGCCTCGATCTGGTCGAGCGCGTAACTGAGCGTGCCGTAAAAGTCGGGGAATATATCGGAATACGGCATCGAGCAGAACGCCGAACGGGTGTTCAGCGAGCCGTCCGAGATCATCTTCATCGCGCTGACGTGGCCCAGTCCATCGCTGCCGGGCAGCTCGACGCCCGTCTTCCAGCCGGTTTCAATCGCATCCTCCAGCCGTTCGGGATACACGCCCGCCTCCACGCGCAATCCTCGGATGCCATGGGTGAATGAGCCATCCCAATCGATGCCTGTCCAAGCGGAATCGTTAGCGTCGCGCGGGCGGGGAGACGCCGCGGAGAACCGGCGGGTCCATGTGTCGACGTTTTCCGCCATCTCATAGTCGCGGATGCCGACCACACCTTTGCGGGCGGCATCCGCCTCGGCCTTGCGAATCAGTTCGAGCGTCTCCTCCGCCGCTCCGGGCGCATTGTCGAGCTTGCAGTAGGCGTCGAACCATTCGAGCTCGCCCACAAGACCGGACTCCCTCACGGTCAGGCCCAGTCGCCGCGCCGCCGCGGAATTGACCCAGCCGCAATGCATGTCGGCGCTGGACAGTGCGACCGGTTGATCCCCGGACGCCGCGTCGATGGCGGCCAGCGTCGGCTGCTCGTCACGAGACCACAGCGAATGGCGGAACCGCATACCCACCACGAAGACGTCGGGATCCAGGCCCTCGGGGCTGTTTCGCCGTGCTTCGAGATGGTTGCGGAGCATGGACATCGCCTCGCTCGCACTGCGCGCACCGATCAGGTCAAGCCGGCCGAAGGTCTGGGCCCATTGCGTGAAATGCGTGTGGCAATCCCATAATCCGGGGATGGCCCAGCGGCCGTCAGCATCGATGATGGGTGCTGTGCCGCCGGTTGCCGTCGCCGAGATCCGGGAGCCGGTGGGCGTGATTGCCGCAATCGCGCCGCCCTTGATCGCGATGTCTACGCGGCGTGCGCTGCCCGGGAACCGCGCATTGGTAATTATCGTCATAATTGCCTGTACCTGCCATCCTGCATCAGATCAGAAGGTCATGGGCGCATGTGGCAGAAACATCGTACATATCCGTTCGCGCCTCGGTTGCTTGGCCAGTTACACCAATCCCCTTCACCGTACCCCCCCCCTAATTGTGTGGCGTCACCTGGCGGGTTCTAGTGATCGTTGCAACACCTGACCTACCGCAAGGAGGATCAGGTGATGAAAAGCCATCATCATGACGGGGACCGCGACGCACGCCGTTGGGCGTTCAACGGCGTCGAATACCCGACGA
>ENA-OQCU01000286-OQCU01000286.1-human-gut-metagenome-genome-assembly--contig:-NODE-286-length-25441-cov-3.746069_pt1 | contig 25441 bp, 21 predicted proteins | sample MGYA00242504_ERZ504590 | MGnify/ENA primary metagenome ERZ504590 (study PRJEB26092, sample SAMD00036318) | human gut metagenome | host: Homo sapiens | study: EMG produced TPA metagenomics assembly of... | reverse complement strand
TGCTGCTGGGCCTGGCCGAGAAGTCCACGCGACGCCACCTGGAGCCTTCGAACGCCCGGCGACGGAAGCGTTCCGGCGCGCGACGGGTTTCGCGCCGCAAGCTGGCCCCGGCCGTCGCGGCGGGCGCGGCCGTGGTGCTGATAGCGAGCGGGGGCGGTCGCGTTCGCGAACCGCGGCGGCGGAGAGAACGTGGTGAACATCGCCACGAAGCCCATGACCGAGCAGTACATCCTCGGCGAGATGCTGAACACGCTGATCGAGCACGATACCGACCTCAAGGTGGAGCTCACGCAGGGCGTGGGCGGCGGCACGTCGAACATCGAGCCCGGCATGAAGAAGGGCGACTTCGACCTCTACCCCGAGTACACGGGAACGGGATGGAACGCCGTCCTCAAGCACGACGACACCTACGACGAGTCGATGTTCGACACGATGCAGCAGGAATACGAATCGCAGCTAGGCCTCACCTGGGTGGGCATGTACGGGTTCAACAACACATACGGCCTCGCTGTGAGCCGCGACGCGGCCGAGCGCTACAACCTGCGCACGTATTCTGACCTGGCGGGCGCAGCGGGCGGCCTGACGCTGGGCGCCGAGCCCGACTTCTTCGACCGGCAGGACGGCTACCCCGGATTGCAGCAAGCCTACGGCATGAACTTCGGCACCACGAGAGACATGGACATCAGCTTGAAGTACCAGGCGCTGTTCGAGGGCCAGGTGGATGCCATCGTCGTGTCCACCACCGACGGGCAGGTGGCCGACGAGCGCCTCGTGGTGCTGGAGGACGACCGGCACTTCTATCCGTCGTATCTTTGCGGCAACGTCGTGCGACAGGACGCGCTGGAAAAGCACCCCGAGCTGCGCGGCGAGCTGCTGAAGCTGCAAGGGGCCATCACCGATGCCGACATGGCGCGCATGAACAACGAAGTGGAGACGCAAGGGCAGGAGCCGAAAGCAGTGGCCGACGCGTTCCTGGCCGAGAAGGGGCTGATGTAGCATGGAGCATGCATTCGCGCAGACGCACAGCGCGGAATCCTTCCCTAAAGGACTAGCTTCGCGTCGCGACTCCGGCGACTTCGTCGCCTGCGCTCGGGATGACAGGGTGGGACGTTCCGAGGGTTTCGCGATTTGTCATCCTGAGCGGAGCGCGCAGCGCGAAGTCGAAGGATCCCGTGCGGCGCCAGCAGAAGAAGGCTCCACACCCGCCGTCGCGTTCGAGCACGTCAGCAAGCGATTCGGCGATGCCGTCGCCGTGGACGACGCGAACCTCGACATCGACGAAGGCGCGTTCGTCACCATCATCGGCAGCTCGGGCTGCGGCAAGACCACGCTGTTTGAAAAATGGTGAACGCGCTGGCGATGCCCGACGATGGACGCGTGCTGGTGCACGGGAAGGACACGAGCGGCGTCGACCCCATCGAACTGCGCCGAAACATCGGCTACGCCATCCAAGGCAGCGTGCTGTTTCCCCACCTCACCGTGGAGCAGAACATCGCGTACGTGCCCTCGCTGCTGAACAGCGGCGACGAGGGTCGCACCGAGGAGGCCGTCGCGAAATGGATGGACATCATCGGGCTGCCGCACGACATCATGGATCGCTATCCCGCCGAGCTGTCGGGCGGACAGGCGCAGCGCGTCGGCATCGCCCGCGCGTTGGCGGCCAGCCCCGACATCCTGCTGGCCGACGAGCCGTTCAGCGCCGTGGACGCCATCACCCGCGGCAGCCTGCAGGACGAGATCAAGCGCATCCATCGGCAGACGGGCATCACCGTGCTGTTCGTGACGCACGACATCGACGAGGCACTCGACCTGGGCGACAAGGTGCTGGTGATGGAGGCCGGCCGCGCCGTGCAGTTCGCCGAGCCGTGCGACATCCTGCGCAACCCCGCCACCGAGTTCGTCGACCGCCTGGTTACGCGCAAGCGCACCGTGTACGCGCGATAGCGCGCCGCCCCAGATAGCCGCCCTCAGCGAGAAAGCCGTCCCGAGTCGAGGGAGCCGCCCCTCCCACCACTATCCCGAGCCGGTCCTTGCACGCCGGAAGGGCCCTCGATGGCAAAATACCATCGAATTCGGAAGTCTCAAGGGAGGCGAAGGCAACCGTCTTGAAAGACAGGGACGACCGTGTCGTAAAACGCCTGGTCGACAAGGTACTGAAAACGCCGCGCTTCGCAGCCTTCGATCAATCCGTTTTGTGGTTTCCGAATTCGGCCACTTTTTGCCAAAAGCACCGGGGTTCGCTGCACCGCCGTACCCCCGCACTCAGCTCAAGGTGGCTCGCTGCACAGCCGCACCCGACCAGAAGCGCACCGCCGGCATCGCAATTCGCCACCCGATCAGATCGCCTCCTCGTATCCCACGGGCAGCCCGAGCCGCCTTCTCAGGCGCAGCTTGCGGGCATGCCAGTCGGAGACGTTCGTTCGCAGGCGCTTGCCGAGGTGACGACGAATCGCTTCAGCCACCGCATCGGTAGCCGCAAGGCTGTTCAGCTCGTCATTGGTGACGCCGAGCACCGTCCAGCCCATGGCCGCCAACGCGTTAGCCCTTCTCGAATCCCGGATGCGGCTGAGTTCGCCTTCGTGATTCTCCTTGCTTTGATACTCCACGTCGAGCCTCGCTTCTGGCCAGCAGAGATCGCAGCGAAAGCTTTTCTTCCCGGAAATCGCGCGCGCCGCCGGACTTGCGATCACCTCGTAGTTCATGCGGGGAAAGCCCATGCCGTAACCTCCGCGGAAAGGACTGAATCCCAGGACAAGCGCGAATTTCGTCTCGCGCGACGATGCGGACCCGTCCACGAGAAATGGAAGGATGCGCGCGACCTTCTGCGCACCGCCGAGCGAGCTGTTGCACGCTACGTAGTCGCGCAAAGCCCGAACGCTTGTCAGCGGCTCGACATCGTATCCAACCGAAACGCCAGTACGCCTCGTCTGATACGACCCGCACAACTCCCACCCCAACTCAAGCAGCGAAACCTCGTTGCGGATCCGCGTTGCCATTTGAATGAATGCAAGCTCGGGTTTGCTGAAGAACACGTCATCGCCCAATCGAAAGAACGAGGAACGCGAGAAGCCCCTCGTGCACACATGAGGAACGCAAAGCTCCCCCGCCCGACCGTTCGGCGTGCTCACCAGCACGTGACTAGGCCTTTCGAACCTCAGACCCGGATGATCCCCTTCTATGCGCTCAAGCGCCAAGCTGAGCTCTTTGGTGCGCGGAGCGCGCTCGGGGATGCTTGGTTTTCCGCTCCTCACCGAAGCTAGCTCGCAGGGTTGGGCCATGCGCAGCATCTGCAAGGCCGTGATGTATCCAAAAACAATGCGCGATTGCGAGGCGCGTGCGATCTTCTGCACAAGACCCCCTTATTTGCCCTGGGCGGAGAGGATCTTGCAGACGTGGTAGGGGAAGACGAGGGCATCGCTTCCAGCAATGGGCTACTCGAACGATGGAGAGCGCCTGCACTGGCTCTGTAGTGGGGCTGATTCTATCATGATCGGGCAGTTCATGGCAGCAGCCGTGGCAATAGTTGGTCGAATTCGGAAAAAGAAAAAACCGGGAAAGAGCCGGCAGTTTTCGCGAGCTGGGGTTTTTGCTGCGCCTTTGGCGCTTGCCGAAAGCGCAGGGGCGATCGCGAACGTGCAGGCTTCCGAATTCGCACACTATTTGCCAAAAAGACGCTTCCGACTTGCAAGAACAATATATGAGGGGGGTTCGACCTGGCAAAAAAGTCTTCCTCGCGCCCCCTTCTAAAAAAATAGTCAACGGGGTAGCATGGTCTTCGATCCGTTGACCGGCCGGTCAACGGCGGCAGGAAAGGAGGCGGCAGTGGACGACCGACGCTCGAAATTCGAGAGCCTTCCCGAAGAGCGGCGCGAGGCCATCGTCAGCGCCGCCGTGGAAACGTTCGGCAAGAACGATTACAAGAACGCCTCGACCGAGACGATCGCGCGCAGGGCAGGCATCTCGAAGGGCCTTCTGTTCTTCTACTTCAAGAACAAGAAGGAGCTGTACCTGTACCTCATGGAGCATCTGATGGAAAAGGTGTCCAACCTGGTGCTGGACGATGGGTATTGGGAGATCGACGACTTCTTCGAGCTGCTCGTCTACGCGGCGGAAACCAAATCCAAGGTGCTGAGCAAGTTCCCCTACCTGCTGGAGTTCTCCATCCGGGCCTTCTACCCGGAGCACAAGGACATAAAGGATACGATGGACAGCTGGACGCAGCGACAACTCGACTTTATGTTCACGACGTACTTCAAGAACGTGCGGTTTGACCGGTTCCGCGACGACATCGATCCGAAGTACGTGCTCAACATGCTGATTTGGCTGGCCGACGGCTATCTGCACCAACAGCAAGCGCTGCATCAACGCATCGATTTAGACGCCATGATGGACGAGATGTACCGCTGGTGCGACATGCTGAAAGCCTATTCGTACAAAGAAGAGTACCGGAGGCGATGAGATAGCAACCCCGTCCTCTTGTCTCATTAAGGAGGAATACCGATGAGCGACCCCGTGATCGAACTCAAGGGGCTCAAGAAAGACTACGGCAACGGCCGCGGCGTATTCGACGTGTCGTTTTCCGTGGAACGCGGCGAGGTGTTCGGCTTCCTGGGGCCGAACGGCGCCGGGAAAACCGTGACCATGCGCAACCTCATGGGCTTCATTCGGCCTGATGAGGGCACCGTGAGCATCGACGGCCTGAACTGCTTCAGCCAGCGCAGCCGCATCCAGGAGCGCCTGGGCTACCTGCCGGGCGAGATCGCCTGCATGGACGAGATGACCGGCGCGGCCTTCCTGGAATTCATGGCGCGCATGAAGAAGCTGCGCGACCGCACGCGCATGAACCAGCTGGTCGAGTACTTCGAGCTGGACCCCGCGCGGCGCATCCGCAAGATGTCGAAGGGCACGAAGCAGAAGGTGGGCCTGGTGTGCGCGTTCATGACCTCGCCCGACATCATCCTGCTGGACGAGCCCACCAGCGGCCTCGACCCACTCATGCAAAGCCGCTTCATCGACCTCGTGCTTGAGGAGAAGCGCCGCGGCGCCACCATCCTGCTTTCGTCGCACCTGTTCGACGAGGTGGAGCGCACGTGCGACCGCGTCGCATTCATCCGTGCGGGCAGGCTGGCCGCCGTCGAGCGCATGGACGACGTGCGGAAGAGCCGCAAGCGCGTGTTCGTGGTGACGTTCGCCGCTGAGGCCGCGCGCGACCGCTACGCGCAGGCGCATCCCAACGTACGGAAACAGGGCGCGGCCAGCGTGGAGGCAGCCGTGGCCGGCAACCCCGACGCGTTCGTGAAAGACTTGGCCGCCTACGACATCGTGGACCTCTCCGCGCGCGAGCAAACGCTGGAAGAGCTGTTCATGCACCTGTACGGCACGACGAACCAGGTGGAGAAAGGAGGCTCTCATGAATAGGACGTTGTTCGCCAAAGAGCTGCGCGCGAACCTGTTCGTCAGCCTCATCATCGCGGCGGTACTGGCCATGTACATCGGCGTGATCGTCAGCATGTACGATCCGGAGCTGGGAGAAAGCCTGGATGCCATGATGCAGAGCATGCCCGAGATGTTTGCGGCGTTCGGCATGTCGGTGCAGGCCACCACCCTCATCGACTTCATGCTGAACTACCTGTACGGGTTCTTGCTGACCATCTTCATCCTCGTGCTCATCTTGATCGTGGCGAACAAGCTGATGGTGCGCTACCTCGATCGCGGCGCCATGGCGTATCTGCTGGCTACGCCGAACAGCCGCACGCGCATCGCGCTGACCATGGTGGGCGTGATGGTGACCATTCTGGTGGCGCTCATGGCAGTGGTCACGGCGCTCGAAGCAGGTTTCGCCGAAGCGCTGTTCTCGGGCGAGCTGGACATGCAGGCGCTGATGCAGGTGAATGCGGGATTGCTGGCCCTGTGGCTGGCGATGGCCGGGTTGTGCTTCCTGTCCGCATGTCTGTTTTCGAACGCGACGGCAGCCCTGTGGGTGGGAGGCGGTCTGAACATCCTGTTCTTCCTCATGCAGATGATATCGCAGGTGGGCGACAAGTTCGAGTTCCTGAAGAACGTCAACCCGCTGACGCTGTTCGACTACTACGGCCTGGCCGCGGGCGACGCGTCAGCCGTCGGCGGCGCGATCGCGCTGGCCGTTGGCGCGGTGGCGCTGTTCGCCGTGGCGGTTGCGGCCTTCGATCGACGCGACCTCAGCATTTAGAGCATTCCGCACGAGAAAGGGCGGGAACGGCGCTCGGCCGTTCCCGCCCTTTGATGTTTACGCCTGCTCTTCAACCTGCGTGAACGCGCCGTTTTCAACCGTCGCATGCAGCACGACGCTCTTGTCGCTGTCCGACGCCTCCCACGACCGCGCATACGTGAACGTAAGCGTAGCCTCGCCCGAGCCGTCGGCTTTGAAGTTGAATTCGCGCACGCCGCCTACGCCCGTCTTGGGCTGGGCGCCGTCGCTCGCGGGGACGAACTCGTCGCCGTCGGGCTGCACGGCCGAGCCGTCGATCTGGAAGGTCCACTCGTACCCCGTCGTGGGGTTCGCGTCCAGCTTGACCACAAGGTTGCTCTGGCTGAACTCCGCCGACCCTTCGGCGATCTGGACCTCGGATCCCGGCGCAGCGGAGCATCCGACGGCGAACGCGACGAAAGCCGCCATGCATGCTCCCGCTATCGCGAGTTTCAGACGAGCCTTCATCGCGCACTCCTTCCGAGCGGTTTCGCTTTCCCGCAGTATAGCGGGGGGCGCGCTACTCCTGCACGCTCACGTCCGTGAACGTGCCGTTCTGCACCGTGGCCTTCACTACGATGGTGGTCTTCACATCGTTGGCATTCGACGTGTTCGCCAGTTTCATTGTGATGGTGGACTCGCCGTTGTTCTGGTCGTCAGCCAGGAACCCGAACGCGTGCATGCCGGCCGCGCCCACGACGTCCTGGGAGTTCTGATCGTTGAAGCCGGAGGACGGCAGGTCGGCGTCGGTGTCCTTCAGCACGGTGTTGCCGTTAACCTCGGCCGTCCACTGGTACTGGACGTCGGCATTCGAGTCCAGCAGCACGAGCATGTCGCTCTGGGAATAGGCAACCCAGCCGTTCGGAACCTTGAGGACGGTGCCTTCGCCGATGCTGCTGCCGTCGCCCATCTGGTTGCCGTTGTTGTTATTGTTGTTGTCGTTGCCGTTGTTGTCGGCGTTGTCGCCGTTGTTCCCGCCGCCATTGTCGTTGTTCTCGGTGGCAGGGTTGGCGTTGTCGCCTCCGTTGTCGTTGTTGCCCGCGTTGTCGCTTGAGCAGCCGGCAACGGCGAACAGCGCCAGCACCAGAGCGGCAAGCACGCCGATCATCGACCATTTCGCAGTCTTCGTCATAACAGCCTCGCTTTCTTCGTTGGATTCAAGACGCGTTCCGCCTCATCCCTAGCCACGCGCACGCACGAAGAGGCCGGGCATGCCCGCTTGTAATCGCCCCGCAATGCGGGCGAATGTTTCACGTGAAACATCGACGAGGCTGAATGCCGTTGAACACGGAGAGACGACCTGCCAATAGAGGCTGTGCAGCAAATCGCAGCGGTTCTGCAAGTTTTTCGACTTTGTGGCAGAATGACTCTCGCGGCCGATCGTCCCACCAGGCCTTTTGACCCAGAGGCTCGAAAGCTTTCCGCAGGCTTTTCCTTAAGGCGGAAGAAACCCCTGATCGCAACGATCCGAGCTTGCCACAAAGTCGAAAAACTTGCAGAACCGCTGCGAAAAACGACGCTGCCTGCGATCCGACAAGTCAGCTGGTCGCGGAACAGCTTCGCCTACGGTTCCCGGAAGAATTCAAGACTGGCCGATTCCGCAGAAAGCGCGCCGAGCTCCTTATACGGTGCACGACGAACATGCGGCGTTCGTTCGACAAACTAACCATTTATGCAGTTCAAACACCTATTTCGTGCACTATTCCCAAAAAGTCTGAAAAAGTCGTTGACAGCATGGGGCAATACCGGCATAATAACTTTTGCTGTTTCGACGTGCGCCGTTACCTCAGCTGGATAGAGGGACTGACTACGAATCAGTACGTCGGGGGTTCGAATCCCTCACGGCGCACCATTTCAGCTTCTAATTCCGCAACGACTGGCAGCAGCACGTGCGGATTTTTTATTGGTCAGGGAAAGGAACGTACTTGAAGGTTCGAAAATCGAAGCCTCACAGTAAGTAGTTCTTCCTTCGTCTTCCCTTACGTCGGCAGTCGAAGGAACGACTGCGGCGGCTCATGGCTTGACACACATTTTGCATTGCGCGCGACGCGCGCGTCTTTGCACACGGTATCATGAGGTGTACGGCCATGGGCATGACAGTAAGGGATACCACCATGCTCTACCTCTCTCAAATGATGGGGAAACCCGTCGTGGACATCCAGGGCGAGAAGATCGGCACCATCTCCGACCTCGCCATCTCCACCGGCGAAGTGTTCCCGCGCATCACCAGCCTGGCCTTCCAGGGGCCCGGCAAGGTTCCGTTCATGATCTCGTGGCGCAAGTACGTCGACACGTTCGACGAGGACGGGATCACCCTCAACGCCGAGGCGCACGACATCCGCTTCAGCTATCTGCAACCTGACGAAGTTCTGCTGGCGCGCGACCTGCTGAACCGTCAGATCGTGGATACGCAAGGCCTGAAAAGTGGTGCGCGTCAACGACCTCAAGCTGTCCGTTTCTGGGCTCGCAGCTGCGCCTGCTGGGCGCCGAAGTGGGCGTGCGCGGCATCCTGCGCGGACTGGCCTCCTGGCTGGAGCGCGCCGTGGTGGCCGTGGCGAAGGTGTTCGGCAAGAAGATCGACGAGCAGATCATCGCCTGGAACTACATGGACCTGCTCGATCGCGACCTGTCCGAAGTGCAGCCTGTCCGTCACGCACAAGCGCCTGGACGAGCTGCACCCCGCCGACGTGGCCGACATCCTGGAGCAGCTGGACCCCCAGCAGCGCGCCAACGTGTTCCAGCACCTGGACGACGCGCAGGCCACCGAGGCCATCTCCGAGATGGACGACGAGTACCAGGCCGACTTCATCGAAGACCTCGACGACGCCCGCGCCGCCGGCCTCTTGGGCGACATGGACCCGGACGACGCGGCCGACATCGTGCGCGACCTGTCGTACGAGAAAGCCGAGACGCTGCTGCGCCTCATGGGCGTGGAGGACGCCACCGAGATCCGCCGCCTGCTGGGCTACAAGGACGGCACGGCCGGCGGCATGATGACCACGCAGTTCGTGGCCGTGAAGGCCGACAACACCGTGGGCGAGACCATCGAGGTGCTGCGCGAGCTGGACGACGACCACCCCACCGTGCATTACGTGTACGTGCTGAACGACTACGACGAGTTCGTGGGCGTGCTGAGCTTGCGCACCCTCGTGCTCACCGACGACGCGCGGCCCGTGCGCGACGTGATGTTCGACGACGTGATCTCCGCGACGCCGGACGAGACCGAGGAGGACGTGGCGGCCGACATCTTCAAGTACGAGCTGCCCGCCATGCCCGTGGTGGACGAGCACGGCGTGCTGCTGGGCATCGTCACGGTCGACGACGCGTGGGACGCCATCGAAGAGGACGTGAGCGGCGACAAGACGAAGGCCACCCTGCTCAAGGTGCTGGGCGGCCTCGTGGCGTCCATCCTGTTCCTAGCGCTGTACACGCTGGTGCTGCTGCAGATCATCGGCTACGCCGGGAGGTAGCGCCATGATGATGAAGAAGAACGAGAAGCTCGAGCTGCGCGACGTCGCCGTCGACGCGGCCGAGTCGACCGAGCTCGTCGAGGTTCCCGAGAAGAAGCAGCCCAAGAAGATCTGGCTGCTGCTGGCAGCGCTGGGCCCCGGCATCGTCACGGCCATGGCCGGCAACGACGCGGGCGGCATCTCCACCTATTCCACCGTGGGCGCGAAGTTCGGCTTCGCCACGCTGTGGGTCATCCCCATCATGTGCGTGCTGCTGATCGTGGTGGAGATGACGGCCGCGCGCATGGGCGCCGTCACCGGCAAGGGCTTCGCCGCGCTCATCCGCGAGCGCTTCGGCATCCGCCTGACCGCGCTGGCCATGCTGGCGCTGCTCATCGGCAACGTGGCCACCACGTTCTCCGAGTTCGCCGGCATCGCCAGCGGCATGGAGATGTTCGGTGTGTCGAAGTACCTGGCCGTGCCCGTGGCCGCCGTGGCCGTGTGGCTTCTGGTGGTGGGCGGCAGCTACAAGCGCGTGGAGAAGGTGTTTCTCATCCTGTCGCTGGTGTTCGTCACCTACATCGTGGCGGCGTTCATGGCCGAGCCGAACTGGGAAGAGGCGCTGACCAGCACCGTCGTGCCGCGCATCGTGAACGACCAGAGCTTCGTGTCGCTGGTCATCGCGATGATCGGCACCACCATCGCGCCGTGGATGATGTTCTTCAACCAGAGCAACGTCGTGGAAAAGGGCGTGTCGGTGAAGGACCTGTTCTCGCAGAAGGTCGACGTGATCGCGGGCACCATCGCCGCGTGCCTCGTGGCCTGGTTCATCATCGTGACCACGGGATCGGTGCTGTTCCCGCAGGGAATCGAGATCGAGTCGGCCGCCGACGCGGCGCGCGCGCTGGCGCCGTTCGCCGGGCACTACGCCGAAGCGCTGTTCGCCATCGGGCTGATCGCCGCGTCGTTCTTGGCGGCCTGCGTGCTGCCGTTGACCACGGCGTTCGTTATCTGCGAGGCCTTCGGCTGGGAGGCGGGCGTTTCGTTCAAGTGGAAAGAGGCGCCGCTGTTCAAGAGCATCTTCACGTTCGTGATCGCGTTCTCTGCCGTGGTGGTGCTGGTGCCGAACATCGACCTCATGGGCGTGATGCTGACCGCCCAGTTCGTGAACGGCCTGGTGCTGCCGGTGCTGCTGGTGTTCATGGCCATCATCGCCGCGGACAAGCGGGTTATGGGCGCGTACCGTTCGCGCATCGTGTCGCGCGTGCTGATCTGGGTCACCGTGGGCATCGTTACCGTGCTCACCGCCGTGCTGCTGGTGATGCAGGTGCTGGGCATCTAGACGCCTCGGCGGCGGCGCGGCGAAAAGAGCGCAGCCGCCGGGCTGCGTCGACGCTACTTGACGGCGTCGAGCAGGCGGCGGCTTTCTTCCTGCAGTCGTTCGGCCAAAAACGTGCGGCTGTTGTCGCCGTTGCGGGCGCAGTCGAGCAGCATCTGCACCGTCAAGCTGGACAGATAGGCGTCCATGCTCTCTTCGATGAGATCGTAGACCTGCTTGATCTCCTGCACCATCGCGCCGCCCTTGCGCGCATCGCGCTTCGCGCGCGTGGACTGCTTCGCATCGTCGTCGAGCGCTTCCATGATCTCCAGCACGTTCGTGTCGGCCGGATCCTTCGCCAGGCGATAGCCGCCGTGCTTGCCCGGACGGGCCTCGATGATGCCTGCGTTGCGCAACAGCTGCGCCAGCTGGATGAGGTAGTCGCGCGGAATGGACATGTCCTCCGCGATATCTTTCGAGGAGCAGGTGGTACCTTGCGCAGCCAAGTACAAGATGGCGCGCATACCGTAATCGGTGGATGCCTTGAGTTGCACTGCTGTCTCCTTACTCTATGTCGCCCGGCATGCATGATGCCTGGTGAGCGACCTACTTATATATGCTTGGTAGTCAATTTCTCCTTAGAAAACAACAAACGACGCATACGCAGCGTCGTTTGAGGTGGTGCACCCCTTGCGACTGCGAGGGAGAGCTATCTAAGGTGGTCCGAGTGTACCCAATGCAAAACGATTATAGCAAGGTCAATGATGGGTTTGCAGGTCAAATCGAATGGAAACGGTTACGTTTGCGCTAACTCCCCACACCTCCGCCATTATCGTGCAACGGCGCCGTTACGTCGATGCTATACTGCGGCCTATGGAGACGAAAAAAACAACTGCGCTCGCGCGTGCTGGCTCGTCGCGATGCGCTTCCGGAAGAGGTGCGTGCGCGCAAGAGCGCGGCGATATGCGCGCGGTTGGAGCAGGTGCTGGCGGAAGCGCTGGCGGGCGCGGAAGGTGCGGGGACGGCGCAGGTTTCGGCCGAGGGGACGTCGCGCGCGGATGCGACGGGCGGGAGCGCGGTTCCCACTGTGGCCGTGTTCGCGTCGATGCGCAGCGAGGTGGACACGCGGCCGTTCGTCGAGGCGGCGTACGCGCGCGGCTGGGACGTGTGCTTCCCCTGCATGGTGCGCGAGGAGCCTGCGGCGGGCGGGTCGCGGGCGGCGGGTCGCGCGGGCGCGGACGAAGCAGGCGGGTCGCCGGTGCCGAGCGAGCCGCGGGCGGGAGACGCGCCGCGAATGCCGAGCGGGTCGCGGGCAGCGGGCGAGGCGAGCGAACGGCGGGCAGCGGGCGAAACGGGCGACACGAGCGGGTCGCCTCTGATGCGATTCTACCGCGTGGCGCGCGAGCAGCTGGACGCGGCCGCAGCGGGGTTCCTTGGCGCGCCCCTGCGCTGCCTTGCCTGCGAAGCGCTGGAGCGTGACGGGTTCCAGGCCGTCGATCCCGAGGAGCTCGACGCCGTGGTGGTGCCGCTGGTCGCCTTCGACGATGCCGGACGGCGCCTGGGCTACGGCGGCGGCAACTACGACCAGCTGCTCCCCCGCTTGCGCGCCGATGCCGCCGTGGTCGGCATCGCCTTCGACGAGCAGCGCGTGAAAACCGTCCCCTGCGAGCCCCACGACATCGCCCTGCCCCGCGTAGTGAGCGGGTAGCGCGCCCATCGCCCTAACCTCGCACGGCGAAACTGGGCGCAGGCGCCGCAGCGCGCAGATCGACGCGGAAGCGCTCGATCAAGGAAGCGCAATTTGCAGTGGGCACGAAAACGCCTGGCGCGCTTCTTCCGCAGCCCGAATGTTTCACGTGAAACATTCGTTCGCTTCAATGTCCGACAGGGTCGCATGATCGCGGCGGTGCGAGCAGCGAGTGTTTCACGTGAAACATCTGTGCGGTTCTGCTCGGCTTCGCAGAGCGCGGCGGGCGCGGGTGCGTTATAGTGGGGCGCGACTGTTTCGCAAGCAAAGGGGAAACGATTGGAACGCGCACGCATCCGACAAAACGCGAATCCTCGCCCTCGCGGCGGCGGCCACGCTCGGGTTCGGCCTGCTGCAGGGCGCGCGGCTGCTCGACCTCAACACGGGGCCCTACAGGCCCCCAGCCCCTACGCCCTGGTAGGCCTCGTGGCCGACGGGCTCACGTTCCTTGTCGTCGCCGTCCTTTCCTACGTCGGGCGCATCGACCGGGCGAAGCCGCTGTTCGTCGCGGCCGTCGTCGTCAGCTCGATCTACGCCGTGCTCGTTGCGTCGGGTAACACAAACGATATCGCGCTTATCGCCATGCAGGTGACGGCGGGCATGGGCTGGTCGCTGTCCATCCTCTGTTGGATGGAAGTGTTCACCAGCTACCGGCCGCGGCTCTCGCTTCCCCTGATCGCCGTCGCGTACCTCATTGATACGCTGCTTCCGCCGCTGACCAGTTCGCTGTTCCCAGGCGGGCGCAGCATCATGCTGCTGGCGTCGTTCGTCCTGTCCACCGCCGCGCTGCTGTGGTGCCTGCGCAACAACGCGTTCGTCGCCCAGCAGATGAAGGAATCCGTCGCACCCGCAACCTCCATGGCCGAGGCGCTTTCGCGCACGAAGCGCGCGGTCGCAGGGACGTTCGCGTTCTCGCTGATCTGCGGGTTCGTGATAGAGCTCGACATCCACAACAACCTGCAGTACGCGCAGACCGACCTCACCGGCCTGTTCGGGATCATCGCGGCCGTGGCCATGCTGGCCGTGCTGCTGGTGGCGAAGCCGCGCAAGGCGAACATCGACTACATCACGCCCATCACCGCGTTGTGCCTGGTCACCATCTTGCTGTACCGCAGCCTCAACGTCGCCGACGGGCACGTGGCCGGATCGCTGATGACCGCGTTCCTCATCTCGTTCTACGTGCTGCTGTGGCTCATGTTCATCAGCGAGGCGAACGAGCGGAAGCTGCCGGCGTTCTTCCTGCTGGGCTTGGCCTTGGGCGTCGCGAGGCTGTCGGTGGCGCTGGGGCGCTTCGCGGCGCAGACGCTGTTGGAGCAAACCGGCGTCGATCCGCAGCTCGCGCTCGTCGGCTCGGTGTGGCTGCTGGTGGCCACGCTGGCGCTCATGTTCTGCAGCTACCTTCGCTATGCGTCGAAGCGGGATGCGGTCGGCGATGCGAGCGCCCCCGAGGAAGCGGCGGCCGTCCCGCTGGCGCACCTGTCGGCAGGCGATGCGCTCGTGCAGATGAAGGGCACCTACGAGCTGACGAACCGCGAGTTCGAAGTGATCGAGGAGTTTGCGGCGGGACGCAGCGCCCGGGCCATCGCCGAGCGTTTCACGCTGTCGGAGCACACGGTGAAAACCCACCTGCGCCACGCTTACGCGAAGATGGACGTGCACTCGCGCCAGGAATTGCTCGACCTCATAGAGGAGACGAGCGCCGCCAAGAAGAGTTAGCCCTTTTCGTTGGCAACCCCATCGGGGAGGGGGTGACGCCGTCGCGAGGGCAAAGCCCGCAACGAATCCGTAATCGAACGAATGTTTCACGTGAAACATTCGTCGCGCTCGGTGCCGCGACAAGCGCGTGCGGATCTCTATCGTCCTATGGGACGATAGAGCGGGGATTTTCGACGCATGCTTGACGGCGGGCAAACGCAAGCGCAGGCCGGGGAGGGGGTCCGGCCTGCGCGCGAGGGAAGATCGGGTCGTTACGCCGTGGCCAGCGCCGCTCCCGTCAGACGACCCATGGTGAGGGCGCTGGAGTTGGAGCAGTGGCGCACAAAGCTGCGGTTGTACATGAAGCGGTGCGTGGCCTCGCCAACCGCGAACAGGCCGGGGATGACGCTGCCGTTTTCGCCGAGCGCTTGGCACGATGCGTCGGTTTTCACGCCGCCCATCGTGGCCACATAGGACGGCACGAACTTCACCAGGTAGAACGGGCCGTCGCCGTACGCCGCCAGCATGTCGGCCTTCTTGCCGAACGCCTCGTCCGCACCCGCAGCTGCCGCCTGCTGGTACGCCTCGAACGTCGCCGCAAGCTGGGGCGCGCCGGCCGCGTCGGCCAGCTCCTCGATCGAAACGCCCTTCAGCACGTCGCCCGTGGACAGGCCCTTCTCGATGACTGCGACCACCTCGGCGTTCGAGCTGTCGAACAGCACGTAGTACGGCCCCGCCTGGTTGTCGGTCATGGACGTGGCCAGCGCCGTCACCGGAGCCGCCTCGTTCACGAAGCGCGCGCCCGTGGAGTCCACCAGCATCTTCGACGACGTGGCAGCACCTTCCATGCCGGTGTCGCACAGCTTCTTGAAGCCCGCGTCGGCCTTCGTCAGCGTGCGCGTGGGCATGATGACGTTCGGGATGACCCACGGATCCTCGTACAGCGCGGCGCCAATGGCGGAGGCCATGGTCATGCCGTCGCCCGTGTTCATAGCGTTGCCCAGGTACTGGAAGCCCATCTCGTTGATGGCGGGCACCAGCTGGTCGCAGTACTCCGCGCTGCCGCCGAAACCGCCGGTGGCCAGCACCACGGCCTTCGCACGCAGCTCTTGGACGCCGTCAGGCCCCTCGACCTTCACGCCCACCACGGCGTCACCGTCCATGATCAGCTCTTTCGCCTCGGTGGACAGCATCGTCCGCACGCCCAAGCGCTCGAATTCGGCCGCGAACGCGTTCGCCAGCTGGACGCCCGCTTCCGTCGCGGGGTCGGCGCTGACGTCGGGCTTCACCGTGTCGGTGCCCACCATCTCCTTGGTAAACGACTTCTCGAACGTGATGCCCAGCTGCTCCACCCACGCGATGGTGGCGCAGCTTTCCTCCATCATGCGCTGCATGCGGCTATAGTCGGGATACGGCGCGTCCACCTTGCCGATCTCGGTGAGGTTGCGGTAACGGCTGACGAACTGATCCATGGTGTCGGGCGTCTCGGGTTCGAAGCACCACTCGTCCTTATTCTCTGGAACCTGGGCGATGGACACGTTACCCTTCGAGGTGAGGAAGGTGGACGTGAGAAACGGCGCCTTGTCGACCAGCAGCACGCTCGCGCCGTTCTGCGCCGCGGAGATCGAACAGGCCGAGCCGGCCAGACCCGAACCGATGACGATGATATCGGCTTGCACGGGCTCGGTTGCGCCCGACGCGCCGTCCTGCTTCTTGGATTCGGGCTTCGGGCTGCATCCGGTCAGCGCGAGCGACCCGCCCAGCACCATAGCCCCCATGACGAACTGCCTTCTGGTGAACGTGCTCCCCCATTGCTCTCTCCTCTCGTAGACAGGCGGCCGAGCCGCCTCGAACGCTGCGCACTATACGACGGAGGAAGGAGCGCACCATCGCACGAAAGGATGTAACTTCCAATCGCACGAAACGAGCTATGGGCGTTTGAACTGGGAATATGCGTTGAACGGTACAGATGTTCCACGTGAAACATCTGTACATCTGGCGGGCGGTGCGACGCGGGGCGCTAGCCGTCGCGCGCGAGGCGCAGCGGGGGCGGCGGACGGGGAAGATGCGGAGCGGGGCGACGCGGGGCGCTAGCCGTCGCGCGCGAGGCGAAGCGGGCGCGGCGGGCGGGGAGCGACGCTGGGCGGGGCGCAGCGGGGGCGGCTTCGGGCGCAAAAAAAAGCGCCCGGGGCGGGGTGGCCGTCCCGGGCGCTCGCTGCGCTTCGCTTGCTCGCTTGCCCGCGTTCGCGCTTACGCCTTCACCGCCCCGTACTTCGAGCGGTTCAGCACCAGCACAGCCGCGATCATCAGCACGGCGCCTACGACGAGCGCGATCCACGGGTTGCCCGTGAAGCCGGCGATGATGTAGCCCACCAGACACGCGGCCGCCACCACCGAAGCGTACGGCAGCTGCGTGGCCACGTGGCGCAGGTGGTTGCACTGCGCGCCCGCCGACGACAGAATGGTGGTATCCGAAATAGGCGACACATGGTCGCCGTACACCGCACCGCCCAGCGTGGCGCCGATGGCCACGAGGAACAGCGGATCTTGCGCCGGGAACACGCCGATCACGATGGGCAGGATCAGCGCGATGGTTCCCCACGACGTGCCCATGGCGAAGCCGATGAACGCCGCCACCACGAAGATGACCACCGGCAGCAGAGCCAGCCCCACGCCGATGCTGTTCAGGAAGCCGCTGACGAACTCGCCCGTGCCCAGCAGGTAGCGGCACGTGCCGCCTAGGCTCCATGCCAGCACGAGGATCATGATGGCGCCCACCATGGAGCGCACGCCCTCGGCCACGCCGTCCATGTATCCCGACAGCGTCATCAGCTTGCGCGGCAGGAACATGGCCGCCGTCACCACCAGCGCCACGCACACGCCGATGCACAGGCCGAACACCGGGTTCTCGCCCACAGCCGTGGCGAAGTCGACGCCCTGGAAGAAGCCGCCCGCGTACAGCATGCCCAGAATCGAGAAGATGATGAGCACGATGATGGGAATGATCAGGTCGAACACGCGTCCCTTGTCCGAGATGGCCATGCCCTTGAACTCTTCGACGGCCACCTTCGCAGCCTCGTCCAGCTCGTCCTCCTCGGCTACGATGGTATCCAGCTTCGCCGGCAGCGCGTCGGCCGCGTTCGGATCGGAAATGCCCACCGTCGACATCGACTCGAGAGCGCTGTCCTTCGACGGAATGCGATGCTGCTGGTCGGCCGGCTTCTGCACCTCGGCCTCGGCAACGCGCATGGGGCCGAAGTCCTTCTTGGTAGCGCACATGAAGAAGACGAACACGATGGTGAGCAGCGCGTAGAAGTTGTACGGGATGGACTGGACGAACGTGGTGAAACCGCCTTCGCCCAGGTAGCCGCCTACGGCCACGGCCCACGAAGACACCGGCGCGATGATGCAGATAGGCGCTGCGGTGGAGTCGATGATCCATGCCAGCTTCTCGTGGCTGATGTTGAATCGATCGGTGACGGGGCGCATGACCGCGCCCACCGTGAGGCAGTTGAAGTAGTCGTCCACGAAGATGATGATGCCCAGCACCGCGGTGAGAATCTGCGCCATCTTCGCGTTCTTGATGTGCGTAGACACCCACTCGGCGTACGCGCGCGATCCGCCGGCGGCCGCGATGACCACCACGAGCGCGCCCAATAGCGCAAGGAACAGCAGCAGCGCCCCGTTGCCGGCTATCTGCTCGGCCATCATCTGCGGCACCATGGTGAACGAATCCACCAGCGGCTCGACGCCCACGCCGTTGAGCGAGAACTGGTAGATCACCATGCCCACGAACACGCCGATGGCCAGCGAGGAATACACCTCCTTCGTGATCAGCGCCAGGCCCAGCGCAAGAATCGGCGGTATGATTGACCATACCCCCGTGCTGATGAGGTCGAATCCTTCCATATGATCCCCTTCGTCGTGCTATTCGCCGAACGGCATGCACGTGGTTCCGCCTTCACCCTCGCCGCGCTTCTCCCGACGCGATGCTTGAGGACGCAGGCCGAATCGCCGCCGCTCGGCACCAGTTTCCTAAGTATACAAGGACAAGCGCGCCCGAGGGGGCGAAAACGCCGATGTTTTCGATCGACGAAGCACGCGAGCGCGAATGCGAGGAGCCACGCGTGTCAGACGCAGGTGCGAGCGCGACGCGTTAGGCCGTGCGACGTCGGGCGCGGGCGCGAAGCGCGTTACAGCTGGAACAGCGCGATGGCGGCGAAAGGGAGCCAGAACACGAAGATGACCACGAACGGCCAGCGGTGGGCGTTGCTGACGGCCACGTATTCGCGGATGAACGCGGTGGGCCAGAAGTAGCGCGCGGTCCTGCTGCCCACGCCGTCGGCGGCCAGCCCGATCTTGTGCGCGTACTCGGCCGTACGGAACACGTGGTAATCGCTGGTCACCACCGCGGCGCGGTACGCGCCCGCGCCCGACCGCGCGTCCATGATGGCTTTGGAGTTGCGCAGGTTCTCCATCGTGGTGGTGGATCGGTCCTCCTCGATGACGGCATCGGCGGGCACGCCGCGCTCCTCGACGAGGTACGTGCGCATGGCCTCGGCTTCCGACACCTCCTCGTCGGCTCCTTGGCCGCCCGACGCGATGATGACGGCGCGGCGGTGGTCGGCCTCCCATAGCTCGACGGCCTTGTCCAGGCGCGCGGCCAGCAGGGGCGTGGGCTTCGTGCCCGACAGGCCGGCGCCGTGCACGACGATGTAATCGTAATCGCGGCGCTTGGGCAGACGGCGGTACAACCACGAATACAGCAGCAGGGCCGCGAACGTGAACGCCACGTACGAGCCCTCCATCAGCACCAGCAGCGCCAACGCCAGCACGATGGGCGGCGCCTGGACGAACAGCAGCACCGGACCTCCCACGCACGCCATCACGATGCAAAGCGCCAGCAGGCCCGGCAGCAGATGCGACAGCGACAGGCCTTCGCGCTTCACCACCACGAACGTGTTCGCCAGCAGGAACACCACCAGCGCTACCGTGCCGAACGGAATGGCCGCCAAGCCGATGAGCACCAGCCACGGCAGCTCGAACTGGATGGACAGCCCGTACAGCGCGAACAGGCACAGCAGCAGGAAGTACAGCGCGTTGCGAAACTGCCGCGGCTCCTTGCGGTAGTTTTTGATGAACAGAAACCCGAACACCAACGCGGGAAAGTATATGAGAGCAAGCTGGAAGATCATGCGCGCGCTTTCACGAAAGCCGATACTGGCTGACAGTATACCGCGGAACGCGAGCCGCCGCCCCCTTCGCTCCCGCGGGGCGCGAGAACGCAGGGACGGAACGAGCACAGAGTACTCAGGGGTTGGAAGTTCCGAGTCGCGAGTCGAATAGGAATCCTCCCTAACCCCCAACAGCACACAAGCCATCGCGCGGCGCGCTGATGCGAGCCGTAGACGGCGCGCGGTGCCACCACCAAAGACGAACGGGTGTTTCACGTGAAACACCCGGGCGAACCGGCCGGTTCGACGCATCGCCCTCGGCAGCGTTGCGCACCGAGTTATCCGCGCAGTCGAAGGCTCCCCCGGATGGCGAAAACCATCGAATTCGGAAATTTCGCCCGCGGCGTAGCCGCGCGGCGAAAACCCCTCCCGCATAATACCTGGTCGCAGAGGATACCTTACGCGAAACCTCGCGCCGAACAAGCGCGACGCGCGCGATAGCTTCCGAATTCGATGGGTTTTCGCCATCCGGGACGCGACGGGCTGCACGGAAGACCGTCAGACGGAACAGCGCGACCCTTGATAAGGAGCCTCTTCGGGCGCAATGCGCCAAACAGGCGGTCGTGACCAGCGCTTCGCGCGATACGCTCGCGAAGCAAGCCGGTGCTTCATGCGAGACACAGGCGGCAAACGGCTTCCGAGATGCAAGCTTCGCTCCAAGAACACGCCTCGTTCGCTGAAGCGTGTTCTTGGAGCGAAGCGCCCTCTGCCGTCCCGCAGACTTTTGAGACGACAGAGGTTTCGAAGCTTCGGCTCAGAACTACTCCGCTTCCAGCTCCTGCTCGTATTCGCGGTCGATGGCTCCCTCGACGTGCGGCGGGTCGACCTCGAACTCAACGCGCTTCGTGAACAAGCTGACCACCGGCACGATGATCAGCGACAGCACCATCGCGATGGCGCCGCAGTTGATGGGCGACGCGATGAACGCCGCGCCCACGAACCCGGCGATCATGTTGCCCGTGGTCAGACCCACGCCCACGATGAAGCTGGCCCACACAGCCGGACGCGAGACGCGCTTGGAGTACAGCCCCCAGAAGAACGGCCCCAAGAACGAGCCGGCCAGCGCGCCCCACGAGATGCTCATCAGCTGCGCGATGAACGTGATGGACGAGTTGTACTGCACCAGCGCGATCACCGCCGAGATCACGATGAACACCACGATCAGCACGCGCATGTAGCCCAACTGCTTCTTCTCGCTCATGTTCTTCACCACGTTGTCTTTCAGCAGATCGAGCGTCAGCGTGGACGACGACGTCAGCACCAGCGATGACAGCGTGGACATGGACGCGCTCAGCACCAGCACGATCACGATGCCGATGAGCAGGTCGGGCAGCGTGGACAGCATGGTGGGCATGATAGAGTCGTACACCGGCGTGCCTGCGGCGGTCATCTCCACCTGATCGCCGTACAGGCGGCCGAACCCTCCCAGGAAGTAGCTGCCGCCGGCCACCACCATGGCGAACACGGTGGAGATGATGGCGCCCTGCTTGATGGCTGGACCGCTTTTGATGGCGTAGAACTTCTGCACCATCTGAGGCAGACCCCACGTGCCCAAGCTGGTCAGCACGATGACCCCGATGAGATCGGGCAGGTTCGGCCCGAAGAAGCTGACGAACGGCCCGGCCATCTCGCTGCCCTCGGCGGTAATGAGCGACAGCGTGGTGAGGGCCTCGGTGAAGCCCCCGTTGTTCACCAGCACCGCCACGATGACGGCAACGATGCCCAGCAGCATGACGATGCCCTGGATGAAGTCGTTCATCACCGTGGCCATGTAGCCGCCCAGCACCACGTACACGCAGGTGATAACCGCCATACCGATGACGCACACCTCGTAGGGCAGGCCGAACGCCATGCCGAACAGGCGCGACAGGCCGTTGTACACGCTGGCCGTGTACGGGATGAGGAACACGAAGATGATGGCCGCGGCCGCGATGCGCAAACCCTTCGACTGGAACCGCGCGCCGAAGAACTCGGGCATCGTGGACGCGCCCAGGCGGTGCGTCATCTCGCGCGTGCGCGGGCCCAGTACCCACCAGGCCAGCAAGCTTCCCAGGATGGCGTTGCCGATGCCGATCCACGTGGCGGCCCACGACCGTATTTTCCAACCGAACTGACCGGCGTAGCCCACGAAGATGACGGCGGAGAAGTAGCTGGTGCCGAACGCGAACGCGCTCAACCACGGCCCCACGTTGCGGCCGCCCAGGATGAACCCGTCGACGCTTCCGGTGTGTCGTCGGCAGTAGATGCCGACGCCCACCGCCACGCCGACGAAAATAAGCGCCATGCATATCTTTTTCGATCATGAGTCTTCCTATCGATTCATGCGCGCCGCCCGTCGGCGGGCGCTCTTCCCCAAGAAAGCGAGCCCCGTTTTGCTTCGTGTTCCGCGACCGGATGTTTCACGTGAAACATTTGTTCCTTTGTCGCACTGCAATGCGATGAATTGTTTCACGTGGAACATCGCGTCGGGAAAGGGCCCGCGCGGTGGCGCACATGACTTTGCCGGAACGCAACACCCGTCGGCACGACGCCGACGAAGCACCACGGGGCAAACCCATGTGCTAGAGATATCGATAGGAATAATAGGAAAACGGCACGGTAGGCGGTTCGACCGGCCAGGGGCGCGTCAGAGGCGTCGGCCGCACGATGGGCGACAGCACCGACCTCGTCGATTGCGCTGGTCGTCGCGGCGACATCGGACGCGTGGGGCGAAGCCGGCTGCACAGCGAATACCGTTGCAAGCGAGTCCGCGGGACGCGGAGCGAGGGAGCGGCACACAGCCGCGACGGCGAGCTGAAGCTGCCAGCGCTGTTCGACGGCGGTATGTCCCTTCGCGGAATGCATGCAGCATACTCTACCATAGTGGAGCGCCTCCATCATGCAAAAAGTTCGCAAATCCCCCTCCGCCGCCGAACGGATGTTTCACGTGAAACATCCGGAAGGCATCCGAAGCTTCCGCATCATCTAGCTTGCACCAAAGAAGGCGGTTCGCGCGCAAAAAGAGGGAGGCAGCCCGTCAGGGTGCCTCCCTCCACGTACGAGAAAGCTCCGCTTTGCGACTAGTACCGGCTGTCGAAGATGCGCTTCGTTTTCTTCTCGCTGCGGGGCAGCTCGCCCATGGGGACGCCCTTGGCATCGGGGGTGCAGCCGCACTTCGCCTTGAAGATGAGGGCCAGCTCCTCCTCGGCGCGCGCCTTCGCCTCGTCTTGCAGCGGGGTTTCGAACAGCACGGTGAGCACGTCCTTGCCGCTGATGTTCTCGATCATCACCTGGTACTCGCTGGACGTGCCGTCGGTGGCGGCGATGACTTCCTCCACCTGGGCGGGGAAGATGTTGCAGCCCTTCACCTTGAACATGTCGTCGGTGCGGCCGGTCAGCGTGTCGATGCGCGGGTGGCGATGGCCGAAGCCGCACGTGCAGTCGCCCGGAATGATGCGCGTGAGGTCGTGCGTGCGGTAGCGGATGAGCGGGGCGCCCTGCTTGCGCAGCGTGGTCAGCACGAGCTCGCCCACCTCGCCGTCGGGCACAGGCGCGCCGGTGTCGGGATCGACCACTTCCACGTACACGTAATCGTCCCAGATGTGCATGCCGTGATGCTCGTCGCACGAGATGCCGATGCCAGGGCCGTACACCTCGGTCAGGCCGTAGATGTCGTAGATTTCCACGCCCAGCTCGCCGGCGATGCGCTGGCGCATCTTGTCGCCCCACCGCTCGGAACCGATGACGCCCTTGCGCAGGCAGATGCGGTCGCGGATGCCGCGCTCGGCGATCTCCTCGGCCAGCAGCAGCGCGTAGGAGCTGGTGGCGCACAGCACGGTGGACTTGAGGTCCTGCATCATGCGCAGCTGCTTCTCGGTGTTGCCCGGCCCCATGGGGATGGTCATGGCGCCCAGGCGCTCAGCGCCCAGCTGGAAGCCGATGCCAGCCGTCCACAGGCCGTAGCCGGGGGTGATGTGGATGCGGTCGCGGTTCGTGATGCCCGCCGTCTCGTAGCAGCGCGCGAACTGGACGGCCCAGTCGGTGACGTCCTGCTGCGTGTAGGGGATGATGACCGGCGTGCCCGTGGTGCCGCTGGAGCTGTGGATGCGCACGATCTCCTCGTCGGGCACGGCTTGCAGGCCCAGCGGGTAGGCGTTGCGCAGATCGTCCTTCTCGGAGAACGGAAGCTTCTCGAAGTCCTCCTGGGTTTGCACATCGGTCAAATCGATGCCGTCGAACTTGGCGGCGTAAAACGCCGAGCGCTCCTTCAGCGTGGCGAACTGCTGCTTGATGAGGGCGAACTGGTCGTTGGTAAGCTGCATGATGATCCCCTTCTGGGACGATGGTCTTCTACCGGATATGAGGATGCTTCAAGCCCGCGGGCGCGAGTCTTGAAGCTAAAGCCATCGACCCGCCGAAACCACGGCTGGGAAGAAGAGGATGTCGTTGTCGTTCGCGAATTCCATGCGTCTATTCTAGGCGAAGGGCGTGCGATTGCAAACCCGCAAGTTCCCCGGGAAGCATCATCGCCCCAAAAACACGCCTCAACGCGTGAAGCGTGTTTTTGGGGCGATGATGCTCCGATATCGGCCTTACGATTTCTGGCCAGAACAACAAGACGAACCAGCGCGCAGGGCAGTTCGGCACCGGCTATCATGCGACCCAGCGCCGACGGCGATCACCAGCTGTAGCAGCCTTTTCCGTTGTCCTTGCTGGCGTACAGAGCGCAATCGGCGGCGCGGTAGAGGTCGAAGAACGTCTCGCCTCGCACAACGCGCACGATGCCCACCGAACATCCCAGCTCTACGGCACGCGAAGCAGAATGCGATCCCCATGCCTCGATAAGCTCGCACGCTTTGCATTGGGCTTCCTCTACCGAAAGCGGGCAGGTAGAGAACACGGCGAACTCGTCGCCTCCCATGCGCCCGACCAGCGCATCGCGCGGGAAGACGCGCAACAGCACGTCGGCGAACTCTTGGATGACCCGGTCGCCCTTCCAGGATGGCCCAAGCGTCGTCGTTCACCGTTTTTGAAGTTCGTCGAGGTCGATCATGAAGAAAGCGCTGCCCTCGCCGCCTTCGACAAGCGCCGTGCCACATATTTCTCGAACGCGGCATGGTTCAACAGCTCGGTCATAGAAATCGAGCTCGGCGCGGCGCTCCATAGCCTTGGAATACTCCAAAGCGGCGTTCGCCTGCTCGGTAGCCGTTTTCGGATAGTACTCTTCGCGCCGTTGATCGACGTTGGGCGTGGAATGATGCACGATGCACCAGCAGCCACCGGTCGCCCTCGCGACGGAATACCAGCGTGAAACGCGTGTCCATTTCCACGAGCAACGGTTTCGGACGGTCGGGTCGCTCACGCGCCCACAACGTGCCGAACACGATGCAGGTGTCCTCGCCAATGGCGCGCGGCTCGTAGTACTCGTCGAGGATCTCGAAGGTGATGTCCTGAGCTTCTTCCTGATCGCGCTCGAGTCCCGCGAAGAACGCCTCGAGGTTGACATAGAGCTCGTGCTTTCCTGTGCCGATGAGCGAGAGGTTCTGCGGATCCATGGTGTCCACGATGAATTGAACGCTTTCGTCCGAAGGCTCGATGATGTACGCGTGCCAAAGCTTGCGCGCCAAATCGACCGCTTCCTGCAGCAACACCTGATCCATCGCCCGCCCCATAACGCCCTCGCCTTCCGCCGACTATTCAAACAAAATTTGAATGACCGCAGTATACATCAGGGGGCGGTGCTTAAAGACGATGGCGACCCCGAACGCGCAAGGAGCCTTCCCCAACTAACCG
>ENA-OQCU01000285-OQCU01000285.1-human-gut-metagenome-genome-assembly--contig:-NODE-285-length-25483-cov-10.275162_pt1 | contig 25483 bp, 19 predicted proteins | sample MGYA00242504_ERZ504590 | MGnify/ENA primary metagenome ERZ504590 (study PRJEB26092, sample SAMD00036318) | human gut metagenome | host: Homo sapiens | study: EMG produced TPA metagenomics assembly of... | reverse complement strand
TCATCTGTGCTGCCAATTTTGTGCTCCTGCAAGAAAATCAGCGTCTTGGACATTTCTTTCAGATTATATTTTTTCGCCCATCGTGCATAGCCTTCGCTTTTGCCCTCGGAGAGCTTTGCCTGAATGTCAACCAGCAATTGGAACGGCGGCTCTTGGAACGGCTGTGTCTGACGCGGACGGTGTTCGGTTTTTCCCGCAATCACCGCTTTCAGTTCTTCTTCACTATATCCTGCGCCCAAAGTGCGGAACCGGATGAATCGCTTCTGCCGTGCGCCTTTGACGGAGGTGTATTTTCCACGCTTGACCTCATAACCCTGCTGCTCCAGTCCTTGCAGAAAATCTTCGTAGTCTTTGGGCTTTTCCGCCAGAATAGTGTCAATCACGCCACATAGACGGTCACGATTGCGTTCTTTGGGCGGGTAGAGTGTGCGCTTCTGCCGCTCCCGGTAGGGTTTCTTCTCAATGACGGAAAGCTGATGCTCTAAGCAGATCAGATCGCTCAACCGTTGCACAGCCAGCCCGGACAATAAAAAATCCCGGAATTTCCGGGTGCTGTCCAACGCAGTGGAGTTGTAGATAATGTGATTATGAATGTGTTCCCGGTCCGTGTGGGTTGCAACGATAAACGCATACTTGCCTTTGGTGAAACGCATTGCCAGCTCATAACCCACCTTGTTGGCTTCTTCGGCGGTGATCTCACCGGGTTTGAAAGACTGTCGAATTTGATAGGCAATCACATCGCTTTTCTGCCTGCGACCGGTGGCAAGTTCGTATTGGCGTTTGGAGAGCATAAATTCTTCATCCACGGTCAGGGGACTGCATTCGTAACTGCTGACCAGTTCGCCCTGCTGTGTCTTGTCCGGGTTCTGGGCGTAATCCGTGCGGCTTTTCAGGCAGGCCGCAACCGACTTGCCCTTGTTTTTGTGTAGTGCAATCAAACGTGTTGCAGCCAGCGCCATCACCCCCCTATTGCAAAGAAAAATGCCGCCCGGAGGCGGCAACTGAATTATTCTTCTAGTTGTTTATAGTCTGCTGCACCTGCCAAATACATTGCCTTGTAACGGGCGCACTCCAACTCGTTGCAGATCTCATCTAAGGCGAGGTATTGCTTCCATGCTTCTTGGCAGATGACGCTCTGCAGAGCTTTCTCAGCCGCTATTTTGGCATTTTTTCAGCCGCTGATAAATTTTCGTCCTCACCCAGCATTTCAGAAAAAATCGTGCTGCTGTGCTCAGAATAACAAGCCTCCAATTTCTGGTTTTCCATAGCATCCCTCACAATCCGGCAACCCAGCCACTAAAACGCTCTGCTGCATCTGCAATCAAAGTGCCCATAAAAAATCAGCGCAAAGCAGCCAAACTCTGCCACCAGCAAGATCAAAAACTGCATCCACTCCCGGCAGTACAGCGTATAAAGACCGCAGCCGAAAATATACAGCATGGGCAGAGCCAGCACAAACGCCGACAGGTTCAGCGTCCATTTCAGCATCAGCGCAAGGAAAGCCGTAAGCAGCCAAAACGGGAAAACGATCATCTTAAAAACGAACCTCATATCTAGCACCCGCCTTTCTTTCACCCCTATTATAAAGGTGGCAACCACCGCTTTGCAAGGATGTCAACCCTTATGTAGCCCCGCAGTCCTCCAACTGCGGGAAAAAAATTTTAGAGTTCTGCCAGCCGGGAAAGAATCTGCCGACCAATGTCGATCAGCTCATCCAGCCGCTGCCGCAGGTCCTCCATGTCGGCGGCATAGACCCGACCATTTTCATTGGCGGCTTTGGCGTACTGGTTCAGGTTATTGCTGCACATTTGCAAAAGATACGCCATGCGCCGCAGTTGCGGCAGGTCAAGATTCAGGCAGTAGCCATCCAGAGCCATTTTTCGGATATAGGCGCTCAGGCTGCGGATGCCCATGCCCAACATCTTTTCATAAATGCGGCTTTTCTCAGCTTTTGTGGTTCTCAGGATAATGATTTCATCCCGCTTTTCCCTCACCGGGCATCACCGTCCTTGTCGTAATAACTGCGGAAGGGCTTCGCCGGCTCAGGCTTGTCGGATTTTTCTTCCAGAGCCGCCAGTACCGAGGGGCGGCGAGGGGCATCCTCGTCTGGCTGTTCCTCCTGCTCCGGGTCATGGCTCTTTTCGTCTACGTCCAACTGAGCATTCAGTTCCGCAAGCCGTGCGGACTTTTCGGCCAGTTCTTCTTCCTGCGGGAAGGGCTTTTCCACCTCAATTTGCGCCGCCGCCTGCTGCTGATGCAGAGTGGCTAGTTCATTCTCAGCAGAGTTAATGCGCTCCGGGAAGTTGTTCAGCGAATTATCCAGACGAATAATGTTGCCCAGAGGGTCGGTGCCCAGTGCTACCGGGTATCTCCGTTCGCCCTTCAGAATAGCCTGATACTCACTGCGGAAGGTATCGAACCGCAGAGACAACTCAAAGCCCCGGTAGCTGCCGATCACTTTTTCTTCGGCGTTGGGCAGTTCGGAACAGGCAAGCACCAGACGCTCACCGGCGGTCTTTTTCTCATCGTAGGTCACGCCCTTGATGGTCATGCCGCAGAAACCCTCTTGCACCTGCGGATGGGCGGCGGCAAGCTGTGCGTCCGCTTTCACCCCAGCAATATAGGCGTTCGTTTCCCGAATGTCAGCCGGGAATTTGGTCAGCAGCTTGTCTTGCAGGCGGAATTTCTGACTCTGGTGGTCGGCTTTCAGCACCTTCAGCTTGGCGACCTGAACGTCCAAGTCCATCTTTTCCTTGATGAGCGGGTTTCCGGCACACAATGCCTTGATCTCCGCATAGGAAAGCGCCTGTTCGTCTACATCCTCGCAGGAGCGCACCGGGGATTTGGAAGTCATGATTTGGCTGATAAATCGCTGTTTGTTTTCCAAAGTTTGGAACAAATAACTGTCAAATGTCCCTTCCGTAACGTAATTGAACACCTTGACTTCCTTATTCATATTGCCCTGCCGGATGATGCGACCATTGCGCTGGGTCATGTCACTGGGCTTCCAGCCAACATCCAGATGATGCACCGCCACAAGTCGGGACTGAACGTTGGTGCCCGCTCCCATTTTCGCCGTGCTTCCAAGCAAAACTCGCACATCGCCAGAGCGCACTTTGGAGAACAATGCCGCCTTTTTCGCTTCGGTGTCGGCGTTGTGGATAAACTCGATTTCGTTTTCCGGCACACCGGCAGCAACCAGCTTTTTGCGAATGTCATCGTAGACGTTGAAATTGCCATCGTTTTTCGGTGTCGAGAGGTCGCAGAATAAAAGCTGGGTCAACTTCTGGTCTTTGCCTTCCTCCCAGATCTTCAGCACGTTCTGAACGCATACGTTCAGCTTGCTGTTGGGGTCGTCCGGCAGCATGGGGTTCATCAGGCGAACGTCCAAGCCAATCTTGCGCCCGTCGTTGGTGACGCAGAGCATATTGTCCTCGGAGGCATCCACGGTGCCGGAATGGATGCGGGCGGCACGCTTGCTCAGTTCTTGCACCATTTCCTTTTGGATTTCCGAGGGTTTTGCTACCACGGTCTCAAACTTTGCGACCGGCACAGGCAGATGAAGCTGGTCGGAAGTTTTAATGTCCGCAACCTCCTTGAACATGGACATCAGTTCCGGCAGATTGAAAAACTTGGCAAATCTCGTTCTCGCCCGATAGCCTGTACCTTCCGGTGCAAGCTCGATGGCGGTGGTGGTCTCGCCAAAGGTGGATGCCCAGCAGTCGAAATGGGTGAGATTCTTTTTCTGCAGCGTGCCATACTGCAAATAGCGCATAACCGTGTACAGTTCCGTCATAGAGTTGCTCACGGGCGTACCCGTGGCGAACACCACGCCCCGCCCGCCGGTGATCTCATCCAGATAGCGACACTTGCCGAACATATCGCTGGATTTCTGCGCTTCGCTGGTGGATAATCCTGCGACATTCCGCATTTTTGTGGTCAAAAAGAGGTTCTTGTAAAAATGGCTCTCGTCCACAAAAAGCCTGTCAACGCCCAGTTGTTCAAAGGTAATTACATCGTCTTTACGCTCATCGGAGCGCAGTTTTTCCAGCTTGGTTTCCAGCGTTTTCCGGGTCTTTTCCATCTGCTTGATGGAGAAATTCTCGCCTGCGTGGGCTTTCAGCTCGTTGATGGCGGCAAGCGTTTCATCAATTTGCTCCTGAATAATACGCTCCTGCCGCTCAAAGGACAGCGGAATGCGCTCAAACTGACTGTGCCCGATGATGACGGCATCGTAGTCGCCGGTGGCAATGCGGGCGCAGAATTTTTTACGGTTGGCGGTCTCAAAGTCCTTGCGCCGTGCCACCAAAAGTTTTGCGTTAGGGTAGAGGTTCAGAAACTCCGATGCCCACTGCTCCGTCAGGTGATTGGGCACCACGAACAGCGATTTCTGGCACAAACCAAGGCGTTTCGCTTCCATAGCAGACGCCGCCATTTCGTAGGTCTTGCCCGCACCAACTTCGTGTGCAAGCAGCGTATTACCGCCATAAAGCACATGAGCAATGGCGTTGCGCTGGTGTTCCCGGAGGGTGATTTCCGGGTTCATGCCCATGAATTTGATGTGGCTTCCGTCATACTCACGGGGGCGGGTAGAGTTGAACAGCTCGTTGTACTGTTTCACCAGCGCAATGCGCCGCTGGGGGTCCTGCCAGACCCAGTTGGCAAAAGCGTCCTTGATGACCTGCTGTTTCTGCTGTGCCAGCATGGTCTCCCGCTTGTTCAGTACACGTTTGAGTTTGCCATCAGCATCCTCAATGGTGTCGTAGATGCGGACATCTTTCAGGTTCAGGGTCTCCTCCAGAATCTTATAGGCGTTGGCACGGCTGGTGCCGTAGGTTTCGGAAGAGATAATGTCGCCCCGTCCCGTAGCGGTCTTACCTTCCACGCGCCACTCGGCGGTGTAAGGAGAATATCTCACTTTGACTGCATGGCGCAGATAGTAGGGGATCTGGAAAATCTCGGTCATAAATTTTTGAATGATTTCAGGTGCAAGCCATGTGGCACCCAGCCGTACATCAATTTCAGATGCTTCCAGTTCTCTGGGCTGTGCTTTGGTCAGTGCATCCACGTTGACCACAAATTCCGGGTTTGTCTCAGCGGCGAACTGTGCCATCCGCAGCTTTGCCCGGACATCGCCGGAAAGGTACTCGTCTGCCATCTGCCAGCCGGCTTCCGGGTCAGTGGGGTCGGCGGCGGGGGCCTTGAAGATCACACCGGAAAGTTCGGTGGTAATGCGCCCGTACTCACCGGGAGTGCCCAGCAGTTCTGCCATATAGGGCAAATCCACTTTGCCATGTTCACCAATAGATACCGCCAACGCTTCGCTGGGGGTATCCACGCTGGTGACGGTGCGCTCCGGGCGGATAGTGCGCTTGGTGAACATTGCAGCCTTGCTCTTGAGCTGCCCCTGCTCGTCCAGATTTTCCAGCGAGCACAGCAGATAATACGAGGAATCCTGCTCAAACAGCCGCCCGTTTTTGCGGTCGTTCAGCAGACCGTATTTTGCGATAAAGGCATCGTAGGCAACGTTCAGCTTTGCCTGTGTCGCTTTAATATCCTCGTCCGGGTAGTCATTCAACTGCTGGTCAATCAGTTCGTTGACGATCTGCCGCAGCTCTACCATGCCGGTGACACGCCCCTTGGCGGTGTCGGACAGTTCTACCTGCGTCATGACCGAATTTTCCCGGTAGAACACCTCGCCGTCCACCACGGTGTAGGAGAAGTTTTTTACATCCGGGTCAGCCGGGAGAATATGCTTCTCATTTTCGACATCCGCAATATCTGGTGTTTCTACCTCAACTTCGGTGTATTGCCCCTCAATATGCTGTACCGCCTCGGCAAGCTGGTCTGCAAGGTTTGCACCCTCGATGGGAGCAACGGTCAATTCCTCTCGTCCGTACTGGGTGCTTTCGGTGGAGAGTACGCCCAGAATCATCTCCGGGTGGTCTGCGAAATACTGGTTGATGGCAAAGCCATCCTCGGTCTTGCCCAACTGCACCCATGCAGGTTCGATGTTCGCAGGGCGGTCACGCTTCTGCAAAAAGATAATGTCGCTGACAACATCCGTGCCTGCATTTGCCTTAAACGCATTGTTGGGCAGACGGATAGCCCCCAACAGGTCAGCACGCTCTGCCATGTGTTTGCGGGCGGTGCTGTCCTTGCTGTCCATGGTGTAACGGCTGGTGACAAACGCCACGATGCCGCCCGGACGCACTTGGTCGATAGCTTTCGCAAAGAAATAATTGTGGATGCTGAATCCCAGCTTGTTGTACGCCTTGTCGTTGACCTTGTACTGACCAAAAGGCACGTTGCCCACCGCCAAATCGTAGAAATCACGTCGGTCGGTGGTCTCAAAGCCCGCCACGGTAATGTCAGCCTGCGGGTACAGCTTTTTTGGCGATGCGCCCAGTAATGGAATCCAGCTCTACGCCGTACAGCCGGCTATCTGCCATGCTGGTGGGCAGCATTCCAAAGAAATTGCCCACACCCATGGACGGCTCCAAGATGTTGCCAGACTGAAACCCCATTTTCTCGACTGCATCATAAATGGAGCGAATCACAACCGGAGAGGTATAGTGGGCGTTCAGGGTGCTGGAACGGGCAGCAGCGTACTCATCCTCGGAAAGCAGTCCTTTCAGTTCGGCGTATTCCTTTGCCCAATTATCTTTGCCGGGGTCAAAGGCATCTGCCAGACCGCCCCAGCCCACATATTGCGAAAGCACCTGTTGCTCCTCGGCGGTGGCACCCCGGTGCTCCTCTTCCAGCTTGAACAGGGTACGGATGGCTTCGATGTTCCGGGCGAATTTCTGTTTGGGGCCTCCGACACCCAAATCATCATCCGTGATGTGGAAGTTCCCGGCAAGTTCAAGTGTGGATCGTTCCGGTTCAACTGCATCCAGAGCAGGTGATTTTGAGCCAATCGTCTGGATCACAATATCATAAGGCATACGGTTTTCTTCAGCAGGGTATATGGCAACCGTTTTTACAGTATCATCTGGCTGCGTAGTAACCTGTTCATTCTGCCGCAAGCCATCCTCGAATTGTCGTTTGTTGATAACTTCGTTATCCCACGACTGTCCCTGTGCGCTGGTGTCAATGCGAACATCCGTTTCGCCCACATAGCCGATTGTTCCTTCGATGGTTCGGGTAGGAAGGTCAACGATAACATTGTCACCGACCTTGTAATCGGGTAGGGGGTGTTCCATCACTTCCTGTTCCTGCTCGTACAACTCCCGGACAAGAGCCAGCGGTTCCTCCCGGAAAACTGGCATCCGCATTTCTGCCAGTGCCACATCCTGCAGGGTAACGCTGTCCTTATCAAAGTTTACTGTATCCACCCGGAAAGTGCGTCCTTCCATGTGGATGGTAATGCCCAGCGGCAGATAGTCCTCCCGGCGCAGATACTTGGTCTGGTGGTGGGTGCCGTCCTCGTTCAGCCCGGCAAGGTAGATGTTCTCGCCGCACTGCCACAGTTGTTTGGCACGGTATGCCCACTGGTCGCGGGGAAAGCCGATGACCGGGACGGTGCCCAGTGCTGTTTCTTTTTCCAGAAGTTTGCCGCCCAGACGTTCACTGACTTTTTGCGCGTCATCTGCGTAAAACTCAAACTGTCCGTTCTGCTCAAAGCCCACCAGCGCATCCGGGTGCTGCTCCTTCAGGGCATTGTACTCGGTGGCGGCATCCAGCGGCAGCAGTGCAGGGCGTTCCTCCACTTTGCTGTGGTAGTGCTCCAATTCCTCATCCGTGACGCTGACCAGTTCCGAAAAGTCCAAAGCTTCCAGCTCGGTTTCGGTCAGGTCTTCCAGACTTTCGTACTGCCGCTCATCTATCAATACCTCGCCCAGATACCGCTCCACTCGATACCCCACCAGATCCACGTTGACCTGAATGGGAATATCCTCATCGGTGGCGTGGGTGTAGGCAATGCCGATTTTAGTCAGATCGGAAAGTCCGGCTCGGAGTCGTACTCCTCCTGACAAAACTCCCGGATCAGGTTTTTTGGCACGATCTATGGCACCATCCGGCTTTACGCTGACAGGCGCAGGGGGCGTGTAATGCTCCTTTTCTCTATCCGTCAGGTAGCGGTCGGACTGGACCATTAGGTCGATATACTTTTCCACCTGCGTCCAGCTTAACGTGAATTTCTTGTGTTCGGGGTAATGGTCAAATTCCATTCCTCTCCCGTCGTGGTTGACAAACCCTCTGCTGCCATCCAGATAATCGTGGGAGTGCCCACCGATGCCGTATTCCTTTGCCAGTGCCTTGACACGGAGATTGCGGTCGGGCTGGGTCTGGTACAGTGCCATAATACGCTGCTTGCCACCCTCAAACCCGGAGCCGTGCTTACGCAGTTCGTTTTCGATTTCAGCCTGCGACAAAACAAAAGCAGAGGCAATTTTCGCTCTCCGCTTGGTCGATTTTTCCAATTTGTTCAGCTTCGGTAGGGATGTGGGCATCGAAGAAACTTAGCTGTAGATCAGCTCCGTCAGCACCAGTTCCTCGGCCTGCGCTTTCAGGCTGTTCATGTGTTGCACCCACGCCATCTGCCGGCTCTCTTTGTCCGGGGCCGGGTTCTGTTTCAGAAGCTGCTCCATGGTCTGCTGCATCCGGCTCTCTGCCGTCTGCTCCACCTCCATCAGGTGCGGGTACAGGCTCCCGTTCAGGAGCATCGTGTTGTACAGCACCGGGCGATGGTTCATCAGGTACGTCCGGCGCAGCCTGCCGTATTTGCCCAGCGGGATCTTCGGCTGGCTGAGGGTCAGGTTCGGGAGCTGGTAATCCCCGATGGTCGAGTAGGTCACGTTCCTGTTCTTCATATTCATGCTGGCTCCTTTCTACATTGCGGCGACGGATGGTGGTTTTGACGGTACGCTCGATATTCCGCAGCACATCACGGCTGCAATCGCTGACCGCCGTACCCAGTGCATAGACAGCATCCGGGGTCGAAAAATCGTAAATTGCCTGAAAATCGTCCCGGTCAAAATAACCCTCTGGTTCAAAACCGCACCGTTCCAAAATGGTGTACATGATGCTGATTGCGGCGGCACTCTTGAACTGGAGTTCCTGTCCGGCATCATCATAATCCATCAGGAACGAACTGTCAACGATGGCGAGGATGTCTGTGCTGTTGTTGTCCCAGTAGGATTCTGCCAGCTTTCCGGCAATGTCCGCAATCTGCTGGCTGAGCCGTTCATGGTGAATGCCGTATTCCTGCGCCAGCATTTCCGATACCGGCTGGAACAGGTCATCGTTGAGCTGCCACACCTCCGGGTCACGGGAATTGCGCCGAACCCCGGTATCGCTCACATCAAAGACATAGTGTAGCCGAGGGACACTGCTGGACTGGTCGAGCAGGGCGATACCCTTAGACCCTCTGCGCACATAGCGGTTCATGCGATTGTTCCAGATGTCGTAATCGGCGCAGGCTGTGGCATCGGGCCGCTGGGCGTAGATCATCAACTGGTCCGGGAAACTGTACTTGTACAGCCGGGATGCAGTGGTCAGGTAGTCCGTCCAGCTTTCCCAGTACCGTGTCAGACCGTTTGCCGTGCGCTGGGCAAGGGCGAGATATTCTTCGGTTTTGCTTGGCATTTTAGCCTCCTTCTTTAGTTTTTAGGGTATAAAAATAGCGGGCAACCGTTTTGGGGTTGCCCGCAGAGGGTATGTAATAGTTTGATTATCAGGTGCCGCTATCCCTTATAAACTTCATGATGCAGCAGCCCATTGCAATAATTGCGAACAAAGTGTTCAGACCGAGGGCACCAGAACCCAAAAGACCATCAAGGAAACCTCCGACAAGCCATGCTCCCACGGTGAAAATCGCTGCCCATCCATAACTCATGAAAATTCATCTCCTTAATCTATAAAGTTACAGCTTCATAATGAGAAATAGTTTTTGCGAACATCAAACACGCCAATGATTTTATTGCAATTTTTGCATTAGAAAAGCGTTTAGGTATTCTTTGTCTGTCCTAATAAAATGCTGGAATTGCCAATACTGTGCCATTCCTGATAGGAAATTCTTCTAAGTCCTTTTTTATCAAACTCGTCTTTTGGAACCCACCCAACTGAGATACCAGCGGAAATCAATCCTCCCGCAAGCATTTCTTCTCCACAAATAGGACATTTCATATCAGCGTCTCCTAACCAATAGCACACTAAAAGATTTGATTTCACCACTTGATCTCAAATGGAATCAGTTCGCCAGAAACAATCCCAAAGAAATACAAAAGCCCGATTTCGATAGCAACACAGATTATCAGCAGAAGATTTGCAAGAGCTTTACTGTCGCTCAATTCTTCAATACTTTTTCGGTATTGGACAAAGACCCACATTTCAGAGGTGAAAAACAAAATGTAGAGGAGGCTGCTCCGAAAAAGAGCCATCATATTCGATAGCGCATAATTGATAAGAATAAGATTTATGGAATGAATAGCGACATCCAAAATCTTCGGGAATTTTCGTTTCATACACAGACACTCCAAACCTACAGTTCGGTTTCCACCGCAAGCTGCTCCTGCTTCTCTTTTTCATCAGCGATTTGGGTATCAACATCTTCGCGCATCTTTTTCAGAAGTGCAAGGACTCGCTTGATTTGACCTTTGGTATTCTCCACTCTGCTCTGTGCCTGATTGATGTGATCCAGAACTGCCCAGTCTGCAAAGAGGCCGTCAAAGAAGAAATCTGCAAATTTTAGAAAGCTGTCCACCGTAACCTGAAGGTCGGCGGTGATTTCAACATCGGAAAGTTCAGTTTTGAACCGTCGCAGTTCCACTTGAAGCTGTTCGATTTGTTCCTGCGCATCGTCCAGTTCCTCATACTTGGCAAGATCAGCCATCAAACCGCCGCCCATTACGTCCCATGTACTCCAACCCTCGGCATTGTCGAGGGTTTCCAGAACTTCATTGACCGTATGCAGGGCGGTCTTTCCGGCGTTGATGGCCTCCAGCAGCTCCCGTTTTTGGACTTTCAGTGCGGCAATACGGCTTTCACTTTCCACAACCAGCTGTGCGGCAGGATGGGCAGATGCTTTGATGCTTTTGATTTTTTCGGAAAGAGCAGCTTGATACTGCCTTTCGCAATCGGACAGCCGTGCCAATCTATTTTGAATCTGCTCCAAGTCGGCATCAACGGAAGAAAGGTCATGGAGAGCCACATCGTACTTGACACGGGCTGCATAGGCTTCCTGCCGTTCCTTGTCCAGCTTCTCATCCATCTTTCCGATCACCTGATAGAAAAATGTGGCAAGGCTGTGTCCCTCCAGACGGTCCACGTCAGCCTGTTCCGCCAGCTTGGATTTTTCCAGCTTTTTCAGGCGATCAGCAAGCGTATCTCTCTGGGCGGTCAGTTCTTTCTGTTTTGCTTCGCAGCTTTTCTTTTCAGCGACCTGCTGCCAAAGCTCTTTCAACGTAGAATCACTCATATGGAATGTCCTTTCCCGGCATTACGTTTCTTCGTTCAGAAGCTGGTTCAAAAAATGCTGCCGATTATTTACAAATGTTTTGGTGATAACGTAGCTGTCCGTATCTTCATACTGACAAGGATGAATCGTGCCATTGTCGAAGCTAAAAATCTCAGCATCAGGCATTCCGAGGAGAATGGGTGAATGTGATACGATAATGAATTGCGCCCCTTCTTGGGCACACCGATAAATGTTGATCAGTAACGTGAGCTGCCGCTGCGGGGATAAAGCGGCTTCCGGCTCGTCAAAAATATAGACTCCATCTGCACCCATGTAGTCCTGCGCAATGGCGAGGAAACTTTCACCGTGTGATTTTTGGTGATAGCCTTTGGAGGGATGATCGTCATCGGAATAGTCGATTTCCTTGGTGGCTACATTATAGAAACTCTCTGCTCGGAGAAAATACCCGAACTTTGGTCTGCGATACCCCTTGGAAATCGTCATAGCCTCACATAGTTCCGAATGGGAGTTGTATGTGGAAAATGAATAGTTCTTCGTTCCACCCTCTGCGTTGAAGCCGTAAGCAACAGCGATTGCTTCCAGAAGCGTAGATTTTCCACTTCCATTTTCGCCAACAAAGAACGTAATGGGCTTATGGAATGTAAAAGTGTCGATTCCACTGATGGCAGGAATCTGACGAACATAATTGTATGGGCGAACTCTGTTCCAGTCGATGGTCAGCCCTTGGATAAACAAATCGTTCATACAGCACTCCATACTATATAATGTAAGAAACACTTAGCTCCGCTCAAACCCAAGATAGCGGGTGCCCTGAAAACTCAGCTTTCCGATGTCGCCCTGCACGAGCAGACCATAATCACTTCCGTCCACTTCAAATTCCATCCGGTCGCCGCTCTCCACCTGAAAAGTCACATAGTACGATGTAAATGTGCTAGTGTCGTATCCGTGCGCACCGGACATATCTCCGGCATTGGCACTGCTGGAATGCGAAACATCGGTGCGCTTTGCTACCACTGTTGCCGGAACGGTAAGCCGCGGCGAGTGGTTGTTTTTGTTCCATGTGCGGAGATTTGAAATTAGAGCAAAGAAAAACATTCCAATAAAAAGCAGGAACAGGATTGGGAAAATGAAGCTGAATATAGCGTCAAACCATCCAAAAAACATTTTACTCCTCCAAAATTTCTTCCAGCAGGTCTTTTACATCGTTCAGAAAAGATTCTTCTCCGAGGGTGTTCACCTTGAAGAACACCGCTTGACTGCCTCCTGCGGTGATGGCAGACAGCCGAACCGGACTGTCCGCATTCTGGAACATGGTCAGAGTCAGACTCAGGCGGTTGCCGCCCATCATGCTGTACCGTTCAAACACCCGGACACTGCACCGAGCATCGCCCTCTTTGAAATCACTGCCTGCCTCCAAATCTGCAGACCAACTGCTGTCTGGAATTTCATTTTCCAGCTTCCGAAGCAACTTGTCAAAGTTTTTGTTTCGGATGGTCTTTTCAAAGATTGCCATAATGGTTCCTCCGTTCTGACAATAAAATTCAGTCCCTTATTTTTGATACGAGCAGAGCCACGGGAAAATTGCGGAGAAATCGCTTGAAGAGAGGAATTTTGTCTGATTTGATTATAGCATATCTTTTGGAAGAACAAAATACTTTATGTACGCCGCCCGCAGGCGGCAAAAATCAGTCCGGGGGAAATTCCAGTTCGGCAAACTCCGCATCGGTCAGCAGCTTCAGCTTTTCGATAACCCCCTCCGACAGTTCCCGCAGGGCAGTTTCATCGGGCATCAGGTAGCACTGCATGAGCCGCAGTTCGTGAATGAGCCCCAGCCGGGTGCCGGTGTTGTAGAACATGGAGATAATGCTCAGTCATCTCGGTGTCGGCATGGCCTACATTGCCTCCATGGGCTGGATCTTGTTTATGCAGAAAAAGGGCCTTTGGCAGCAGCTGATCCACGCAGCCGCCGGATGTGAAAAGCTCTTCTTCACACTGGGTGGTTTAGTGTTGATGATGAGCCTGCACATTTTTTCCATTCATGCTAACCATCTACGATTATTTCCTCAATAGGATGTTTTGCATTTTATGCCATGCAAAAGGCAGAATCAGATATAAAAAGTACTTTCGTATGTAAAAGCCTTCAAAAACAACTTGAAACACTTTTGTTGCAATGGTACAATAATAATGTTATTTTATGGAAGCTCGGCGCAAAGCCCATGCGGACAGGCTGCGGGTGTGTGGATTCCTATGGGATGTGTAAGAATAGCTAGGGCAGCACTGCGCTACTGCACTTTCCGATAATGTGAGGGAGGTATAATTTATATGATGAAAAAGATCTCCCGCCGCTCTTTTTTGCAGGTCTGCGGCATTACGGCAGCCACGGCGGCGTTGACTGCCTGCGGCGGCGGTAAGACCGAAACGGCTAAAAAAGACGATGTGCACGAAGCCATCACCTTTATGGCACCTTATAAGGAGATAGAAGCCTTTATTGAGCAGGTACACAGCGTTTACCCGGAAGTGAACATCGAGGTCGTGCCCTACAGCGGCGATAACACCACCACCTGTTTGCAGAATATGTTTGCGGCGGGCGACCTGCCGGACGTCTGCACCTTGACCTACTACGACCCCCGGATCGATCTGGTCTCCGACAAACTGCTGGACCTTTCCGGCTACGATTTTACGGATAACTATGTGGAGTCCCGTCTGCAGGACGTGTTCGACAACGGTGCCATCTACCTGCTGCCCTCGACCTACAACTGCTACGGCATCACCTACAACAAGACCCTGCTGAAAAAATACGGCTGGGAGCTGCCCAATTCTTTCGCTGAGCTGGAAGAACTGGCTGCAAAGGCAAAGGAAGCCGGGGTCGATCTCTGTCTGCCGCAGATCCAGTATCCGGGCTATGGTTTCCAGTATCTGTGCAACATTGCGGACGCCGATTTCCTCGGCACACTGGACGGCAGGCTGTGGCAGCGGGATTATCTGTCCGGTAAGGCGAATGTCAGCAATACCCCCGGCATGATGCGGGCGATGGCCTATGTCCAGAAGTGGAAGGACATCGGGATGCTGAACGACACCGGCGACGCTCTTGACGACAATGTGACCCGGCAGAGGATGACCGAGGGCAACACCCTGTTTCTGATGGGCGGCACCAACGGCATCGTGGAGGCAGACGGCAACGCCGATAAATACGGGCTGATGCCGTTTCTCTCGGAGGACGGCACCCAGAACGTTTTTGTGCTGAATGTGAACCGCTTCTACGGTCTGAATAAAAAGCTGGAGCAGGACCCCCAGAAGCTGGAAGATGCGCTCAAGGTGATGCGTGTGCTTTCCACCGTTGCAGGCACCAGCGCTCTGCAGCCCGCAACGGCGCTGAAAAGCAGCCTGCTGCCCTTCAAGGACGCAAAAGCGGACGGCACCTACTATGCCGACATCGCCGATGCCCTGAATGCAGGCAACACCGCGCCCTTTATCTATTCCGGCTGGGAAAACACCATCGTGACCACTGGCCTTAAAATGCTGGACTTCATGAAGGGCAATGCCACCATGGAGGATGTGGTCCGTCAGCTGGACGAGGATCAGGATAGTGTGGTGAACAACACCCCGGATACCATCACTACCGTTACGGAGGAGCTTTCGCAGGAGGACTGCGCCATGCTGGTGGGCCGCTGCTTTGCACAGGCTACCGGCAGCGACCTTGCGCTGGTGTCGCTGAGCACATGGATCCCCGGCAACCCCACCGATCAGAACCATCACGGCGTAGCTGCCAAGCTGTACGCCAAGGGCATTACGGATTACGACCTTTCGGTGATCCTGCCCACCGGCTGGAACCGCACCATCCAGACCGTTACTCTGACCGGGCAGCAGATCAACGACCTGCTGGCCACGGGCTACGATGCCTACGGCAACGGCAAGGGCTACCCCTATGTGCTGGTAAGCCCGGTGCAGCCGGATGCGGGCAAGACCTATCAGGTCGCCATCTGCGGTGTGAGTGACCAGCTGGCTGCGGAGACCACGGTCACAGACAGCGGCGTGGTGGGCATGGATGCCGCAAAAGCCTTCTTTGGTGCATACACCACCATCAGCCGGGCAGACACTGCATGGAGCTGAACAGAACGGACAGGAGATACCGGATGTGAACAACAAACTATATAAAAAGCTGCTTTGGGGCACCGGCTTTGTCAGCATCGTGTTGATCCTGACCCTTTTTATCATGAGCCAGACCTACATCCAGAACCTTGTCTACCATGAGCGGCTGAACCAGATGGAAGAGGTCACCCACCAGATGTTTCGCAGTCTGGAGGATGTGATCGACACTCACTGGGACGAGGTGAATGTACAATGCAATTATTTGTACTACACTCCGTTAAAGACCGATACCGAGTTCTATCGCTATCTGAAAAAGCTGTCGGAGCTTTCCAATTACCATGAAAGACAGATCGAACTGATTGCCGTGGACTCTGCCGGACATTACTATACTGAGAATGGCCGCATGGGGCTGCTGCGAGGAATGAAGTATTTGGAAAGCGCACCGCAGCGGGTCAGCTACGTTTCTAACTCGCTGACCGTGGACGACTCCCGGATGGTGTTTCTGGAACTGCTCTCCACCCCCATCACACTGCAAAGCGGAGAAAAAGAGATCACCCTGTGCTACTTTGGTATTTCGCAAAGCATGACCCAACTGAACGATTATTTCCGCTGTGATGCCTACGAAAATAACAACAGTGTCTATGTGCTGGACGACGACGGTTTCAAGCTGTTCAACGCCAATGATACCGAGCTGCTGAAGGGACACAATGTATACACCGTGCTCTCCTGGATGTCCTATCTGCACGGTTCTTCCTTTGCGGAGGCAAAGGAGCGGCTTGACCGCACAGGCTCTTGTTATTCCAACGCCGTGCTGGACGGGACCGAGTATTTCTACGCCCTGAAGCAGATGGAAAACGCTCAGTGGACACTGGCATTCCTTGTTCCGGCAAAATATGTGGCCGTGAATACGCAGAAGCTGGTCACCATCGTCATGGTCATCATCATCGTCATTGCAATGGTGTTCTCGGTCATAACAGTTTTCGTCGGCTGGTTTCTCCTGCGGCAAAAGCAGCAGCAGGAGCTGCAGGCAGAAAAAGAAGCGAACCTCCGTCTGGAGCAATACAACATCCATCTGACGCAGGTAAACGATGAGCTGCGGCAGGCACAGGACATTGCCGCAGAGGCGTTACAGTCCGCCGAGCGCGCCAGCAAGGCTAAGACGGACTTCCTTGCCAACATGAGCCACGATATCCGCACCCCCATGAACGCCATCATCGGCATTACCACTCTGATGAAAAACGAGCTGCACCAGCCGGAAAAGCTGGCCGAACATCTGGACAAGCTGGAAAATTCCGGCCAGTTGCTGCTGGGCATCATAAACGATATTCTGGACATGAGCCGCATCGAGAGCGGCAAGACCACCCTGAATGTGGAAAAAATGAATCTGCCCCAGCAGATCAGCCAGCTGGACAGCATCATCCGCCAGCAGGCAGGCCAGCGCCGCCAGACCTTTACGGTAAACACCCATCTGCAGCACGAAAACGTGCTGGCAGACCCCAACCGTCTGAATCGGGTGCTGATGAATATTCTCTCCAACGCAGTCAAGTATACGCCCACCGGCGGGCATATCCGGTTTGAGGTGGACGAGCTGCCCCGAAACGAGCACTACGCCCGATACCGCTTTGTGGTGCAGGATGACGGCATTGGCATGAGCGAGGCCTACCAGAAGACCCTTTTTGACCCCTTTACCCGCGAGGAGCGCTCCGGCACCAACAAGGTGCAGGGCACCGGCCTTGGTATGGCCATCACCAAGAACATTGTTGACCTGATGGGCGGCTCTATCAATGTGGAGAGTACCACCGGCAAGGGCACTCGCTTTGAGGTGGTGCTGGAATTTCCCGTTGATGCTGAAGCAGATACGGTGCCAGAGGCACAGGTGCTCCCGGAGGAAGAGGAAGAAACTTCTCCTCTGTCCGGCATGAAGTTCCTCTGCGCCGAGGATAACGCCATCAACGCCGAAATTCTGGAAATGCTGCTGGAAGCCAATGGTGCAAGCTGCACCATCTGCTCCAACGGTCAGGAAATCGTGGATGCCTTTGCCAGCGTAAAGCCCGGCGAGTACGACATGATCCTGATGGATGTGCAGATGCCGGTGATGGACGGCTTGGAAGCCACCCGCCGCATCCGCAGCGGCGAAAACCCGCTGGGCAGGATCATTCCCATCCTTGCCATGACCGCCAATGCCTTCCTTGAGGATATGCAGAAGAGCAGGGAAGCCGGCATGGACGAGCACCTGTCCAAACCTGTGGATATTGCTGCGCTGGAGCAGACGGTAAAACGCTTCCGTGTTATTCCCCCGAAAATAAATAGCGGACAAGCGCGTTTCCGCAGAGGAAGCACACAAACGATGTGAATGATGCAGGAGAAGATTAGAACGTGAATACACTTTCCGAGATCGAGGAGTATTACAAAGCGCGTGAGCAGCAGCTGTTGGAAAAACTTCATCAACAGGAAGCCGCTTCTGCTGCAATGCCTGACGGATATCCAAGCTGCCCTGAAAGAAGAATTACAGCAGCACAACTGAGCTGCGGATGCAATCAAAACAGGAGTATAAAAAGCCCGAATGAAACACAGAATCTCACGCCGTGCATTCCTGAACGGATGCACGCTGCTGGCGGCAGCTGCTGCCGTAAGCAGTCTGACTTCCTGCGGAGAAAAGGAAGCGAAAGACAGCGGTCTTGCACAAATCGTTGTGGGAAGCGACAGCTATCCACCTTATATCTATCTGAACAATGACGGTGTTCCCACCGGGATCGATGTGGAGATCGCCACCGAGGCGTTCCGCCGCATGGGGTATGCTGCCCGGTTTGAAACGATCAACTGGGAGCAGAAAACAAATCTTGTGGAAAGCGGAGCCATCGACTGCATCTGGGGCTGCTTTTCCATGGATGGACGCGAAGAGGTATACCGCTGGGCGGGGCCTTACATGGTGAGCCGTCAGGTGGTTGCGGTGGATGCCCACAGCAGCATCCGATCCCTCAGCGACCTTTCCGGCAAGACCGTCGCTGTGCAGAGCACCGGCAAGCCGGAGGAGATCTTTCTCAGCGGCTCCGACCCGCGCATCCCGCAGACGGTGGAGGTGCTCAGCATCGAAAACCGCAGTGTGCAGTACGCAATGCTGGCCTGCGGCTATGTGGACGGCATCGCCGCCCACGAGACAGGCATCCTGCAATATATGAAGGACAATGCCGTAGACTTCCGCATTTTGGAGGAACCGCTGCTGGTCACCGGGCTGGGCATCGCCTTTGCCAAGAACGACACCCGCGGGCTGGACAGCCAGCTGACCGATACCCTTGCGCAGATGCGCGCGGATGGCACGCTGGAGCGAATCGTTGGCCGATACCTTGAAAATGCTTCGCAGTATCTGGAGGTGGACACAATTGGCGCGTAAAAACAGAACCACCCCGGATAAAAGGATATGGACAGCCTATCTGATCATCGGCGTGCTCTTGATGGCCGGTGTTGCTTTTTTCTCCAGCTGGCGGGCAATGCGCACAGCAGAGGAACGCTTTTGCCAGACCCTTGAGTTTGTCAAATCCCAGTCCACCAGCTTTGAAAAGCACAACGATACCATCACGGCAAAGGCACTCCGCCGCACGGCGGTCGCAGTCCATCAGCTGGCAGAGAATCCTGCGCTTGACCTCTCCGACCCGCAGTGCCTGAACAGGCAGACAGAAAAGCTCTGGCTCACCGGCATTTCGGTTCTGGGACCGGATGGCACGCTCCGGTGCGAGTCCACGACCAACGGCATCGGCTATGACCGGTTTGGCGACCAGCTGAAAAATGACGCTGTTCTGGACGTTTTATCTTACCCGCGAAAGACCTATGTGAAGCGCGTCCTGCTGGAAGATGGCTCTGCTGTGGATGTTGCGGCGCACCGGGCAGAAAGCACAGAGCTGCTCCTGCTTGCCTACCGGTACACCCCGGCGGAATTTGTGGAGGAAACGGCGCTGTCCATCCAGAGCATACTGGATGGCTACCCGGCAGAAACCAGCGGCACGCTGTTCATCGTGCAGAACAATCAGGTCGTTGCCGCAAACCGCCCGGAGCTGATTGGGCAGGATGTTGCAGGCAGTCCGCTGGCGCAGGGAATTCGCAAAGCCGGGGCCACAGAGAAGCTGACCCATACCAGGGGCTGGAACGGCTCCGGCTGCTATTTCGGGATGTTCTGCCATGGCAGATCCTTCGATCTCTATGCGTACACGGATGAAAAAATAATCTTTCGGGAGTCGCTTTTGCTGATCCTGACGGTGCTGGTCGGCTACATCCTGCTTGTAATGATCCTTCAGCTGCTGCGCCGCCGCTCCGTGCAGGAGATGGAGCTGCAGAAAAAAGAGCAGGAGAGGAAGTACCAGACCCAGCTGGAGGAACAGAACCGCAAGCTGGAGATCGCGCTTCAGCACGAGGGGGCGGCAAACCGCGCCAAGCGGGAGTTCCTGTTCAATATGAGCCACGATATCCGCACCCCCATGAACGCCATCATCGGCTTCACCTCGCTGGCTGCGACCCATATCGACAATAGGGAACAGGTGCTGGACTACCTCAAAAAGATCTCCACCTCTAGCCAGCATCTGCTTTCCCTCATCAATGATGTGCTGGATATGAGCCGCATCGAGAGCGGAAAGGTAAAGATCGAGGAAAAAACGGTGCATCTGCCGGACCTCGTCCACGATGTGCGCTCCATCATTCAGCCCAATGTTTCGGCAAAGCGGCTGTCGCTTTTTATTGATACCATGGATGTGGAGAACGAGGATATCATCACCGACCCGCTGCGGCTGAACCAGATCCTGCTGAACATTTTGTCCAATGCCGTCAAGTTCACTCCCACAGGCGGCATGATCAGCATTCGCATTGCTGAGAAAAACGGTGCGCCTGCGGGCCGGGCATGCTATGAGTTCCGCATCAAGGACAACGGCATCGGCATGAGCGAGGAATTCCAGAAGCACATCTTTGAGGAGTTCGCCCGTGAGGAAAACTCCACCGTCAGCGGCATTCAGGGTACCGGCCTCGGCATGTCCATCACCAAGAACATTGTGGACCTGATGGGCGGCACCATCGCCATTGAGAGCGAGCCGGGCAAGGGCAGCGAGTTTATCGTGAATCTCTGCTTTGCGCTCAGCGGACAAAAGGTGGAGCTCAGGCAGCTCCCGCAGCTGGAAGGGCTGCGGGCACTGGTGGCGGACGACGATACCGACACCTGCCTGAGCGTCAGCACCATGCTGTCCAAGATCGGGATGCGGCCGGAGTGGACGATCTCCGGCAGGGAAGCGGTGATCCGCACCCGGTATGCCATGGAGCAGGGGGATGAATTCAGCGTTTACATCATCGACTGGCTGATCCCCGATATGAACGGCATCGAGATCGTGCGGCAGATCCGCAAGGTGATTGGAAAAAGCTGCCCCATCATCATCCTGACCGCCTACGACTGGGCCGATATTGAAGAGGAAGCCCGCGCTGCCGGTGTTACCGCCTTCTGCGAAAAGCCGCTGTTCCTCTCGGAGCTGCGCAGAGTGCTGGCAGAGCCGTTCGGTGCAGAGCCTGCCTGCAGGCCGGTGCAGCTGAACGCGGAGGCCTTCAAAGGGAAAAAGATCCTGCTGGTGGAGGACAACGAGCTGAACCGTGAGATCGCAGTGGAGATCCTGAAGGAAGCGGGCTTTGAGGTGGAATCTGCCGAGGATGGCGAGATCGCCGTCCGGAAGATGAAGCAGGCGGCAGACGGACAGTATGACCTGATCCTCATGGACATCCAGATGCCCAACATGGACGGCTACGAGGCAACGCGGCAGATTCGTGCGCTGCCGGATGCCGCAAAGGCTGGCATCCCCATCTTTGCAATGACGGCAAATGCCTTTGAGGAAGACCGTCAGAACGCACTGAAGGCCGGTATGAACGGCCATATTGCAAAGCCGCTGGATATTCCACACCTGCTGCAGGTCCTTGCAGATGTACTGAAATAAACAGCGCCCAAAAGCAAAAGCACCCACAGCAAGCGCCACAGAGGTTTTGAATCTCCGGTGAGCAAATTGCTGCGGGTGCTTTATTTCTTATGCCTGAACGGCAGTTTCTGTGATGTTTGGTGTAGCAATTTAACTGTACCACAGAACGACTCATTCGTCTTTTTTCACTTTGTGACACATCTATTGTAATCCCACACAGCTTTTATGGTTCAATATATGAAATTTTATTGAAAATTTTTCATGGTAGTGGTAAAATATTTTTATGTCTCTGTCATTCTGTGCCCCTTCGCGGTAGAGGGAGAGCGCAAAACAGAAAAGACGCAAAAATTGCGGCATCCTTTCCGTGGGTGGGTTTTACAGCACACACTCTTGCGGGCGGTGATGTATGATCAGTAAGCCAAAGCAGCCAACCGCAAAACGATGGCTGCCCAAGAAGTGTGAGGAGAAGGATCGGATGAAAACAAAAACATTGCGCCGCCTATTTTCCATGCTTGCGGCACTGGTGATGGGGCTATCCCTGCTCACCGGATGCAGCGAAAAAAATGCGGAACGAACACAGGAGCAGGAAGACGCTCAGACTATTCAGGTGTATCTGTGGAGCACCAGCCTGTACGAAAACTATGCCCCCTATGTCCAGTCCCAGCTGCCGGACGTGAACATTGAGTTCATCGTCGGCAACAACGATCTGGATTTTTACAAGTTTTTGCAGCAAAACGGCGGTCTGCCGGATATCATCACCTGCTGCCGGTTCTCGCTGCACGATGCGGCACCGTTGAAGGACAGCCTGATGAACCTTGCCATGACCAATGAGGCGGGCGCTGTGTACAACACCTACCTCAACAGCTTCAAAAACGAGGATGGCAGCGTGAACTGGCTGCCGGTCTGCGCGGATGCCCACGGCTTTGTGGTCAACCGCAGCCTTTTTGAGCAGTACGATATTCCCCTGCCCACCGATTACGCAAGCTTTGTAGCGGCCTGTCAGGCTTTTGAAAAGGTAGGCATCCGCGGCTTTACCTCCGATTATACCTACGACTACACCTGCATGGAAACCCTGCAGGGGCTTTCCGCTGCCGAGCTTACCACCACCGCGGGGCGCAAGTGGCGCACTACCTACAGCGACCCCGCCAGCACCGCGCGGGTGGGTCTGGACGACACCGTATGGCCGGGGGCGTTTGAGCGGATGGAACAGTTCATTCAGGATACCCACCTTACAGCAGATGATCTGGCGTTGAATTACGACGATGTGACCGGGATGTTCCGGAACGGAGAAGTTGCCATGTACTTTGGCAGCTCTGCCGGCGTGAAGATGTTTCAGGATGAGGGCATCGACACGATCTTTCTGCCCTTCTTCAGCCAGAACAGCGAACCGTGGATCATGACCACCCCCTATTTCCAAGTTGCCCTGAACCGAGATCTGGAGCAGGACACCGCGCGCCGCGAAAAAGCCATGAAGGTGCTGAACGTCATGCTCTCCGAACAGGCGCAGAACCGCATCGTCTCGGAGGGGCAGGACATACTGAGCTACAGCCAGAACGTTCCCCTGCGCCTGACCGAGTATCTGAAGGACGTCCGCAGCGTGGTGGAAGAAAACCACATGTATATCCGCATCGCCTCCAACGATTTCTTTGCCGTTTCCAAGGATGTGGTCTCCAAAATGATCGCAGGCGAGCTTACCGCTGAGCAGGCGTATCAGGCCTTCAATGCCCAGCTCCTTGCCGATGAGGAGCCTGCCGACAACGAGACCGTGCTGACCTCCGGGAAGGCCTATTCCAACGTATTCCACGCAAACGGCGGCAGCGCTGCCTTCTCCGTGATGGCAAACACGCTGCGCGGCGTGTATGGCACCGATGTGCTGCTTGCCACCGCAAACAGCTTTACTGGCAGTGTGCTGCAGGCGGATTATAACCAGAAAATGGCAGCTTCCATGATCATGCCGAACGGTCTGATGTCCCGCCAGCGCACCATGACCGGTGCGGAGCTGAAAGAGACCGTCCGCGCCTTTGTGGAAGGCTGCGAGGGCGGGTTTGTGCCCTTCAACCGCGGTTCTCTGCCAGTGGTCAGCGGCATTGCTGTGGAGGTAAAAGAGAATAACGGCAGCTATACCCTGACCGGCATCACCCGGAACGGGCAGCCGCTGGGAGATAACGACACCGTTACCGTGACCTGCCTTGCAACGGAAAAGCAGATGGAAGCGCTGCTTGCGAGCGATAGCGGCACGTCTGTGGGCGAAGATACGTGGGTAAAAAACACATGGCGCGATTATATCTCCGGCGGCGCAGCGCTTGCAGAGCCGGAAAACTACATGACACTGAGGTGAGCGGAATGGCAGACGAAAAGCACGAATCCAAACGCAGCTGCTATTCCCGGCACAAGTGGCTGCCTGCCGCCGCTGTCATCCTTCTTTTGGTCTTTCTGGCAGCTGGTTTCAGCTTCCGGTACATCTCGTTTATGTCGCAGACCATCTATCAGGAAAGCACCTCGCATCTGGAAGAGGTGCTGTATAAATCCAATAGTATGCTGAAAGAGATGGTGCGCAAAAACCTGACCTATCTGCATCTGTGCAACGGCTTTCTGAAAAACACCTCGAATGAGGATGAAATTCAGGCCTATATCGAGGAAGCACAGCAGGCAACCGGATTTGTTAACTTCTACTTTCTTTCCTATGACGGCAACTACACGACCGTGACCGGGGAAACCGGCTACCTTGGCCTGCAGACCAATCTGGACGAAAAGCTCTCCGATGGCGAGGATATCGTCGTGAATACGGCGCTGCCCGGCAAAGCCCCAATGCTTGCGTTCATCTGCCCCGAAACGCAGGGCAGCTACCGGGGCTTTGCCTACGATGCCGTTGCCATCACCTATTATAATGATGCTGTGCTGAGATTGCTGGACAGCTCTGCTTTTCAGGGCAATGCCAGCAACTATGTGATCTACCCGGATGGGCGGGTGGTGATTGACAATTCCGTAAACCGCAAGGAAATTATTTACAACTTCATTGCGATGCTGCGCGACCATTCCGACCTTTCCGAGGAACAGATTCTTGCCCTTTCGGATGATTTTGCGCAGGGCCGCAGCGGAAACCTGCGGGTCAAACTGGGCGACACCAGTTATTATCTGGTCTACGAGGATACCGCGGTCCAGAACTGGACGATGGTGGGGCTTGTGCCGGTCAGCATCGTCAATGCCAGTCTGGATAAGCTGTGGTTCCACACGGTGCAGATCGTGGCGGGCATCGCCTTTGGCCTTGCTGTGCTGATCATCCTGCTGATCCTGCGCAGAAGCCATACGACCCTGCGCCGGAAGGACACTGAGATCCTGTACCGGGACGAGCTGTTCCAAAAGCTTTCGCTGAACGTGGACGACGTTTTCCTGATGCTGGACGCAAAGACCTCCAAGGTGGATTATGTCAGCCCCAACGTCGAACGGCTGCTGGGCATCCCGTGGAAAGAAGTGCGGCAGGATGCCCGTGCTCTGGCAGCGCTGCACCCGAAGGATGACCCGGATCGCGACAAGAACTTTCTGGAAGGACTGCTCAGCGGGCAGCAACGCGAATGGGATTTCGAGTTTGAGCATCGGGAGACCAAAGAGCGGCGCTGGTTCCATAACATCGCCATGGGCAGCGAGGTAGAGGGCAGGACCAAGTATATCCTTGTCTTGTCCGACCGCACCGCCGACAGGCAGGTGAATCAGGCACTTTCGGATGCCGTTGCAGCGGCCGAGACTGCCAACCGCGCCAAAAGCACCTTTCTTTCCAATATGTCCCACGACATCCGCACCCCCATGAACGCCATCATCGGCTTTACCACGCTGGCACTCAGCAACATTGACGATAAAGACCGGGTGAAGGATTATCTTGCCAAGACCCTCGCTTCCAGCAATCATCTACTTTCCCTCATCAACGATGTGCTGGATATGAGCCGCATCGAAAGCGGAAAGATCCATCTGGAAGAAGTGGAAGTCAACCTTTCGGATGTGCTGCACGACCTGAAAACCATCGTCAGCGGGCAGATCTACG
>ENA-OQCU01000284-OQCU01000284.1-human-gut-metagenome-genome-assembly--contig:-NODE-284-length-25485-cov-8.748561_pt1 | contig 25485 bp, 20 predicted proteins | sample MGYA00242504_ERZ504590 | MGnify/ENA primary metagenome ERZ504590 (study PRJEB26092, sample SAMD00036318) | human gut metagenome | host: Homo sapiens | study: EMG produced TPA metagenomics assembly of... | reverse complement strand
AGTTCAAAATCAACATACTAGCTAATTTATCCCTTTTACTGTTTTAAAGGATCTTTCGATCGTTTTGAATTACTTATTCAGAACTTTCGAGGATGTGTTTCATTGTTTAATTATCAAGGATCTTTGCCGTTCCGACTCGGATCAGCTCATTTATTTTATCACAGAGCTTTTCGTTTGTCAAGAACTTTTTGATTTATTTTTTGAAGGTTTTTTTAACTTCTCGCCGTTCTTTTCGATCAGCAACTCGTTTATTTTATCAAACTCATTCGCTTTTGTCAAGAACTTTTTTTAATTTACTTTTTTTGGATTAGATTTTTTCAAACCTATCACCAACTCGCTATCTTATCAGATGTGAAGCTGTTTGTCAAGAACTTTTTCCACAAAAAATATCATTTTGTTTTTGGCTTTTAAACGGAGAAGGAGGGATTTGAACCCTCGCGCCGGTTACCCGACCTACACCCTTAGCAGGGGCGCCTCTTCAGCCACTTGAGTACTTCTCCAAATGCCTAAATATAAAATGATATGTGCAGTCACTCATTCGTGACGCATGGTTTATTATACAAAAACCTTACGTTCTTGTCAACCCGTTTTTTCGAATTTTTTGTTTTTTTCTTACTATTATAGAAAATATGCCTTACAGAACCCAAATCAGCCCCCAGAATAGCAGAAAAGAGCGCATATCACGCTCTTTTCTGAAACCGCTACGCGGTTACGACGGCTTCAATTCTCTTCTTTACCATCTCGGCAATCTCTGTTGTCTTCATTCCCTGGTATTCCTCGTATGGGATCGGGTCGAGAAAATGGACTTCTACCGTTACAGGACGGACGGTATTGGAGTCAAACGGAACAAAACAGTTTTTTAACGCAACCGGCACGATCGGGCATTTTGCTTTTACTGCAATCTTGAAGCTGCCGCTTTTAAACTCCAGCAGCTGGTTTCCCTTTCTGCTCCTCGTTCCTTCCGGAAACAGAATGACGTTTTTGCCTTCTTTTACGGCATCGGCCGCCTCATTGATAACCTGCATTGACTGCCGCAGATTCTCCCGGTCCATAAACAGCGCGTGGATGCACGCAAAGACCTGTTTTAAAAACGGAATATGCTCTACCTCTTTTTTGGCAACAACTGTAAAGGTACGCGAGCACGCTCCTGCGATCGCCAGCACATCGTACAGTCCCTGGTGATTCGGATACATCACAAAACCGTCCTGCTCCGGAAGATTTTCTGCTCCATAGGATTCCACAATGACGTTTCCGCCTTTGTTCGCCCGCTGTACAATAAAGCGCAGCATTTTAAAGTGCTCTTCCAGACTGTACTTGTCCGGATGCGCTGCATGGTAACAGAGCCGGCACCACATCCACGGAACCAGAAGCAGATTCCGCAGCACCATCAGTAAAATTCGTTTCATATTTTTCTTCCCTTCCCCAAACGAGAAAAACGTGCCTGAGCTTTTTTCTCTCAGACACGTTTTTCGACGCTGTATTATTCCTGCGTTTTCTCAGAAGCCGTTTCGTTCTCTTTCTCCGAAACCGAAGTCTCCTCGGACGCCTCTTTGTCTCTTACTTTTGCAATGCTGGCAACCTTGATTTCGCCGTCCACATCCATCAGCTTAACGCCGGATGTGATCCGTCCCATCACAGAAATGCCGGAGCATGGCGTACGGATGATGATTCCCTCTGTGGTGATCATCATGATCTCATTATCCTCGTTGACCGCCTTGGAACCGATCAGGTTTCCGGTCTTTTCGGTAATCTTATAGCATTTGACACCCTTGCCGCCGCGGAGCTGTACGGTAAACTCTGCCATCGGCGTCCGTTTGCCCATGCCGTTTTCGGATACGACAAGGAGATAGTCTCCCTGCGTGCAGATCTGCATGCCGACTACTTCATCGCCATCCAGAAGGTTGATGCCGCGTACACCCATGGAAACACGGCCTGTCGTACGCACATCGTTTTCCTTGAAGCGGATACACTGGCCGAATTTCGTTACCAGAATAATCTCTTTCTCGTTATCAGTTGTCTTAACTTCAATCAGTTCATCATCATCGCGGAGCGCAATGGCAGCAAGACCCGTTTTTCTGACGTTCTCGTACTCTTCGAGCGGCGTCTTCTTCACCAGTCCCTTTTTCGTTGCCATAAACAGATAATGGCCCTTCTCATATTTGCGCATTGGAATAACAGCGGTAATCTTCTCTCCCGGCTGCAGCTGGAGAAGGTTGACAATCGCCGTTCCTCTTGCGGTTCTGGACGCCTCCGGAATCTCGTATGCTTTCAGACGGTAGACTCTTCCCGTATTCGTAAAGAACATGAGGTAATGATGGGTCGTCGTCATCAGAAGCTCCTCGATGTAGTCGTCCTCGATGGTCTGCATGCCCTTGATTCCCTTGCCGCCGCGGTTCTGGCTGCGGAAGTTGTCAACGGTCATACGTTTGATATAGCCCAGTTTCGTCATGGTGATGACGGTATTCTCGCGCGGAATCAGATCCTCCATGGAGAGATCGTACTCATCAAAACCGATGGAAGTTCTTCTGTCATCGCCGTATTTTTCGGATACGGTCAGAATCTCCCTGCGGATAACGCCAAGAAGCACCTTGCGGTCTGCGAGGATGGCTTTTAACTGCTCGATGCGCGCCATCAGCTCTTTGTACTCGTTCTCGAGCTTCTCCCGTTCCAGACCGGTCAGAGCGCGCAGACGCATATCTACGATTGCCTGGGCCTGGGCATCACTCAGATCGAAGCGTTCCATCAGGTTCTTCTTCGCCTCTGCCGCATTCGCGGATGCACGGATGATATGGATCACTTCGTCAATATGGTCAAGCGCTTTTAAGAGTCCTTCCAGAATATGGCTTCTCTCCTGCGCTTTGTTCAGGTCGTATTTCGTTCTTCTCGTCACAACCTCTTCCTGGTGCTGCAGATAATACGTCAGCATCTCCAGAAGGTTCATGACTTTCGGCTGATTGTTTACCAGTGCAAGCATGATCACACCAAAGGTATCCTGCATCTGGGTATGTTTGTACAGCTGGTTTAAGATGACGTTTGCATTGGCGTCGCGGCGCAGTTCGATACAGATGCGCATACCCTCACGGTTGGAGTGGTCCGCAATGCCGGTGATGCCGTCGATCTTTTTATCTCTTACCAGCGCGGCGATGTTCTCGATCAGGCGCGCCTTGTTTACCATGTACGGGATCTCGGTTACGATGATCTCGCTCTTTCCGTTCGGCAGTGTCTCGATGTTTGATACCGCACGAACACGGATTTTACCGCGGCCGGTACGGTAGGCCTCGTCGATGCCGCGGGTGCCGAGGATTTCTGCTCCGGTCGGGAAGTCAGGGCCTTTTACAATGCCGAGAATCTCCTCGAGATCTGTCGTACGGTCCTCCTCGATGATATTATCAATAATTTTTACAATGGCACTTACCACCTCGCGCAGATTGTGCGGCGGGATGTTCGTTGCCATACCGACTGCGATACCGGAAGTACCGTTTACCAGAAGGTTCGGGTAGCGGGCCGGCATAACAACAGGCTCTTTTTCGGTTTCATCAAAGTTCGGGGCGAAGTCTACGGTGTCTTTGTTGATATCCGCCAGCATCTCCATCGAGATTTTGCTTAAACGTGCCTCGGTGTATCGCATAGCCGCAGCGCCGTCGCCGTCGACGGAACCGAAGTTTCCATGGCCGTCCACCATCGGATAACGGGTTGCCCAGTCCTGTGCCATGTTGACGAGTGCTCCGTAGATAGAGCTGTCGCCGTGCGGGTGATATTTACCCATCGTATCACCGACGATACGCGCGCACTTACGGTGCGGCTTATCCGGCGTATTGTTCAGTTCACTCATGGAGTACAGAATACGTCTCTGTACCGGCTTTAAGCCATCGCGGACGTCTGGAAGTGCACGGGATGCAATTACGCTCATCGCGTAGTTGATGTAGGATTCCTCCATCGTGTCTTTCAGATCGACCTCGTGAATTTTATCAAAAACATTATCTTCCATCTTTTCCTCCACTTCAGTTCACAGGACTTTTTAGATATCCAGGTTGTTTGCGTATTTTGCTCTCTCTTCGATAAAGTCACGGCGCGGTTCTACCTTGTCGCCCATGAGCGTATTGAAGGTAAGATCAATTTCAGAAGAATACTCTTCATCGAACACAACGCGGCGCAGAACACGGCGTTCCGGGTCCATGGTGGTCTCCCAGAGCTGCTCCGCATCCATCTCTCCCAGTCCTTTGTAACGCTGGATCTTATTATCTCCGCGTCCGATCTCATTGAGGATCTGATTCATCTGATCGTCGTCGTATGCGTACCATACTTTTTTGTTTTTCTCAATCTTGAACAGCGGCGGCTGTGCCAGGTAAACGTGGCCCTGTTTGATCAGCTCCGGCATGAAGCGGTACAGGAACGTCAGCATCAGTGTGTCGATGTGCGCGCCGTCGACATCGGCATCGGTCATGATGATGATCTTGTCGTAGCGCAGTTTGGTGATATCGAAATCGTCGTGGATTCCGGTTCCGAATGCCGTAATCATCGCTTTGATCTCGGCATTGGCATAAATTTTATCGAGACGTGCTTTCTCTACATTCAGGATTTTTCCACGCAGAGGCAGGATCGCCTGCGTTGCACGGCTTCTCGCGGATTTTGCGGAACCGCCCGCGGAATCTCCCTCGACCAGGAAGATCTCACAGTTTTTTGGATCCTTGTCGGTGCAGTCTGCCAGTTTTCCAGGCAGGGACATACCGTCCAGTGCGGATTTTCTTCTCGTCAGGTCACGCGCTTTTCTTGCAGCCTCTCTCGCACGCTGGGAAAGCAGGGACTTTTCAACGATCGTTTTTGCAACAGCCGGGTTCTGCTCCAGAAACAGCTCGAGCTGGGTGCTCACGATATTGTCGACTGCTCCTCTCGCCTCGCTGTTTCCAAGTTTCTGCTTTGTCTGGCCCTCGAACTGCGGCTCCTCGATTTTGATGCTGACAATCGCCGTCATACCCTCGCGGATATCCTCTCCGGTCAGGTTCGGTTCGCTGTCTTTTAACAGTTTATTTGCTCTTGCATATTCATTAAAGGTTTTCGTCAGTGCATTCCGGAAGCCCACGATATGGGTACCGCCCTCCGGCGTCGTAATGTTGTTGACGAAACCGTACGTATTTTCCTGATAGGAATCGTTGTGCTGCATCGCAACCTCAACGAGAACGCCGTCTCTTTCTCCCTCGCAGTAGATGATGTCCGGGTAGAGCGCCGTTTTGCTCTTGTTCAGGTAGCTGACAAACTCTTTGATACCGCCCTCGTAGTGGAATGCTTTTTCCACTACCGGATCCGTGCGCAGATCGCGCAGAACAATGCGCAGTCCCTTGGTCAGAAATGCGGTCTCGCGGAGTCTTGTTTTTAAAACGTCGTAATCATAAACCGTCTCCTCGAACATCGTGTCATCCGGCAGGAAACGGACCTCGGTACCTGTTTTTTCGATCGGACAGGTATCGATGACCTCCAGCTTATTCATGGTTTTTCCGCGCTCATACCGCTGGAAGTAAACCTTTCCATCGTGATAAACGCGCACCTCAAGCCAGTTGGACAGCGCATTTACAACGGATGCACCAACGCCGTGCAGACCGCCGGATACCTTGTACCCTCCGCCGCCGAACTTTCCGCCTGCGTGCAGCACCGTAAAGACAACCTCAACGGCCGGAAGGCCCGACTTATGATTGATGCCGACCGGAATACCACGGCCGTCGTCGATGACGGTGATGGAGTTGTCCGGGTTAATCGTAACGTCAATATTTTTGCAGTATCCTGCCAGTGCCTCGTCTACCGAGTTGTCGACAATCTCATAGACCAGATGGTGAAGTCCCCGTGCGGAGGTACTGCCGATATACATACCTGGGCGCTTCCGTACGGCTTCCAGACCCTCCAGAATCTGAATCTGGTCTGCACCATACTCTGTCTTTTCCATGTTCTCTGTACTCATTTAGATTCCTCCTGTTTCTTTGTGAAACACAGATCCCTCGACCACCTGGAATACGCTGTTTGCCTCAAAATGATTTTCGACAAACTCGTCCAGTCCGGTACAGGTAATCAGTGTCTGTATGCTGTGAATGCTCTGCAGAAGATAATTCTGCCGGCTGCCGTCCAGCTCCGACAAAACATCATCCAGCAGTAAAACCGGTGTATCGTGAATTTCCTCCTCGACCAGACGGATCTCCGCCAGTTTCAGCGAAAGCGCCGCCGTCCTCTGCTGCCCCTGGGAACCGTATTTACGGATATCAATGTCGTTGACCCGCACACAGAAATCGTCCCGGTGCGGCCCGGTGTAGGACTGTCCGAAACGCAGATCACGCTCTCTTCCGGCTTTTAACTCTTCGGAAAACGCTTCCTCGGACACATTCGGTTCATAAGTAATCAGAATCTGCTCCTTTCCTCCGGTCAGATTCTGATGGATCTCGGATAAAATATCATTCAGGCGGCTGATAAACTTTTTCCGCTCGGAAATAATGCTTGTTCCATAGCGGACCATCTGCTCATCCCAGATCTCGAGCGTATCCGCCATTCTGCCGGAAAACGAAATCTCTTTAAGCAGCTTGTTTCTCTGCGCCACCACTTTATTATAATTGGCAAGCTCGATCATGTATAGTCTTGACAATTGACAAATTTCGCTATCCAGGAAACGCCGGCGTTCCGCAGGACCGTTTTTGATGATATTCAGGTCCTCCGGAGAGAAAAACACAATATTTACAATGCCAAAAAGTTCCGACGCTTTGCGGATCGGAACTCCATCGATGGCGATTCCCTTGGATTTATTTTTTTTCAGATGCATATCGATTTTATGCGTGCTGCCGTTCCGCTCCACCATCATCCGGATATGGGCTTCCTCCCGGTCAAACTGGATGATTTCGCGGTCCTTGCTGCCGCGGTGCGATTTTGTCGTACCCGCGAGATATAAAGCCTCGAGAATATTCGTCTTTCCCTGGGCATTGTCGCCGTAGAGAATATTCGTTCCGGGGCTGATATTTATGCATAAACTCTCATAATTCCGATAGTTCTTCAGTTCTAAAGATTTGATATACATGAGCACTCGTCCGTGAAAAATCAGCTTAAGTTTTTAAGCCTTATTTTTTAATTTGTATCTCATTTCCATTGTAGCAGACAACATCTCCGTCATAGAGCTTGCGGCCGCGGCGGGTATCTACTTCACCATTTACGGTCACGCAGCCGTCCTTGATGACGAGCTTTGCTTCCACGCCGTCTTCTACCAGAGCCGCAGCTTTTAATGCCTGGCCCAGTTTGATGTAATCTTCACGCAGCGTAATAATTTCCATTTTTTCCTCCTGCACTGCCGTGCCTTTTCCTCACGTAAGTTCGCAGTTTTTCAACCTGTGTGGCTGTAAAACCGCTGAAAGTTCTTTCAGAAAAGGTTCCGGCAGATTTCAAACTTATGTGACTTATCTCACGGAATTGAAGTTTACCGGCAGAATCAGATAGATATAGCTCTCTTCTTCGTTCCGGATAAAACATGGAGCCTTCGGGTTGACCAGATAAATCGAAATTTCCTCGTCGTCAATAACACGAAGTGCATCGATCAGGAATTTCGGGTTAAAACCGATCATAATATCCTTGCCTTCTTTGTTGATATCGATCTCTTCTTTCATGGAACCCATCGCGGAGTTGATCTGCAGTTCCATCGCTCCATCCTGGATGTCGATGATGATCGGTTTTTTGTCGCCTTCTTTGACAAGAAGCGTCGCACGGTCGATACAGCTTAAGAATTCTTTTTTGTTGATCGTCACTTTTGTCTCATAATCACTCGAAAGCATCTGGTCGATGCGGAAATATTCACCGTCGATCAGTCTGGAAACGACCGTTGTATCATCGAACTTGAACATAATGTGGTTTTCCGAGAAGTAAATATCAATCTGATCATCCATCTCGCCGGACAGAATTTTGCTGATTTCGTTCAGGGTTTTTCCCGGAACAACGACTTTTCGGTCCGGATACGAATCTTTCAGCTCAATTCTGCGGATCGCAATACGGTGTCCGTCCAGAGATACGACGCGAAGTGTGTTATCTTTGATTTCAAAAAGCTCACCGGTCATCAGTTTGTTGTTCTCATTGGCTGCAATGGAGAAAATGGTCTGACGGATCAGTTCTTTTAAGGTGAACTGGGAAATGGAAACACAATCGGAAGTTTCGAGAATCGGCAGATAGGAAAAATCTTCTCCTGACTGTCCCGGAATGTTGAATTTTGCTTTTTCACACGTAATCGTGGTTACCAGATTTTCATCTGTTTCTATTGTAACCTGATTATCCGGAAGTTTTCTTACGATCTCAGAAAAAATCTTTGCATCCAGAGCAACAATACCGCGTTCCAGAATCATACCTGTGACGATGGTTTCGATTCCGAGTTCCATATCGTTGGAGGTAAATTTGATCACGTTGGAAGATGCATCAATCAGAATGCATTCCAGAATCGGCATGGTTGTTTTACCGGAGACAGCTTTCATAGCGATACCAACGCTTTTTACAAGGTCTGCTTTGTCAAACACTAATTTCATAATTGTGGATAACTCTCCTTTCCTCACTGTTTGGTGAGTCTGCTTATAAAGAAAAAATATAGTAAAAATCCGTAGTCTTAGTCGTAGGGGCTGTGGATATGTGGAAAACCCCGTCAAGAATGCGGAAATACTGGAAAAATCGATCTGTATAACTCTGTGAATAATCGAACGTGAACCTGTGTATGAAATGTTGATAACTTCAGGCCCCAAATTTGTCCACAATTCATCCACAGGCTTTCCACATCGGTTTGTGTATAAATAAGGGCCTGTCAACCGATGAGTTTCTTCTTATATAAATGTAAATCGGTTTTAACCGTTTTGACAGAGTTACAAAGGCTCCGCCTATTTCGACGGGTTGATCTTCTTCTTTAAGATGTCTACCGTGTTGCGGACACTGTCTTTAGCACTCATTTCCTTTTCGATCTTCTCAATGCCGTGCATGACAGTGGTATGATCGCGGTCGCCCATCATTTTTCCGATTCCGGTCAGCGGGGCATCGAGCATTTCGCGGCACAGATACATTGCGATCTGGCGCGGGAATACGATTTTGCTGCTCCGCTTGCTGCCGACAATGTCGGACGGCGTAATATCGAAGTGATCTGCAACGGTGTCGATGATAAATTCCGGCGTGATCACCTTCTTCTCGTTCGGGGAGATGATGTCGCGCAGCACCTGCTCTGCAAGATCAATGTTGATTTCACGTTTTTCAAGGTTTGCGTATGCAATGATTTTGTTGAGAGCGCCTTCCAACTCACGGATGTTCGATTTAATATTGGAAGCGATGTATTCGATCACATCGTCGCTGACGGAATAGCCGTCTAATTCCTGTTTCTTTCGGAGAATGGCGATTCGCGTCTCATAATCCGGGCTCTGGATGTCGGCAAGGAGTCCCCATTCGAAACGGGAACGGATGCGGTCTTCCAGGATATCCATGTCTTTCGGGGGACGATCCGAAGAAAGGATGATCTGTTTGTTGGCGCCGTGCAGCGTATTGAAGGTATGGAAAAACTCTTCCTGCGTGGATTCCTTTCCTATAATAAACTGCACATCATCGATGAGAAGTACGTCGATATTGCGGTATTTCTCACGGAATTTGGTCATTGCGGTGTTGTTGCTGTTTCGGATAGCCTCGATGACTTCATTGGTAAATTCTTCACTCGTTACGTAGAGAATCCGCGAAGACGGGTTCTTCTGAAGAATAAAATGTGCGATCGAGTGCATCAGATGGGTTTTGCCCAGTCCAACACCACCGTATAAAAACAGCGGATTGTAGATTTCTCCCGGGGATTCGGCCACGGCGAGAGAAGCTGCATGGGCAAATTTGTTATTGCTGCCGACCACGAAGGTATCAAAGGTATACTTTGGATTCAGGTTCGGCACATAGAGATTTTTCTGGACGGGAGCAGGCGCTTTTTCCTGTTTCACTTCTTCCGGAAGAATAAAGCGGATCTCATAGTTGACACCTGTGATTTCCGCGATTGCCACTTTAATAGGAAGAGTATATTTTTTGCTCACGTAATCGAGACCCATTTTTTCGGATGGAACCAGGATTGTGATCAGATTGTCCTCAACCGAATGGATCGTAAGTGGTTCAATCCATGTAGTAAAGGAGATCTCAGATAATTCGTGCTCGTCCCGCACTCTCTGCAGTATTTCTTTCCATTTATCTTGTACGATTTCCATGCTTTTTCTGTCGCTCCGCTTCTATAATCATTGCTTTTTGGGGATAACTTCTGTCTGGAAAACGAAATTTTCCCCGAATAGTCGCATTTTTACTTCTATATGATATAATAAAATGCCGTTTTATCAACCCAAAAATGTGGATAATTATTTTTTTATCCACAGAATGTGTAAAAAATTTTCCTGTTGATGAAATGGAGGATAGTTTGTGGATAACAGGGAATCTTATGTTGATAAAATTGTGGATAGAGGGCTGGAAAAACCGAAATGTGTAAAGTCTGGAAAACTTATATACACATTATACATGGCGTAAATACTGGAAAAATTGGAAATGCCCACAGGTTGTACACAGCAAAACCGAAAGTTATCCACAAGGTTATCCACAGATTGTGGATAATGTTGATTACGGTTACAAGATATCGTGTGGAAAGCACAAAAATCGAACTGGTATTTGTACGCGTGCGGCGGACAGTGTGGATAAGTTGTGGATAAACCGAAAATCAGCACACGGAAGGCACGGGCAGCGGCAGACCGGAAAACCGCGTCAGAGCGGCATTTTTTCCGAAAAAAACTGCGAAAATTATTGATTTTAGGGTTGACGAAATGGGGGTTTATGAATATAATTGAAATGATGTTTTCTGTCATACATGTAGTGAAATACTGCCTTGCAGGCAGTTATTGATTAGAATTTAAAGGAGGTGCCTTATCTTATGAAAATGACATTTCAGCCGAAAAAAAGATCCAGAGCTAAAGTTCACGGATTCAGAGCAAGAATGAGCACAAAAGGTGGAAGAAAAGTTTTAGCTGCAAGAAGATTAAAAGGAAGAAAAAAATTATCAGCATAAAACCAAAGGCCGCATAAAATTTATGTGGTCTTTTCTTCTATCTAAAGCTATTCAATGAAAAGAAAATTTAGACAAATCATGAAGGAAAGAATGGATTCATGAAATATTCGGAAAGCCTGAAAAAAAACAGAGATTTTCAGCTGGTTTATAAGCAGGGAACATCGTTTGCAAACCGATTTCTGGTCATGTATGTGAAGAAAAATCAGCTGGGACGGAACCGGATTGGAATTTCAGTAAGTAAAAAGGTGGGAAACAGCGTTGTGCGCCACCATCTGGCGAGACTGATCCGGGAGAGTTATCGTCTGCATGAAGAGGAATTTCAGTGTGGAATGGATGTAGTTGTGATCGCAAGAGTTAATGCAAAAAACTGTACGTATTTCGAGATAGAGGGAGCACTTTTGCATCTGGGAAAACTACATCATATATTAAAGGAAACAGAAAAATGAAGACGGTATTGATAAAAGGTATCCGGTTTTATCAGAAGTACCTGTCTCCTCTGAAGAGGGTGCACTGCCCTTATACGCCGACCTGCTCGCAGTACGGGCTGGAAGCGATTCAGAAATATGGTGCTTTCAAAGGAAGTCTGCTGGCATTATGGAGAATACTGAGATGTAACCCGTTTTCACACGGAGGTTACGACCCTGTGCCGTAGATAAATAAGGAGGAAAAGACGTTTTGGATATCGTACTGAGTAAGTCAACGTGGCCGATTATCGGGTGGGTATGCCAGATCCTCGGCTGGCTGATCAATGGAATTTATTTTTGCCTGGAAAAAATTGGAATTCCGAACATCGGTATTGCGATTATTCTGTATACGATTATCATTTATCTCGTTCTGACGCCGCTTCAGATCAAGCAGCAGAAGATGTCGAAGATGATGAGCGTAATGCAGCCGGATCTGCAGAGAATTGAAAAGAAATATCAGAACAAAAAAGACCAGGCTTCTCAGATGAAAAAATCTGAAGAAACCATGGCAGTTTATCAGAAATACGGTGTCTCCCCGACAGGAAGCTGCAGTACACTGCTGGTTCAGATGCCGATTCTGCTTGCACTGTACCAGGTTATCTATCATATTCCGGGATATATCGGAAGTGTCCGCAATGTATTCCAGGGACTGACAACACAGATGATGGGTGTATCAGGATATTCTGGAATTCTGACACAGTTTATCACAGATAACCGTGTTACCATGTACAGTAAAGTAAGTGAAACATTAACCGAAAACAACCTTCTGGACATGTTTTATGTGCTGAAACCGTCCCAGTGGGAGAAACTGGCAGATATCAGTCAGTTCTCTGACATTGCGGATACCATTACAAAAACCGCAGCGGATTCCAAGCATATCAACATGTTCCTTGGATTTAATATTACACAGTCTCCGATGGATGTCATCCGTGAGGGTATGGCAAACGGATCTGCGCTTCTGATTGCAGGAGCAATTCTGGTGCCGGTTCTGGCATGGTTTACCCAGTGGCTGAACTACAAGCTGATGCCGCAGGCACCATCTTCCAACAACGGAAATAAGACAGCAAACTCCATGGAAAATTCCATGAAGACCATGAACACGGTAATGCCTGTTTTCTCCGCATTTATGTGTTTATCATTCTCCATCGGTATTGGTATTTACTGGATCGCCGGTGCGCTCGTTCGAAGTGTACAGCAGGTTATCATCAACCGCCATATGTCCTCGATCGACATGGATGAGGTGATCCGCAAAAACCAGGAAAAAGCTGCAAAGAAGAGAGAAAAAGCCGGCCTTCCGCCGCAGAAAATCACACAGGCTGCAACGCAGAGTGTGCGTAATATTCAGGTACAGGAGAACGAAGAGCCGTCTGCTGAGGAAAAAGAGGCAGCAAGAAAGGCTTCGACTGAGTATTACAACAGCAATCAGGAATACCGCGCCGGAAGCATCGCTGCGAAAGCAAACATGGTAAAACAGTTTGATGAAAAGAACAGCAAAAAGAAAAAATAGGGGGTAAATCTTTATGGAGTTTATCGAAGTATCCGCAAAAACCGTGGACGACGCCATTACAAAAGCCTGCATTGAGCTTCAGGCTGCCAGCGATAAACTGGAGATCCAGGTCATCAGCGAAGGCAGTTCCGGATTCTTTGGAATCGGAAGTAAACCGGCTGTGATCCGTGCTGCTGTAAAAGCCGCATCGGAAAAAGAACCGGAAGCACCCCAGAAACCAGAGAAAAAAGAGGCAGCTCCTGCACCGGTAAAGGAAGCGCCGAAAAAAGAAGCTGTAAAGAAAGAAACGGAAAGAAAATCTGCTCCGCGTCAGGCAGAAACTGCAAGACGCTCCGAGCCAAGAGAAGAGCGTGAAGTAGTTCAGAGAACAGACGAGGAAATCGCCCAGATCAAGGTAACGGCACTTGAGTTCTTAAGCGGTGTATTCAAAGCCATGGAGCTCCCGGTTGAGATCCAGATGGAGTATAATGCCGAGAACGGTTCTCTGGAAGTTGATTTCGCCGGTGAGGATATGGGTATCCTGATCGGAAAACGCGGACAGACACTGGATTCCCTTCAGTATCTGACCAGCCTTGTGGTCAACAAAGAGCAGAAGGATTACGTTCGTGTCAAACTTGATACGGAGAACTACCGCAAACGCAGAAAAGAAACACTGGAAAATCTGGCAAGAAACATCGCTTACAAAGTGAAAAAGACCAGAAGACCGGTTTCTCTGGAGCCGATGAATCCTTACGAGAGAAGAATCATCCACTCTGCACTGCAGGGAAATAAATTTGTGGAGACCTACAGCGAGGGCAGCGAGCCATACCGCCACGTAGTTGTAGCGCCGAAACGATAAGAAAGCGTAAAAAATATGCAAAAAGACGGTACCTGTGTAAAATACGGGGTACCGTCTTTTCTGGTTTTCTGCTAAAATGGAACTATTCAGAGCCATGCGAAAGGAAAGAAAAAATGTGGATCTGAATACTGGGATCCCCAAAAAGAGAGGTTTTAGAAAGGACTGGAAACAATGGCAGGATTTCATTTGGATGATACGATTGCTGCGGTGTCCACAGCGATGGCGCCGGCGGGCATTGGTATTGTAAGAATCAGCGGAAACGATGCGTTCGAAGTGGCGGACCGCGTATTCCGTGCAAAAAAAGAAGGAAAAAAGCTTTCCGCGGTCAAATCCCATACGATTCATTATGGATGGATTACCGAAGGGGAGGAAGTGATTGATGAGGTCCTTGTCATGGTAATGAAAGGACCGAAAACATATACAGGTGAAAATACCGTCGAGATCGACTGTCACGGCGGTGTGCTGGCGGTAAAAAAGGTGCTTGAGGCAGTCTTACATGCGGGCGCGCGGGCGGCAGATCCGGGCGAGTTTACGAAACGGGCGTTTCTGAACGGAAGAATGGATCTGACGCAGGCCGAAGCGGTCATGGATGTCATTTCGGCGAAAAGTGCCTATGCCTTAAAAAGCTCCGAGAGCCAGCTTCGCGGAACGGTGAAAAAGGCGATCCGGGCAATCCGCAAGAAGCTGATTTACGAGATCGCATTTATTGAGTCGGCGCTCGATGACCCGGAGCACATCAGCCTGGACGGGTATCCAAAGCGGCTGGCCCAGGTTGTTGCGGAGCAGAAAAAGCAGGTGGAAAAGCTGCTTGCATCTGCGGATGAGGGCAAGATGATCCAGGAGGGCATCAAGACGGTGATCCTTGGAAAACCGAATGCCGGAAAATCATCGCTTTTAAATCTGCTGGCAGGCGAGGAAAAAGCGATTGTGACGGATATCGCCGGAACGACACGCGACGTGCTCGAGGAAAATCTGGTCTTAAAGGGCATTTCCCTTCGGATTCTGGATACGGCGGGGATCCGAAAAACGGCGGATACGGTCGAGAAAATCGGTGTGGATCGTGCTTTGGAGCATGCAAAGGACGCAGATCTGATTCTCTATGTGGTGGATGCATCCGTGCCGCTCGATGAGAATGATGCAAAAATCATGGAAATCCTGAAAGGGCGCAAGGCGATTGTGCTGCTGAATAAGTCGGATCTGACTGCGGTGATCGAAAAAGAGGAGATGGAGCAAAAGACAGGCGCTCCGGTCATCAGCATTTCCGCGCGGGAAGAGACGGGTATGGAAGAGCTGGAGGAACAGATGAAAAAGATGTTTTTCCAGGGCGAAATTTCGTTCAACGATGAGGTTTACATCACGAATGCGCGCCACAAGCAGGCGCTTCTTGCAGCAAAAAAGAGTCTGGAACTGACGGCAGAAAGCATCGAAATGGGTATGCCGGAGGATTTCTTTTCCATTGATCTTATGAATGCGTATGAGGAGCTGGGTTCGATCATCGGTGAAGCGGTGGGAGAGGACCTTGTGAATGAGATTTTCAGCAAGTTCTGTACAGGTAAATAAAGGCAGCAAATGCAGATTACGAAGATCTGCCGGAATAGAGTTACAAGGAACGACAGCCGGATTTTGACAGAGTAGAAAAAGCTTAAGGCAAAATTCAAAGCTGTAGATAGAGAAAGAGGATAAAAGAAAAATGGCAGTTTTAGAAGAAACAATTGATATTGCCGTCATCGGCGCAGGCCATGCGGGATGCGAGGCAGCGCTTGCGGCAGCGCGGATGGGGCTGGAAACGGTTGTATTTACGGTAAGTGTCGACAGCATCGCCATGATGCCGTGCAACCCGAATATCGGAGGCACGTCGAAGGGACACCTCGTAAAAGAAATCGATGCGCTCGGCGGCGAGATGGGTAAAAATATTGACAAAACGTTTATTCAGTCGAAAATGCTGAATCAATCGAAGGGACCGGCGGTGCATTCGCTGCGTGCGCAGGCGGATAAGCGGGCGTACAGCCAGTCGATGCGCGAGGTTCTTGAAAATACCGATCATCTGACGATCCGCCAGATGGAGATTGCGGAGCTGATCGTGGAAGACGGTGTTCTGACGGGTGTAAAGGCCGTTTCCGGCGCGGTTTACCACTGTAAGGCTGCCGTCCTCTGTACCGGCGTTTATCTGAATGCACGGTGCATTTACGGCGATGTGAGCACGTATACCGGCCCGAACGGCCTGCAGGCGGCGACGCATCTGACGGATTCCCTGAAAGCGAACGGCGTGGAGATGGTGCGTTTTAAAACAGGAACACCGGCGCGTATTGACAAGCGGAGCATTGACTTTTCGAAAATGGAAGAGCAGTTTGGCGATGAGCGCGTTGTGCCGTTCTCATTCTCGACCGATCCGGAGAGCGTACAGATCGATCAGGAATCCTGCTGGCTGACGTATACGAATGAAGAAACGCACAAAATTATCCGCGAAAACCTCGACCGGTCGCCGCTGTATTCCGGCATGATCGAGGGAACAGGCCCGCGGTACTGTCCATCCATTGAAGATAAAGTTGTAAAATTTGCCGATAAAAACCGCCATCAGGTGTTCCTGGAGCCGGAGGGACGATACACGAACGAGATGTACGTCGGCGGCATGTCAAGCTCGCTGCCGGAGGATGTGCAGATTGCGATGTATCACACCGTGCCGGGCCTGGAACACGCGAAAATCGTGCGGAATGCGTATGCGATCGAGTACGACTGCATCAACCCGAGACAGCTTCTGCCGTCCCTCGAGTTCAAGGCGATCAAAAATCTGTTTTCCGGCGGCCAGTTTAACGGTAGTTCGGGATATGAAGAGGCTGCGGCACAGGGTCTGATCGCAGGTATCAACGCAGCGCTTTGCGTACAGGGAAAAGAGAAATTGGTGCTCGACCGTTCGGAGTCGTATATCGGCGTTCTGATCGACGACCTTGTGACGAAAGAGAACCATGAGCCGTACCGTATGATGACGAGCCGCGCGGAATACCGTCTGCTGCTCCGTCAGGACAACGCGGATCTGCGTCTGCGCAAATACGGCTACCGCGTGGGTCTGATCAGCGAGGAGCAGTATGAGGCACTGAAAGTAAAAGAACAGCGGATTCAGGAAGAGATTGAGCGCGTGGAGAATACGTATGTGGGAACGAGCTCGAACATCAATGAGCTTCTGGAAGAGTATGGATCAACGCTGCTTTCCGGCGGAAGTTCGCTCGCAGAGCTGATCCGCCGACCGGAGCTGAATTATAAGATGCTGGCGGAAGTAGATCCGAAAAGACCCAAGCTGCCGGAGGATGTGCAGGAGCAGGTCAACATCAACATCAAGTACGACGGCTACATTAAGCGCCAGATGAAGCAGGTGGAGCAGTTTAAAAAGATGGAAGAGAAGAAGATCCCGGAGAACATCAATTACGACGAGATCCAGAGCCTGCGCATCGAGGCGAAACAGAAGCTGAACCTGTACCGCCCGATCAACATCGGCCAGGCGTCCCGTATTTCAGGCGTTTCCCCGGCGGATATTTCGGTTCTGCTGGTGTATCTGGGACATAAATAAATGGCAGATATGCATGCCTGAATTACGTTCTTATGCAGCGAAACAGCAAGTGCTTTCGCGCTGCGTGGATCGTAACAAAAAGTGCAGCGGGCACTTGGAAGAATAGAGAAGAACGGAGAACAACATGAAAGAATACAATCTTGAAGGATTTGAGCGCGGCCTTTTTGAGCTTGGAATCACACTTTCCGAGGAGCAGAAGACGCAGTTTCTGCAGTATTACGAGCTGCTGGTGGAGTGGAATTCGTTTATGAATCTGACGGCGATTACGGAGTTCGATCAGGTGATTACGAAGCATTTTCTCGACAGTCTGTCGCTGGTGAAGGTCTGTGATGTGGCACAGGCGGGACGCATTCTCGACGTGGGAACGGGAGCCGGTTTTCCGGGAATCCCGCTGAAAATCGCGTTTCCGGAGGTGGAAGTTGTACTGCTGGATTCACTGAATAAGAGAGTGAAATTCCTGAATGAGGTGATCGGACAGCTTGGCCTTTCGAAAATCACGGCGGTTCACGGAAGAGCCGAGGATTTCGCACGCCAGAAGGATTACCGGGAGCAGTTTGATCTCGTGGTATCACGCGCGGTGGCGAATTTAAGCTCGCTTTCGGAGTACTGTCTGCCGTATGTGAAGGTGGGCGGACGGTTTGTTTCGTATAAATCGGGCAAATTGAATGAGGAGCTTGCCGCAGCTCAAAAAGCGATTCATGTGCTCGGCGGCGAAGCAAAAGAGCCGGTCTATTTCCAGCTTACGGGAACCGAGGATGAGCGATCGTTTGTCTGCATCAAGAAGGGGAAGGCAACGCCGAAGAAGTATCCGAGAAAAGCGGGAACACCGGCGAAGGAGCCGATTCAGTAAAGAATAGATTTTTTGAGAAAGCTAAAAAAGAAACAAAAGTGTAAAAGGTGAAATCAGAAGAGATTGTTATGCCGAGTAAGTTGGCATAATAACCTCTTCTGATTTTTTATGTATATATACGATTAAATGTCTGGAAAATTACACTTTTGAGCAAAAAAACAATTCTCCTATTTGCAGTATTTTGCGCTGAATATTTTGTGAAAATATGATAATTGTTAAAAAAATTATATCAGTGTATGATGAGATAAATAGATCAATTGTGAAACGTAAAAGAAAATATGATAGGGGGGAATGGCATGAGGAAAATATTAAAAATATTTGTTTGCTTCATTGGAATTATGATATCAGCATCTACTGTATCGGCATCTAAACTTGAAATACTATCGGAATCTGAAGATTATGAAAAAATAGTTGAGCTGGCTGATGAAATTGTGTCTGTTACAAATGGAGGACCTGTTGAGGATCCGTTTGAGGAGGGAATCCGTGTATCGGATATTGATTTTGATAATGCATTAAAAGAGTATATTGATACGCCACTTTTGACCTCAGAACTTCTTTCTGTGTCCGAAGTAGAAAGCGCGTTAGAACAAAGCGATTATATTTGGATTATCCCGATTAGAGCATATGGACATTTGTATGAAGCATGTGCGGTAAGGGCAAATGGGGAAGATGGACAACCGATTGATCAATGGCACATAAGTGGAGCCAGAGGATATGAATTAGACGATACGCCGACCTATATAGAACAATTAAATATTTCACTTGCTGCAAACCCAGATATTGTATGGGACAATTATAAGTTTCGACTTGTTGGAGGAGTAGATCCGATTCGTTTTCCGGTCTGGATTACATTCACGGAAACGCAAATGGAGTATCTGATACCGGGACGTGAAGATGCTGCAGCGTGTCTTACAGACAGTTCGGAAATAGCGGAAGATAGACTTGATGGTGAAGAAGAATTCCATGCATATAGTTATGCTGCGGTTGTTGCCGCAGTTGCTGATTCGTCTTATATCGAAACTGACGATGCACAAGGAGGAACCAATATTGTCCTTGATGTTGCAAATCAGCCGGTGAAACATCAAAATAAGATGTTGGTAATTATTTTAGGAATTGGGATTCTGGCAGTTGGTATTATAGCTGGTTTGGCAATTAAAAGGAAACAAAGAAAGTGAAAGGGAAGCCCGGATGAAACATATCTAAAAACGAAAAGCTTGTAACGAAGAAACAGGTGCTATCTGAGAAAAAGAGACAGCACCTGTTTTTTATAGAAATTCCGGAAAATAATGCCAAAAATTCAGCACGGCAGAACGTGAATTACTGCGTTACAAATTTTTTATACACAGCAGCCCGGAATCAGAAATCCGATGTAGCTGATGAGGAACAGTACCAGCCAGATCGTTCCAGGCAGGAGTGTCAGATGGCAGGAGGCGCGCTTCCACTCAGCGGGAAGTTTTGCAGTGAGTGAAGAATAGCCGTCATCGATCCAGACCATCAGCGGGACAAGCGCCGGCATCAGGTAGCGGCCCTGAGACTGGTAATCGCTGAAATACGTGTTGTACATGTCCATGAACAGCGTGACCAGGCAGGCGAGGAACAGCATCACAAAGAGGAGAAGCTGCGGCTTTTTGCGGAACCAGTGCGGAACCATGCCGAGGAACAAAAACACTAGGAATCCGAATGCCATCAGGGCGCCGTACAGCAGATAAAGCACCATCGGGAGATGGACGGTCATGTAGGAGAACGAGCCGATGAAGCTGCTGACGGTCGAGAACAGCCAGTTGGAGGTGCGGCCCTCCGGGGTCTGTAAATACGTCTGCTGGAAGCTCCAGCCTTCGGATGCCGGGGTCTGACGATTCTCTGGTTTGTATTCATCGGCTGCGTACAGCGCTGCGGATTCATTCGAGGTGCGCATGCCGAGCAGATCGCCGTCGTGGATGACGGCATTGCGGATGAAGAACCAGCCGCCGATCAGGAAGGCGATAGCGAAAACAGCCAGCGCTTTGACAAAAATTTCTTTTGCCGGTTTCCGGAAATGAATCATCAGCGCGAAGAACAGCAGAATGCTGCACAGCAGGTACGCGTAGGCGTTATAGTACGACAGCGCGCAGAGTCCGCAGCCTGCTCCAAGGCCGATGCAGTCTTTCTTGCAGAATGCGCTTTTCATGCCGCGGATCCAGAAGTAGATGATCAGTGCGACCGTGAAAACAGCAAAAGAATCGTTGTTTACATAGCAGGAGAGGAACACGAACTGCGGCAGAAATCCGACGAAAATACCGCTAAGCAGTGCCGATTCGCGGCGTTCAAAGAGCTCTTCTCCGATCAGAAAGACAACGATCAGTGTGCCGGTGCCGGAAAGGACGCTGGTGAGGCGGGCGGCAGTTAAAAGAGCCGCTGCACTTTTCGTAAACAGCGATGTAATGGCCATAAACACGGAGCTGATGATCGCGGTCAGATACGGATACAGCGCATAGGAGAATCCCCACAGCGGATGGCGCACCGATTCTTCCATGCCGTTCGGCAGTGTGTGGTGTGAGACGATGTATTCCGGAATCAGCATCCGCATCGCCTCATCGGGGGCTGTTCGGTTTTCAGGAAAATCGAGGTGCCAAAAGAGATGCAGAAAAATGCCGAAAATCAGCATATACTTGGCCCAAGTAGTAGTCTTTTTATTCATAGAGTCTCCTAAAATCTCCAGTCCCGGACGGGAAAAATGTCCGGCGTAATGTTTCGCGGCGGAACAAAAATGGAAAAGCGTCCGTCCGCGGATACGTTATAGTATACATGATTCTTATGGTAAAAGAAATTGATTTTTGCGTCGAAAAACAAATCAAATTGCTCCATGGACTTCACCGTTTTTTCACAAATTTTCCAGCAAATTATCACATTTTCAGAATAAGATAAAGTGTCTTTAGAGAATGAGAGCATCTCCGGCTCTTTTGCCAGAAAGGCCAGGCCGGAACTGCTTTAAGAAACAAGGAGGAAGGAACATTGATAGAGGTTAAAAATCTGGTGAAACGCTATGGCGACCACGTAGCTGTCAACAACCTGAGTTTTACCGTAGAAGAAGGCCAGATCTATGGTTTCCTTGGCCCAAACGGCGCCGGAAAATCAACGACCATGAACATCATCACCGGCTATCTGGCATCTACGGAGGGCGAAGTGCTGATCAACGGGCACAACATCCTGGAGGAGCCGGAGGAGGCAAAGAAATGCATCGGCTATCTGCCGGAGCTGCCGCCGGTCTACACGGACATGACCGTTCTGGAATATCTGAAATTCGTGGCGGAATTAAAGAAAATTCCAAAGGATCAGAGAAAGAAACAGATTCTTGAGGTCATGAATCTGGTGAAGATCACCGATATGCAGAACCGTCTGATCAAGAACCTGTCGAAAGGATACCGACAGAGGGTCGGACTGGCACAGGCAGTGCTCGGTTATCCGCCGATCATCATCCTCGATGAGCCGACGGTAGGCCTGGACCCGAAGCAGATCATTGAGATCCGCGATCTGATTAAATCACTGGGCAAAAAACATACCGTTATCTTAAGTTCCCATATCCTTTCCGAGGTCAGCGCCGTCTGCGATTACGTCATGATTATCGCAAAGGGACAGCTCGTTGCGAGTGATACCCCGGAAAACTTAAGTAAACTGATGCTTGGATCAAACACGGTTACATGTACCGTTCACGGAACGAGAAAGCAGCTGGTTCCGGCGCTTAATGCGCTCGATGCAAAAGAGATCCAATATGAAAATACGCCGAATGAGGAGCAGATTAAGGTAAAAATTACCACGGAAAAGGATAAGGATATCCGCGAGGAGCTGTTCTATGCACTGGCAAAGGCCAACTGCCCGATCCTCGAGCTGACTTCCTCCTCGATGTCTCTGGAAGACGTCTTCCTGGAGCTGACCGATGATTCCGGAAAGGCTGCAAGAAAGCTGAAAAAGCAAGAGAAAGAACAGCTGAAGCAAAAGAACGTGAAAAAAGATGTAGAACCGGAAGCAGACAAAACGGCTGTCGGGGAAGTGTCGGAAGAAAAAAGCACAGATGCAGCGGAATCAGCCGCTGAAACAAAACAGGAGGAGGGAGACGCACAATGACGGCGATTTATAAAAAAGAGTTAAAAAGCTATCTGACAAGCATGGTCGGATATCTGTTTATGGCGTTTACTCTGGCGCTGTTCGGCCTGTATTTTACGGCCATCAACCTGCAGCAGGGTTACCCGGAGATCGGATATGCGCTGCAGAATTCCGCATTTATTCTGCTGATCGCAGTACCGGTTCTGACAATGCGTGTCCTGTCGGAGGAGCAGAAAAATAAAACGGATCAGCTGCTCCTTACCGCACCGGTAAAAATTTCCGATATTATCCTTGGAAAATATCTGGCGCTTCTCACCATTTATGTGATTCCGGTGCTGATTATGTGCCTGTATCCGCTGCTTCTTGGAACCCACGGAACGGTTTCCTACGCCGTATCCTACACTTCGATCCTTGGTTATTTCCTGCTGGGGGCAGCCTATATTTCGGTCGGCGTGTTTGTTTCCTCCATCACCGAGAGTCAGGTCATCGCAGCCGTTGTCGGCTTTGTGATCCTGTTCCTGTGCTATGTGGAGAGCGGTATTGCAAATTTCTTCCCGGAGGGAGCCGGAAGCTCCTTCTTTGCTTTCTTTATCATCATCGCGCTGGTATGCCTCTGGATCGGCAGTATGATTAAAAACCCGATCATTACCGGTGTGATTGCCGTGATCGGCGAGGGTGCGCTGACGGCAGTTTACTTCACAAAATCCACCTTTCTCGAGGGTAAAATCCAGGATCTGCTCGGTATATTCAACATGGCGGGCCATATGGATAACTTTGTGAACGGTATTCTGGACATTGGCGGTGTTGTTTACTACCTGTCCGTCATTGCAATCTGCACTTTCCTTGCAATGCAGTCCCTGCAGAAGAAACGCTGGAATTAGGAGGTGGAGACGATGAGCAGCGAAAAGAAGGAAAAGAAACAGCATAAAATGAATTTTAATATTAAAGAAAAGCTGAAAAAGACGTTCTCCAAAGAACATCTGAAGGAAGTGTTTACCGGAGAGGAGCAGAAAAAGCACCTGAAACAGGGCTCTTATTCTTCAATTATGACGGTGATTGTTCTGGCTGTGATTGTGGTTATTAACCTGATTGTGGCGCAGATTCCGACCAGTAAAACACAGATTGACCTGAGTACGCAGAAAATGTATTCCATTACAGATGAGACGAAAACGGCATTAAAGGATCTCGATCAAGACGTTACCCTGTATTATATTGTGCAGAAGGGCAGTGAGGATGACACCATCGAGAAGCTGCTGGAGCACTACGATGAGCTTTCTGACCATATCAAAGTAGAGACAAAAGACCCGGATCTGTATCCGAAATTTACGAGTCAGTATACCGATCAGACGGTAGCTGCAAACAGTGTAATTGTCGTATGCGGCGATAAGAGCAAGGTGGTCAGCAACAGTGATATGTGGGAGACTTCCACAAACTATCAGACCTATCAGACACAGACAACCGGCTTTGACGGCGAGGGTCAGATTACCAGCGCCATCACGTATGTGACGAGTGAAAACAACCCGAAGGTTTACTGGGTAACCGGCCACGGCGAGGCTTCCGAGAGTGATCTCTCTACGAACTTCAGTGATGCAGTTAATAAAAACAATGTGGAAATCAGTGATCTTGCCCTGATGACAGACGATATCCCGGAGGATGCCGAGGAGCTTGTGATCATGTCCCCGACCACCGATTTCTCCGAGGATGAGGCAAATAAAGTCATTACCTACCTGGAAAACGGCGGAAAACTTCTGATGTTCACCAGCTATACCGGAACGGATATGCCGAATCTGGATTCCATACTGGAGAACTACGGCGTGAAACGCTCCAGCGGAATTGTTGTGGAGACCGATTCCCAGCATTATTATCCGCAGATGCCGTATTATCTGCTGCCGAACATTCAGAGTGATGACATTACAACCGAAGTAAAGAGTAATTACATTCTGATGCCGGTTGCACAGGCAATTCAGAAGCTCGATTCTTATCGTGATACCATTACGATCAAGAGCCTTCTGACGACCACCGAGGACGCTTATATTGAAAATGACCCGGAGAACAGCACCTGGTCGAAGAGTGCGGACAGTGAGACGGGCGCATTTGACCTTGGCGTTTCCATTACAGAAACTGTAGATGATAAAGAGACACAGATCATTTATTTCTCGAGTGCATCGATGCTGAGCAGCCAGATTGACCAGGCAATCAGCGGTGCGAACTCGAAGCTGGCAGCGACTGCACTGACCTCCATGTGTGATGTGGAGCAGACCGTTGTTATTCCAAGCAAGAGCACAAGCTATACAAACCTGGTATTTACACAGGGAGCAGTTAACACCTGGTCTATTATTACCATTGCGGGAATTCCGCTGGTACTTGTTGTGATTGGCGTGATGATCTGGATGAAGAGGAGAAAACAGTGATGAAGAAAAAAGGAAAGATGGCGGCCTGCCTGATCCTTTTGGTACTGCTTCTTGCCGTACTGGTGGTGCTGACGAAGAAAAACAGCACCGCCGATGCGGACAGCAGCAGTTCGGATTCTGGTGCAGACGCCGAAAAAGTGGTTGATTTTTCAAAAGATGATGTAACAGCGCTTTCGTTCCAGATCAACGGAGAGACGGTGTCTTTTACGAAAACAGCAGGAGACGATGATACCGATATCTGGACATACGACCAGGAGGATGGATTCCCACTGGATGAGAGCAAGATAACGAGCGTTTTAAGCTCTCTTAGCAGCATGACAGCAGAAAGAGTCATTGAAGACGATGAAATCGATTCTATGGCCGATTTCGGGCTCGAGACGCCGTCTCAGGAGGTTGTAGTGACTGCGGGAGACGAGAAAACGACGATTCATGTCGGAGATAAGAACAGCTCGAGCAGATACTATATTTATCTGAACGATGATACGAGTAAAGTTATCTGGTAAGCACATCGCTTGAAACGATGTTCCCGTCCGATATGATGGAGTGGGCGACAACGGAATCCATGCCATCTGTGACGGCGGAAAACATTATGATTTCGGCCAAGGTGCCCGGCCAACGCTTCTCGTACTCGTCCGGAGTGTCATCCGGAGAATAGCCTTCGGACTTGAGCTTCGCATCGGCAAGGAACTCGACGTTGCCGCCGAGCATGATATCGGT
>ENA-OQCU01000283-OQCU01000283.1-human-gut-metagenome-genome-assembly--contig:-NODE-283-length-25500-cov-5.683640_pt1 | contig 25500 bp, 24 predicted proteins | sample MGYA00242504_ERZ504590 | MGnify/ENA primary metagenome ERZ504590 (study PRJEB26092, sample SAMD00036318) | human gut metagenome | host: Homo sapiens | study: EMG produced TPA metagenomics assembly of... | reverse complement strand
AGGTTGTCCAGATCAACTGGGAGGAGAAAAAAGAACTGGTGGAGAGCGGCGAGATTGATTGTATCATGGGCTGTTTTTTCTATGGAAGGACGTCTTGACGATTACCGCTGTCCAGTCCACAACCAAACCGGAAAGCATCTTTCTGAACCGGACGGATGAGAGGATCCCAAAGCTGGGAAATCTGATCATCCTGGGACACCGGGAGCTGATCTATACGTTTCTGGGAAAAGGATATGTAGATGCGGTTGCTGCACACGAGGAATCTATCGTTCAGTATAGGAAGGATTATGATGCAAGCTTCCGTATCCTGGAAGAGCCTCTGATGATCACCGGAATAGGCGTTGCTTTTGCAAAAGAGGATGACAGGGGAATCTGTGAGCAGATGGGCCAGACACAGGAAGAGATGCGTCTGGATGGCACATCCCTGAAAATCATTGAAAAATACCTGGATGATCCCCAGAAGTATCTGGAGGTGGAGAAAAACGGATCCAGCTGCTCGGCGGTCTGATAGGAATCTGTGTAGCTGTAGTCTCTCTGTTTTATTTCTTCCACGCAGAAAAAGCAGAAGCAGAGAAAAGAATGGTGGAGATTGTAAACTATGTGAAAGTGCAGTGTTCCACTACACCCATTATAATGAATCTTCGGAATCCAAAAGTCTCCTCCGTGCCATTGAAAGTGCCAGACAGATGAGTACAAATATTAAAATGGAAACAGAAAACGGCGGGCAGCTAAGAGAGGATTTCCTGAAAGAAAAAAGGTGCCGACGTGACAAAAACATGGGATGGTCAGGAAGCTGTTGAACTGTTCAGAAATAGTGAACCTGGTGAATTTGATGTCATTCTTATGGACATTATGATGCCGGTCAGAATGGTTATGAAGCTACAAAGATGATTAGGTCTCTGGACAGAGAGGATGCAAAGAAAATACCGATCATTGCAATGACAGCAAATGCGTTCACGGAGGACAGAATAAGGGCAAAAGAAGCAGGGATGAATGAACATGTTGCTAAGCCTGTTGATGTGGAATTACTGATGAAAGTAATTTATAGCGGGAGTGCTATGAAGCATTAATAGTACATGAGAAAACAAGGAGGAATTCAGTTGTTGGAGAAAGCGGTTCAGGCTGCAATATATGAAAAAGCTCTTAAAAATCATTATATAGAAATCCTGTACATTGATTTTGAAGATACTCATGCGTTATGCATCTGGCAATATAGATGATCTTAATCGGATAAAACAGCAGATGACGATGGAAGCAATCACACAGGGAACAGCAGAACACATCATGCATCATGTTATGATCAATTTTATACTGAATGGTGAGATGCGTTTCATGCAGTTTGACTTTACAAGAGAAAGTGCAGATACAAAAAATGTTTTCCTGTTTGTGGAGGACTATACAGTTCCACAGCAGCAGATGATGCTGCTGCTGGAAAAAAAAGCTGGTTCTATAACAGAACCAGCTTTTTTGTGTATTCATGGACGAACGGTGTCCCTGTTTTGTGAGAACGGACAGTCTCGTAAAAAAGAGAGGCCTGTATATCGCTCTCAAAGGCGGCAAGTGCATCGCCGGTAAGAAGCCGCGGGGCGTCGGCTGCCTTGGCAATGAGCGGCAGAGAAGAACGTCTTCTAATCTCTTTTAACAATGCACCGGCACTTTTTCGGAAACCGAGAACACGGTTATAGCCGGCCGGGTACAATGTTTTCTGGTTCAGAAGCAGATGCATCAGGGCGCGGCTGATGCGGGTATACGTCATTTCCTTTGTTTTAAGCTGCATGGCGAATTCTGAAAATGAGGAGCATGCGTGGCGCTGGCGGAGGATGCGGTTGGCAAGATCCGGCGAGAGGTCGAGACAGGAGGAGAGAGATCCCTTCGTCTCCGTGAGGAGCCGTGCGGCGAGGAGCAGGCTGAAATCATCGGCGGTCAACAGTCCATGAGATGCGACGGCATTCTGAAAAGCGTGAAAGACCGCTTCTGGCATGCAGGAGGCGAGCGCGGACAGTTCCAGATCCTTATGCGGATTGGAAAAAAGAAGATTCCGCATTGCTGTAGCAGAAGGGAGTGCATGTGTGAAAAGCGCTCCTTCGTGGTATCCGCTGCCCTCCCGGCGGATCGTTACCGGCCGAATGCGGCTTTGTGACAGCAGAAGTGCCTGGACATATTCAATGCCTAAAATATTGTTTGGTTCTTTTAAAAAAGGTATCAAGTTCTTCTTTTGAAAGCGAAGAGAAGGAAGCGCTGTCAGAAAAATAAGCGGAAAGTGCCTGTGCGCGCGCCGTCGGGAAGGAAAGTCCGTTCCGAAGCAGACCGGAGAGCAGCTCACGGTATTCCTCCGGCTCGTGGAGCAGAACATCAGCGAGTTCCAGAAACGGCGCCGTGTCTCCATATTCACTGCCAAAGCAGAGAAAATCGACACAGCCAAGCGCAGTAAGGAGCGATACCGCCCCGCGTGCGAAATGCTGTGCACTGCCGAGCGCAAAGTGACACGGAAGCTGTAAGATAAGGTCCGCGCCGCCAAGAAGCGCCAGCTCCGCACGGTCATGTTGGTCAAGAATCGCAGGTGCGCCGCGCTGGACGAAATCGCCGCTCATAATCACGACAAGATAGTCCGCCCCGGTCAGTTCCCTGGCTTTTGCCAGCTGATAAGCATGGCCGTTATGAAAAGGATTATATTCTGCAATGACTGCGGTAATGGTCATAAAACGTACCTTCTTTCGAAAAAAATAGCACGATTCCAAACAGAGAGGAACCGCGGATCACATAGCCCTATCGTAACAAAAACAGAAAAGGAATGCAAGAATTCCTCCGTTTTGGATTTTTTGTCCAGTTGTTTTGAATTTTATACTTGCGAAAGGGCAAAAAGCGTACTACAATGAGAATATCGAGTAAATTTATCGAAAGGAGTCAAAAGATCATGGGATTTATTGACACAATTAAAGCAAGAGCAAAAGCAGACAAAAAAACAATTGTACTGCCAGAGTCAGAAGACAGAAGAACATATGAGGCTGCTGCACAGATCCTGAAAGAGGACCTTGCAAATCTGATCATCATCGGAAGCGAAGAGGCAGTAAAGAAAGGCAGCGAGGGACTGGATGTCTCCAAAGCTACTATTGTAGATCCAGAGAAAAACGAGAAAACACAGGCTTATGTAGATAAGCTGGTAGAGCTTCGTGCAAAGAAAGGCATGACTCCGGAGAAAGCAAGAGAGACCATCCTGAATGACTATACATATTATGGCGTTATGATGGTTAAAATGGGAGATGCAGACGGACTTGTTTCCGGTGCCTGCCATTCTACCGCAAACACCTTACGTCCATGCCTGCAGATCTTAAAGACCAAACCAGGCACAAAACTCGTATCCGCATTCTTCCTGATGGTAGTTCCGGACTGCGAGTACGGCGATGACGGTGTATTCGTATTCGGTGACTGTGGTCTGAACCAGAACCCGAATCCGGAAGAGCTGGCTGCAATCGCAGAGTCTTCCGCAGAGTCCTACCGCATGCTGACCGGAAACGAGCCAAGAGTTGCTATGCTTTCCCACTCCTCCAAAGGAAGTGCAAAACATGCTGATGTAGACAAAGTTGTTGAGGCTACCAGAATTGCAAAAGAAGCAAACCCGGATCTCGCTCTCGACGGCGAGCTGCAGCTTGATGCAGCAATCGTTCCGAGCGTAGGTGCATCCAAAGCTCCGGACAGCAAAGTAGCAGGAAAAGCAAACGTTCTGATCTTCCCGGATCTGGATGCCGGAAACATCGGATACAAACTGGTACAGAGACTGGCAAAAGCAGAAGCATACGGCCCAATGACGCAGGGTATCGCAGCTCCAGTCAACGATCTGTCCCGTGGATGCTCCGCAGAGGATATCGTTGGTGTTGTAGCAATCACTGCTGTACAGTGCCAGGCACAGTAAGCACGAAATAAAACCAATTACAAGCGGTTTTCTGGCCGGCTGCGGAGAACAGGCCGGCCAGAAGTTTTAATAAGACTTTTAAAATAGGAGAATTTAGAAATGAACGTATTAGTAGTAAACTGCGGAAGTTCCTCTCTGAAATTCCAGCTGATCAATTACGATAACCGTGACGTCCTGGCAAAAGGACTCTGTGAGAGAATCGGTATCGACGGACGCCTCGTTTATGAGCCAAAGAACGGCGAAAAAGAGGTAACAGAAGCAGCAATGCCGACACACGTAGAGGCAATCCAGATGGTTCTGGACGCTCTGGTAAACGAGAAGAGCGGCGTCATCAAGAGCCTGGAAGAAGTAGATGCCATCGGACACCGCGTTCTGCACGGCGGAATGAAGATCACAAACTCTGTTATCATCGATGACGAAGTAATCAAAGTTATCGAGGAGTGCGCTGACCTTGGTCCTCTGCACAATCCGGCAAACCTGATGGGAATCAATGCCTGCATGAAACTGATGCCGGGCGTTCCGAACGTAGCAGTATTTGATACCGCATTCCATCAGACCATGCCTCCGAAAGCATATATGTACGGTATTCCGAAAGAGTACTATGAGAAATACGCAATCCGTAAATACGGCTTCCACGGAACTTCTCATAAATTCGTATCCAAGAGAACCGCAGAGTTCCTTGGCAAAGACTACAACGATCTGAAGATCATCGTATGCCATATGGGAAATGGTGCTTCCCTTTCCGCTGTAAAGAACGGCAAATGTGTAGATACCTCCATGGGCCTTACCCCGCTTGAAGGTGTGATCATGGGAACCCGTTCCGGAGATATCGATCCAGCTTTTGTTGAGTATCTGTGCAACAAAGAGAACCTGACCGTATCCGAGGTTCTGAACATTCTGAACAAGAAATCCGGTATGCTCGGCATGACCGGCATCTCCAGCGATTACCGTGATGTATCTGCAGCAGCAGAGGCAGGTAATCAGGATGCCATCAACTGTCTGGAAGCATACGCTTACCGCATTATCAAATACATCGGTTCCTACATCGCAGCTATGGGCGGCGTAGATGTGATCACCTTCACCGCAGGCCTTGGAGAGAACGCTATTCCACTTCGTGAGACCATCTGCAAAGCATTTGAGTTCATGGGTCTGGAATTCGATTCTGAGGCAAATAACTGCCGCGGCGTTGAGAAGATCATCGCCAAAGAAGGCTCCAAGATTACAGCATGCGTGATCCCGACCAACGAGGAAATCGCAATCTGCGAGGAGACTGTAGAGTTAGTAAAAGGAAAATAAAAAATAATTCAAAAAGCAGTTGACAATTCTTACCTTCCCGGGTATAATTGGTAAAGTGTGATTAGGAGAACAATATGAAAATCAGTCTGACCAAGTTATTTGCGCAGGACGGAAAGTCCGAAAAGTATGAAATTCCGCTTACATCCGAAACTTTTTCGATCGGCGGGCAGGACTATCGGGTAATCGAAAAACATCCTGTTATCCTTGGCCTTACGCATGAAGGCAATCGTGTGATCACGATCACCGGCAGCGCAGACCTTACAATGGAGATTCCATGTGCAAGATGCCTGACACCGGTAGCGACTCCATTCCAGCTCGAGTTCGATCTGCAGATTGATCTGAATCTGTCAGAGGAAGAACGCGAGGAAAAAGAAGAGGACTCTTCGTTTGTGGAGGGAGACGAGCTCGATGTGGAAGAACTGGTTCGTAATGAGCTCATAGTCCAATGGCCGATTCGAGTGCTGTGTAAAGATGACTGTAAAGGAATCTGCAGCCGTTGTGGTGCGAATCTGAATATTCAGACCTGTGATTGTGATACCACAGGGCTAGACCCCCGAATGGCTGCAATCAAAGATATATTCAGCAAATTTAAGGAGGTGTAACTATGTCCATTTGTCCTAAGAATAAATCTTCCAAAGCAAGACGCGATAAGAGAAGAGCAAACTGGAAAATGTCTGCTCCGAACCTTGTAAAATGCAGCAAATGTGGTGCTCTTATGATGCCGCACAGAGTTTGCAAAGCTTGTGGTTCTTACAACAAAAAAGAAGTCGTTGCAATGGACTAATATTCATAAATCGGAATCAGTTCCGATGTGCAATGCAGCAAAAGGCTCCCGTCACCGGGGGCTTTTTTGTTGTCTCTGCGGGTTGTCTGGAAGCGTCATATAAAAGATTTGACGTGGTGTGTCGTGATGTGCTATAATGGTCTCGGTGAGAATTGAAACAATATTGCAACATTTTCGTAACAATTATAAAAAAGGAGTGCAAAGCATATGAAGAATAGACGAATCATATTTCTGGCAGCATGCATGTGCAGTGTAGTATTCCTCTCAGGATGTTCCACAGACAGTCTGATGGATAAAATGATGGGAACTGAGACGACGGTTTCGTCTTCGGCCAGTGTAGATATTTCAAAAGAGGACAGCGATGCTGTTCATGTAGATGCCAATCTGGAAAAGCCGGTTTTTTCGGTAAATCCGGTGGAGAGCCTGCAGATTCCCGTTGGAAATACATCTGGAAAGCTGACTTGTGAGGCAGGAATAACGGGAGAAGGCACAGTAACATATCAGTGGTATAAGAACAACGTAAATTCCAACGGCGGAGGAACGCCGATTGAAGGCGCAACAGAAGTGACATACCAGGTCGATACTTCGGCGGAGGGCAAAGATTACTATTACGTTGTGGCAACAAACACGGTTGGAAATACCGTTTCCATGGCGACGAGTACAGTAACAGAAGTTACGGTAATTCCGGCAGGGAAATGGGTTCAGAATGAAAACGGATGGCAGTATCAGAATAATGATGGAAGCTATGCAACCAATACCTGGCAGAATATCGACGGCTACTGGTACGTGTTTGATGAAAATTCATACATGGTGACAGGATGGTACTGGAGCGGAGAAGAATGGTATTATCTGGCGGACAACGGTCAGATGCAGACCGGCTGGTTCACGCAGGATGGTGAGGAATATTATTTGGATCCGGATACCGGTGTCATGGCACGGAATACAACCATAGACGGTCATGAGATGAATTCGAGCGGAGTCAAGGTTTCTTAAGAAAAATAAGATAAAACAGAGCGGGTGGATTTTGGAAAGATAAATCCACCCGCTTTTTTGGAATACAGGAGAAAGCGCGGATGGGCATTTGTGCTTGATTTTTGCAAAGGAGTTTAGTATAGTTAATACAGCACTTGCATGAGTGCTTTTAGAGCGTGGTTGAAAACGGTTTTTTGAAAGAAAAAGAGTTTTCAAACGCGCTTTAGAAAAGAGAAAAGAGGAAAAAACATGAGTGACTTAGTCAGAGTTGCAGTGGACGCGATGGGCGGCGATTATGCGCCTGTGGAGCCGGTAAAAGGCGCCGTTGAGGCCGTAAACGCAGATGAACGTGTCAAAGTCCAGCTGGTCGGCCAGGTGGATGTCATCGAAAAAGAACTGCAGAAATATACGTACCCGAAGGAGCGGGTTGAGATCGTTCCGGCAACCGAGATCATTGAGACGGGAGAGCCGCCGGTCAATGCGATCCGCCACAAAAAAGATTCTTCGATCGTTGTCGGCATGAAAAAAGTGCGCTGCGGAGAGGCAGACGCGTTTGTCTCCTCCGGAAGCACCGGAGCAGTCCTGGTCGGCGGACAGACGATCGTAGGACGCATCAAGGGCGTAGAGCGCCCGCCGCTGGCTCCGCTGATCCCGACGAAAGACGGTGTATCCCTTCTGATTGACTGCGGTGCGAATGTTGATGCAAGACCGTCCCATCTGGTGCAGTTTGCCATGATGGGTTCCATCTATATGGAACACGTTGTCGGCATTAAAAATCCGCGTGTGGGAATCGTGAATATCGGTGTGGAAGAAGAAAAAGGAAACGCGCTCGTCAAAGAGACGTATCCGCTTCTGAAAGAAAACCCGTATATCAACTTTGTCGGCAGTATCGAAGCAAGAGAAATTCCAAACGGAGCCGCAGACGTTGTTGTCTGTGAGGCGTTTGTCGGAAACGTTATCTTAAAGCTGTATGAGGGCGTCGGCGCGACCCTGATTTCCAAGGTAAAACAGGGCATGATGACATCTCTGCGCAGTAAAATCGGAGCCCTTCTTGTGAAACCGGCGCTGAAAGAGACACTGAAGTCTTTTGATGCCAGTGAGTACGGCGGAGCACCGCTGCTTGGCTTAAAAGGACTCGTTGTAAAAACGCACGGAAGCTCAAAAGCCAACGAATTTAAAAATTCCATTCTCCAGTGCATTTCATTCAGCGAGGAGAAGATTCCGCAGAAAGTGCAGGAGCATCTGGCAGACTATAAGAGCAGCAGGGAGGCAGCGAAAGATGGAATTTGAGAAATTACAGGAGATCATTGCGGATGTATTAAACGTAGATCCGAATGAAGTAACCATGGAGACAACCTTTACAGATGATCTGGGAGCGGATTCCCTGGATGTATTTCAGATTGTGATGGGAATTGAAGAAGAATTTGATATCCAGATCGAAGCAGAAGAAGCAGAGCACATCGTATCGGTTGAGGATGCGGTGGAAGCGATCAAAAAGAAACTGGCAGAATAATAGAAAATGGCGAAGGGGCTGTTTGCTACAGGACAGCCCCTTTGTTACCGTCCGCAGAACACCTGCAAACGGTAACTATGAGGAAGGACAGGCTTAAAACAGGTTATGAATAATATTGATAAACTCGTGGATTTGGAAAAGAAGATCCAGTATAAATTTCAGAATTTCGGACTGCTGGAGATGGCGATGCGCCATTCTTCCTACGCAAATGAGCACCATATGGAGCGCCTGGAGTGCAACGAGCGTCTGGAGTTCTTAGGAGATGCCGTGCTGGAAGTTGTATCCAGCGAATTTTTATACAAGACATTCCCGCGTCTCCCGGAGGGCGAGATGACGAAAAAACGCGCCAGCCTCGTCTGTGAACCGGCACTGGCATTCTGTGCCCGTGAGATTGACCTTGGCAGCTTTCTGCTCCTTGGAAAGGGCGAGGAGGCAACCGGCGGCCGTCACCGCGATTCCATCGTTTCGGATGCTATGGAGGCAACGATCGGTGCGATTTTCCTGGACGGCGGCTTTGAACCGGCAAAAGCGTTCGTTCTGAACTATATCTTAAACGATATCGAACACAAACAGCTTTTCTACGACAGCAAAACGATTCTGCAGGAGCTGATCCAGGGTGAGACGGATGAAGAGATTGTTTACACCATCTTAAAAGAAGAGGGACCGGATCACGACAAGAGCTTCTGGGCACAGGTCAGCGTCGGAAAGAAAGCGCTCGGTACCGGAAAGGGCAGAACGAAAAAAGCGGCAGAACAGGCAGCGGCATACGATGCAATTCTTGCCAGAAAAAAAGCGTAGGTGAATTATGTATCTCAAATCCATTGAAATGCAGGGATTTAAGTCGTTTGCCAACAAAACCATTCTGCAGTTCCACGACGGTATTACCGGCGTTGTAGGGCCGAACGGCAGTGGAAAGAGCAATGTTGGCGATGCGGTGCGCTGGGTGCTCGGCGAACAGAGCGCCAAGCAGCTCCGCGGCGGAAATATGCAGGATGTTATTTTCTCCGGAACCGAGACGAGAAAGCCGCTCGGCTACGCGTCGGTTGCAATTACACTCGACAATTCCGACCACAAGCTGAATGTCGATTTCGAGGAAGTCACGGTGACGAGACGGCTCTACCGCTCCGGTGAGAGTGAGTATCTGATGAACGGCGCATCGTGCCGGTTAAAGGACATCAACGAGCTGTTCTACGATACCGGTATCGGAAAAGAAGGCTATTCCATCATCGGACAGGGTCAGATTGATAAGATTTTAAGTGGTAAGCCGGAAGAGCGCCGGGAGCTGTTTGACGAGGCGGCAGGAATTGTCAAATTCAAGAGAAGGAAGGCCGTGACCGAAAAGAAGCTGGCGGAAGAGCAGCAGAATCTGGTGCGCGTCAACGACATTCTCTCGGAACTGACAAGGCAGTTAGAGCCGCTGGAACGCCAGTCTGAGACGGCAAAGATTTATTTAAAGAAGAAAGAGGAATTAAAGCTCCTCGATATCAATATGTTTCTGCTCGAGATGGAGCGCATCCGGAACGATCTCGCGAAAGTAGAAGACCGGTACCGGATTACAGAAGAGCAGTTAAAGAGCACGAAAGAGGCTTTTGAGCATACGAAGCAGGAGTATGAAAAGCTGGAACAGGAGCAGGAAAAACTGGACCAGACGATTCTTTCTGCGCGCGATCAGGCGGGGGAGAATGCACTGAAACGTCAGCAGCTCGAAAACCAGATCGAGGTGTTGAACGAGCAGATTCATGCATCGGAGAGGAACAGCGACACATTAAGAGAACGTCTGGAGGCGATCCGCGCGGAGAGCCGCACAAAGACGGCAGAAAAAATACATATCAGGCAGAAAAGGACGGGCTTCATGAAGCACTTCTTGCGTCAGAGACGGAAAAGAGTGAGAAAGAGGCCGCTCTCTCGGAATGCCAGGGGCAGATCCAGGCAGTCGAGCTGCAGAGTGAACAGGATAAGAGCGAAGTCATCGGCCTTCTGAACCAGCGGGGTTCCACGAAGGGAAAAATGCAGCGCTACGATGCGATGCTCGAGCAGATCGGCATCCGAAAGGCAGAATTAAGCCAGAGGGTGCTGCATTTAAAGACGAGCGAGTCCGAACAGAACGGGCAGATGGAAGAACTGCAGAACGCGTTTGAAGCGCTCGAAGAGACGGTAAGCAGCCTGAAACAGCAGTACCAGGAGGCAGATCAGAAGATTACCGCGCTGACGGCGGATCTCTCGAACCAGACGAAAGAGATGGAAGCCGGCCAGACCAATTACCACAGAGAAGCGTCAAGGCTCGAATCCTTAAAGAACATCACCGAGCGGTACGACGGCTATGGAAACAGTATTCGGAAGGTCATGGAGCAGAAAGACCGGAATCCCGGCATCCACGGCGTTGTGGCGGATCTTCTGCAGGCGGAGAAAAAGTACGAGACGGCGATCGAGACCGCACTTGGCGGCAGCATTCAGAATATTGTCACCGACAATGAGGCGACGGCGAAATACCTGATTGAATACCTGAAACGGGGCCATTTCGGCCGTGCGACGTTCCTTCCGCTCACCAGTATGCGCGGGAAAAAAGCGCAGGTGAATGAGGATGCGGCAAGAGAAACCGGTGTGCTCGGTGTGGCAAATGCACTTGTTTCGTACGACCCGGTGTATGAGGGCCTTGTGGCACAGCTGCTTGGAAGAACGCTGGTGGTCGACACGATCGACCATGCCATTGTGATCCAGCGGAAATACCGTCAGACGCTCCGCATGGTAACCCTCGAGGGCGAGCTCTTGAGCCCGGGCGGTTCCATGACAGGAGGTTCGTTCCGGAACAACAGCAACCTGCTCGGAAGACGGCGTGAGATTGAGGAACTCGAAAAGAGCGTACAGGGTCTTGCGAAGGAACTGCGGGAAATCCAACAGGAACTTGAAGAGAAGAAAAATAAGCGGAATGAAATCCGCGATCTCCGCACCGAGCTGAATGAAAAACTGCAGCGGCAGTACATCGAGCAGAATACGGTGCGCCTGAATCTGGAAAAAGCGCGCGAGAAAAAGACGGAAATCCGTCTGGATTTTGAAGCGCTTCAGAAGGAGAGTCTCGAGATTGAAAATCAGATCGCCGAGATTGAGCGGAACCGGAAAGTCATCGGTCAGGAAATGCAGGAATCGGTGGAGCGGGAAAGCACGCTGCAGGAGAATATCCAGAAGGCGCAGGAGGCGCTTACAGGGCTTCGCCGCCGGGAAGCAGAATATACGAAGGATCTTGAAGAAATCCGGTTAAATTACGCAAATCTGTCCCAGAAGGATGGATTCCTTGCCCAGAACATCCGCCGTCTTGAGGAAGAGACGGGAAAACTGGAAGCGGAAAGCCGCACCATGCTGGAAAAAAGCAGCGGAGGAAAAAAGACGATGTCAAAAAAGAAACAGCAGGACATCGTGGAGATCCAGAAGACGATTGCAGCGGCAGTGCAGGCAAAAGAAGAGGAAGACCGCCGGATTGTGGAACTGCAGGAGAAAAAAAGGAAGCATTAAGCGCAGATCACAAAGAATTTTTCGAGAAAGCGGGATCAGCTCTCCGACCAGATTTCCCTGATGGACAAAGAGTGCTTCCGTCTGAACAGCCAGAAAGAAAAGCTGGAGGAGACAAAAGAGGCACAGACCTCGTATCTCTGGGAAGAGTACGAAGTGACACCGGGCCACGCAAGAGAGTTCCAGATGGAGGAGATTCCGGAGCGCAGTGAATTAAAGCGGCGTGTGCTGGAAGTAAAAGATGCGATCCGGAAACTTGGCTCTGTCAATGTGAATGCGATTGAGGAGTACAAAGAGATTTCGGAGCGCCACGCATTTCTTGATGCACAGCACACCGATCTTGTCAAAGCGGCAGAGACACTGCAGGGCATCATCGATGAGCTGGATGCCGGTATGCGCAAGCAGTTCACGGAAAAATTCGAGGAGATCCGGAAAGAGTTTGACCGCGTGTTCCGCCAGTTGTTCGGCGGCGGAAAGGGAACGCTGGAGCTCGAGGAGGACACGGATGTACTCGAGGCAGGTATCCGCATCATTTCCCAGCCGCCGGGAAAGAAACTGCAGAATATGATGCAGCTCTCCGGAGGCGAGAAGGCACTGACCGCGATTGCGCTGCTTTTTGCAATCCAGAACTTAAAGCCGTCCCCGTTCTGTTTACTTGACGAGATCGAGGCGGCGCTCGACGATTCCAACGTAACGCGTTTTGCGCAGTATCTGCACAAGCTGACAAAAAATACCCAGTTCATCGTCATCACCCACAGGCGCGGTACGATGACGGCGGCAGACCGTCTGTACGGCATCACGATGCAGGAGAAGGGTGTTTCTACCCTTGTTTCTGTCGATTTGATTGAGGGAGAACTGGACAAATAGAAACGAATAAGATACAATACGAAAGAAGTAAGATAGAAAAGATAAAGGGAGGCGAACGGTATGGCGGAGGAGAAAGTAGGCTTTTTTCAAACGTCTTGTCAACGGTCTGACGAAGACCCGAGACAGCATTGTAGCTGGAATTGATTCTATTTTCAGCGGCTATTCCAATATTGATGACGATTTTTATGAGGAGATCGAGGAGATTCTCGTCATGGGAGATATCGGCATCAATACAACGACCAAAATTATTGACCACTTAAAAGAGCGGGTGGCAGAAGAGCACATTACCGATCCGGCAGAGTGCAAACAGCTTCTGATCGAGAGCATCAAAAAACAGATGGATGTAGGCGATACAGCCTATGAATTTGAAAACCGGAAATCGGTAGTGCTGGTGATCGGTGTCAATGGAGTCGGAAAAACGACCTCCGTCGGAAAGCTGGCCGGCCTTCTGAAGGATCAGGGCAAAAAGGTTGTTCTTGCGGCAGCAGATACGTTCCGTGCAGCGGCAGGCGAGCAGCTCACGGAGTGGGCGCACCGTGCTGGCGTGGATATCATCGGCGGACAGAACGGAGCAGATCCGGCGTCCATCGTGTACGATGCAGTCGCAGCGGCAAAAGCCAGAAATGCGGATGTGCTGATCTGTGATACGGCAGGAAGACTTCACAACAAGAAGAACCTGATGGAAGAGCTCCACAAGATTTACCGGATTCTGGAAAAAGAGTACCCAGAGGCATACCTGGAAACGCTGGTGGTGCTGGACGGTACCACGGGCCAGAATGCGCTGCAGCAGGCAAGACAGTTTGCAGAAGTGGCAAATGTCACCGGTATCATTCTGACGAAGCTGGACGGAACTGCAAAGGGCGGTATCGCCGTTGCCATCCAGTCCGAGCTTGATATTCCGGTCAAATACATCGGCGTGGGCGAGAGCATCCACGATCTACAGAAATTTGATGCAGACCAGTTTGTAAATGCACTGTTCCATACATCCGAAGAGAATGCTTAAAAAAGACAACAAGGAGAAAAGACTATGGCAGAAGAAATGCTGACACTCCCGAAATTTGAGGAAGCGTCTGAAATCGTAAAAAAAGTAACACAGGAGACCAAACTGGTTTACAGCAAATATTTCAGCGAGCAGACGGGAAATAAAGTCTACTTAAAACCGGAAAATATGCAGCTGACCGGCGCCTATAAGCTGCGCGGCGCCTATTACAAAATCAGCACCTTAAGTGAAGAGGAGCGCGCAAAAGGACTGATCACCGCATCTGCAGGAAACCATGCACAGGGCGTTGCGTATGCGGCAAAATGCTACGGTGCAAAGGCTGTCATCGTAATGCCGACTACCACACCGCTCATCAAAGTAGAGCGTACCCAGAGCTACGGCGCTGAGGTTGTTCTGTACGGAGATGTGTACGATGAGGCATGTGCAAAAGCATACGAGCTTGCAGCAGAGCATGGCTATACCTTTATTCACCCGTTCGATGATCTGACCGTTGCAACCGGCCAGGGAACCATCGCTATGGAAGTAATTCAGGAGCTTCCGCTCGTAGATTATATCCTTGTTCCGATCGGAGGAGGCGGACTGGCTACCGGTGTTTCCACACTGGCAAAACTGCTGAAACCAAACATCAAAGTCATCGGTGTTGAGCCGTCCGGAGCAGCCTGTATGAAGGCTTCCTTTGAAAAAGGCGAGGTAACGACCGTATCTCCTGTCAGCACAATTGCAGACGGTACTGCAGTACAGACACCGGGATCCAAGATTTTCCCGTATGTAAGACAGAACCTGGACGAGATCATTACTGTGGATGATGATGAGCTGATCGTAGCATTCCTTGATATGGTAGAAAACCACAAGATGATCGTTGAGAACTCCGGTCTTCTGACTGTGGCTGCATTAAAGCATCTGGATGTCAAGGGCAAAAAGATTGTTTCTATCTTAAGCGGCGGAAATATGGACGTCATCACCATGTCTTCCGTGATCCAGAACGGACTGATCCAGAGAGACCGTATCTTTACTGTATCCGTTCTTCTGCCGGATAAACCAGGCGAGCTGGTACGCGTTTCCCAGGTGATTGCAAACGAGAACGGAAACGTCATCAAACTGGACCACAACCAGTTCTTTACAACGAACAGAAGTGCTGCAGTAGAGCTCCGCATCACAATGGAGGCATTCGGCACCGATCACAAGAACCGTATCGTCAAAGCACTGGAAGAGGCTGGTTATACACCGAAGATTGTAAGACCGAACCTGTAAAAACAGAAATTGCAGAGAAAATTCTGAAAAAAAGAAAAATAAAAAATCAGAGGGATCCGGAAAGGAATTTCCTCTGATTTTTTTGAGCAGGAAAAAACCCTTGCATGCACAAGAGTTTTCGTTCTGCGGAAGAATGGGACTTGAACCCACACGATCGCAAATGACCACCAGATCCTTAGTCTGGCCTGTCTGCCAATTCCAGCACTTCCGCATGTTATGTAGTTTTTTAAATTTCATGCGGAAGATGGGACTTGAACCCACACGATCGCAATGACCACCAGATCCTTAGTCTGGCCTGTCTGCCAATTCCAGCACTTCCGCATGTTCTTTAAGTTTTTGTCATCTCGCTGACGACAAAATGTATTATAGCACCAGAGTTGTAAGCCGTCAACACTTTTTTTGAAAAAATTTGAAAAATTTGAAAAATAAAAAAGGAAATCGGAATCGGGCACCGAATATAGGAAATAGGAGGACAATGAAAAGAACTGTTACAGGCATATTACCGGGAAAGAGGTGGTCTTCATTTGAACTTGAGAGAATCGTTTGAAGAACGGGAATTTCAGGAGCTGAGTCCTTATGCGGCGCACAGCCGGAATTCCAGAGGAAGGGACCGATATGAACCGGAGTGTGACATCCGCACCGTCTACCAGAGAGACCGGGACCGGATTCTCCACTCCAAAGCCTTTCGCAGGATGAAAGACAAAACACAGGTGTTTCTTGCTGCGCAGGGCGATCATTACCGGACCCGCCTGACGCACACACTCGAGGTGTCCCAGATTGCCCGCACGATTGCGCGGGCGCTGAATCTGAATGAGGATCTGACCGAAGCCATTGCGCTCGGCCACGATCTCGGACACACGCCGTTCGGCCATTCCGGGGAAGCGGCGCTCAATGCGGTGCATCCTGGGGGCTTCCGCCACGCGGAACAGAGCGTTCGTGTCGTGGAGGTTCTGGAAAAGGAAGGACAGGGCCTGAACCTGACCTGGGAAGTGCGGGATGGAATTCTGAACCACCGCACGGCGGGAAAGCCGTCGACCCTGGAGGGACAGGTTGTGCGTCTCTGCGACAAGATCGCCTACATCCACCACGATATGGACGATGCCATCCGTGCCGGCATTTTAAGCGAGGATGACATCCCGATTACGATCCGCGTCGTCCTTGGCGATACATGCCGCGAGCGGCTCAATACGCTGATCCACGACATTGTGGAGCAGAGCCGCGGAACGGAGTATGTGCGCCAGTCGGCGGAGATTGCCGAGGGCATGCGCATGCTGCGGGAGTTGATGTTCGCGAACGTCTACCGCAACCCGGAGGCGAAAAAAGAGGAGGAGAAGGCAAAGAAGATGCTGATTTCCCTCTACACCTACTACCAGGAGCACCCGGAACAGATGTCCCGCGAGTACCGGAATCTGATCGGGTGCGGCGAGGACAAGACACAGGTAGTATGCGATTACATTGCCGGTATGACCGATCAGTATTCCATGCACAAATACGAGGAGCTGTTCGTGCCGAAAGCCTGGGCGGTTTATTAGATACAGGGAGGAAAAAATGCGATATTCCGATGATTTAGTGGAAGAAATTCGTATGAAAAATGACATCGTAGATGTGATATCCGGCTACGTAAAGCTGACAAGAAGAGGAAGCTCTTACTTCGGGCTCTGCCCGTTCCACAATGAGAAGTCCCCTTCCTTTTCCGTCAGCCCAGGAAAGCAGATGTATTACTGCTTCGGATGCGGAGCCGGAGGAAATGTTTTCACATTTTTGATGGAATACGAAAACTTCACGTTTGTGGAAGCCTTGAAATTTCTGGCGGACCGGGCCGGGGTGGAGCTTCCGCAGATGGAGTATTCGAAAGAAGCAAAGGAGCAGGCGGATTTAAAGAACACGCTGCTGGAAATCAACAAACAGGCGGCGAAATTCTATTATTACCAGCTCCACACCGAGCGCGGAAAGCAGGGCTACGATTACCTGAAGGGGCGCGGCCTTTCGGATGATACGATTCGAAAATTCGGCCTTGGCTATTCAGATAAGTATGGAAGCCTGCTGTACCGTTTCTTAAAAGAAAAAGGGTATGACGATGAAATCCTGCGTCAGTCGGGCCTTTTTCTGGCGGACGAGGTGCATGGCATGCAGGACAAGTTCTGGAACCGTGTCATTTACCCGATCATGGATGCCAACAGCCGTGTCATCGGCTTCGGAGGCCGTGTGATGGGGGATGGAAAGCCGAAGTACCTGAACTCGCCGGAGACAAAGATTTTCGATAAGAGCCGCAATCTCTACGGGCTGCATCTGGCGCGCTCTTCACGGAGAAAAAATCTGATTATCTGCGAGGGCTATATGGATGTAATTTCCATGCACCAGGCAGGATTCAATAACGCGGTAGCTTCTCTTGGAACAGCACTCACATCGCTGCAGGCGGGGCTGATGAAGCGGTATACCGACGAGGTTCTTGTGATCTATGACAGCGATGAGGCAGGCGTTAAAGCGGCGCTTCGTGCGATTCCGATGCTCAAAGGGGTTGGCCTTACAACGCGTGTCGTCAATTTGAGACCGTATAAGGACCCGGATGAGTTTATCCAGCACGAGGGCTGCGAAGCGTTCGAAAAACGTCTGGAAGAGGCGGAGAACAGCGTTTTGTATGAGATCCGCATGAAGGAACGCGATTTCGACCTTGCCGACCCGCAGGGCAAATCCGATTTCCTGCATGAGGCGGTGCGCCGTCTCGTTGCAATCGAGGATGAGATCGAGCGGAACAGTTATCTTGAGGCAGTGGCGGGAAAATACGGGATTGCCGTCGAAGTACTGCGAAAGCAGGTCGGTCAGATGGCACTATCAGGAGCCGGAAGGACGGAGCGTGTCAAGCCGCGGAATACAGCCGCAAACAAAAAAGAGAAAGAGGGCGGTGTCGAAAAAGCACAGAAGCTGATGCTGACATGGATGACCTCTTATCCGGCGCTCATTGGAAAGCTGGAAAAATATATTACGCCGGAGGATTTTACCACACCTCTTTACCGCCAGATTGCAGAGATGATTGTGCTGCAGTATCACGAGGGCGGGGTGAATCCGGCAAAGCTTTTGAATCAGTTTGTTGATTCCGAGGAGCAGAAAGAAGTTGCAGGCCTTTTTAATGCCAGAATCCCGCTGGAGACAGAGGAGGAAAAACGGCGCGCGCTGCATGATGTGATCTGCAATATGAAAGAAAACAGCATTGCGTATCAGTCGGCGCATATGAATGTGACCGATATGGCGGCGCTGCAGAAGCTGATGGCGGACAAAAAGAGCCTGGAGCGGTGGAGAGCAGGGGAACTTCCGGATTTCGCTTTTTAAGGAGGCCTGGATACCAAAGAAAAACCCTGGAATCTTCTGTTCTGCGTGTTTAATTTCGCAGGGCAGGGACAGAATATATACAAGCTATGGAAGGATGGACAGTCAATGGAGTTCGATAAAGCAAAATTTATGGAAAAATTAAAAGAGCTGGTAGCATACGGCAAAAAGAAAAAGAGCGTCCTGGAATATCAGGAAATCAACGACTTTTTCCGCGATATGCCGCTGGACGCGGAGCAGATGGAGAAGGTATTTGAATACCTGGAGGCAAGCGGCATCGATGTACTGCGTCTCTCAGACATGACCGAGGATCCAAATGCGGCAGACCGTGATCTTCTCCTTCTGGACGACGATGACATCGACCTTTCCGAAGAAGAAGAGATCGATATGGAGAACATCGACCTTTCCGTTCCGGAAGGCGTCAGCATTGAGGACCCGGTCCGCATGTACTTAAAAGAGATCGGTAAAGTGCCGCTTCTTTCTGCAGAGGAAGAGATTAAGCTGGCACAGAGAATGGAAGAGGGCGATGAGGATGCGAAAAAACGTCTGGCAGAGGCCAACCTTCGTCTCGTTGTTTCCATTGCAAAACGTTATGTCGGCCGCGGCATGCTGTTCCTGGATCTGATTCAGGAAGGTAACTTAGGCCTCATCAAAGCGGTTGAAAAATTCGATTACCGCAAGGGATACAAATTCTCCACCTATGCAACATGGTGGATCCGCCAGGCGATCACAAGAGCGATTGCAGACCAGGCGAGAACGATCCGTATTCCGGTTCATATGGTAGAGACCATCAACAAGCTGATCCGCGTTTCCCGTCAGTTACTGCAGGAGTTAGGCCGCGAACCTACTCCGGAAGAGATCGCAGAGGAGATGCACATGTCTGTAGAGCGTGTGCGTGAAATCCTGAAAATCTCCCAGGAACCGGTTTCCCTCGAGACACCAATCGGTGAGGAAGAGGACAGCCACCTCGGCGATTTCATCCAGGACGACAATGTGCCGGTACCGGCAGACGCGGCAGCATTCACGATGCTGAAAGAGCAGCTGGAGGATGTCTTAAGCACACTGACCGACCGTGAGCAGAAGGTTCTGCGTCTCCGTTTCGGACTTGACGATGGCCGTGCGAGAACCCTCGAAGAGGTTGGTAAAGAGTTTAACGTTACAAGAGAGCGTATCCGTCAGATCGAGGCGAAAGCGCTCCGTAAACTGCGCCATCCGAGCCGTTCCAGAAAGCTGAAAGATTACCTGGACTAATCTGCGAGGAAGAAAAGGACGACAGGAAAATGCAGTTATCAAAAAGACTTTCCGCAGTAGCGGAGTTTGTCACCCCGGGCGGCTGCCTAGTCGATGTGGGAACGGATCACGGCTATGTGCCGATTGCGCTGCTGGAACAGCAAAAAATTTCCTCCGCAATCGCCATGGATGTGAACCGCGGACCGCTGGAGCGGGCCAGGGAGCATATTGCGCAGTATAACATGGGGGACTACATAGAAACAAGACTTTCCGACGGACTCCATGCCCTGCGTGCGGGAGAGGGTGATTCTCTTCTCATCGCGGGCATGGGCGGCGGGCTTACCGTAAGAATTTTAAGCGAAGGTGAGCCGCTGCTGTCCGGTTTTCGGGAGCTGATCCTGGAGCCGCAGTCGGATATCGACCGCGTGCGTGCATGGCTTCTGGAACACGGATTTTTCCTTGCACAGGAGAATTTTGTAGAGGAGGATGGAAAATATTATCCGATTCTGCGGGCAGTGCCAGGGGAAAAGGAGAATCTGAAGGCGGAGGAGCTTTTCTATGGACCGCGCCTTCTGGAAAAGGAAAATCCGGTGCTGAGGGAATACCTTCTGAAACAGCAGGAGCAGAACCAGACGCTGATCCGCCAGCTTTCGGATCACTCCAGTGAAAAGGCAGCACAACGCCTTTGGGAATTAAAAGAAAAAGAGGCAGTACTGGAATCTGCGCTTGCGCGTTTCCATACGATGTAACGACAGCGTTTGCACAAGAGGGGCGTGTCTGAAAATTTCAGCAGTTGTAATTTTCGGGCGCGCCTTTTCTGTCACTTCTGAATTTTCAGAAAGTTTTGCAAGAAGGAGGAATTACAATTGATTCAGGTAACAATTGATGGAAAAGGATACGAATATCCGGAAAATTGCTCTTATTATGAGATTGCAAAGGATTTTGAAAAAACAATGGACGCGCCGATTGTCCTTGTGAAAGTGGACGGACGGCTGCGGGAGCTGCACAAACAGCTGAAAAAAGACTGTGAACTGGAATTTGTGACAACGGAGGATGAGATCGGACATAAAACGTATCAGAGGAGTCTTTCTCTTCTGCTGGTAAAAGCGGTGTATCATGTGGGAGGCTACGATAAGATCCGCCATGTGATGCTGCATTTTTCGGCGGGTTCGGGCTTTTTCTATACGGTGGACGGCGATATCACGCTGAATCAGGCGTTTTTGGACGAAGTAAAAGCGTATATGCATGAACAGGTGGAAAAGGCGGTGCCGATTTATAAGCGGAGTGTCGATACGCACGAGGCGAGAGAACGGTTCCGGCTGCATGGCATGACGGATAAAGACCGCTTGTTCCGTTACCGCCGTGTCTCCCGTGTGAATCTGTACAGTCTCGGGGATTTTGAAGACTATTATTATGGATTTATGACGTATGATACGAGTTATCTGAAGTATTTTGATCTCTATTTATACGATGACGGCTTTGTGCTGCAGATGCCGGAGAAAAAGGCGCCGGAGACGGTGCCGGCGGCGAATCTCTCCCCGAAGGTGTTCCAGGTGCAGCGGGAATCGGAGCGCTGGGGCGAGCAGATGGGAATTTCGACGGTTGCGGATCTGAATGAACGCATCACAAAGGGGAATATCCAGCAGATGATGCTGATTGCGGAGGCACTGCAGGAGCAGAAGATTGCGAAGATTGCGGAGCAGATCGCGGAGAAAAAGACGGTGAAGTTTGTGCTGATCGCGGGTCCGTCCTCTTCCGGCAAGACGACGTTCTGCAACCGGCTTTCGATCCAACTCTCGGCGCATGGGCTGACGCCGCATCCGATCAGTCTCGACAATTACTATGTGAACCGTGTGGATACGCCGCGGGATGAGAATGGGGAGTATGATTTTGAGTGCCTGGAGGCGCTGGATATTGATCTGCTGAACCAGGATATGACGAAGCTTCTGAATGGAGAGCGTGTGGAGCTGCCGTATTTTAATTTTAAGACGGGCAAGCGCGAGTACAAGGGGAATTTTATCCAGATGAAGGAGACGGATGTGCTGGTGCTGGAGGGCATCCATGGGCTGAATGAGAAACTGACGTGGTCGCTTCCGGCGGAGAGCAAGTTCCGGATTTATATCAGTGCGCTGACGCAGATTAATGTGGATGAGCACAACCGGATTCCGACGACGGACGGACGTCTGATCCGGCGGATGGTGCGCGACAGCCGGACGCGGGCAACGTCGGCGAAGGAGACGATTGCGATGTGGCCGTCGGTGCGCCGCGGCGAGGATCGGAATATTTTTCCGAACCAGGAGAAGGCGGATGTGATGTTTAATTCGGCGCTGGTGTATGAGCTTTCGGTGCTGAAGCTGTATGCGGAGCCGCTTTTGTTCCAGATTGAGGAGGGGGAGCCGGAGTATCAGGAGGCGAAGCGGCTGCTGAAGTTCCTGGATTATTTTGTCGGGGTGCCGATTGAGGATATTCCGAAAAACTCGATTCTGCGGGAGTTTGTGGGGGGAAGCTGCTTTGATGTGTGAAAGGCTGTTTTGTATGGCTTTGTGGGATCTGCGATTTGGGGATGGACAAGAAAGAGAGTTTGTGGTAAGATTATTAACTGTCTGATGTTCCGTTTTTGACAAAGTAAGATATGTAATCGCGGCTGGCAGGACCGAAAGGGGCCAGGTGAGGAAAGTCCGGGCTTCGCAGGGCAGGGTGCCGGATAACGTCCGGCGGAGGTGACTCCAGGGATAGTGCAACAGAGAGATACCGCCAGGTTTTTCCTGGTAAGGGTGGAAAGGCAGTGTAAGAGACTACCGTTTCTCTGGTAACAGAGAAAGCCATGTAAACCCCATCCGAAGCAAGACCGAATAGAAAACGTATATGGCTGCCCGTCATGTTTTCAGGTGGGTCGCTTAAGGGGACTGGCGACAGTTCCATTGGATAGATGATTACACACGACATAACCCGGCTTATCGTTTTGCTTTGCTTAAGACGGAAATTCAGGCATCTGGATAAAATAAGTACGCCGGGAACGGACACGAGTGGATTGTGTTCGTTCCCGGCGTACTTATTTTATCCGGCCATCCGGCGCAAGCCGCACATTCCCGCGGATCGCTGCATGGTGTGAAAAAATGCATGTCATGAAAGAAAAAATAAAGGAGACAGCAGGATGAAAGTGATATTGGCTTCGGGGTCACCCAGAAGAAGAGAGTTGATGGAGATGTTGGGAATACGGTGTAAGGTTCAGGCTTCAGGGGCGGAAGAAGTTGTGACGTCTGCGGAACCGGAGAAGGTTGTGGAGGAGCTTTCAAGGCTGAAATGTCTGGATGTTGCGGAGATTACCGAAGGGGATGCCGTTGTGATCGGGGCGGATACGGTTGTGGCTTTTGAAGGGGAGATCCTTGGCAAGCCGAAGGGGATAGAACATGCCAGAAGTATGATGCAGCAGTTGCAGGGAAGGGTGCATCAGGTGTATACTGGAGTTACGATTGCGGTAACAGAGGGGGACGCAAAGCGTGTGGTATCGTTCTGTGACCGTACAGATGTAGAGTTTTATGCGATGACAGAGGAGGAGATAAACGGGTATCTTGCTCTTGAGAAAGAGGGGGAGGCTCCTGTGTGGTCGGATAAGGCTGGAGGATACGGAATTCAGACGGTGTTTGGGACAAAGTTTGTGAAAGGAATCCAGGGAGACTATTATAATGTGATGGGACTGCCGGCGTCCCGGGTTTATCATGAGTTGAAAAATCTGGGCGTTCTGGAATAGAGGGAGGTAAGAGAAGATGAAAAAGTTTTCGGAAATTGAATACGTAAGGCCGGACATGGAGGCAGAGCAGGAAAAAGTAAGAGCGTATACGAAGGCGCTCAAAGAGGCAAAATCATATGAGGAGCTGCGCGGACTTTTTATGGAAGAAAAAACGCGCGAGGATGCCTGGACGACAATGGCGGAAGTGGCGCAGGTAAGATATACGGTGGACACCAGAGATTCGTTTTATGAAGGAGAGGTTCAGTTCTGGAATGAGACGATTCCGGCGATCCATCTGCTGATACAAAAGGCAGAGAAGGTGATTCTGGAGTCTCCGTTTATCAAAGAGTTTGCAGAGGAGTTCGGGGAATTCTTTGTGAAGAATATGGAGGTTGGCCAAAAATTAGCGGACGACTGTATCGTGGAGGATCTGATCGAAGAGGCGAATCTGACGCAGCAGTACAGTAAAATTACGGCGAATGCTTCGACGGAATTTAAGGGCGAAACGTGTAATTTTTATGGACTTCTGAAGGCGATGCAGAGTACGGACCGCCAGATGCGGAAAGAGGCGATGACGGCATGGGGAGATTTGTATGAAGAGATTTCCGGGGAGCTGGATGCGCTGTATGACAAGATGGTTCCGCTGCGCGATAAAATTGCGAAGAAGCTGGGATTTTCTTCTTACATTGAATTTATTTACCTGAGCTATGGAAGATACGATTATACGGCGGAGGATGTTGCAAGGTTCCGTGCGCAGGTGAAGGAGAAGATTGTACCACTCTGCCTGGAGCTTCGGAAGGAGCAGGAGAAACGGCTTGGAGTGGACAGGCTGCATTATTACGATGAGGAGCTGATTTTCCCGGAAGGAAACGCGGTTCCGGAAGGAACGACGGAGGAACTGGTTGCGAAGGCGCAGAAGATGTACCATGAGCTGTCGAAAGAGACGGGTGAGTTCTTTGATTTTATGGTGGAGCATGAGCTGTTTGACCTGGAGACGAAGCCGGGAAAACAGACAGGCGGTTACTGCACATTTCTGAATACGTTCAAGGCGCCGTTCATCTTCTCCAACTTTAATGGTACGAGCGCGGACGTTGATGTTCTGACTCATGAGGCGGGCCATGCATTCGAGGCGTATACGGCGGCAAAACAGATTCCGTTTATGGATATGGTATTCCCGACAAGCGAGGTGGCGGAGATTCACTCGATGACAATGGAGCATTTCGCATACCCCTGGATGAATGCATTCTTTGGAGAGAAAGCAGATGATTACCGTTATGCGCACCTGATGAGCGCGCTGGAAGTGATTCCGTACATGGTATGTGTGGATGAGTTCCAGCATAAGGTATTTGAAAATATCGGCATGACGGCCAAGGAGCGCCGTGCGATCTGGCATCAGTTAGAGCTGACCTATATGCCATGGAGAAATTATGACGGCCACAAGTTCCTCGAGGAGGGCGGTTTCTGGATGCAGAAGCAGCATATCTTTGTGAACCCGTTCTATTATATTGATTATGCGCTGGCACAGATCTGTGCTTTCCAGTTCTTTGAGCGTTCCAAAAAAGAGCCGGAAAAGGCGTGGGGCGATTATTACCGTCTCTGCCAGGCAGGCGGAAGCAAGGGATATTTTGCACTGCTGGAGCTGGCCGGACTGAAGAATCCGTTCGTGGATGGAACGGTGGAAGAAGTCGTTGCGGGACTGAAGCCCTATTTAAAACGAAAAGTAAAGTATACGATCCGTCCGGTAAAAGAGGAAGATCTGAAAAAGGTAGCCGAGGTGGAGGCGCTATGTTTCCCGGCTGCCGAGGCGGCAGGTTATGAAGACTTCATGGAGCGGTACAAAACCTGCAAAAACAGCTTTTTTGTAGCGGAAACTGAAGACGGCGAAATCGCAGGCTTCTGCAATGGCTGCTGTGCGGATACCGATTATCTGGCGGATGCACTCTACCATGACGCCACGCTGCACAACCCGGACGGCGATTATCAGATGATTTTTCGGACTGGACGTCAATCCGAAGTTCCAGAAACAGGGCATTGGAGAAGCACTGATGCGTCATATGTAAAAAGCGCAGGAGAGCGTGACAAAAAAGCCGTTGTTCTTACGTGCAAGGATCATATGATT
>ENA-OQCU01000282-OQCU01000282.1-human-gut-metagenome-genome-assembly--contig:-NODE-282-length-25655-cov-3.881424_pt1 | contig 25655 bp, 21 predicted proteins | sample MGYA00242504_ERZ504590 | MGnify/ENA primary metagenome ERZ504590 (study PRJEB26092, sample SAMD00036318) | human gut metagenome | host: Homo sapiens | study: EMG produced TPA metagenomics assembly of... | reverse complement strand
AATAAACAATCCTTAGTAGTAACCCTTCCCTTTACTACTAATTTACTACTAACAGGTAGTAACAACTTGCAGGTTCTGCTCTGATTTGCCATAATCTGTAATTTCAGAGCATTTTACAATAACCCCGGAATCCCTTGCAAAATAGGGCATTCCGGGGCAAAAACAAGGAGAACAAAGAACAATGATAAAAATATTATTCATCTGCCACGGCAGTGTTTAAGGAACGGGGCAAAAGCCTTGATTTTATTGGGATTCTTGGATAGAAACGTAAAATTTACACCTTATTTACACCTTTGGAAGATCGGATCGGAATAATATAATTTGCTAATCTGTGTTGAGTTTTTTTATGATTGAGTATAATAAAAGCAAGAACAGAAATGTTCTCGATGTAAGAGCATCATTAAAAGTTGGGCTGCAGATGGAGCAGGGTAAACTTCCATCTCATTAGATGTCTTAACTGGGCATCGAGCCTGGCAGCTTGGATAAAGCTGTAGTCCACGTGGGGGACTTAATGATTTCCACGTCGTTATGGGTATCTTAACTGGATGCCCGAGGCTGACAACCAGCAGAAAATCTGTCCTACTGTGTATTCTCTACATTCTGCCAACTTAGAATCCACATCCTCCATATCATTTACACTCTGGTGTTTCCTTCACAATATAGACAAAATGCTAATCTTACAATTCTAATACTCCCGCTCGTCTGCCAGTCTTCACAAAGACATTCTGTTTTAATGCATCCTGTTGCAAAATCATAAATACTGTCTATATTCCTTCGCGTAGTCTCGCTAATTCCCAGACAATATATCAGGGCATGATGATACACCTCCTCATATCTGCATCTTACAATATTATCCAAGAAAAATTTTTCATGTTCGTCATCCACAAATTGTACTTCTTTTAACATTTTGCCTTTCATTCCTATCCCCTTCCTTTCCATATAACATTACACAGCATCTTTTTTCTCCACTTCCATATAGATTCTTCCATAATCACTTGCCCCTCCTCTATTTGGCATAGAAATTCTGACAGGGACAAAATTCTAACATCATTAATATGACTAATGTTTCAATTTATGATCTTTATCTCTTCTCTTTCCCCCATAATCTTATTTTAATCATTTCCACATTTCTCAACTTTCTTTTTTAAAAAGCTGCATCATCAAAGATACAGCTTTCTTTCAATCTTACAATACATTTTCTACAGATACATTTGCTCTAACTGCTTTTTTTTCAGAATTATATTTATATACATATTTGCTCAAGAGCCCCTCTGTCATCATACTTCTGGTACACTTTAATCGCCATAACAAATCCCTTGGTTGAATACCGTCTACCGAATGTATCATTGCACCATCAACGCTTGAAAATGCCACATAATAATCTCCGCCGGTAAGTTCCGCCAACTCTTCTTGTACGCCCGGATAAAACATCGCAATTGCTCCATTTATCCCACGAACCGTTGTAACCATCGGATTATCATCTTTACCTATTCTGAAATCTTCTTCGGTTCCTGCTGCCATAAATGCTCCTTTAGTGTATGGTGGATTTACAGTATCATCTGATCTGTAATATATCCGCGGCAATGCATCCATCATCGTATTTCGCATTGCAACTTCCCACAGTTCCTCTTCCGATACATCCCAGTTCTCTACTATCTCTTTTTGACAGAGACACGTATTATAATTATTTCTGATCTGCATGACCTTGTCCCCTGTGCGGAACAGCCGGTCTCCAACCGCCCTCTCGGATTTCCCGTCTTCCGGCGGATTCAGGTATCTCTGCAGGATCTGATTCAGCCGCTCTACTCCCAGAAGTCCCTTTCTCATAGGTGTCAGTACCTGTATCTCAAAGGGTTTGGCATCTACATAGCGCGGCAGTTTCTCCTGGATCAGCGCGATCACTACTCTTATAATGATATCTGCATCATATCTCTTCAGAAAAAAGAAATCCCTGCTCTTATTATTGATCTGAACCTGTTCTCCCTTATTTATCTTATGAGCATTTACAACAATATCACTCTCTGATGCCTGTCTGAATATCTTAGTCAGTTCCACTACAGGGAAACATCTGCTTCGGATAATATCTCTCAGCACATTGCCCGGGCCTACACTCGGAAGCTGATTCTCATCTCCCACAAGGATCAGTCTGGTTCCTGCTACCACTGCAAGAAGAAGAGAATGCATCAGATGAATATCCACCATAGACATTTCATCAATAATGATCACATCTGCCTCCAGCGGATTCTGTGCATTCCTCTCGAATTTAGCTGAATGCCCATCCCTCTCTTCCTCCGGCATTCCATTCAGTTCCAGCAGACGGTGAATTGTCTGCGCCTCATATCCGGTAGTCTCTGTCATTCTCTTTGCAGCACGTCCGGTAGGTGCAGCCAGCCGAATCTCTGCACCTTCTCCCTCAAAAAAGCGGATGATCGCATTGATCGTTGTCGTTTTACCTGTACCGGGGCCTCCTGTAAGAATAAAGAGTCCATGATCCGCTGCTTCAGTGATTGCTTTCTTCTGCATTTCATCCAGAACAGTTCCTGTCTCTTTCTCGATCAGCTCAATTCTGTGCCTGACAAGCTCTTTATCCTCAGGACACACAATATTCAGTTCATTAAGCATCCTGGCAGTGTTCAGTTCCAGATAATAATACTGTGCCGGATAAACGATAGTTTCTCCGCTTTTTTCTTTCAGCACCAGCTTCCTGTCAATAACCATATCCATAAGATGTTTCTCCATATAGGATTCATCTACTCCCAGAAGTCTGGCACATCTTGTAAATAACTGTTCCCTCGGAAGATAAGTATGTCCTTCTCCCGAAGCCTGCAGAAGAGTATACAGCATTCCGCTGCGGATTCTGTAATCTGAGTCTGCGTGAATACCGACTCTGGCAGCAATCTCATCAGCAATCTTAAATCCCACACCGGAAATATCTTCCGCAAGTCTGTAAGGATTCTCCTGAAGGATCGTATAGACAGATTCCTTATATTTCTGATAAATCTTTGCGCCCAGGTTCAGGGAAATCCCATATTTCTGCAGAAAGATCATTACTTTTCGCATCTCTGCCTTCTCACTTACCTGCGCAGCGATCTCCCGGGCTTTTTTCTCACTGATCCCCTTTACCTCTGCAAGCCGCTCCGGCTCTTCTTCTACGATACGGAGTGTGTCATCTCCAAACTTCCGCACGATCCTGGCAGCCAGTGCAGCACCGATTCCCCTGATGGCGCCCGAACCCAGATAACGTTCTATTCCATATGTATCCTCCGGCATCTTCTCTGTAAAAGAACTGATCTGAAACTGTTTGCCATATACCGGATGATGGATATATACTCCGGTTGCTTCAATAGATGCCCCCTGTGTGATCGCAGGGAAACTTCCCACGCAGGTCAGCTCTTCCTCTTTTTTTGTACCTTTCAGTACCATAACTGTATATCCGTTATCTTCATTTCTGAAAATAACATGATCTATGTATCCTGTGACAGTTTCACCCATGTGCTTTTCTCCACACCTCCTGCTTCTTTGAGCCTCTGACAACGCAAAAAGGCACTGCACTGTGCAGTACCTCCTGCTTTATCCGTCAAAACGTGCCATTACCTCTGCATACTTACCGGTTCCCACTGCGACCACGCTCATTGCATCCTGCACAGTCAGTGTACTTACTCCGGTTCTCTGCTCGATCAGTGTATCCATCCCATGAAGAAGGGCACCGCCGCCTGTAAGTACGATTCCTCTGTCTACAATATCCGCAGCCAGTTCCGGCGGTGTCTTTTCCAGAATTCCATGAACAGTCTCCACAATCTGGCTTGTAGCATCCTTTAACGCCACACGTATTTCTTCTGAGGTAAGTGTCACTGTCTTCGGCAGACCGGTGATCACATTTCTCCCCTTTACTTCCATTGTTCTCGGATTTGATTCCTCTATAGCCGTACCAATCTGAATTTTGATCTTCTCTGCCATATCTTCTCCGATAAAAAGTCCATGATTCTTTCTCACATAGTTCAGTATAGCCTGATTAAACGTGTCCCCTGCAACTTTCACAGAAGCGGAAACCACAACCCCCGCAAGAGAGATAACCGCAACATCCGAAGTTCCGGCTCCAATGTCTACGACCAGATTTCCAAAGGGCTTGGTCACATCCACCCCGGCTCCGATTGCCGCAGCTATAGGTTCCTCCACCATATAGACATCTCTGGCACCAGCCTGATAGGTTGCTTCCTCCACTGCCTTTTTCTCAATCTCTGTAATTCCACTGGGAACACAGATACTGATCCTGGGCTTGCGGAAAGCTCTTCTTCCTATTGCTCTGGATATAAAGTATTTCAACATCTTCTCTGTAACTGTATAATCAACGATCACGCCCTGTCTGATGGGACGGATGATCTCCATATCTGAAGTAATGCGCCCTTCCATCAGACGGGCTTCTTCACCGATCGCACGTATCTTCTCTGTATTTTTATCATAAACTACGATCGAAGGCTCATTTAGCACAAGCCCCTTTCCTGTAGAATAAGCCAGACTGTTCCTGGTTCCCAGGTCAATTCCAATATCACTTGTCGGCATGGAAATCCCCTTTCTGTTCTTACGTTCTCCTCATCCCCTTCAACTGATCATTACTTTTTACAGTCTCTACCGGGGACTTATCCGGTTTAGTTATAACAACTCCATAAAATAATGCGATCAAAACAGTCCAACAGGGCTTCACATCCTGATAAGCCGGATCAAAATATATTATTTACGAGAATTGCTATAAATAATCTCTTCTATTATATACAACTTCCATTTAAAAAGAAAGTCCTGCAATATGATTTCAAGATTATTTCAGATATTTCTTTACATATTTTCCGGTATAGGAAACCGGTGACTGTGCCACCTCCTCAGGAGTTCCCTGAGCAACTACGGTACCTCCTTTGTCTCCACCCTCCGGTCCGATATCAATGATATAATCTGCGGTCTTAATCACATCCAGATTATGCTCGATCACAACTACTGTATTACCGCCCTCCGATAATCGTTTCAGAATCTCCACCAGCTTATGCACATCCGCAAAATGCAGACCTGTGGTAGGCTCATCCAGAATGTAAATAGTCTTACCTGTGCTGCGCTTGCTCAGCTCTGTGGCAAGCTTGATCCTCTGTGCCTCTCCTCCGGAAAGCTCTGTGGACGGCTGTCCCAGCCGGATATAGGAAAGTCCTACATCATAAAGAGTCTGTATCTTTCTTTTAACAGAAGGAACATTCTCAAAAAAAGTCAGTGCTTCCTCCACCGTCATATTCAGCACATCGTAAATATTCTTATCCTTATACTTTACTTCCAGGGTTTCTCTGTTATATCTCTTACCTTTGCAGACCTCGCATGGTACATATACGTCCGGAAGGAAATGCATCTCAATTTTGATAATACCGTCGCCGCTGCATGCCTCACATCTTCCGCCCTTTACATTAAAACTGAATCGTCCTTTCTTATATCCTTTTGCCTTGGCATCTGCTGTTGCTGCAAAAAGATCTCTGATCTGGTCAAATACCCCGGTATAAGTCGCAGGATTAGAACGTGGAGTACGGCCAATAGGTGACTGGTCAATATTGATAACCTTATCCAGTTGGTCTGTTCCCAGAATATCCTTATGTTTTCCCGGAATCACTCTTGCCCGGTTCAGATCTCTTGCCAGGCGTTTATAAAGAATCTCATTGATCAGAGAGCTCTTACCTGAGCCCGAAACTCCTGTGATACAGGTCATGATCCCAAGAGGTATCTTCACATCGATATTCTTGAGATTATTCTCTGCCGCCCCCTTGACAGTAAGAAAACCGGTTGGCTTCCGTCTCTCCAAAGGTACCGGGATTTTTAATTTTCCGCTCAGATAAGCTCCTGTGATGGAATCCTCGTTCTTCATCAAATCCTCTGCAGTTCCCATGGCAACCAGTTGTCCGCCATGCTCCCCTGCACCGGGACCTATATCTACAATGCAGTCTGCGGCACGCATGGTATCTTCATCATGCTCCACAACGATCAGGCTGTTTCCAAGATCACGCAGTTTCATCAGAGAACCAAGAAGTCTGTCATTATCCCTCTGGTGAAGTCCGATACTCGGTTCATCCAGAATATAGGCAACTCCTACCAGCCCGGAACCAATCTGGGTAGCCAGACGGATTCTCTGCGCCTCGCCGCCGGAAAGAGTTCCTGTCGCACGTCCCAATGAAAGATAATCCAGTCCTACATCTGACAGGAAACTTACCCTTGCCCTGATTTCCTTCAGAATCTGTCTGCCGATAAGCTGCTGCTGCTCGGAGAGCTGCATATCCGCCAGAAAGGCTTTCAGCTTCTCTATGGAAAGATTGGTGACCTCATAAAATATTCTTATCCGCCACAGTCACAGCCAGTGATTCCTTCTTCAGTCTCTGACCTTTACAGGTTTTACATGGAGTAATGCGCATGAAAAGATTCATACTCCTGCTTCATGGCATCAGATCCTGTCTCTCTGTAACGCTGCTCCACATTTCGGATCAGCCCCGGAAACGCCACATCGTAAACGCCCTCTCCGCGCTGCCCTTTATAGTAAACCTTTACAGAATGTCCATTAGTTCCGTTGATCAGAATGTCCTGTATCTTCTCCGGATACTCCTCAAAAGGTGTTGCCAGGCTGAAATCATATTCTCTGGCAAGAGCATCCAGGATTGCCCTGGAAAAGCTTCCCTCATTTGTGCAGGACTGCCATCCTGTGACCACAATGGCACCATCCAGGATACTCAGAGATCTATCCGGGATCATCAGATCAATATCAAATTCCATTTTATACCCAAGTCCCAGACAATCCGGGCAGGCACCAAAAGGATTATTGAAAGAAAAGCTTCTCGGTTCGATCTCATCCACACTGATACCGCAGTCAGGGCAGGAAAAGCTCTGGCTGAAATTGTGGATATTTCCATCCATAGTATCTACCATCAGAAGGCCCTCTGCCAGATCCAGCACTGTCTCAATGGAATCTGAGAGTCTTTTCTCAATCCCGGGCTTCACGATCAGACGGTCTACCACAATCTCTATATTATGCTTGATATTCTTGTCCAGACTGATCTCCTCGGAAAGCTCATACAGGTTTCCGTCAATCTGCACACGTACATATCCGCTTCTCTTTGCCTGCTCCAGAAGCTTTGCATGAGTTCCCTTGCGCCCCCGCACAACAGGCGCCAGAAGCTGGATCTTCGTTCTCTCCGGAAAAGACATGATACTGTCTACCATCTGGTCAACTGTCTGCTTCTTAATCTCTCTTCCGCACTTCGGACAATGAGGGATTCCCACTCTGGCATACAGAAGTCGGAAATAATCATAGATTTCTGTCACTGTTCCTACTGTGGAACGGGGATTGCGGTTGGTAGATTTCTGATCAATGGAAATGGCCGGCGGCAGACCTTCGATGCTCTCCACATCCGGCTTCTCCATCTGTCCCAGGAACTGTCTTGCATAGGAAGAGAGAGATTCCATATAACGGCGCTGTCCCTCTGCATAGATGGTATCAAAAGCCAGTGAAGATTTACCGGAGCCGCTCAGTCCTGTAAATACCACAAACTTATCTCTGGGAATATCCACACTTAAATTCTTAAGATTATTAACATTGGCACCTCTGATCCTGATAAAGTGCTTCTTCGTTGTATCTGCTGCCATTGTGGGCCTCCTGTTTCTCATTTATAAATAATAACTGTTTCTTACCTTGACAGTTACACCTTTTTCGTATGTTATGATATTCATGGATTGTGCGCAGTTTCGCTGCCCCGCAATCCTCATGGCATCAGTATAATACAGGAACATTTGTTCGTCAAGGCGTTTACGGCAAAAATCCGCCATAACGGAATTACTTACGTGGATTCCCTCTCTGCTCAGAAAAATCCTTCCGTTTTCTTCCAAAAGCAGTCCCATTGACTTATATTTTCTCAGAACATCCCCGTATATTGCATCTGTCTCACTGCCAAACTGCCGCTCAAACTCAGCTTTTGAGATTCCTCTGGTCATTCGAAGTCCCAGGAACATGAACTCCGCCATCTCATCCTCTCTGGTGAGGGGCGGCTCTTTTTCTCTTATTTTTTCCGGAGTTCTGCTGTTTTCCAGATATTTTTTCATATCCTGTGTATTGGCAAAACGTTCCTTTCCATAAAGAGAGGAAGCTCCCAGGCCAAACCCCAGATAATCCTGTCGGATCCAATAGCCCACGTTATGCCTGCATTCTCTGCCTTTCTTTGCGTAATTGGAAATCTCATACTGCTCAAAGCCATATTCTCTCAGAATCTGTGCTGTTGCCTCATACATATTGTACTCCGCATCTTCATCCGGCAAATTCAGCGTCCGCGATGCAAAAGGTGTGCCCTCCTCGATGATCAGGCTGTATGCGGAAATATGTTCCGGATCCAGTCCTGCAACAGCGCGAAGATTGTGGATCCATCCTTCATAAGTCTGATCCGGGATCGCACTCATCAGATCAATATTGATATTGTCGAACCCTGCCTCTCTTGCACTTCTGTAGGTCTCCAGAAACTGCTCATAATTGTGGATCCTTCCAAGTATTTTCAATTCCCTGTCATCCGGTGACTGTAAGCCTATACTCAGGCGGTTGATTCCATATGTTCTGTATGCCTGCAGTTTGTTTCTGTCTGCAGTCCCCGGATTTACTTCTATGGTGATCTCAGCATGATCCCCAATCTGAAAATTTCGTCTTATATGATTTAAAATTTCTCCTATGAATCTCTCATCCAAAACAGAAGGAGTGCCCCCTCCAATAAATACAGAGGATACACTCCTTCCTTTTCCTTCTTCTGCTGCATTGATTTCTTCAAGCAGAGCATCTACATAATCAGCCTGCTCCTTTGGACCTGACGGACCGGAAAGGAAATCACAGTAATCACATTTTTTTATGCAAAATGGAATGTGGATATAGATTTCCATGGGAGAATCTGTGATATTCCTTCTCTCCATTGTAATCTGCTCCTGTTATGACCTGTTTTCTATTCCTCAGTATCTGATGTACTGCTGTCTTGCTCATTGTTATCTGCTGAGTCGACACTGTTATCTGTACTGTCAGCATCACTTTGGCTGTCTGAACTTTCCGCAGATGAGATACCTGCTGCATCCTGCTCTGCCAGATACGTATTTACCATTGTCAGATTACCATTTGTGGTAACTGCTGCGGAATCTACCTGATCCGGTGCCGGAGTGGGACTTGTCTCTTCCGGCGCAACACTGATCTGGATCACTTTGGAGGACGTTTCATCTGCCTCCCTGGTTTTCCCACATCCGGAGACAGAAATTCCAAGCAATAACATACATAGTATAACTGCTTTTTTCGCTTAATCAATTTTCTTCAATATCTTAACCTTCTGTTGAGATGAACACTATTCACAGGTAGCTGTTCAGTACCTTCACAGTTATCTGGACAGCAGGCTGCCGAATAGTTACCATTCATACTTTATTTATCATCCAGTTTCAATACACTCATAAATGCTTTCTGCGGAATCTCCACATTGCCTACCTGACGCATACGTTTCTTACCTTCCTTCTGTTTCTCCAGAAGTTTCTTCTTACGGGAAATATCACCGCCGTAACATTTGGCAAGTACATCCTTACGCATGGCTCTGACTGTCTCCCTGGCAATAATCTTGCTTCCGACAGCTGCCTGGATCGGAATCTCAAAAAGCTGGCGGGGAATCTCGTCTTTTAATTTCTCGCACATCTTACGGCCTCTCTCATATGCTGTATCTGCATGTACGATAAAGGAAAGGGCATCCACTTCTTCTTTGTTTACCAGAATATCCAGTTTCACAAGCTCACTGCGCTCATATCCGCAGAGCTCGTAATCCAGAGAAGCATAGCCTCTTGAGCGGGATTTGAGGGCATCAAAGAAATCATAGATAATCTCATTTAACGGCAGCTTATATTTCAGAAGCGCACGTGTTTCTTCCATATAATCCATTCCCAGATACTGCCCTCTTCGTTCCTGGCAAAGATCCATAATTGCACCGATAAATTCAGTTGTTACCATGATCTCGGCATTTACCATTGGTTCTTCCATGTATTCAATCTCTGACGGGTCCGGCAGATTGCTGGGGTTTGTCAGATTGATAACTTCACCGTTAGTTTTGTGTACTTTGTAAATAACACCGGGAGCTGTGGTCACAAGATCAAGGTTGTATTCTCTTTCCAGTCGCTCCTGAATGATCTCAAGATGGAGCAATCCCAGAAAACCACATCGGAAACCAAAGCCAAGGGCTACGGATGTCTCCGGTTCATAGAACAGAGAGGCATCATTGAGCTGAAGCTTCTCAAGAGCATCTCTCAGATCACCGTATTTGGCACCATCTGCCGGATATAATCCGCAGTATACCATAGGGTTTACTTTCTTATAGCCCGGAAGTGCTTCTGCACATGGTCTTTCCTTATCTGTAACTGTATCACCTACACGAGTGTCACCAAGGTTTTTTAATACTCGCAGTGATGTATCCTACCATGCCTGCTGTCAGTTCCTCACATGGAATAAACTGACCTGCACCAAAGTATCCGACTTCCACAACTTCTGTGGTGAAGCCAGTTGCCATCATATGGATCTGGGTGCCTCTTTTCACACGGCCATCCATGACACGGCAGAATACGATAACGCCTTTGTATGCATCATAAATGGAGTCAAAGATCAGGGCTTTTAATGGTGCATCTACATCACCATGAGGTGCCGGGATCTTTGTTACGATCTGTTCCAGGACTTCTTCTACATTAAGTCCTGTTTTGGCAGAAATCCTTGGTGCGTCATGGGCTTCAAGGCCGATGACATCTTCGATTTCATTTACCACACGATCCGGTTCTGCACTTGGCAGGTCGATTTTGTTGATGACCGGAAGGACATCCAGGTCATGGTCAAGGGCAAGATATACATTTGCCAGTGTCTGGGCTTCAATTCCCTGAGCTGCATCTACTACCAGGATTGCACCGTCGCAGGCTGCAAGGCTTCGGGATACTTCGTAATTGAAGTCTACATGGCCGGGGGTGTCAATCAGGTTGAAGATGTATTCTTCGCCGTCTTTGGCTTTGTATACGATTCGTACTGCCTGAGATTTAATGGTGATTCCACGTTCTCTTTCAAGTTCCATGTTGTCCAGTACCTGTGACTGCATTTCACGTTCTGTCAGAGTGCCGGTCATTTCGATGATTCGGTCGGCAAGAGTGGATTTGCCGTGGTCTATGTGTGCAATAATACAGAAATTTCTGATTTTGCTCTGGTCTATCATTAAGGAATTCCCTCCTGAGTTCTTTCTTATATACTGTAATTGATGGGTTTGCTAATTCTGTATTATAGCATATGGAGCAAGGGTTTGTCATCTGTTTATCTACAGGGACGCACAGAAACATCCTGGTAATTATTATCTTTGCCGTGCGTCAGCACGCCTGCAGATATCTTCCTTGTCTTTCGCACTCTGCTGAACTGTCTTGATTGCATTATTTTATGGAATTGCTATAGAATTTATCCTTGCAGTACCTTGTCTAGATGTCGGCAAATGGTTCCATGGCGTTTTTTACTTCCTGGACAGTGTTGGTCTGGGCTCCGGCTTCCAGAAGAAGGGAGCGGGGACGGAGGTGGAGATTGTAGCGGTAACCTGCAAGGTAAATTCCCCGGTAAAATTGAGGATAGTATTGGGCTGCCTGATATTCCAGCTGGAAGGAAAATGCCAGGTTTTGCTGTATGTAGGGATTTGGCAGATAGTCCAGGGAACCTTTGGATGTCGTATAACTCAGTCCATTGTAAAAAAGGATCTGAGCTGTGGGTTTTCCATTGATCTCTGTTACAAGATGCCGGTCTTCAGGGACGCCGTCCCGGTGAAGGTCTATGATCACCTGGATATCCGGGTTTTCCTGCAGGTAGGGTTCCAGATAATCGCGGGCATAATCATAAGCGGCGCTGCGGTCCAGTTCACCGCCTGCCATGTCAAACTGCTCTTTGAGATGGACTACCTGATAACCGTAGTTTTCTGTGAGAAGCTGTGTCAGATAATCTCCTACTCCTACAATTGTGTCGGATTCTTCCCCTTCTCTGGAATCTGCAAAGGTTTCCTGCGAATGGCTGTGATAGATCAGAATCTGAGGGGTATCGGTTTCTTTGGTAATTTTTAAGTCCTGTTTCAGAAAATCCCCGGCATTAATCTGTACGGCATCTGCTTCTGTGTTGGAATCTACGATATAGAATTGTCCCAGAAGATAATTATAATCTGCCAGTTTTTCGGGGGACAGGTCGATTATTGGATGAGGAACTGCAGCAGCAATGGTTTCTGTGCTGTTCTGAATATTTTGGTCATTCTGCGCTGCTGACTCTTGCGGCTTCTGTGATTTGTCCGTTTCATGATTTTCCGGTGACACAGTTGTCTTTTTCGGTTTAGGTGTCTTGTCTGATTTTTTTGAAGTTTGTTCTGATTCTGATATTTTCGCTGACTCTGATATTTTCGCTGATTTTACTGTTTTTGAGGGGATTGCTGTTTTTTCCGGTACCGGTGTAGATTCTGGTGTCTGTAATTCTTCAGATTCACCTTTTTCTGCCAGCAATTGTTCGGACCGTGCACGCTCTCCCAGATATTTTCCGTTTTCTCCTGCTATTTTTTTATAAGTTTCAATATCTTCATAGGAACTCATATGAGCTCTTTTTTCCAGAAAGCGGTACAGGGGCAGATGCCTGTACACATTTTCTCCTGTAAAAAATGTCCCCGGCAATACTGCCAGAGTGGCAAAAAAGCACATGCTAAGCAGAATGCAGAACGCTTTCTGAACGTTTGTCACATGGATCACCTCTTGACTTATCCTATGTCCATGTTTTCCCATTTATACCCTGTTCACACTGACGGAACAATTTTCCGGTCAGCCGCCTATTTCCTCAAACGCCATGTTCAGTCCTTCTGAGATTGTGAAGCTCAGGTATTTTACTGTCTCATCCACATCTTTGGGAGTTACAAACATGGTGTGAAGATGAGGAGATATCATTTCTTCCAGAAATTCTTTCTGTTCTGCCTCTTCCAGAGCTTCCAGAAGGTGTGCCATGGAATCATGGACGATAGTTGCCGCATCTACTACGGTGGGTACTCCGATCCCAATCACTTTTACCTGCAGATTTTCTTCTGTAAGCCCCACTCTGTGATTGCCTACACCGGAACCCGGGTTGATTCCTGTGTCTGTGATCTGAATTGTACGGTTCAGGCGTCTGGTGCTTCTTGCTGCCAGCGCATCAATGGCAATCACTATGTCCGGCTTTGTCTCTGCCACGATTCCCTGTATGATCTCAGACGTCTCCATGCCTGTCTGTGCCATTACTCCCGGGATAATTCCGCTGATACGGTGCATTTTTTCTTTTCCAAGACTCTGCAGGCCATACTCTCTTATCATATGTCTCGTTATATGAAGGTTCTCTACCACATGAGGTCCCAGGGAATCGGCTGTGATCGCTGAATTTCCCAGACCTACTACCAGAATGGACTGCTCACGCTTCAGATTGATCACATTCTGTAAATGGCGGGCGATTTCCAGGGAAATTTCTCTGTGATAATCCTCATCATGTACAGAAAGCCCCGGTGCTTCTATTGTAATATAGTTTCCCTGAGGCCGTCCCATTGTCCGGGCACCGTTTTCTGTGGTAATCTTTACCACAGTGGTACGGATATCTTTCTCTTCATTATAATCTTCGTGGATCTCCACTCCCCGGATTTCTACGTTTTCCTCTGTAAACCGTTCAGTTGTCTCCAGTGCCAGGTCCGTTCTTATTCCGTAATTATCCAGCATCTCTTTTCCCTCCGTACTTCATTCAATATTTGTTACTGTTTACTCCGTTCTTATAACAATCTTTTATATCTATTTTTAGCTTTTTTTATAGAAATATGTATTGACAAGGAAGAGTATTTGAGATAATATATATAAGCATGTTCATAGGAGCGCCCGTGTCTGTTTCTATGACAGGAGTATAATAATATTTTATCGAATTAAATTGGAGGTGTACGAATTGGCTAACATTAAATCTGCTAAGAAAAGAATTTTAGTAAACAGAACTAAAGCAGCAAGAAACAAAGCAATCAAATCTGCAGTTAAAACTTCTATGAAGAAAGTTGAAGCAGCAGTAGCAAATAAAGATAAGGCAGCTGCAGAAGTAGCATTAAAGGATGCTGTTTCCACAATCAGCAAAGCTACATCCAAAGGTGTTTATCATAAAAACAACTGTGCAAGAAAAGTTGCCCGTTTAGCTAAAGCTGTTAACAGCATTGACTAATTATAGATTGAATTTTTAATTATAAGCTTATGATTAAAAAGGACAGCCATCACCGTCATGTGGCTGTCTTTTTTGTTATTATCTTTTGTAACTGCCAGAATATCCGGCAGTTACCGTTTTTCTTATTTTACTTTACTGCTGTACTTAATGATCAGTAATTCTACGCTCAGCTTATCTTCCAGGCGTCCTGTTTTCACCGATTCTTCTGCATCCACAAAATCTTTTACTGCCTGTTCCAGTTCTGATATAGTATAGGCTCTGGCACATGTTGTGATATTTTTCACAACAAACCCGGGCACTCCCAGTTTTGAGGCTATCTCCGTCTGCGCAAGTCCTGCTGCTGCAAACTGTTTTGCCAACAGCAGCTGGCGATACTGCTTCGCAAGAAGAAACAGGATCCTCATCGGTGGCTCTTTCAATGTCAGCAGATCATAATAAAGTTCCAGTGCACGCTTCTGATTTTTCTCTGTTACCGCACGCACCATATCAAAAATTCTGTTGGTTGTCTGGGTGGTGCAGATTTCTTCAATATCCTCTGCAGTCACCACATCCCTGCCTTCTGTATAACTGATAAGCTTCTCCATCTCCATCCTGAGATTCCCCATATCAGTTCCTGTTTTGGTCAGCAGAAGTTCCATGTCTCTCTGGGTGATCTTTTTTCCGGCTTTCCCCAGGATCCCTGCTGCCCAGCGCATCAGAGTTTTTTCATCCTGTCTGATAAATTCCGCAAATACTTCCGCAGGCTTTTACTGCTTTGTACATGCGGTTTCTCTTGTCTACTTCCGTTTCTGCAAAAACCAGATACAGATAGTCCGGCAGCTCTTTCATATAATCTGCCAGTTCCTCACACTTATTTTTGAAAAAACCTGTATCTTCCAGCAAAACAACTCTGCGCTCTGCGAAAAATGGCATGGTTTCACAGAGGTCGATCAACTGTTTTACATCAATCCCCTTGCCTTCATAGTGATTGAAGTTCATAGTATCCCCATCCGGATTCAGTGCCTTTACCAGATTCTGTTTATACTGTTGTTTCAGATATGCTTCCTCTCCATAGAGAAGATACACCTTAGTTTAAAATTTCCTGATTTAATGTCTGCCTGTATATTTTTCAATTTTCTACTCCTGAGGCTGTTTTGTCTGTAACTGTTCAGCAATCTGTTGTTCTATTCACAGATACCAGGATATCAGACTGCAGAGCAGTTACTTTGTTACTGTTCTCAGTAACGTTACTTTTATTGTATCAATTCCATGACATAATAGCCAGCAGAAAATTTCAGATTATTATTCAACCGCCCAGCTCCACCATTCTGTGAATGCATCTTCCGGCGCCTTCCATGATATTTTCCGGAAGGAAGATTTCTTCCCCGCCCTGTCCTTTCAGACAGTTGTAGATATCCATTAAGGTGGTAACCTTCATATTCATGCATGTAAGCTGTACTGCAACCGGGTAAAATTTCTTATCAGGACATTCAAACTGAAGATGCTCTACAATGCTGTTTTCTGTTCCGATGATAAATTCTTTATGTTCAGATTTCTTTGCAAATTCCATGATTCCTGTGGTGGAGCCTACATAATCAGCCTGCTCTACTACTTCCTGACGGCATTCCGGGTGTACCAGGAAAAGTGCATCCGGATGCGCTGCGCGGGCTTTTTCTACATCTTTTGCACTGACCACGATATGTCTCGGACATCCGCCCTTGTAAAATGCAAAAGTTTTCTCCGGGAGCTTCTCTGCCACGTAGTGTCCCAGGTTCGGATCCGGAATAAATAAAATCTTATCCTGCTCCAGCTTTTTGCAGATTTCAACCGCTGATGAGGACGTAACGCATACGTCACATTCTGTTTTCAGTTCTGAAGTTGTATTAATATAGGCGACAACTGCATAATCCGGATACTGTGCTTTTAATTCACGCAGACCTTCCAGATCCAACTGCTCTGCCATGGGACATCCGGCTACAGGATTAGCAAGCCATACTCTCTTCTTCGGGCTTAAAATCTTGCAGGTTTCTGCCATAAAACGAACGCCGCACATGATCACACCGCTGCAGTCTCTTTTGGATGCCTGTACACTCAGGCCATAGGAATCTCCTGTATAGTCCGCCACTTCCAGAATCTCCTGACCCTGATATGCGTGTGCAAGAATACAGGTATCCTGTTCTTTTTTCATTCGCAGGATTTCCTGCTGAATTTCTGCTATTGTCATCTTCTGAACCCCTTCTTACTTATATATTATGATGTTTTTCCTTTTCCCATGGCTGAAGTGGTGCAAGGAAACCTGCTTTCTTTAACTGTTCTCCGATCAGATCCAGCCTTTCCTGGCTGGATGCTTCTATCAGATGATAGTGATACCCGGAAGTAGCACTGCTTAATACGCTGGAATGGCTGCTATTGATCGCCTGGACAAATTCATTCACATCCTGTCTGGAACGAATATCCATTTCTGCAGTGACACGGCCATAAACCCTGTGGCTGATGCTGATATTTTTCACCCGCCCGCCACAGTCCACGATCAGATTCAGTTCCTCCGCTGCCTGTTCCTGCCCATGGCGTACTTTAAATTCCCTGGTGCATGCAATATCTTTATCCTGCTGCAACACATATCCTCTGGTCGTTGACAGGATTCCCGGTGTAGATGCACGTATCACAGCCATATCCTGCACGATCACCTGTCTGCTTACTCCGAACTGTGATGCCATCGCCCTGGCAGCCACAGGTTTTTCTTCCTGCTGAAGGAGCTTTAAAATTTCAGTTCTTCTCTGAGCAGTATTCATACTTTCCCATCCTTTCTCCACGATATAATCCTATAGCAAATTATCCGCTGCAAAACAGCTTCGCTGCCATGTTATTATATTGCATGAAGATTCTTCATGGAAATGTCAAGGATTGGAGCAGAATGTGTCAGTGCACCGCTGGAAACAAAATCCACACCTGTTTCCAGGATTTTGGCAATATTTTCCTTTGTGATATTTCCGGAGCATTCTGTCTGTGCCCGGCCTGCGATAAGCTCTACTGCTTCTTTCATCATTTCCGGTGTCATATTGTCAAGCATAATGATATCTGCTCCTGCTTCTACTGCTTCTTTTACCTGTTCCATAGTCTCTACTTCAATCTCGATCTTACGGACAAATGGTGCATATTCTTTTGCCATGGCCACTGCTTTCGCTACGCTTCCGGCTGCTCCGATATGATTATCCTTAAGCAGTACTCCGTCAGAAAGATTATATCTGTGGTTGCATCCGCCGCCTATGCGTACAGCATATTTTTTCCAAAAACACGACAGTTCGGAGTTGTCTTTCTGGTGTCCAGAAGTGTTACCTTACTTCCTTCCAGAAGCTTTGAAACCTGTTTTGTATAAGTAGCGATACCACTCATTCTCTGGAGATAATTCAGGGCAACTCTCTCTCCGGAAAGAAGCACCCGGATATCTCCTGTTACTGTTCCAAGAAGATCGCCCTTCTTTACTGCCTCACCGTCTTTAAAGTTGAAACTGATCTCTGTTTTCTCATCCAGAATCTGGAATACTCTCGCATATACATCCAGTCCGGCAATGATTCCGTCTTCCTTTGCGATCAGATCTACGGTTCCTTTTACCGCGCTTCGCATCACTGCATTCGTGGAAACATCCTCACTGGTAATGTCCTCCTGAAGCGCCATACGGATCAGCTTGTCTGCCTGCATTTTCATTGTAATACTATTCATGACTTTTTTTCATCCTTTCAATTTCTTTTAATACGGTTTCGTGGCAGGCATTAAGCAGTTCTTCTCTGCTTTCATACATATTCATATCAATTGCATCTGCCCGCACATATTCCGGTGTCTGTCCAAATATCATATCATCTGCAGCCTTTCTTGCAAAGACCAGAGATTCCAGAAGAGAATTACTTGCCAGACGGTTTCTTCCATGAACACCATTACAACTTGTCTCTCCACAGGCATAAAGTCCCTTCATGGAAGTTTTGCTTCCCAGATTTACCTTGATCCCACCCATAAAATAATGCTGTGCCGGAACAACCGGGATTGGCTCTTTTCTCGGATCAAAGCCTTCTTCCACGCACTGTTCATAAATATGAGGAAAATGTTCCAGAATTGTTTTCTCTCCCAGAGGACGCATATCTTCCCATACAAACTCTGTTCCATCCTTTTCCATCTGGGCAAAAATCTTCTGGCTCAGCAGATCTCTCGGCTGTAATTCGTTTGTAAAACGCTGTCCGTTCTTATCATACAGGAGTGCACCTTCTCCTCTGACTGATTCTGAAACCAGGAAACGCCGTCCGGGTTTCTTTGAATAGAGAGTTGTCGGATGAATCTGGATATAGTCCAGATTTTCCATTTCCACATGATGCTTCATTGCAATTCCCACACCATCTCCCGCAATATGCGAAAAGTTGGTAGAGTTTTTAAAAATGCCCGCCGATTCCGCCGCAGGCAAGAACCACATACTGAGAATAAACAGGAAATGCCTGGTCATTCCGGTCCATTGCAATGATTCCGCAGACTGTATTGTCTTTGGAAATCAGGTCTACCATAGTCATATATTCACAAATTTCAATATTTTCTTTTATTTTTGCAGCAGTTAAGAGAGTCTGTGTGATTTCTTTTCCTGTAATATCCTCATGAAAAAGAATTCTTGGCTGGGAATGTGCTCCCTCTCTGGTAAATGCCAGATTTCCCAGACCATCCCTTGCAAAATCCACATGATAACGCAGAAGATCTCTGATAATATCATTGGAGCTGCGGATCATCAGATCTACTGCCCGTTTATTATTCTCATAATGTCCTGCCCGCATGGTATCTTCAAAATAATTTTCATAGTCATCTTCGCCGCGCAGCATACAGATTCCGCCCTGTGCCAGGAATGAATCTGACTGGTCTGCCTCCTGCTTGGTGATAAGCAGGATTTTCATTTTCTCCGGAAGGTTCAGCGCACAGTACAGTCCGGCTGCCCCTGTTCCCACAATAATGACATCATAATGTTCTTTCATCTTTCTTTCCTCACATCATGCCTGATTTTCGTTTGTCTGTGCAATTATACTCCCCGGATATACAGGTGTCAAGACACCTGTATATAATTATGACAACATTGTTTGCTTTGAGTTACTGTGAACGTAATCACTTTGAAAATCCTACTGCTTATTGCTTTTCACATCTCCACAGGGGTCTTACTTGATTCGGTTAAAGGCAGAAACAGATTTTCCATTGACTATTGTAACCGCCCCACAGTCTCTGGTGATCAGCACTCTGCTTCCACTCTTCTTCAGCCGTTCCAGCGTATCCGGCGACGGATGCCCGTATGTGTTTGTTGCAGAACAGGAAACAACAGCCAGTTCCGGTCTGACGATTTCCAGAAACTCTGCTCCTGTAGAATATCTGGAACCGTGATGAGCAGTTTTCAGGAAGTCCACATCTTCAAGACACCCATTCTGTATCAGTTTTTCTTCTGTCACCATCCCGATATCTCCGGTAAAAAGCCCTTTGAAATCTTTGCTTATCATTTCCAGAACCATCGCATCTTCATTTACTTCCTTCCCTGATGCTGTGGACTCCGGCCACAGAACCTTCAGTCTGACAGTTCCATATCTGATCTCATCTCCTGCTTTCACAGTAAGCACCCGGACTCCCGCTGACTCTGCCAGCTCTGTCAGCTCCCGATAATTTTTATTCTCCTGAATATCGCTCCATTTGGGCAGGATCAGATTCTCTATGCGCAGAGAAGTCAGATCTTTCTCAACAAATTCCAGAAGTTCCCGCACCCCGCTGATATGATCTTCATCTGTGTGAGAAACATAAATTCCGTCCAGTCTGGAAATCCCTCTGCTCTTCAAGTATGGGAGCAACTGATATTTTCCCAGTTCATTCTTATTCGTACTGCCCCCGTCGATCAGGATATTCCATCTGTTTTCTATTTCCACCACAATTCCGTCTCCCTGTCCCACATCCAGACAGGCGATACGGAAATCTTCATGCGGTCTGTAACTGATCAGCAGAATTGCAAAGCATACCATACCTGCATATACAGCCCGGATTTTCCACGCAAAGATCTTACCATTTTCACTTTTCATCACACCCGCTCTGTACATCCACACCGCTGTTGCCAGAACCAGATAATATCCAACGATCTGCCACACTTCCGGCTTTCCGCCGATCCATGTACAAAACGAGAGTCGCCCCAGCAGCACTGTCAGAAACTCATATCCTCTCAGAATAATCCTGCCCGGAACAACAGCCAGAAACGCTCCTCTGACAGTGACTAATCCAAGTAATGCACCGGCAGTTCCGCTTCCCAGTACAATCCCCACAGTAGGAAGCACCAGCAGATTCAGAAAAATCCCCAGCACCGACACTTCTCCGTAAAACCACAGCACTATGGGAAGTGTGGTAAGCTGCACAACTCCGGATGCCAGAAATGACATCAGAAGTTTATTTCTGATTTTTCCCTTCTCATTAACCTTACTTCGTTTTTTCCGGTTTAATACATCCATCCCCTCCTGCACCATTGGCCAGACACAGCCAATCCCAATCACCGATCCAAAAGACAGCAGAAAACCTCCATCAAGCAGATACGCCGGATTTTCCATAAGGATCAGGATCGCCGCAGCCGCCATTCCTGTAGGCATATCATAAATCCGTCCTGCAATCTTTGCACCTACAGAAAGTAAAAACATACATACTGCCCGCATAGTTGAAACAGTCCCTCCGGTCATCATCCCATACTGAAGCATGATCACCAGCGCCAGCAAGCCTGCCGGCCAGATACCCAGACCGATTTTTTTCAGCAGATTATACAGTCCCATTCCAAGAAGACTGATATGGAGCCCCGAAATCGCCAGGATATGGATAATCCCTGCCATCTGATAACGCATTTTCAACTCCGGATCCAGATTTGTTTTATCTCCCAGCACGATTGCTTCAAACGCTCCAGCTTCCATTCCACAGGTCTTCTCCAGAATACCTGCAAATTTCTGCTGCATATCGATCAGGAACTGCCCATATGCAGAATGACTCTGCGACTGCTTCTTTATCCTTCCTTTCTTCATCACATAATAGATCCTCTGGCAGCCATAGTATGCTTTGCTGTCAAATTCTCCCGGATTCGTGGGACTTTGCACCTCTTCCAGTTTTCCGGACACCAGAACAAGACTTCCTGCCAGAAGTTTATCAACATCACTTTTACCGCGATGATTCTTTTTTTGTTTTAAATAAACCTTTATATTATCAATGGAAACTTTTTCAGAATTGTAAATAAGATAAGTATTTCTAAGATATACAGATTGAAAATCTTCATTCTCCCGGCACCTGGCCACCTCCCCGCAGATGGTGGATTCCGGATGCTTTCTGATCCATGTCTGCACAGACTGTGGCAGCGGATTCCCCCTTATCAGGGAAAATCCCAGCCAGTCTGTCACACACAGAAAAACAACCAGAAGCATGCACAGGATACACACAGGGCGTCTCCTCACTTTTGTGCCTCCTCTTCGTTTATGAATATCACTCTTTTTCCTTGACTACCAGCTTATCATTTCTTTCATAAAAATGATACAGCTCCATCTTCTTACCAAAGGTATCCAGCCTGTCCTTCCCGCCGACCGTAATCTGCACTTTGTCTGCATCCAGCGCATCCAGCAGCGAATTTACCACAGAATATACCGGTATTTTCTCCGATACATCCAGCGCATAGGAAGAAAATACTCCGTCAAATGCCACATAGCAGATCCTGTCTGCTATGGTCACATTCAGAACCTCCGTATTCTCCGGAATTGTGGGGTAATGCCCTTTTTCCAGCGGTCCCTTCATTAACTGTTCCAGAACGATCCTCTCTTTGGGGATACTGCGTTTATACCGCACAGTACGCTGTTCTTTTACCAGCTTCTGACCACTCTTATCAGTAAAATAAAGCGTAAAGGTATTGCTGCAATAGGCATCCGGTTCAGTTCCCGTGAACTCGGCAAAGGTATCTGCAGTCATATTTCCCACAGCCTGTCCCCTGGAATCTGTCAGATCTTCATTTTCTATTGTAAAACGCACAGAATTAATCCCCGGAACCTGAAGGAAAGTCTTCACAACACCTGCCCGCACAAGTAATTCCCTGGCGCGGCTCATGCTGCTGTACTGACTGTTAAAGTTGACCACCAGCACGTCCTCTTCTACACTGTAATTCATCTGTACTCCTTCAGGAAGCAGACTGACCCGGTTCTGCGAATCTGTCTGCTGGCTGTTCATCCGCTGCATCATATCCTTAAGCATATAGTCTGCAGTTGTCTCCTCCGGAGAGTAGCTTTCCTTCTGAAGCTGAGTTTCATCAGAGCTGATATCGTACAGATAATATTTGGCATCCTGCTTACCCGAATCTTCATGTATCTCCACAGAACACCCGGCCGCAAGGATGCTTAGTATTAACGCTGTTATAATGATTGAAAGTTTCTTTTTCACAATGGCACCTCCTATGACGGTATATAAGACAGAGGAATACGCACAGAAAATGTAGTTCCCTCTCCTTCTTTACTGAATACTTTGATCGTTCCATGGTGCATTGCAATAGAACTCTTGGTGATCGCCAGTCCCAGACCGGTTCCCCCGATTTCCTTGGAATGGGACTTGTCCACACGATAGAAACGCTCAAAGATTCTCTCTATACTGTCCTCAGGGATTCCCATACCGGAATCCGCCACTGTTATATAGAAATATTTATGGTCTGCATCCAGTGACACGCGCACCCATCCATCATCCACATTATATTTAATGCCATTCTCCACCAGATTGCTGACAGCAAGAGTAAACTTCACCTCATCCACATCTGCATCCACAGGTCGGAAGCAATCCAGGATCAGATCGATATTGCGCCTGTCTGCAATGGGACGCAAGCGCTTGAGGATATCCTCCAGAAGCTGATTGATATCCATATGGGTGATGTTTACATCTGCTGCTTTCTTATCCATCTTTACCAGCGAGAGCAGATCTGTAATGATCTTATTCTCTCTGTCGATTTCAGCAGTAATATCACTCATAAACTCCTGATACAGTTCCTCCGGGACTCCCTGCTGTCCAACCAGAGAATCTGCCAGAACCTTCATGGAAGTCAGGGGTGTCTTCAGTTCATGGGACACATTGGATACAAACTCCTGTCTGGATTCATCAAGGATTTTCATACGGTTGACCATCTTGTTGAATGCATCTGTGATCAGCTCTGTCTCCGTATAGTCAGGAACACTGATTTCTTCATCCAGCATGCCATCTGTCAGGTCTTCAATGGCCTTCGTCACTCTTGCAAGTGGTTTTACAAGTATTGTAGAGAGCAGCCATGCCAGAAATACCGAAAGAACAACAATACTTCCGATCAACATCACGCCTCTCTGTTCCATCTCTGCCAGTGTTTCCGCAATATCAACAGCCGAAACGCTTACCAGCATCACGCCCTGAAGCTGCTGCACATCCGGACTCTGTACAGGAACCGCAAGCTCCAGTACTTTACTCCTTGCGTCATAATTGCTTGTCTCTTCTCCTTTCAGACAGGCTACAGCCAGTGAACTGAGAAGCGTCTTTCCCTCCTCTGTGTGGAAGGTATCACTTACTATCTTAAAATCTCTGTCAGCCAGCAAGATGCGTCCGTTATACACATTGGAAAACAGTTCCAGCTTGCTGTTTACAACCTCTGAATCTGTATCATTGAGATAATTCTCCCTGATGATCAGATTACATAAAATATCGCACTGATCACCCACTGTCTCTGTAAGCATTGCAACCGCCCGGTTCTGATAGTTATGAAGCATCGTATATGTTACAATAACCCCCGGCACGATTCCCAGAATGATCAGGATGATCAGAATACGAAAACGCAGACTTCTGAAAAAATTTTTTCTTTTTTTCACCTTTTCAACTCCGTTCTCTTCTGTCATGCAGTTTGATGCATGCTTTCTGTCTGTTCGTAAAACAATCATTGTTTACCGAATCCTTATCATCTTATCACAGAAAAATGGGCTTTTCTACATCTTAGCGAAAAGTAATTTATTTTTTGCAGCAATCAATGCGCAAGACATATCTCAGGAAATATTACCATGAACGAAAGATACCCAAAATACTATTTGTATTGACTTTATTTTTTGATTTTCATTTCAGGTCAACTATAATCGAAATTTTAATTGACCTGCGATTGTACTTTTATTATATGAGGTCAATCCTGAACATGTTTATTGTTGACTGCAATTGCTCTTTTATTATATACGGTCATTATTAATCACGTTTATTGTTGACCTCAATCGCTCTTTTATTATATACGGTCATCACTAATCACGTTTATTGTTGACCTCAATCGCTCTTTTATTATATACGGTCATCACTAATTATGTTTATTGTTGACCTCAATCACTCTTTTATTATATATGGTCAATCCTGAACATAATTATAGTTGACCGCAAGTACTCTTTTACTATATATGATCATTTTTGATTCTCCGAATAGATATGGCACAGTCAAGCTATACAGCAACTGTCTTTACAAAATGAATTTTATTAAACTCTATCAAATATTAATAACCTGCATACGTATTCTCTCTCATATGTACAGCAATTGCCGTCCAGCTGTTTTTGCCACAAATTCCATCAGCCGACTGATTCGTATTCTTCTGAAATGTACGAAGCGCATTTTCTGTTTCTGTTCCGAAAATACCATCTGCCTGCACCTGTAAAAATACCTGCAGCATCTTTACAGCTGTACCCGTACATCCCCTGGATAATTCAGGAAGGATGACTCTCAGTTCTTCTGTCAGTGTTATTTTCTTCCCACCTGAAGGCGAATTCTCTTCTTCCTTTTCCTGAATCAGCATTTTTAAAACGGTTCCAGTCAATTTTTTGCACGGATAGCGGAAGGACAGCTTTTTGGCGCATACATCATAGTGCTGTACTACTCTGTCTGCCGGAATATTCAATTCCGACATAAGCCGTCTGCACACCTCTGCTGTATTTGTAAATGCCTTATCATAATCAAAACCGGCCTGCACACACATTTCAATTCCTACAGAATTACGGTTATTCACTGTTCCAAATAATCTTCCTCCATAATTCACCCCTACATGCCATGCGCCTCTGCTATATGGCATTGCCTGATATGCTGATTTATCATCCACATACACATGAGCTGAATATCCATCAAAATTCCCATGATACTGTGCCATTGCATGAGCCCTGGCATCTGCACCTGTGCTGTAATTGTCCGTATTGTGGATTACAATATATCTTGGTATTTGTCCCGAATAACTGTTTCTTTCTGATATATACTGCTGATTTATATTCATAATCTGCTCCTTTCTGCTGAAATCATATATCTTTTCTAAGTCTGTTTTTCTATCGTATTTTGTGAATGTCGTTTCAGTACATCAATTGCCTGGCAAATGCTT
>ENA-OQCU01000280-OQCU01000280.1-human-gut-metagenome-genome-assembly--contig:-NODE-280-length-25670-cov-4.071331_pt1 | contig 25670 bp, 26 predicted proteins | sample MGYA00242504_ERZ504590 | MGnify/ENA primary metagenome ERZ504590 (study PRJEB26092, sample SAMD00036318) | human gut metagenome | host: Homo sapiens | study: EMG produced TPA metagenomics assembly of... | reverse complement strand
GCCGAAGTTGCGCTCCCGCACGCGGGCGTCGGGGTGCACGACCAGTCCGAGCGGGTCGGCGAAGGCGTGCGCCGTGGCCATGGCACGACTCAGGTCGGATGCCACGACGAGCTGCCGGCGTTCCGGGTGCGATTCGACGTATAGGGAGCGCAGCGCCTGCGCGGTCTGCCTGACCTGCCATTCGCCGATCTCATCCAAGGGGATGTCAATCTGCCCCTGGAAGCAATGCCGGGCGTTGTATGAGGTGCGCCCATGCCGTATCAGCGTGATGGAGCGGACGTGCTCCGGCATCGCCTGCGGCGAGGAGACGTCACTCATCAGCTTCGCCGGCATCGTCACCGTCGCTGCCGTTGTCGGCGGATTCGTCGCCCGTCGTCTCGGGGTGTTCGAGAGGCAGCTCGACGACGGGGCAGTCACGCCACAGCCGTTCGAGGCGATAGTACTCTCGCGCGTCCTGATGCATGATGTGGATGATGAAATCGCCGTAGTCCAGCAGCACCCACTGTCCTTCGTCGACGCCTTCGCGCGAGCGCGGGGACAGATGCCCGCACTTGAGGTACACGTCCTTCTCGACCTCTTCCGCGACGCCGATCACCTGGCGCTCGTTCATGGCGGTGGCGACCATCATGATGTCGGTGATGGCGAGCAGGTCGCTGACATCGAACGCCTCGATGTCGGCGGCTTTCATGCGGTCGGCCGCGACTGCGGCGACGCGCACGGCATCAATGGAACTCTGGACTGCTGTCATTGGATCAACGCTCCCAAGCGGGCTTCCAGCCCTCGACGATGTGTTGTGTGTTTTCGGAATAGACCATCGAATCGTCCGGCACGGCGTGGCGGACGACCGAACCGGCACCGGTGGTGACGCCGTCGCCGACCTCGACCGGTGCGACGAACAGGTTGCCGGCGCCGACGTGCACGTTCGAGCCGATGTGCGTGCGGTTCTTGTGCACGCCGTCATAGTTGGCGGTGATCGTGCCACCGCCGATGTTGGTGTGCTCGCCGAGTTCGGCGTCGCCCACATAACTCAGATGCGGCACCTTGGTGCCGTTGCCGATGTTCGCCTTCTTCATCTCGACGAACGCGCCGGCCTTGGTCTCCTCGCCCAGCTCGTTGCCCGGCCGCATGTAGGTCCACGGGCCGATGTTCGCGGCACGCCCGATATGCGAGCCCTGCACGCGGGAGCGTTCGACGACGGCCTCGGCGTCCACGGTCGCGTCGATCAACGTTGTGTATGGGCCCACGACCGCGTTCTGACCAATCACGGTGTGGCCTTTGAGGAACGATCCGGGCAGCACGGTCACGTCCTGCGCGAGTTCGACGTCGTCTTCGATCCACGTGGTGTCGGGGTCGAGGATCGTCACGCCGTTGAGCATCCAGTGCTCGCATACGCGACGGTTGTGCGCCTTCGACAGCGCGGCGAGCTGCAGGCGGTCGTTCACGCCTTCGACGCTCAGCGGGTCGGGCGCGGCGAACGCCCCGACCGTGCCGCGCGTCTTCGCGGTCTCCAGCGCGTCGGTGAGATAGAACTCGCCCTGCGCGTTGTGGTTGTCGAGGTTCGCGATGGCCTCGGCAAGCAGATCGGCGTCGAACACGTACACGGACGTGTTCACCTCCTGCACCGCGAGTTCGCTCCGGTTGGCGTCCTTCTGCTCGACGATGCGCAGCACGTGGCCGTCACGGTCGCGGATGATGCGGCCGTATCCGGTCGGGTTGTCGAGGATCGTGGTCAGCACGGTGGCGCCGTCGCCGCTCTGCTCGTGGAACGCCACGAGCTTCTTCAACGTGACGGAGTCGAGCAGTGGCATGTCGGACGCGGCGATCAGCACCGAGCCATGCAGGTTGCGTTCCTGGGTCAGCTGCGCCATCGCGCACTGGACCGCGCGGCCGGTGCCGGGGATGTCGTCCTGGTTGACGATGTCGACGTTCGCGTCGTAGGACCGTGCCGCCTCGGAGACGCGGTCGGCCTGATAGTGCACGACGACGGCCAGCGTCTCGGGCTCCAGATGTCCGACTGATGTCATGACGCGCTGGAGGAAGGTCTTGCCCGCGAATTCGTGCAGGACCTTCGGCTTGGACGAACGCATGCGTGTTCCCTCACCTGCGGCGAGGATGATTGCGGCGGATAGTGCCATTTCGGTGCGACTCCAGTTCTCTGCCGACTGCAGGATTGCTGCCCGGCCGCGGATTGCCGCGGAACCGGGCGCGAAAGTTCCCCCACCTGGACTCGAACCAAGACAAAGGGTTTCCAAAGACCCGTGTGCTGCCATTACACCATGGGGGAATGGCGGTGAACCCGCCAAGTTTTTATTATGCCATACCTCGCGACTTCGTCAAATCGAAGCTCATGCGAACAGGAAGCCCTGCCCGTGGTGCTCGGGGTACGTGTCGAAGAGCTCCGCGACGGAACCGTCCTCGAACACCGCGCGGATGGCGCTGGCGAGCAGAGGCGCGATCGACAGCACGGTCAGGCCGTCCCAGCGCTTCTCTTCGGGAATCGGCACCGTGTCGGTGAGCACGATCTCGCTGGCGCCGCAGTTCTTGAGACGGTCCACGGCCGGACCGGACAGCACGCCGTGCGTGGCGACCACGGTCACGGACTTGGCGCCCGCGTCACGCAGCACGTGGCAGGCTCCGGCGATGGTGCCGGCGGTGTCGATCAGGTCGTCGACGAGCACGCAGTCCTTTCCCTTGACATCGCCGACCACACGGTTGGCGACCGCCTTGTTCGGGCGCGTGATGTCACGCGTCTTGTGCACGAAGGCGAGCGGGCCGCCTCCGAGGCGTTGCGCCCACTGCTCGGCCACGCGGATGCGGCCGGCATCCGGGGAGACGACCGCGACGTTGCCCAGCTCGTTGGAGAACCGATCGCGGATGTAGTCCACCAGCACCGGCATAGCGATCAGGTGGTCGACCGGGCCGTCGAAGAAGCCCTGGGACTGCGCGGCGTGCAGGTCGACGCTCATGATGCGGTCGGCACCGGCGGTCTTGAGCAGGTCGAAGATCAGACGGCAGGAGATGGGCTCGCGGCCGCGGTGCTTCTTGTCCTGACGGGAGTAGCCCAGCAGCGGGCATACCGCGGTGATGGAACGCGCGGAGGCACGCTTCAACGCATCGATCATGATGAGCTGTTCCATTATCGACTTGTTGACCAGATCCGCGTGGGTCTGCAGTACGAACACGTCCGCGCCGCGCACCGATTCGGTGTAGCGCACGTACATCTCGCCGTTGGCGAAATCGTATGCGGTGGTCTCCAGTATGTCGATGCCAAGCTGTTCGGCGACGTCCGAGGCAAGCTTCGGATGCGTACGGCCGGTCACGATGGAGAGGTTTTTATCGGGCTTTCCTTCGAGGATTGCACTCACCATGTCTCCAAACGTTTGTGTTTCGCTGAAGTGGACAATGTCATAGTAACCGTGCACACCGACCGCATGTCACATGCAGGCCAGCCCCGGTTCATGTTCCGTTAGCGTTCCCGGCACGACTCGCCGGCGTGTCCCGGTCAGCCGGAACGCCTGCGGTACAGGCCGTGCTTGCCGATGTACTGCACGACGCCGTCAGGGACGAGGTACCATACCGGCTCGCCGTGCGTCGCGCGCCGGCGCACATCGGTGGAGGATATGGCCAGCGCCGGGATCTCCAGCGTGTCCACCTTGCCGTCGGGCAGCCGCACCCCCTGTGGCGACGAGTAGCCGGGCCGTGTGACCGCTACGAAATGCGCCAGATCCCACATCTGGTCGGCGTCCTTCCACTCCATGATCTCCGCCACCGCGTCGGCGCCGGTGATGAAGAACAGCTCGGCGTCGGGATGCTGCGAGCGCAGGTCGCGCAGCGTATCGATGGTGTAGGTGACGCCCGGCCGGTCGATGTCGACGCGGGACACGGTGAATTTCGGTTCGACGCGGTGGCGATCACCGTCATCAGATAACGGTCCTCGGCGTGGTGACCTGCTTGTCGAGCTTGAAGACCGGCCGGCCGGTCGGCACGAAAATCACCTCGTCGAGGTCATACACCCAGGCCACCTCCGAGGCGGCGACCAGGTGGCCGTTGTGGATCGGGTCGAAGGTTCCGCCCATGATGCCGACGCGCGTTTCGTACTTCTTCCCCATCTTCGGCGGCGGCACGAACCTGCCGTCGGTCATCGGCGCCAGCCTGCTCATCTGGTTCTACGTGTTCCTCGTATCGCGCGGCATCAAAGAGGCTACCGGCGTGAACGCCGTTATCACCATCTCGAAGTTCGTGCCTATCTTCGTAGCCATCACGGCCATCATCTTTCTGCAGAAATTCGACCTCGGCATCTTTCTGGCGAACATGTCGCAGGGCGCCGATCCGGGCCTGCCGTTCTTCGACCAGGTGAGCAACACCATGATGATCACCATCTGGGTGTTCGTGGGCATCGAGGGCGCGGTCGCGATCTCCGGTCGCGCCAAGAAGGAACGCGACGTGGGCAAGGCCACCATCATCGCGTTCATCTGCGTGCTCAGCATCTACCTCATGGTCAGCGTGCTCAGCATGGGCGTCATGCCGCTGTCCGAGCTGGCCCAGCTGGAGAACCCGGCGCTTGCGGGCGTCATGGAGCACGCGGTGGGGCAGTGGGGCGCCATCCTCATCAACGGCGGCGTGGTGCTGTCGCTGGTGGGCGCCATGTTGGGCTACACCGTGCTGTCCAGCGAGTCGCCTTACGAGGCGGCTGAGCAGGGCGTGTTCATCAAGGCCTTCGCCAAGACGAACAAGAAGGGCGCCCCCATCGTCACGCTCGTGGTGACGAACGTCATCATCGAGGCGTTCCTCGTGGTCATGCTGTTCTCGGACAGCACGTACCAGTTCTTCTACGCGCTGTCGGCCGGCATGATCCTGCTGCCGTACCTGCTGTCGGCGGCGTACTTCGCGAAGCTCACGTTCACCGAGCCCGACGCGTTCAAGGGCAAGGTGGGCGGCAGCCTGGTGCTGTGGCGCATTTTCGGCGTGTTCGGCGTGGTGTACAGCTTCTTCCTGGCGTGGGCGTCGGGCGCGACGGGGCTCACCCTCATGTCGCTTCTGTACGCGCCGGGCATCCTCATGTACATCAAGGGCAAGAAGGAGCGCAACGAGCCGTACCTCAAGAGCACGGTGGACAAGGTGGTGGTGGCCATCATCCTCATCGCCGCCGTCACGTCGCTCGTGCTGCTGTTCACCGGCCAAGTGGTGCTGTAGGGACGCGAGCTGCATCGCTTGGAAACCCTTGCGAGCTGCCGTTCGATGCGTATAATATGAGGCGAGCCGCAGGGAGTTGGTGCTCCCCACGGCTCTCGGATCGCTTCGGCGGTTTGGGTTTACTTGGAGCGCTCCTTTCCCTTGTGGGACTGGAGCGCGTCTTCTATCACCAGGGCAAACTCGATGATACGAGACATCAGCTTCAACAGCAATTCGGCCAACGCAAGCAAATCCAAAGCGGTCATGGTCTTCACCTCCATCCTTCTAGAGTAATGAGAGGGAGAGGCACCAAGCCGCCGGATCGAATCCGTACCTACAAGTATAGCGGGCCCGTTCTACGTTTCCATGGCGTGCAACACCATGGAAAGTCTGCTCGATCTTGCGCGTTTCCAGCGCCGTTCCCACGCGGATTCCACATTCCTTGTCATCATTTCCCACGTGGTTTCCATGCGGGCAACCCGTCGATCTAGCGAATTCCCCGTTCCCCTGGCGGCATGCGTCCTTTACACTGTCCTGCAAAGGTTCGTTGCGTCTGCGAGATGACGCGACGCATGAAGACGGAACGACGACGGAGGCGGCACGTGGAGCTTTTGGAGGAACGCATCAGGCGCGACGGGGTGGTGAAGTCGGAGGGCGTCCTCAAGGTGGACAGCTTCCTCAACCACCAGCTGGACATCGATCTGTTCGACGCGATGGGCGAGGAGTTCAAGCGGCTGTTCGCCGACGCTCCCATCACGAAGATCCTCACGATCGAGGCGTCCGGCATCGGCATCGCCTGCGTGGTGGCGCGCCATTTCGGCGTGCCGGTGGTGTTCGCAAAGAAGGCTCAGAGCATCAACCTGGACGGCGAGATGTTCACGACACGCATCGAGTCGTTCACGCACGGTCGCGTGTACGACGTCATCGTGTCGAAGAAGTTCCTGAACGCCGACGACCATGTGCTGATCATCGACGACTTCCTGGCGAACGGATGCGCGCTGAACGGCCTCATCGAGCTCGTCGGCGAGGCGGGCGCCACGGTGGAGGGCATCGGCATCGCCATCGAGAAGGGCTTCCAGCCTGGCGGCGACGACCTGCGCGAACGCGGCTACCGCCTGGAATCGCTCGCCATCGTGGAGCGCATGGACCCCGAGACGGGGGAGATCGCGTTCCGATGAAAGCATTCGTACACGAGAACCTGTTCAAGCTCGACGGCGACATCCCCGTCGTCCGCGCCATTCCCTACGGCATCCAGCACATCCTCGCGATGTTCGTGGCGAACCTCGCGCCCATCCTCATCGTGGGCGCGGCGGCCGGCCTCGCGGACGATCAGCTGGGCATGCTGGTGCAAAGCGCCATGCTCATCGCGGGCATCGGCACGCTCATCCAGCTGTTCCCGCTGTGGCGCGTGGGGTCGGGCCTGCCCATCGTTATGGGCATCAGCTTCACGTTCGTCACCGTGCTCGTGGGCATCGCGGCCACGTACGGGTACAACGTCGCCATCGGCGCCATCATCGTGGGCGGCATCATCGAAGGCGTGCTGGGTCTGTTCGCGAAGTATTGGCGGCGCATCATATCGCCCATCGTGGCGGCCGTCGTGGTCACGTCCATCGGCTTCTCGCTTTTGGGCGTGGGTGCCTCTTCGTTCGGCGGCGGCTCCGGCGCTGCCGACTTCGGATCGCCGCAGAACCTGCTGCTGGGCACCATCTCGCTGGTTTCGTGCCTGGTGTTCCAGGTGCTGGCGAAAGGCAAGACCAAGCAGCTTTCGGTGCTGTTCGGCCTGGTCATCGGGTATGCATGCGCCGTGGTTGCGGGGGCGGTCGACTTCAGCGGCTTCCAGAGCATGGAGCTGTTCGCACTGCCGCAGCTCATGCCGTTCACGCCCGAGTTCAACCTGGGCGCTATCGTGTCGGTGACGCTGATCTTCCTCGTGTCGGCCACCGAGACTATCGGCGACACCTCCGCGCTGACCATGGTGGGCCTCAACCGAGAGGTGAAGGAGAAGGAGCTTTCGGGCTCCATCGCCTGCGACGGTTTCGTCAGCTCGCTGTCGGCGTGCTTCGGCTGCCTGCCTATCACGTCGTTCTCGCAGAACGTGGGTCTCGTGGCCATGACGAAGGTGGTGAACCGCAAAGCCATCGCCACGGGCGCGGTCATCATGATCCTGGCGGCGTTCCTGCCGGTGATCAGCGTGATCTTCGCGTCGCTGCCTGAGGCGGTGCTGGGCGGCTGCACCATCATGATGTTCGGCAACATCATCGTCAGCGGCTTCCAGATGATCGCGCGGGCGGGCTTCTCGCAGCGCAACATCCTCATCGCGGCGCTGTCGCTGGCCGTGGGCATAGGCTTCACGCAGGTGTCGGCCCTGTTCGCGAACTTCCCCGAGCTGATCCAAAGCGTGTTCGCGCAGAACTGCGTGGCCGTGGTGTTCCTGGTGGCCGTGGTGGCGAACCTCGTGCTGCCGAAGGACGCCGGCATCGAGGGCGCGACGGCGATGTCCGAACGTTCGACCGCCGAGGCAGCGCCGAGTGTCGACGAGGACGGCGACCTGGCGACGGCGTAGGATCCTTGCTGCCGTTTATCGCGCTCCCAGAAGCATCTTCGCTCTAAAAAAACGCCTCAGCTCGCGAGGCGTGTTTTAGGGGCGAAGATGCTTCCCGACTAGGCTCCCGAAGCGATTCCGGGGGCCTTTTGCTGTTTCCGGCGGCGTATACCTTACTTATGGAAACCTGCGGGTTTCCGGTAACGGGTGTATGACCAGATGGACGGATGCCGTACGATTACATGGCGAATAGTCATATAAAGGAGGACCATCCGCAATTATGCCCATAGCACTCAGTTTGCTGCTCGTTCTGTTTTTCCTGCTCATGAATGCGTTCTTCGTCGCTGCCGAGTTCTCGCTCGTGCGCGTACGCAAGTCGCAAGTCGAAATCCTCGTGGACGAGGGTCGCAAGGGCGCCAAGTACACCAAGCTCGTCGCCGACAACGTCAACGCCTACCTGTCAGCCTGCCAGCTGGGCATCACCCTTGCCTCGCTCGCCCTCGGCTGGTTGGGCGAGCCTGCGGTGTCAGCCCTGTTCGAACCGCTGTTCAAGGCACTCAACGTGCCCGAGGCGGCCACGCACGGCATCTCCATCGTCATCGGTTTCGTCATCATCACCGCGTTGCACATCGTGGTGGGCGAGCTCATCCCGAAGTCGCTGGCCATCTTCTCCACCGAGCGCTACGCCCTGTTCACGGCCACGCCGCTCGTGTGGTTCTACCGCATCACGTACCCCGTCATGTGGCTGTTCAACAGCATTACGAACGGCGTCATGAAGATGCTGGGCCACGACGTGGCCAACGAACACGAGGTGTACACCGACGAGGAGATCAAGCTGCTCATCGACGAGAGCACCGAAAGCGGACTCATCGACCCCGAGCAGAACGAGTACGTGGACAACATCTTCGACCTGGGCGACAAAGACGCCGAGGCCATCATGACGCCGCGCACCGATGTGGTGTGCATCGACCTCGACGATCCGCTGGAGGAGAGCCTCCAGACCGTGTTGCAGTACAAGTACACGCGCTACCCGGTGTGCCGCGGCAGCAAGGACCGCATCGTCGGCTTCGTGCACGTGAAGGACCTCTACACGATGCCCAAGGACGCGACGGTCGACGACCTGCGCGTGCGCATGATCCAGGCCGTGCCCGAGGGCGTGCCCATCGCGAAGCTGCTGCAAACGCTGCAGGAGAAGCGCACGAAAATCGCCGTGGTCATCGACGAGCATGGCGGCACGGCCGGCATCGTTACGATGAGCGACATCATGGAGCAGATCGTCGGGCGCATCGACGACGAGTACGCGCATGGCGGCTCGGACGAGATCGTGCAGTTGGACGATGGCAGCTACCTCATCGACGGCTCGCTTCCCATCGACGAGGTGGGCGAGCTCATTGGTTTCGAGCCCCTCGAGTCCGAGGAATGCGAGACGGCGGGCGGCCTGCTGCTCACCGTGTTCGACCGTATCCCCGACGAGGGCGATTCCGTGACCATCGAGGACGGCGACGACAGGGCCACGTTCACCGTAGTCGACATGGACCGCCACCGCATCGACAAGATTCGGGTGGTGCTCGAGCACGCTCCGGAAAGCGACGAAAGCTAAACGACTTCAGGCCCCGTCAGCAATGGCGGGGCTTCTTGTTGCGTGCGCTATCCCACCTTCACGCCGGCGAAACGCTCGGCGTTGTGCCACAGCATGTTCTCCAGCTCGTCCTCCGAGAAGCCGGCGGTGACGAACTGGTCGTATTCCGCCGCAGGGCTCCACATGGGGTAGTCCGAGCCGAACATGATGCGGTCGGTGCCCCACATGCGCGCCAGCTCCACCGTGCGGCGCTGCCCCAGGAAGAACTGGGAGCTCGACGCGTCCACGAACAGGTTGTCGGCGTTATGCAGGATGTCGTAGCCCACTTCATAGCGCGACCAGCAACCGAAGTGCGCCGCGTCCACCACGAGGTCGGGGAACGTTTTCAGCACGTTCATCAGGCGGCGCGGATGCGAGTAGTCGTAACGGTAGTCGCCCGTGTGGATGACGATGGGCAGGCGCCCCTCTATCATCTCGTACACGTTCATGAGTCGCGGGTCGTCCATGTTCACGTGCTGCGTGTCGGGATGCAGCTTCATGCCCTTGAGTCCCAGGCCGATGGCGCGTTCGATTTCCTTCTCGGGCTCGGGATAGTCCTGGTGCATAGCCATGACCCGATGAACTCGGGATGCTGCCGGCACGCTCGGCGATGAAGTTGTTGATGGACTCCACGCTGCCCGGCGTCGTGGCCACCGAATGCACGATGAAGTGCGTGATGGGCGCATGCTGCTGCGCGGACAGCAGGTGCTCCACCGTGCCTTCGCCGAACATGTCATGAGGTGAGAAGTCGCCCACGGCGTCGACCGCTCGCGAGGCGATCTTGTTGGGATATATGTGAGCATGGGCATCGATCACTGCCATGGAGGCGCTCCTTCGCGTCGTGCTGTTTCGGCGGCGCGGTGCGAAACGGCTTCGAGTTGAACGCTCGGCCAGCATCGCGCAGCTCCTGATTGTAGAGCATCGGCGTTCGCGGCGCATTAGGCAGAAGCATGTTTCTGGGTGCCGCTTTCGAGGCTTCGGTGCTGAGCCTTCCGATTGGCAAGAGGTTCGAAGCCCTTCAAAACAGCGCTGCTTTCCATTCGTCACGAGGAAAAAGCTTGTTATGACTAGCACTCGAAGCAAAGAGTGCTAACTTTTCGACAGTGATTTTATGAGCTTCCGCATGCTCGGGTCAGTGGTTTTCAGCCGAGCGGCAGAGGCGCCTATCGTGCGCGCGGTGATGGCGAAGCGCCGCACACCGATGAGAAGGGAACCAGACTATGTCCAAAGACATTGCGTTCGACAACGAAACCCGTACGAAGATGGCTGCCGGCGTCAACAAGCTGGCCGACGCCGTGAGGGTGACGATCGGCCCGAAGGGGCGCTACGTCGCCATGCAGAAGGAGCACGAGAAGCCCAACGTTTCCAACGACGGCGCCACGGTGGCCGCAATGTCGATCTTGAAGATCCCATCGAGAACATGGGCATGAAGATCGTGCGCGAGGCCGCCATCGCCGCGAACAACGACGCGGGCGACGGCACCACGACGGCGACCATCCTTTCCGACGCTATCGTGAGCGAGGGAGTACGCTGCGTCATCTCCGGTTCCGATCCGCTGGCGCTGCGCCGCGGCATCCAGCGCGCTGCCGACGTGGTGGCCGACGAGGTTCTCAAGAACGCCGTCGAGGTTACCACGCGTGAGCAGATCGCCGAGATCGCGACGGTTTCCGCAGGCGACCGCCAGATCGGCGAGAAGATCGCGGAGGCTATGGATGCCATCGGCCGTGACGGCGTCATCTCGGTCGAGAAGTCTCAGAACTTCGGCATCGAGGTGAAAATCCTCAAGGGCATGATGTTCGATAACGGCTTCATCTCCCCGTACATGGCCGACGACCCGGCGCGCCTGGAAGGCGAGCTCACCGAGCCCTACATCCTGTTGACCGACCAGCGTCTGGGCGACAACTTCGCAGACATCGTGCCCGTGCTGGAAGAGGTCATGCAGTCCGGTCATCCGTTGCTGATCGCCGCTGAAGACGTGCGTGGCGAGGCGCTGAACACGTTGCTGATGAACCGCCGTCGCGGCACGCTGACCAGCGTTGCGGTGAAGGCGCCGGCTCTGGGCGATCGACGCAAGGCTGAGCTCGAGGATCTGGCCATCCTCACCGGCGGCGAAGTTATCACGCCTGATCGCGGCCTGACGCTGGCCGATGCGCGCAAGAGCATGCTCGGCCGCGCCGCCAGCGTGCAGATCACCAAGGACCGTACCACCATCTTGGGCGGCAAGGGCAAGCCCGAGGCTATCGAGCAGCGTTGCGATCAGCTGCGCGCGCAGATCGAAACGGAGAAGATCGACTACGACCGCGACGTTCTGCGCGAGCGTCTGGCCAAGCTGTCCAGCGGCATCGCGGTCATGGAAGTGGGCGCCGCCACGGAGTCCGAGATGAACGAGATCCGCAGCCGTATCCAGGACGCTTTGCTGGCTACCCGCTCGGCCGCAGAGCAGGGCCTGGTGGCCGGTGGCGGCGTGGCGCTGCTGCAGGCCGCGTCCGCGCTGGACGGCCTCGTATGCGAGAACGCCGAGGAGCAGCTGGGTATCGACATTCTGCGCAAGGCGCTGGAGGTGCCGCTGCGCGCTCTGGCGGAGAATGCGGGCTATCGCGGCGACGTGGCCGTTGAGAAGGTCAAGGAGCTGCCGCTGGGCCAGGGTCTGGATTGTATGACTGGCGAGTACGGCGACATGATCGGCCGTGGCATCGCCGACCCGGCGAAGGTTACGGTCACGGCGCTTCAGGCCGCCGCTTCTGTGGCGTCGCTGATTCTGATCACGAACGCCTCCGTCAGCGAGATGGTGCCCGAGGAAGACTAACGTCCTCGTCGAAACCCGGTTCTGCCATGCGGGCCCGCGCAATCGCGCGGGCCCGCTGTCGTTCGACATGGAGTGCGCTCGTTTCCGTTTAACCGGTATGCCGCGCCGGTTATAAGAGCTTGTCCTTGAGAAGCTCCAGCATCTCGGCGATTTCAGAGACGGGTTCGGGGTTTTCGCTGCTCAGCCAGCTGCAGAGGACGGCGAAGGTGCCCTGAAAGATGAACTCGCGCGTATACTGCGTCTGTGATTTCGTGCAGCTGCTGGCGATGGCGAGGTTTTTGAAGAGCCCGTTGATGCCCGGCAGGGAGAAGAGGTGCGTTGCGAATTCGTGGCTCGGGATGGCCCGCACGAGCGTGCAGAAGGTCGTGCGCTGCTCGTAGAGGTTGGCGAGCACAGACGCTACGGCGCCTTCTTGTTCGGGGATGAGTGCAAGGCTTTCGTCGAGCTGCGCAAGAAAATCGCTCTCGATCTCGTTGAGCAGGTCGGTTTGGCTTCCGTAGTACTTGTAAAAAGTAGTGCGGTTTATCTGGGCGGTCTCGCATATCTCGAGTACTGAAATCTTGTTCAAGGGCTTCTTTTGGAGCAGGTGCACGAGTGCGTTTTTCAACAGCGTCTTGCTCAGGCGTATCCTCTGGTTCTCCATCAAGCGCTCCCTCGACAAAAATGCTTCGAATGTTCATTTCAAATCAAATACTGCATAGTGCGTTGAGCATGCGACATTTGTCTATCAACAGACTGTTGACTACAAACCGTTGTGTTTACTATTGTACAAACCATAGCGAGATGTCAATACGCCAAAACTCAGTTCTCAGCAGTTGAAGGAGGCGGTTCGCATGAAGTTCTGGCAGAGGTATTGGTACTACATCGGAGGGGTCGCTTTCGTTATCCTCACGTTCGCTATGGGCCTTGGGGGCAGCGCCGCCCTTGACTACGTGCAGGTTTTGCTCATCTTCAGCTGGATGGGCATGCTGGTGCATCAGTTCGAAGAGTATGCCTGGCCGGGCGGTTTTCCGCTCATCTCGAACATGATCGTCTTCAACGAGATCGAGCGTCCGGATCGCTATATCTTGAACCAGCGCCAGTGCTTCGTCAGCAACGTCGTCCTGTGCTATCTATGCTATATCGTTCCGATCTTCTTCCCGCAGCTCATTTGGCTTGCCGCGGCTCAGATATTCCAGGGTCTCTGGCAAATTCCGGCGCATGGCATCGTGCTCAACATGCGCTTGAAGTCCAAGTACAACCCCGGTCTTTTCGCGGCGGTGTTCTTGCAGCTGCCCGTCGCCATCGTGTTCATATGGTACGTGCTGACGTTCATGCCGGAAGCCGCTAATCAGCTTTGGTGGGGCATCCCCGGTTCGCTCGTGCTGCTGGGCATCTCGTTCGGCTTGCCGATCCTCTTCATGCATGACCGCGATTCTAAGGATCCGTTCGAAGAGCGAGAGCTTTGGGGTTACAAGCGCGAGTACGTTGCGAAGGTTTGGGAAGAGCGCAAGGCTGCCGCAGCGGCAGATCCCGGCAGCGTTCCGAAGGGTCTCTTCGGCAAAGCGAAGAAAGCGAAGTAGGAAAGCGAGTAGACAAATGGCAAGCAATTTCGCAAAGAAACTAGATAGATGGTGCGATAACCAGTGGATCGTGTTCCTGTGCGTTACGGCGACGGTGGTGGCGGTGCTTGCCGCCGTCTTCTGGGATGTCATGCCTCTGGGCAGCAAAGCGGGCGTTTTCGTGGCTTTCATCATGGCCTTCCACGTGCTCGAGGAGTGGAAGTTCCCCGGCGGTCTTCATTGGTTTTACAACACGAGCGTGTTTCGTCCGAAAGACGAGAGCCTCTACGATCCGACGCGTTATCCCATGAGCCGGCTCACGGATATGGTTACCAACGTGGGGCTGCAGTGGATCCCGCTCATTTACGCAGCGCTCTGCTTCTTCGTACCTCTGTCGAACGCGGTTGCGCTGTGCGTCATCCTGCTGTGCGTCATGGAGCTGTTCGCCCATACGGCGGGCGGCGTCGCCACCTACCTCTGGTATCGTGACAAGGGCAAGAAGACCATCTACCATACGGGGCTCGCCACGTCGCTCATGATGTTCTTGCCGGCCGCAGCGTACCTGATCGCGCATATCGCAGGCGTCACGGCAACCGATTGGCTGTGGTGTCTGGTGTTGTTCGCTGTCATGTGCTGCGTGTGCGTGCCGCTTACGGAGACGCCTCTCAAGAAGTGGGTTCGCAAGCAGGAGCCGGGCATGTTCGCGTTCGAAGATGCCAAGTACTACATGCGTTACGGCGGCTATTGCAAGGAGGATGTCGAGCAGTCCGAGGCTCGCGTTGATTAAGAGGACGCCGAGTATGGGGTGCGATAGGGCGTGGCTTGTATTCATGTACGCTGCGAGGCTCGCCGCGCCGTCAAGGGTCAGGAGTTCGCTTTCGATCGAGTTAAAAACGTGTAGACCTTGTGAATCACTGAGAAATGATTTGCGTTCGTTAAGGCAGACGGGTAATATTCTTTCTTGCCACTTTTCCTGTTTGAAGGCACTTCGGGCAGGAGAGGTAGGCGCAACATAACGATGCGGGGTGGAGCAGTCTGGTAGCTCGCCGGGCTCATAACCCGGAGGTCGTAGGTTCAAATCCTGCCCCCGCGACCATTGAACTTAACAGGTCGGAAGCTAAGCTTCCGACCTTTTCATTTTCAGGGACAAGTAACCCATGGGGGCCAATTTGGGATCAGGTATCCCAACCTTCGCAATGGGGGTAAAGCTCCAAGCAAGCATGCGGTTACTTCTTACAATTCGTCGATAAGCTCGCTCAGCTTAATCCCAAGACCATCGGCTATTTTGCAGAGGTTTTCAAAACCGATATTGCATTGACCGCTTTCAACATCGCTGAGATAAGCTTGTCCGAGGCCGACCATCAGGGCAAAGCGCCGCTGAGAAAGCCCTTGAGCTTCACGAGCTTGTCGTATTCTTTTGCCGAGTTCTATCTTACGCTCATTAATAATATCCATGATGAGGTAAGGCTATGTGGTACTATTGGAGTATTGATATTGAATTCAATATCAATAGAGTATCGGCATTCATCGCGAAATGGGGTTCGAGGTGAAGAAGAACGTCTTCATGGGCGTTGCCGTTTTCGCTTTAGCCCTTCTGACAATCGGCGCGGAGGCGGCCTACGCGCAGGGGTTCGATTTTGGCTCAGGAAGAAATTTCCGTTCGGAGGAGGAAACGTGGATGAGCAGATGGGGATCGATCCGAAGTTCGACGACACCCGAGCAAAGACGAACAGCCTTATCCTCAAGATTTATAGCCAGCCGATAGACAACCTTCTCCTCGCGTGCTGCGATGACCTGAGGAAAATCATCCCGTTCGATCATTCCTTCACGAGTTTCAACGATGAGAGAGATTTGGTCGGAAGCACATTCAACTACCTGAGCAACGACACGGATGAGGAGCTGTTGTCGCTCTACGCGAACCGCTACTGCAAAATCGATTATCTTTCCTGGTTCTACAACCAGCGGCAGCCTGCAACGCTTCGCGCCACAGACTTGGTGTACCCCGAAGTTATCGAACGCTCCCGAATCCATGCAGAGTGGGAAAGCCGGATGGGAATCTTCTACACGGCAATCGCCTGCATCGCCGCCAACGACATTATCTACGGCACCATATCGCTCATGCGCTCGAAGGAGCGAGGCGATTTCACCGATAAAGAGGTACGCGCGCTCGACGAGATCAACCAGCATTTGTGCAACCGGTTCGCGCTGACGTACCCCCACGGGATTAGCCGCTCCATGGTGGACGCCAGCATCGACCCGATCGCATCTGCCTTTTCCTTCACGCATCGAGAGTGGGAAATTGTATGTCTTCTGATACGAGGGTTCTCGCGGGCGAGCATCGCGGACGAGCTCTGCATCAGCGGAAACACCCTCAAGCACCACATGGCCAACATCTACCGAAAGATGGACGTCTCCAACGCGCAGCAGTTCTTTGCCACGCTGGGCCAAGTCGGCGTGACTTTGCACAGCCCCGGAAGTCCCTCGGCGTAGGTTGCCGCCGGTTCATACGGCAGCAAAAAGCGGATGCCAACAACACGTGTTGGCATCCGCTACATATCTAAGGCGTTGTGCATATCAGTTCATATCGCTTGCCTCGTCGATGTTCTTGTCCTTTTTCTTGGGGTCGGGAAAGCCGCCGACGCCTTTATTCACCAGCAACAGCTTTCCCAACACATAGTACGCCACGAAGGTGAAGACGCATACGGCGATGGTGGCAGTACAGTATTGGAAGAGCGGATGCGGTACGCACATGAAGGGGTCGAATATCTGCAGATACAGAACGATCGACGCAATGAAAACTCCGATCGCAACCCAGTTGAAGCCGCCCCAGAAGTAATACTTGGAACCAGGGGCGTTGTTGTACGCGTCGCGGATCGATATATGCTTCTTCCTGAAGATGTAGTAGTCGACCAGCTGCATAATCGAGATGGGTGCACACGTCATGCTGGAAATGCCCAAAATGATGTAGAAGTTCGCGTACAGGTCTTCAGCCCAAATCATGCCGATGAAGGCAATGATAATGATGAGTCCCGTCACTTTGCCCCAGGAGAGTTTCAGGAAGCTCTTCACCTGTTTCAAGCCGATACCCAGGTTGTAGAGCATGACGGAGCATGCAGTGATATCGGCGCTTATCACCAACAGCAACGCAATCGTGCCGAGCGCCAGGCCGCCCATAGGAATCATCCATGCGGTTGGGTCGGTGGCTCCGATGAGCAACGCCGCAGCAACGCCCATGACGGTGCCCAAGGTTGCTGCGAAAACGAGCCCGATAATGTTAGGCCAAAACGCTGCCCTAGTGGTCTTGCACAGCTTGGCCAGGCCGCCCATGTTGGGCCACCACGAGAATCCAGCGCCGAGGCTCAGCTCAAACGCGATGAGGAAATTGAGCCACTCGTTATCGAACGGCGCGAGGGGCTGGGCGGTCAAGACGGTGTCCCAACCGTAGTTCGCGCTGATCACCACCGCAAGAAACAGCAGAATGATAATGAAAATGGGAGCCACGATGGTGTTCATCTTCTTCAAGAGCACCGGGCCCTTCCAGGCAACCATCCAGCAGACTGCGCCAGCCACCATCGATAGGAGAACCACCGGCAATCCCGTGCCGATGTCTATCCCGCTGAATCCCAATACGATGTTCGCCACCGCCTTGGCGACCATCATGCATAAGATGATCAACCACGCGATAACGAAGACGGACATCAGCACCAGGAACACCTTTGTGCCCCTGCCGCCGAGCACGCCTCGGACCGAGGTGAAGGCGTCCACGCCGTATTTCGAAGAGATCACCTGCGTTGCCAGAGACATGAGCAGCACCGCCACGATGTTGCCCGCAATGGAGGCAACGAGTGCCGTTTGCACCCCCACATACGTGGCAAGTGTGCCGCCCGTGATGAAGCACCACGCTGCACAGGCAAAGCCGGTGATGACGACCGTTTGATCTTTGAAACCGTAAATGCGCTCGCTCTTGAGAACGGGCATCGACTCGCTTTGAGCCTCGTTATTGACATCTGTTCCAGCCATACTGCACCTCCTTACTACCCCTTAAAAATATATGACTGCGTACCAGAGCACTGGCAACACCCCGAGCACAACGAACATTGCACCGATAAGCACGTTATCGGTCTTGTTCAGCGCCGCAACAAGCGTTCCTTCGCGTTCCGCTTGCTCTATTTTTGCGACGCGTTCGAACAGCTCGCCTTCGTGCTCTTCATCGAAGTTCGTATGACCGCTGAGTTCGGATCTGATTTCCTCTGCATCGCTCATAACAGCTCCTTCTGGGACTTTTCAAAAAGGATGCATTGGGCCCCAACCCCTGTGCCCGGAGTCCATGCACTCCAGATTTTTTTGATTGCTGGCTCGGTTGTTACGCCGAAGGCTCCTGCTGCGTGATGCAATGAATGTTGCCTCCGCCGTAGACGACTTGGCGGGAGTCCACGCCGATGCATTCGAATTCGCCCTTGCCCCAAGTTTCGTCGTAGATGTTCTGGAGCGTCTCTACGGCAAGCGCGTCGTTGGCGTCGCCGTACTGCGGCACGATGCAGCCGTGATTGGTCACCAGGTAGTTCATGTACGAAGCAATCTGAGGCTCGTCCTGCGCGGTTCGCGGGTTGACGAGGTCGATGGAGGCAGCCTCTGCTTCGGACATGTAGCAGGGCTTCTCGGGCATGGGCAGCTTGTAGACCTTGAGCTTGCGTCCCTTCGCGTCGATGGCGTTGGAAAGCGTTTCGTAGATCTCGTGGCATTGCCGGTAGAAGGGATAGTCGGGATCGTCCGTCCAGATGCAGGCCATCACGCCGGGCGCGATGAACGTCGCGCAGTCGTCGATATGCCCATTGGTCACGTCTGGGTCGATGCCCTCCTTGACCCAGATCACCTTATCGACCCCGAGATACTTCTCGAGCTCGGCGGTCATGTAATCGCGCAGCTCGTCGCTGAACGGAGCATACGTGCGCGTGTACTGCGGCCAGTCGCCCGCATCAGGCTCGTCGGCGAACAGCGCGCAGGCGGTCCTGCCGGCAGACAGCAAGCAGGATTCGGTGACGACGAGCGTGCCCTCGCCGTCAACGGTGATCGAGCCGCCTTCGAGGATCACATGGTCGGGTCGATAGGTGCGCACGCCAACATAGTCGGCCATTTTTCGAGCAATCTCAGCGTCCTTATCCCACGGGAAGTACAGGTCGTCCACCAGGCCGCCGTAGGCGTTGAAGTGCCAGTCGGTTGCAGCCTTGCCGCCCTTGCCGTCCACGAGGAAGGTGGCGCCGGTGTCGCGGAACCAAGCGTCGTTGATGCTCATCTCCAGCACCTTCACGCGCTCGTTGTCCTTGAACACCGCCTTGCAGTTGGCATAGTCGGCCTCGTTGCAGCACATCACAACAGGCGTGAACCGGGAAATCGCATTCGCAATGCCTGCGTAGGTGCGCTGGGCGGGGACGGCGCCGAAGGCGAACGTGTCGGGGCGGTTGGGCCAGCCCATCCAGACGCGGTCCTGCGGGGCGAACTCGGCAGGCATGAAAAAGCCGTCTGCTTTGGGATGAGACATGGATTCTGTGATCTGATTCATTTGAGCTACCTCCTCATTGCATGATTGCGGGAACGAGCCGCAGCTCGCTTGCGGGGCTGCGGCTCGTTGGCGGGTTCTAGAAGTCGTAGTTGTGAATACGGGGAGTGAGCAGGTCTTCGACCTTGCCCTGATAGTAGTTTTCGAGAGCCTCGCTGGTGTTGCGACGCAGGGGCCACAGGATGTAGACTAAGATGCCGCGCTGTGCATAGAGTCGGTTCTCGCCCAGCGGAAGCAGCGCGGACTGGGTCCCATCCCAAACCGCGTCGGTCATCTCCCAGTTGCGGTTTCCGGGCAGGTAATGCATGACCCACGCGCTCTTCGGAGCATGAGACAGGAGCTCTTCGTTGATCTGATACTTCGGATAGAAGACGTCGAAGGCTTCTTCCTCGCTCACGCCCTCCTTGTGGTAGTTCACGACGCCGGTGTAGAAGAAGTCCGTCTCCGGGGCGTACTTGATCGGGTCCTCGGTGCAGATGATTTCTCCGTTGCCGTTCTCGGCGGCCTGCTCGCGGCACTGCTCGAGAAGGCTCTCGCTCGGCCAGAACTTCTTGGGACCCGCGCAGATGACGCGGATGCCCAGACGGGGAAAGAGCGAGAGATGGTCCATGAAGACGCAGTCGAAACCGTCGGCGCCGTCGCCGAGCCACATAAAGGTGCAGTCGGAGAGCTTCTTTCCTTGAGGCTTGCGCTCGATCATCGTGATGAGGTCGGCGATGACCTGCGTCGGATGATGCTGTTCCTGGCTACCAAAGCCGTCGGCGCGGAAATCGTTGCAGCTCATACCGGAAATGACGGGGACGGTGGAGTTGGCCACAACCTCGTCGATGACGCGCTGGCTCTTGCTGCGGATCATGATGGCGTCTGCCATGCTCGAGATGATGGCCGCGGTTTCGGCGATGTCCTCCTGGCCGGAGCCTGAGTGCAGGGAGCTGCCGCCGAGGAACATGGCATGCCCGCCGAACTGGGTCATCGCCGTCTCGAAACTCACGCGAGTGCGGGTGGACTGCTGGTCGAACATCATTGCAAGGGAGACGTCCTTGAGAAGAGGAAGGCGCACGCCTTTCTCTTCCATTTCCTTGAGCAGCAGGCAGGTGTCGAGCAACTCGTTGATCTGCTCGACGCTCCAGTCGCTCAAGCGGTTCATGTCCATGTAGTGTTCGTGCTTCACTTCCATCACTCCTTAGACTTCGTGGAACACCGCCTCTCGGGCTCCATTGGGTAAGAAGTGTATGGACGAGCAGGAATAACCCTCAATGGCTCCTCGGAGCCATTTCGAAGGCAAGGGCGCCAGTACGATTGAGTGTTAGGTGGCAGATGACAATAATATGCGCATACTGAAGAGTTCGGATCATGTCTTGAAACGATGCTAAATATCAGCAATTTGCCATACGATCACCGAAACTTGCGATCGTTTGAATCTCATGCAAGCCGGTCATCTGACCGGTTTTTTGCGTTCGAATACGGTGCGCTGCATCGGTACGAATTCGAAATTCCATCCATACCAGTATATGACGATCATATTAGTAATATACTAGCAATACGGTCGTCGTATCTTGGTCTCAGCAAGGCGCGAAAAATCCGTCCGGAAAGGATCGTCTATATGGATGGGTATGTATTCTTGGATGTTGAGTGGGCCGATGCAAAGCGGCATATTTGCTCTATTGCCTATCAGAGGACTGACAGAGCGGGCACTCTATTGGATACCTCTTATCAGCTGGTGAATCCACAGTGCGAATTTGAGCCGATGTTGCAAAATGTGCATCGCATAACCGAAGAGATGGTTTTAGGCGCGCCGACGTTCGATATCGTTTGGAATCGGACATTGGGAAGTCTCGTTTCGTCAAATGTGATTGTTGCTCATTGTGCAAAAAGTGCTGATTGTCCCGCAATATATCGAAGCCTGCAATATGTCGGTATAACCATGCCTGCGCTTACGTACATCGATACCGGCGAAATGGCCAAAAGTATGTTCGGGCCCAAAAACTACAAGCTGCCAACATGTTGCGACTATTATGGCATTCGCCTTGATGACCACCATGATGCGCTGTGCGATGCAAATGCGTGCAGGGAGTTATTTTGGCGACTCGCCGAAGATGTTGGCATGCCCTCTCCTCAGTTGTACACGTTCGGGGGCAGTTCGAAATCGAAAGGCGACCACTTCCGCTCTAGGAGCAGAGAGGTACCTCAATTCAGGTATAGCGGATATGGAAGCGAGGACATTCCTTCTTCTGTCGAGGGAATGTCTATCGTATTGACGGGGGATTTCTCGGAAGCTGGCTATAGCAGAAACGATGCCATTGCTCTGCTGGAAAGCAACGGGGCGCGTTCGCCTGCCACTGTGAGCAAGGGGACGGCGTTCGTGGTGGCTGGATCCGCGCCAGGAAAAGGAAAAATACAGGGGGCGCAGAAGCTCGGTAAGAAAATATACCCGGAGTCTTTCTTCACGGCGCTTGCTCAAGTGCTCGAATCCTAGATCGAAGGGGAAGCGATGAACAAGATAGATGGATCAAATCTGACGTGGTCCTTTAATCCTGATTCGGGTACTTTAAGGTTTGAAGGAATGGGACTGCTGCCCGACTACCTGAATTTGCTCGAAACGTCTTCTATGTCGGGAGGGGTTGGTAAAGACGAGCGCGATGCAATGGTTCCGTGGGGCGAGCACGTTGATAAGATTCGCCACCTTGAGGCGGAGGGACTCCTTGAAGTTCCTCCTTCGATGTTCGCATGGCTTCCGGGTTTAGAGGCTGTCCTGTTGCCGTCAGTTCGCATTATTGGCAACGGATCTTTTTATGATTGCCCGTCTCTTGCGTGGATCGACATGCCGAAAGTTCTCGCGATAGGTAATGGGGCGTTTGAGAGATGCTCGAGTCTCGTCGGAACGAGCTCATCTGATAGCAAGATGGTGATGAGAAAGCTTCGGTATATAGGATCATATGCTTTTCGTGGGTGCAAGAGCATAACTGCGGTGACGTTGATTCGTAGCAAAAGAAAGACAAAAGAGGGGAAGTACATTCAAGAATCCGGGAGCGTTTTGGATTACGTTGGGCGCGCTGCATTTGCGGAATGCAGCAGTCTCGTAAAGTTTCACGTTGGTGGAAAAACATGCAACGCGGTGTATGGTGAACAGGTATTTTACGGATGTCGCCATCTCGATGAAAGCGAGGAGTGGTGACAGGCAACTTTATGGATATGGGGGAAGTTGAAATTCGGGATATGTTTGGCTTCACGAAAACGAAACCAATTGTATTCAAGGAGCATTGTTTTGGTGATTCCGCGATTAAAACCCAATTGGTATCCGATATGAAACTTGTCCAGTTGGATTCCGATGGGACTGTCGGATCGCTTGATGTAACGCTTGAAGACGGCAGACATATTCGCATATGCACAGCCTACCTACGAGAGATGCAGGCGTCGCGTTTCACCTTCGAATCCAAGTACGTAGACGAAGAGTAAAGCGTTGCGGGCTTCTCGCACCTCGGACATCGCGGCTGTTATTCCTCCCTGGTGAGGGGGATGGCTTCGGCTTCGGCGAATAGCTGCTGTCGGGAGCGGATTCCCATCTTCGCGTACACGTGCCTGATATGCGTCTTCACGGTGCTTTCGGAAACTACGAGGGTTTCGGCCATACGGGCGTTGCTGTAGTTTTGCAGCATGAGGCACAGCACGTCTTTTTCGCGCGCCGACAACTCGGGATAGCGTTCGGCAAGCGCCTGGCAGCGGATATCGGCGATTTCAGCCGGGCTTGCAATCGATGCGCCGCGTATGACGTGTTCGACCTTGAGCTTACGCCGCGAGAGCGGTAGAACGATGAGGAGAACGAAGTACACCACCAACAGCGCCGTGAACGTAAGGGCGGTTGCATCGAGTCCGAATACGTTTCGGATGACGCCGCCGACGAATACACCTCCGAGGTTGAGCGCCGCGAGCGCTGCAAGCAAGAAGGGGAATCGGCGCGAGGCATCACGTTCCTTCCCTTCGTTGGCTGCGAACAGTGCGACGACGAAGGAGAGCAGCAGCGTCGATTGGGCAAGGGCAACGGCAATCTCGCGCACGATGGGTCCGGTGCTGATGGGAAGTAGCACGAACGCTGTCGTGAGCAAAAGGGGCACTACGATTTGAATGCGCTCGATATCGGAAAGACGGCTCAGTAAAGCAAGCGCTCCAGCTGCCACGGCGGCGCCTCCCGCCATGACGCTCGCTTGCACGAAACGCACTCGCTGCGCTTCGATGGCGTCGTAGTCGAAGCCCAGAATTCCCATAAACACGGCGAATCCGAACATCGCAACGCAGAGCGTGAGGGTGTTTGCGGAGGAGCGGGCGGGCGGTTCGGGCGCGAGGGCGTCGAGGGCTGCTTGAGCGATGCAGTCAGACAGATGCACCAAGCGATGGGCAGTGTGCTGACAAGCACCTGCGCGGCGGGGGCGGGTAGCGCTCCGACGGCGAGGTCGATGATGCACGCGAGAGCAAAGCCTCCCATCATGCGCTGCGCCGAGCGGGGCGTGCCGTGTGCGGCGACAATTCGCACCCATACGCAAAGCGTCATGGCCATGCCGGCTCCGCACAGCGCTCCGCACGCAAGCGCAAGCTGCGTCGCGTCGGGGCTTCCGGTGAGACCAATCGACCCCAGCGTCATGCACAGGGCTGATCCGAAAAGCAATGCGTTCGTGCGGGGTACGTCACCGTCCTTCTTGCGTTCGTGCATTCGTGTGCTCGCCGCCACGAGCAGAGCAACTACGAGCACGGTTGCCAATGCGATGAGCCACGCTTCGTCGCGTCGTGGGAACGAGAGAAACGACCAGGGGAGGGAAACCACCGGTGCGTTGACCATGCGGAACGCGAGCCCGTTCCATGCGGCAAACGCCGCCACGGCTCCCGTGGACAGCCAGTCGTCTTTCTTGAATGAACGTGCAGGCAGCCCGCTCGTTGTGTTCATAGGATCCCCTCCTGCGTTTTCCCGCTTCGCATTATAGAGCTTGACGCGAGGCTGCGCCTGAAGCTCGCTCGCCTCGGCATCGTCTTTTGCGGTTGATTTGACGTCAATCTTGTCTTTCAACACCAAAAGCGGACGCGACGGGTCTTTGGATTTTCTAATCTGCGGGCAGGTTCAACGTTCGGATGCTCGCCGGCAAGGAGCGGGCATGATGCGGAGGAGAGAACAATGGAACAGACGGGAATGGATCGCAGGGGATTTCTGAAAGTGGCGGCCGGCTTCGGTGCGATGACGGCCGCCGCCGCAGCGCTTCCCGGGTGCGCACCGCAGGGATCGGCCGGCAAAACGGGGACTGAAACGGCGTCGGCTTCCACCCTTTCATCGAGTGGTGGATATGCGTGGCTCGGGGAGGCGCCCGAAATCGACGAATCTCAGGTCACCGAAACCATCACCGCCGATGTGGTGGTGCTGGGTGGCGGCAACGCGGGCCTCATGTGCGCCTGCGCGGCGGCTGAAGCTGGCGCCACCGTGTCGGTTATCGAGATGCAGAGCGAAAGCACCATCTCCTACTACGGCTTGCACGATATCGCAACGCTCAATTCGAACTACCTAACGGAGCACGGGATCGAGCCGGTGAAACCAAGTGAGTTCATCGCCGAATACCAACGTCGTAATCGCAATAAGACGAATCCTGCACTCGTGCGCCAGTTCGCCAATCACAGCGGCGAGATGCTCGACTGGATCATCTCAAACGCTCCGCAGGAGGTGGTCGACGCGCTGGAAATCGAAAACGGAGTTGAAAGCCAGACGGCAACCGAGTATTTCAACGACGGCGCGGTGATAAATGGATTTCATTGTTGGCGTGGCTGTACGCAGGTCAACTTTCAAGATACGGCCCCTGTGTTGATTGCGCAGGCTGAGAGTCGGGGCGCAACGTGGTACTGGGAGCATACGGCGGTAAAGTTGCTCACGGAGACGGCCACCGAGAGCTTGCGGACAACAGTGTACAACCAGAACGACAATACCGTGAGAGAAGCCGATGTCGATACGGACGTGACGAAGGTGACGGGGGCGATCGTGCAAAACGCGAGCGGCGAATACCTCAAATTCGTCGGCGAAAAGGGCGTTGTGCTGGCATGCGGCGACTACGGTGGAAACAACGACATGTACGTGGCTTTGCAGGATGAGCGACGCTGGCTGTACGAGGCTCACGGGTTGGATACGAGCGAGATGAGGACGAAGATGTTCGGCCGCGACGGCAGCGGTATCAAGATGGGCATGTGGGCCGGTGGATCGATCGATCCCAGCCCGCATTGTCTGGTATCGCCCCAGGTTATGTTCGAGAGCACCGATTTCCCCACGAACGTGCTGCGATGGGGCTCGGGGTTCAAGTGGAAGCCGACCGTCTTCCCGCTGGGGTCGGGCGGCGCAAGTCAGAATCCGTGGGGCGCTCCGTTCGTCTGCCTGGACAACAACGGCCAGGCGCTTTACCGACGAGACG
>ENA-OQCU01000278-OQCU01000278.1-human-gut-metagenome-genome-assembly--contig:-NODE-278-length-25762-cov-3.478799_pt1 | contig 25762 bp, 23 predicted proteins | sample MGYA00242504_ERZ504590 | MGnify/ENA primary metagenome ERZ504590 (study PRJEB26092, sample SAMD00036318) | human gut metagenome | host: Homo sapiens | study: EMG produced TPA metagenomics assembly of... | reverse complement strand
CCGACGACTAGCCAATACGGTGGGGCGACAGGTGGAAAATAATTTCTCCGCAAAGTATCGCTATTGCCACTTCTGCCGGAAACCAACAGGGAAAAGAAGGAGAAATCCTAAAATCCGCCATTCCATATGCATTGGCGTATGTGTTGATAACCGGAGTGATTGTTTATATTTTCAGCTGATAATCGTTTGTAAATTCAAGAGGGCGTTTTAATATTGCCTGTTATGGATTGAAATACCCTGTAAACGAGGATCAACTGTTGAAAATCGTAAAAAAGAGATGGATAGGAGATTTATTGCCAAAAAAGAATTTAATTTGAACCGTTTTATAATTTATAAAAAAAGAACATGAACGAATTAATTGCTAAAATCAAAGAATTGAACGAAGCTTTTATGTCTGATGCAGCATTGCAGATTGAAAAAGGTAACAAAGCTGCAGGAACACGTGCGCGTAAAGCATCATTGGAATTGGAAAAACTGATGAAAGAATTTAGAAAAGCATCTTTGGAAGCTTCTAAGTAATCTTTTATTCGTCTTTTAAAGATTTTTATAAGCCATCCTTCGGGGGTGGCTTTCTTATTTTCTACTAAGTTTTGCTTTTATTTCGGGGGATAATTGATATTTTTGTTATTTTTTATTGGTGGGTGGTTAACCTAAAAGGAGAAGGGATGTTTATGAAGAATATGTGTCTATTGCCTGTATGGGCGGTTTTATTGATTATAGCAGGGACTTTCTTTTCTTGTGAAAAGAAGAAGGATATGGCTATATACCGTCAGGCGGATTCTTTGAACTTGCTTTCTTATCGTATGCGCTATAAAAATTTGGACACAGCGTGTAAAGCGGCGCATGACGCCTACAAACTGGCGGATGGATTCCCCTCCCTGCGTGCCGGGGCATTGAATAATCAGGGTTTCTGCGCCTTTATCCACATGGACTTTGAAAAAGCCGAAGATCTTTTTCTTCGCGTATATGAGGAATCAAACAATGAATTGGAATGTTTGATAGCAGATATCGGTATGATGAAAATTTGTCAGCGTACCGCCATGAACAAGGAGTTCTATGATTATCGTAACAGTGCGTTACGGCGTATGAAGCGTATCAGTGATGACCGTTCTGCTATAACCGATCCCGGAGAGCTGGAGCGGCTTAATTATGCCCGTTCCGAGTTTTTCATTGCTTCTGCCATCTATTACTATTATTTGCAGCAGGAACAGCAGTCTTTGGAGGCGATTAATGAAATAAAAGTAGACGAGGCGCTGGAAAGTGATACTGCCCAATTGCTCTATTATTATTATATGAAAGGGTCTGGCGGTATGTATGAAGCGGATACACCGCAGGATGTGGTATTGGGTGAGTTTAACTATCTGATAGAATGTCTGGGTATCAGCAGGGAATACGGGTATGTCTATTTCGAGGCGAATGCATCTCAGGCAATGGCAGAATTGCTGAAAGAGAGGAAAAATTTCGATTTGATAATGGAAAGGCGTCCCAATGTGATGCGTGCCATCAATAGCGAGGACTTGTCGTGGGAGGAATTGACCATGCGTTTTGCCTGGCAGGCTTTGGATTTGTTCAAAAAATATGGAGATTTGTATCAGATTTCGGGTACATACCGCACTTTGGCGTCGTGCAGCAACGAGCAAGGCAGGTATGAAGACGCGCTGCATTACTTGTCGGAAGCACTGGGGTACGTCAATCGGCATCACGAGAAATATTACCATTGTACGGATACCATGGACAGGCTACGTCCGTATGTTCCCATGGCTACCACTTCCATTGAACTGGAATGGATTAATGACGATGGTATAAAAAGTGTTCCCGAATGGATTGCCCGTTTCCGTGAACAATTGAGTGTAACATATGCAGCGTTAGGAATGAAACCCCAGTCGGATTATAATCGTAATATTTATCTGGATATTTTGGACTACACCCGCCAGGACAAAGAATTGGAGAGCCGTTATAATGCGTTGGAAAAGGAATCGGAGGCCTTGAACGGACTTCTGGTGGTAGTGGTGATTGGTATCGTTGTCCTTATCATTCTATTTTGGATATTGAATAAAAGATGGCGTGTGCGGAATGCTCTTTATATTGATAAGTTGAAACGTACTTTGGAAATATGCCGTAAGATAACGGCTTCAGTACCCATTGATGCGGGGGAGATAGAGGATGTGACAAAAGCGGTAGTTGCCTCGGTGAAAGAGGATATCCTTTCGTTGGTGGGAGCGACGGACTTCCGTATTGTGGCTGAAAATGGAGAGGGGAATGAGGTGCCGGGGCAAGGGGTTTGTACAAGTTTTATCTTGAATATTCCGGGCAGGGAACAACCTTTGGGCGAGGTGCACCTGTATTCGGAGCACAAAATGAAGAAAGATGATAAAGCACTGATGAGGGTCATTACACCTTACATTTCGTGGACACTGGAGAATGGACTGGCTTTTATTTCGTTGGGCGATGAACGGAAACGGCTGGAAAAGGAGCAATATGTCCATGAACAGCATTTGGCGGAGAATAAACGGCAGAATCTGGTGAAGAAAGCCTGTCTGTTTATTGTCACAGGCATTATGCCTTATATAGACCGAATCATGAATGAAGTGCATAAACTAACCGCACACAACTACATTCAGAACGAAGAAATAAAAGAAAGCAAATACCGTTATATCGACGAACTGATTACCCGTATCAATGAGTATAATGATATTCTGGCCTTATGGATTAAGATGCGGCAGGGGACACTGAGTTTGAATATAGAGAATTTTGAGTTGAATTCCCTTTTTGATGTACTGGTAAAAGGGCGTAAGACTTTCGAGATGAAACAACAGACTCTGACCATAGAGCCGACTGCCGCCATTGTGAAAGCGGATAAGGCTCTGACGCTTTTCATGATAAATACATTGACGGAAAACGCCCGTAAATATACGCAGCCGGGAGGAAATGTTTCTGTTTATGCGCAGGAAACGGAATCTTACGTGGAGATTTCGGTGAAAGATGACGGTCCGGGACTTTCACAGGAAGATGTGGAGCGTATTCTGAGTGAGAAAGTTTATGATTCGGGTAAAATCGGATTGCAGACCAGCGAAAATGTCAGCGAATTGCAGAAGAATAAAGGTCACGGTTTCGGTTTGATGAATTGCAAAGGCATTATTGATAAATATAAGAAGACCAATGAGATATTCCGGGTCTGCCTGTTCCGGATAGAAAGTGAATTGGGGAAAGGCAGCCGTTTCTATTTCCGTTTGCCCAAAGGAGTGCGCAAAACGTTGATGTTGGTGTTGGTCGCTTTTCTTCCTGTCCTGGCAGGATGTAATGAGGGGAGGGAGAAAGATGGGAAAGCGGAACAGCTCACTGTCAATGATTCCATTCAGCGATATGATAAATTATTGGCTGTTGCGAATGAATATGCATACGATGTTTACAATTGTAACATTGATGGATTATATCAACAGGCATTGTGTTATGCGGACAGTGCTCTATATTGTTTGAATAAGCATTATATTATGTATTCGGGCAGCAAAGGGCCTTTGTTGGAATTGGAAGGAGAGGGGGTAGCAGCGGATTTAGATTGGTTCAACCGGCATTTTGATACCGATTACTATGCCTTGCTGGATGTTCGCAACGAGGCAGCAGTCGCCTTTTTGGCTTTAGGTAATCTGGAGGCTTATCGTTATAACAATAATGCTTATACGGCGCTGTACAAACAGATCAGTGAGGACACCTCATTGGAGCAATATTGCCGCCAGATGCAGCTTTCTGCCAATAATAAGACGGTGGCTATCATTCTTTGTGTGGTTATTTTGTTGGTATTGCTGGTGGGATATTATATTCTGTATTTCCGCCACCGTTTGATTTATCGTTATAACTTGGAACAGGTGTTGGAAATCAACAAGCAGGTGTTTTCGGCCTCTTTGCTTGACGGAAGAGCCGACCGGGATATTGCTGCAAGTCTGGTCAAGGATATGTTTGAAACGGTAAATGAGTTGCTGCCCGTTGATGTGTTGGGCGTAGCGGTTTATAGTGAAGACAACCACAGCTTGAATTATGCTTTTTCACCGGTGGAGGATGAGAATGAAGAAATGCGTGAGATGATGGCTCGTAGTTTTGACGCGAAGACACCTTATTGGCGTGAGAAAGATAGGGTAAAATGTTTGCCCTTGTGGGTGGAAGCAGGTAACGAGAATCGTTGCACGGGTGTGCTGGCATTGAAAATCGCTTTGCCTGTGGAGCGTGAGGACGACCGCTTGATGCTGGAGCTTGTGGCCGGATATGTAGCCATCATTGTATATAATGCAGTGGTACTGATGGCGCAGAAATATCGGGATATAGAAAGTGCGCAGGATGATGCGCGCCGAGCCATACGGGAGGAAAACCAGTTGCATGTGCAAAATCTGGTATTGGACAATTGCTTGTCAACCATTAAGCATGAGACAATCTATTATCCTAACCGGATAAAACAGATTATCGACAGGTTGAACACCCGTCAGGCTGGAGAAAACGAAGCTGTGCAAGTAGAAACGATTGGTGAGTTGATCAGTTATTATAAGGATATATTTACTTTGCTGAGTTCATGCGCCGCACGTCAGTTGGAAGAAATTACTTTCCGCAGAGGTGTTGTGAAAGCCGGCGAACTGGCCGATTATGCGGTACGGTATATAAAACGTGCTGGAAAACGTATGCCGCATCGGGTAGAACTGAGGACGGAGGTGGAACATGTTTCCGTATTGGGAGATGTCATTCAGCTGAAGTTTATGTTGGAGAATTTAATAGATGAAGCGCTATCATACGAGGTGGATGGTGTTTTGGAATTGTGTATTTATAAGGATAAGGATTTTGTGCGGTTTGATTTCCGCGATACGCGTCGCGAAAAGTCGCAGGAGGAGTTGAACTTGTTGTTCTACCCGCATCTGTCTCGTATGAAGCAGGGGCAGGAAGGAGTTCTGACCGGTACGGAATACCTTATTTGTAAGCAGGTGATTCGTGACCATGATGAATTTGCCGGAAGACGCGGTTGCCGTATCAATGCGCAGCCTGCCGCTGAAGGAGGGTTCACCGTATGGTTCACCCTGCCTGCCCGTTGAATGTAGAATGTAAAAAAACAATGCATATTATGGAGAATAATAGATTTAAAGTCATCATTGTAGAGGATGTCAAACTGGAATTAAAAGGAACGGAAGAGATATTCAGACACGAAATTCCGAATGCGGAAGTCATCGGAACGGCTATGACTGAGAATGAGTTTTGGGAATTGCTGAAAGTGCAGTTGCCCGATATGGTTTTATTGGACTTGGGCTTGGGGGGATCGACTACCATCGGTGTGGAAATCTGTTCTTCTTTACGGAAGAACTATCCGGATATGAAGGTGCTGATTTTTACTGGTGAGGTATTGAACGAAAAGTTATGGGTGGATGCGCTGAATGCGGGTGCGGATGGTATAATCCTGAAGACGGGAGAGTTGCTGACTGCCACAGATGTACAGGCGGTGATGGATGGCAAGAAACTGGTTTTCAATTATCCCATTCTGGAGAAAATAGTGGCACGTTTCAAGCAGTCGGTGGCTCAGGAGCAGCGCAGGCAGGAAGCTGTCATTAATTATGATATTGATGAATATGATGAGCGTTTGCTTCGCCATCTGGCCTTGGGGTATACCAAAGAAATGATTACTAATCTGAAAGGGATGCCTTTCGGGGTCAAATCCATAGAGAAGCGTCAGAATGAATTGATAAACCGTTTGTTCACATTGGATGAAAGAAGTGGTGTCAATGCCTGTCGATTGGTGACCCGTGCTTTCGAGTTGCGGATTCTTGACATTGATAATTTGGAACCGGATGAAGAGTAAATATTATTTTCCTCATACCGCTACTGTGTTTTTTCTGCTGACGGTAGCTGTAGCCTTGTTCTCATGGATAGGAAGTATTTATGGGCTGGGGAAGGTGCAAAGCCTGCTCAGTCCCGAAGGAATCCGGTGGGAATTGAGGCATGCTATGGGGAATTTTGTCCAGACACCGGCATTGGGCATAGTAATGATGCATTTTTTTAGGGTTCGGCATTACGGTTCATTCCGGGGTATGGGGTACGTTGGGGAGGATAGTGAAAAGAGGAAAGCCCATTTCCCGTAAGGAAAAACGTGCGTTGATATTGGCAGGTTGTATACTGCTTGTTTATATCATAATGATTATTTGCACCACTTTTGCTCCATGGACTATGTTGCGTAGCGTGACGGGATCTCTCACGAACTCTCCGTTTCAAAAAGGGATTTATTATCTCATTTCGTTTGGTGTGGGATTATCGGGTATGGCTTTCGGCTATGCATCGGGACGTTTTCGGGATGATAAGGATATAATAAGAGGGATGTCCTGTCTCTTTTCTCGTTTTGCCGATTACTTTGTGGCGCTTTTTTTATAGTTCAGTTCTTTTCCTCATTGATGTATACGAATTTGGTGGAATGGGTTGGAATAGATTCATATATAGTGTCTTACGTTTTTCATATTTGTTGCTATTTACCTTTCGCTTGGATGTTGAATAGAAAAAAATAGGTTGTTAATGCAAAAAGTTACGGATTCTTTTGGTAATTTCAATAAAAACCGTACCTTTGCACTCGCAATTAAGGATGGTTCCGTAGCTCAGCTGGATAGAGCAACGCCCTTCTAAGGCGTGGGTCTTGCGTTCGAATCGCAACGGAATCACTTACAAAACACAACTGATAACACAATATAAATTGTTGATTTTCAGTTGTGTTTTTGCTTTTTATAAGCAAGATGTCTTTCATATACGCTTTTAAAAAAAGTGACAGAAAACCCACTGGTGAGCTATAAGGTTTGTCGCTAGGGTTTGTCGCTGGAATTTTAAAAGTATCAAATTATGGCTACCTTAAACTTAAAAATCCTCCCGAACAGACGTAAATTGTCGGGTAAACTTGGAATTTATGTATCTTTAACTTTTAAGAAGGAAGTTCGGTATATCTCTACCGAATTCGAGGTTGATGATGAATACCAGTTTGAAAACGGAAAGGTGTGTTACCGCAAGGATGCGGCAATCATGAACAAAGAATACAGTATGTGCTGGGTATATACCGGGAACGGATGGAAGGTCTCAATCTGAATAGGTTTTCCAACTGTGCACAGTTGAAAGAGGTGTTGATGAAGGATGAGGAGGAAGCTGAGCCAATAACAGTGCAGCAGCTATTTGAAAGAAGAATAGAGCGTCTTGAAAAAGAAAAGAGAATCTCATACGCGGAAATGAACCGCTATACCTGTAAGGTTATCGTGTCTCTCATCGGTGATATACCTATAGATTACCTGACAAAACGTGATATCCGGGAAACGCTCTTCAAGGGGATGCAGCGCAGAGGATATGCGAAGGGGAATATACAGATGCGCATGACCCATTTCAAGGCTGCTATCAATGAAGCTATAGACGAAGGGTTAGTGAAGTATGACGAACACCCGTTCAAGGGATTTACCATGCCGCAATCTGAACCCAAGCTGATGGACATAACCGTCACGCAGTTCCAGCGTATTCGGGACATGGTAACATCTGACAGCAAACTCATACTGGCGCGTGACCTATTCCTCCTGTCGTTCTACTTGGGTGGGATCAACCTTGCAGACCTTGTTGAGACGGATTTGTCAAGCAAGACAATGACATACGTCCGAAAAAAGAGTGCAGAACACAAGACGGGAGAAAGAACTACATCTTTGACCATACCCGATGAGGCGAAAACAATCATCAATAAATACATTCTGGGAAACAGGTTGAACTTATCGTTGAGCTTGATACCGATGCCTGCCCAGTCGATGGAGGTCGGGAGATTGTCTATCATATTGTTTCCGTCGTTCGAGCGGTTGAGACGCTGGCGGTAACGATAAGAAAGCCAGTTGTTGATATTTCCTTTGGCTTCAATGCGGAGTTGCCTCATTTTGAAAGCTCCCTCTTCGAAGCCGTCGCGGAAGTTTGCATCAAAGCTGCCCTGCATATTGAGGAATAAGTTGAACTTATCTTGTTTTTCTTTACATTGGTGAGTTCTTCAAATAGGGTCTTGTTTTCAAGGAACTTCTCGTTCTTCTCCGTGCTTTGGGCGTACATGATTTGTGTACAGCCCGCAGCCAGAAGTATAAATGTGAGTTTCTTTATCATTTCTATCTGTTTTTAATATTCGTTGAAATATTCCTGAATCTGTTTCCAGTCGGTGGTTTTGGTCAGTGCAAGCATCAGCAGGACACGTGCTTTCTGGGGATTCAGTTCCTGTGATGCGACAAACTGATACTGTGCGTCGTCTACTTCTGCATCGAGCGAAGTGGGACCCGTCGGCACTCTTGACGAACGGACTACGAGAATACCTTTCTTGCGGGCTTCCGTTAATACGGGGAATATATTCTTGTGAATGTTTCCATTGCCTACTCCTGCATGGATGATACCCTTATAGCCATTGCTCAGCATCGGAGTCACCATGTCAGCCTCGATGTTTGAGTAGCTGTAGACAATTCCCACTTTGGGGAGTGAGTTCAGATTGGTAACATCAAATACCGAGTGGGTGGTGTGTTTCTTTACAGACGACATATTATATGTGACCTTGCCGTTCAGTACATAACCGAGTGCACCCGCGTTGGGAGCTTGGAAGGTCTGCACGTCAACAGTGTTCATCTTCAATACGCTTGCAGCACCAAGCACGCTTCCGTTCATTGCCACTAAAACGCCTTTCCCTTTGGACTCTTTTGCTCCGGCCACAACGACGGCATTGTATAAGTTAAGAGGTCCGTCGGCGCTGATTGCGGTAGAGGGGCGCATTGCTCCGACCAGAACTACCGGTTTGTCGCTCTTGACTGTCAGGTTGAGGAAATAGGCCGTTTCTTCCATTGTATCGGTTCCGTGGGTAATTACGATGCCGTCGATGTCAGAGCGTTTCAGAAGCTGGTTGATTTTCTTTGCAAGAGTCAGCCATACATCATCGTTCATGTCTTGTGAACCTATCTTGACAATTTGTTCGCCGGTTACGTTAGCTATGTTTTTAAGTTCGGGTACGGCATCGAGCAGCGTACCGATGGCTACTTGTCCGGCAGTATAGTTGGTGGCGGTTGCAGATGTTCCGGTTCCGGCAATGGTTCCGCCGGTGGCAAGGATATGGATGTTAGGCTTCTGCTGAGCAAATGCCATTGTGACGGAAAGCAGTAGCATAACGGCTACCATGCTGAGTTTTTCTAATCTTTTCATAACTTAATTTGTTTGAATTAAAAAATAGGTTAAAGGTAAATATGCTTAGAAAAATTGTATGAATAATAATCCCAAGGCTATGGCAACTGCCGTAGAGACGATACCCGGCATCATAAAAGAGTGGTTGAGTATATATTTACCGATTCGGGTGGTTCCTGTACGGTCAAAGTTGATGGCTGCAACTACGGTAGGGTAGTTCGGGATGAAGAAATACCCGTTTACGGCAGGAAACATGGCTATCAGCATATATGGCGATATGCCCAAAGCAATGCCCAGCGGTACTAAAGCGCGTACTGTGGCTGCCTGACTGTACAGCAGGATAGACATGACGAACAAAGCGATGCCGAACAGCCAGGGCATCTGGCGTACGATACCTTCGATAGAGGCGGTGAGTTGCGCCATATTTCCATTCAGGAATGTATCGCCCATCCAGGCAATGCCGAAGATGGCGATTACAGCCTGCATTCCAGCCGGGAAGACAGAGCCTTGTGTTGCTTTTATTCCGTCTGTCTTAGTTACCAGCAAAATGAGGGCGGCAGCCGAAAGCATGATGATTTCGATAATGGCGGACATCCCTAAGGAAACTGTTTTTCCGTCAATCAGGAAAGAAGGACGCATCCCTTCGAATGAGCCGAAAAGAACGATGAATGCCGTGGCAAGGATAAATATGAGTACCGAAATCATAGCATGGCGTTTGTTTGTTACATCGTCGATTTTCACTTTCTTGCCGTCGAAGTAGCCTTCTGTCATACGTTTTTGATATTCCGGGTCGTCAATCAGTTCTTTTCCCACACGCATGGAGCACAATGCGCCTACCAGTACACCGAGGATTGTTGCCGGAATCGTTATTTTGAGTATGTCGAATAAAGTGATGTCAAATCCGGCAAGCAGGCCGAGCAGTGCAACTGTAGCCGCCGAAATGGGACTTGCCGTGATGGCCTGCTGTGAAGCGATGACAGCGATACCCAGCGGACGCTCAGGTCTGATTTTGGTTTCGGTTGCAACTTCGGCAATGACGGGAAGAACCGAGTATGCCACGTGTCCTGTACCGGCTACGAAAGTAAACAGGTAGGTGACGATGGGGCTGAGGATAGTAACCTGAGACGGGTTCTTGCGCAGCAGTTTTTCCGCTAACTTTACCATGTAATCAAGTCCGCCGGCCGCCTGCATGCAGGAAGCTGCGGAAATAACGGCGGCTATCATCAACATTACGTCTATCGGTGGTGCAGTGGGTTGTAAGCCAAATACAAAAGTCAGTATGCCCAAACCTACGCCGCCCATTACTCCGAGACCTATGCCGCCTAAGCGTGCACCTATGATAATAGCGGTCAGTACAAATAATAATTGTAAAACCATATACTTATTATTTAAAAAATTAGATAAGGTTGTTATGTTCTCTACTATTGGCTAATTTCTAAAATAATCCCTTATATAACAATAATAGGGGGTGAATTTGTTGTATTTATTATTTTATATTTTCTAAATTAAGCATATATTAACTATTTAGTGATTAGGGGTGATAATCCTGTGTGTTCTTACATTTTGTCATATTATATATAGCAATATGTGTATAAAAAGGCTTGTGTTAAATGTTGTTAACCTAATAATAAGTATTATTGTTTACAAAACAATTTATGCTATCTTTGGTTATTCTTTGATGACCGCTTATCGAAATAGTTAATAAACATATATTATGAAAGAAGAACTATCTACAAAAACTCGCACAGAAAGCGATTTAATCGGCAGCCGTGAAATACCGGAAAGCGCCATGTATGGAGTACAGACTCTCAGAGGTATCGAGAATTTCCGTATCAGTAAATTTCATCTGAACGAATATCCTTTGTTTATTAATGCTCTTGCCATTACCAAAATGGGAGCAGCCATTGCCAATTCCGAACTTGGTCTGCTTACCGGGCAGCAAACGGATGCTATCCTTAAAGCCTGTAAGGAGATACTCGAAGGCAAGCACCACGAGCAGTTCCCGGTAGACATGATTCAGGGGGGAGCAGGCACCACTACCAATATGAATGCCAATGAGGTAATAGCTAATCGCGCGCTTGAAATCATGGGACATAAACGCGGCGAATACCAATACTGTTCACCGAACGATCACGTCAATCGTTCACAGTCCACCAATGACGCTTATCCTACTGCCATACATATAGGAATGTATTATACCCACCTTAAACTTGTGAAACATTTTGAGGAGTTGATCGATGCGTTCCAATGCAAAGCCGAAGCGTTTAAACACATTATTAAAATGGGACGTACGCAGTTGGAAGATGCTGTGCCCATGACTCTCGGACAGACATTCAACGGATTTGCCAGCATTTTGCGCAATGAGATAAAGAACCTGAACTTTGCGGCGGAGGAATTCCTTACGGTCAATATGGGAGCTACCGCCATCGGCACGGGTATTGCGGCAGAACCGGAATATGCGGAGAAATGTGTGAAGGCCTTGTCGAAGCTTACCGGATGGGACGTGAAACTGTCCGGTGACTTGGTGGGAGCTACTTCGGATACCTCTTGCCTTGTAGGCTACTCCTCGGCTATGAGAAGAGTTGCGGTGAAGATGAACAAGATATGCAATGACCTTCGTCTGCTTGCATCCGGTCCGCGTTGCGGATTGGGAGAAATCAATCTGCCTGCCATGCAGCCGGGGTCTTCCATTATGCCGGGTAAGGTTAACCCGGTTATCCCTGAGGTAATGAATCAGATATCCTATAAGGTAATCGGCAACGACCTTTGTGTGGCTATGAGTGGCGAAGCAGCTCAAATGGAGCTGAATGCAATGGAACCCGTAATGGCGCAATGTTGTTTTGAGTCTGCCGATTTGCTGATGAACGGATTCGATACCCTGCGCACGCTCTGTATCGACGGTATTACCGCTAATGAGGAAGTATGCCGCAGATATGTACACGATAGCATCGGTGTGGTTACGGCTCTTAATCCGGTTATCGGTTATAAAAATTTCTACCAAGATAGCCAAAGAAGCCCTTGCAACGGGAAAAGGGGTCTATGAACTGGTTCTGGAACACAACATTCTTTCCAAAGAAGATTTGGATACTATCCTGAAGCCCGAAAACATGATTAAGCCCGTGAAGTTGGACATAAACCCAATATCTAAGGAACGGGTTTTCCGGAGCGGTAAGGCTTTGAATATAAGTTGCGCGGATTTACACAAGACGGTTTATGAATGACTGAACGGTCATTAGATGCTGTCTGTGTAAATCCGCGCATTTCGTGTGGGGTATGAGTTAAATATTTGCAAAGAGTTCATACTCTATTTGTTTTGTTATGCCTAATTAGTTTCTTTTGTGACAGGAAATCTATTTATGAATACTTAAAAACAAAGAAAAATGAAGCGACTCAGATCATTGGTACTTGGCCTATTCGCATTGTGCAGCATGGTAGGTATGGCGCAGGAAGCAAAGGCAGACGATACCGGTTATATTGTGAAAGTGGGGCAGGTGGCTCCCGATTTTACCGTTACGCTGACAGACGGCAGGACCGTTACGCTTTCCGATTTCCGTGGCAAGGTGGTTATGTTGCAGTTTACAGCAAGCTGGTGTGGTGTATGCCGTAAGGAGATGCCTTTTATCGAAAAGGATATATGGCAGAAGCATAAGTCCGATCCGGATTTCATGTTAATGGGCATCGACCGTGACGAGCCGTTGAATAAAGTCATAGCTTTTGGCAAGTCCACAGGCGTTACCTATCCGTTGGGATTGGACCCGGGGGCTGATATTTTCGCCAAATATGCGTTGCGCCAAGCAGGTATTACCCGTAATGTATTGATTGATAAGGAAGGACGCATCGTGATGCTCACCCGCCTTTATAATCCGGAAGAGTTCTCGGCTTTGGTTAAGAAGATTGATGAACTTCTGAAATAACCTGTTCCCGTTTAGAACGAAAAGCTTGTTCCGGCATTTAGCGACATCATGATGTCGCTCCCCTGCACATTATCCTGCATTAGCAGTTCCTTGCCGTAAATGCGGATTTTGGGTTCGAGGAATACCTTGAAGCGGCGACCCACCCGGTAAGATGTTTGCAGTCCCGCTTCTCCGCCGATAAAGAAGCGGTTCTCATGTTTCATCCGCATAGAAGCCACTATTCCGGCAAATAGCTGTACGTCGTATTTGCGTTCGGGGTCATATCCCGTCATCAGATTGGTAAGGTTCAGCATATAGTCAAGGCTTCCGCTTGCCATATCATAATCCAAGGTTTTCCCTTTCCGGTCTGTGGACAGAGGTCCGTAATCCGCTGCTAAACGGAGTGATGACAACGGGGTGAAAATGCGTCCTACGCTTGCTGTGACCATGTAATCGAAGTAGCGTTTCGGTTCATACCGTTTCATTTGTATGGGAACGGAGAAACCGATTGCGCCGCTTACAAAGAAAGAAGGCTTAAACAAATCACGGTTTAAAGAGCGTGCCATACGGTTTTCTTCATCGGTACGCTGTATCTCTATACCTATATTGATACTGTACAGATTGTCTGTGAACTTTTTGGCTACGTATCTGCCTTCTTCCTTTTCATTGGTCTTTAATGAATAGGATGCCAGACTGGTGCGTGGCTCTGCAAATAAAGAAACATCGCCCCAAAGCCGGTATTTAAATTGCAAGCCGCCTGTAAATCCCGTATATCCGCCTTTTGCGGGCCGATAACCATTTTCTTTTTGAATATATCCCAGTTCACCGCCCGCCAATACATTGACGGAGAATTTGGGACTGAGTTGCCTGCCGTTAAAAAAATAAGTGGCATCCAGCATACCTTCCAGGCGCCCCCGGCGTATGCGGACATCTCATAAAACTCTTCACCGGCCGAACTCGCCGAAGAGGCGATTACTTTCTTATGCCAGGTATCGGCCGATTTGAATGCCGACAGCCGTAAGCCGAATGCCGGTATCAGCCATTTGCCGGCAGACAGGCTGATGTGCGGGCCGATGGAGTTTGTCAGTCCCATTTCACTTGTCAGGCGGGAAGCTTGAAACTGCCCGCCGGCAGCGATGCCGATAAAGGTATTGTCCAAAAAATGATTGCCTTCCAGTATGCGCATTTTGCCGAAAGGCTTCCATGCTTTCAGGCGGTAGTTCATTCCTACGGTCGCACCGTAGGTCATGTCATATTTATGCCAGTTCTTTTGAAAGGAATGGTCTATGCCGTCACTCATAATGGTGAAGCGGGGTTCCAGATAAAAGTCCACATGTGCGGTAGGGTGCAGTTTCAGTTGGAAACCTAAATGCAGGTCGGCCACATGTTCCACTCTGCCTGCCAGTGCAGATAATTGATAGCCGACTCCCGCTACGGTCAGGAACTCGAAGATACGTCCGGGATTGTAGCCGTTGACGTAGGATGATACATTCAGCAGATAATCCGCCTGCAGGCCGAAACGCAATAGGGTTTCGTTGTCTATTTTGCGCGAGAAGTTACCCGCCAGCAATGAGGCACGCAGGGCATGGGCGGGGGCGAACTGCCAATTGGCGGCGATACCGCCCACGGGACCGGTGTTGAAATCCGTGTTTCCGCGCGGAATCATTTTGTCCATGCCGCCAAACAAGGAGATATACACATTATTTTTCCATAGTGTGTCGAAAGGCACTGCATCCGGATGCTGGTAACGTCTTTGGAACATCTGCCGGGTAGCATCGAATCCTATGCCGACGGTATCTTTAGGATGCGTTGCCGGAGAAGGATTATTGCCCGTTTGCTGTTGGGCAAAGGCAAAAGGTATCAGTGTGTGCAGTACAATCAATATAATCAGTGGTTTCTTCATGATGTTCAACTCTCCATATCCGTTTAATAAAGTTTCCAGTCGCCCTGGTCGTAATATTCCATAAATTCCTTGCTGATTTCACCGTCGTTAACGGCTATTTTGTAGTATTTCTCATCCAGTTTGACGATTTCTTCCAACTTCTTGCAGGCTTCGTCAAAGTCGAGGGCGTTATCGTAGCTCCATTCATACAGTTTCTTTTCCCGGATGTAAATCACCAGTTTCATGTATTTAGTCATGGCCGTTTCAGGCAGTTCTTCCAATGCTTTCTGTGCTTCTTTGTTGTAATTGTCCGTTTCCATAGCCATGCACATTACAATATTATTGAGCGGTGACGACTCCTTTACCAATTTGAATACCTTTTTACGTTCCTCGCCCTCCTTTACGGTGGCTGCACCCCGGTAGTCGTAGTATCCACCCAGACAGTTGGCAAATGCCTTTATCATCTGGAAGCGTTCGGTATCCGGAAGTTTGTCGGCAAGGATGCTGGCCTCTTCAAAGTTATAGGCGCGTATGTACATTGCGAGCTGGTTGGCAACGATTGTTTCGGGGTTTACCTCAGTCTTGGTTATGCTGATGCCGTCATTGAAAGAGTCCACCATGTTCACTTTCCGCTTAAGGTCAATCAGGGGTTTCAGTATCTCTACGTCGAAAGTATCCCTGCGTAGCAGCGCTATTGCAAGGTTGTTTGCCGCCAGAATCCACGGCTTTTCTTTCCCTTTCGTGTCGTAGGCCATTGTTTCCCTGTAAGCGCGCCGATAGAGTTTCTCCGCTTCTTCCGGGGCTTTTATCATCCGGAACAAATGCCAGTACTCGTATCGGGTAAACGATTTTTTGCCATCGGCGTATTGAGGGTCGTGCAAGTATTTGTCCAATATTTCATCCGGATTCAGTTCACGGAATATTTCATGTTTGTATTCGTACTGTACGGTGCGTAGTTTGGGCAGCCGTTCTTTGATGATGGTGGAGTAGTAGGGCAGACGCGATACGGCGGCAAACTGCGCATCCGGATTCTTATATTTCCCGGTGATTTCCCTTATCTCCCGCGCTTCCGCAGTGAGGCTGTCCCGTTCCAGTAAATCGGCTACTTCATTCCAAGTGGCAACACGGGTTTCCGTAGGATGTTTGTATACCCGGCTCCATTTGGCGGCAGGTATTACCGAAGTGATTTTCCGTAGGGCGAAAGCCGTTCGTTGCTTGGCAAGCGCAAGGTTGCTGGCATAGCGTCCTTCGGGAGACGATACGCCGGTTATCTTAAATTCTTTCAGTGTGGTGCCCTCACCGTTTACGATGTTCATCAGGTCTTCCTGCAACTTGTTCATCTGCACCACATTGGCAGAGTCGGCAGGATCCAGTTCGGCCTTGCCCACAAGGAATGTCAGCGAAATATTGCCTGCCGTATTCCGGCGTTCGCGCCGGGGCGTTTCCTTGTATTTATCGGGGTCTAATTCAAAATCGGGGAACGAGAACTCCAGAAACTGCAACGGGCGTTTTATTTTGCAGGTAGTCATTTTCCATTCCGCTTCGTATGTAGGGTGGGTATAGTCTGCTATAATAACTTTGGACAATACACTGTAAATGCGTCTGGGGTCGGGTACGGGTACCGAGTCATTGATGTCCAGGTTGAAGCGTGTGGCATCCAGTTGGCGGCGGGTATTGATATAGGGAGCCAGTTTGTCGTTCCTGATGTCGTAGGCCATGCGGCGGTCTTGCGTCAGTCCGTATTCGGGGCCGTCCATAACTGTCGGGTCCATGTAGCTCACTATCTCTTCGGTGGTACAGTCCATGATATAAGGTTGCATGATGAGCCGGCGGTTGGGCGCGCCGTAATTGCTGGGAATGGCTACCGAGTTGTTTACAATCAGTTTGTTGCCCACTATTTTCCCGGCTACGGGCCGGGGTTGCGGGTTTGGGTTTTCTGCCACAACTTCCACCTCCTCAAGAGCGATGCCGCCGTCGATGTTGGCGTTTATCTCCTGTTTGTAATTCACTTCGCGCAGTTCGTTTTTCATTTGCACGTTAAAGATTAGCGCGCCGTTTTCCGCTACACGTATTTCATAGTATCCGTCGGCGCCCGCCACGGCATCGGCGTCGAAGAGCAATGTTCCGCCACCGCCGGTTTCAAGCGCTTTCAGGGCATCGCGTGCCGAGGCCACGGTATTTGAAAGCAAAAATACGCACGGTCTCTCCCATGGGGAAGGGGCGCGGCTTTTTTTTCACCTTCGGGGCAGGTTCAGCACTTTGCCGGACACGATAGTGATTTGTTGCGCCATGCTTGATGCGGAAGATAAAATCATAGCAATGCAAACGGCTGATGTTATGATGAAATTTTTCATGGCGGTTATTCTTTATTTGAAGATATAGGATATGGAGACACCTATTTTGATAGGTAGCAGTTTATAACCGTTGGCGTTGGCTTGTGCCGTTCCGTCGGTGTAGTCCTCTATGTTATCGTTTTTGTAGTATTGTTTTTGCTTGAAGTACACGGCGCCGAATCCGCCGTAAAACTCTACGTTGAGGCGTCGGTTCAGGTTCAGCGCATAGCCGAAGGTAATCCCGGCGCCGGCAGCATCGCCCTGATAGATGCGGTCTCCCCATGTGATGTCGTAGGACACGCCGAGAGCGGCTATTCCCACAAATTCCCGTGTCATGGGGCGTCCGTTAAACCAATAGCGGTATTCGGGCAGAAGACCTATCATTTTGGCTTTGTTGCCATAGATGTTGACTGCGCCGAAAGCCGAGATGTCGATACTGCTCCGTTCGCCCACAACGAATTCGCAGCCGATGTTGGGAGCCATGGCGGCAAGCATCAGGCCGTTGGTCTTTACTGCCAGTTGCTGGGCGTGCAGGGTAGGGAACTGCAAAGTAGCAGCAGAAGAAGATGCTGCTTAAAGAGAGTGTATGGTGATTGGTTTTCGGCATATCGGTTTTTAGCGTTTTGTTGGTTGGGATTGTGAGTTACGTTCCGTTCTGTAAGATGTATGTTCCGTACCCTTGTTCCAGTCGTTTACGGGGAAGCTTTTGCAGCCATGCTTTGCGTATATAGGATGTTGAGGGTGGTTATGCTGCCGGCTTCCAGTACGATTAGCGGGGGAGTGTTTGCACCGGCATCGGCTTCGTCGAACACTACGATGTCTTTTTCGCTTCCGTCCGGCTCTTTTATACTGAATGTCAAGCGGCGGAGCGCACTGATAGTCTCATGCCCGTATGGCAGCAGCAGATAATCCTTTTGAATGCCGGCTGTTCCGGGGATAAGGTTGAGCGGGGATGCTTCGTTCCGGTAATCGGAGCTGACGGATGTACCGGTGTCCGGATTGTCGGATGTGATGTCGCCTGTTTGCAGGTCCATTGTCCCTGTTTGTCCCTCACGGGTGGTAAAACCGATGCTTTGCAACGCCGGGTATGAGTCCGCCGTATATTCGGGGCGGTCGGTGGATATGTTGAGGCGTAGCCGTGCCAAGGCATGTTTCAAGGAGACGGCAATGCCTGCTGCGGTTGCAGCCGCTTTCTTGCTGCCTTTGGTCTCACCGGTGTAAAGGTAGTCTGTGGCGTCCTTTGCTTCCAGAGCGGCGGTAACGGGAATGGATACTTTACCGTTTTCATCTGCAGCGGCTGTTTCCGTATAAGGATAATAACCGTACAGATAGAGCGTGTCCTGCCGGGCAGGGTAGTACACTTTTGTTCCTTCCGGCTGCAAACTCAGTTGTCCGCCCTCTGCATATCGATAGGGAAGATTCTGCAAGTATGGGGTGCTGAAATTACTGTCTCTCATCAGAAATATACCTATTTCATCTCCTGTATTCAGGGCCGTGCCTTCAATGACGCTCCGGCCGACGGTAGTCTCTACGGTGCATACCGATGCCCTCAGCCGCACTTCCACAGCCCTCTCCCCGTCATCGGGAAGAGGAACTGTGGCAGTGTCTGTGTCGCATCCTGCCAATAACAGGAATGCGAGGCCGAACAGGTACGATATGTTTTTTCTTTTTTACTCAGTTACACTTCTTCTGTTTTTATGCGGGTGCTTTCCGCCTTTACTCTATGGGTACGTCTACGGAGTCACCGCCCGGTTTCCAGGTAGCTAAAGTGGCGGTAGCGTTGATTTGTTGGGTGGCGTAGATGCCGATACGTACGTTGTAGTAATAGCCGGCATAGAACAAATTGTCACTTTTGCCTGAATCGACGGCGGGAGCGGGGGCATTGACGGGGATGTCGCGTACAATCAGGTCTTGCGGCACTCCACTGGCATCGGGAGCCATGATGGTGACGTCCATCAGGAATTGTTCCATGTCCGGTTTCACCATCAGATAGCCTTGTATCAGCGGGTTAGCGCTTGACATGCCGTTAAGCGTATATTGTCCGCCTTCGTATTTCTGGACATAAATGTCTTTGGAAACTTCGACGGTTCCGTCGGGCATTGTCGTCCGTAAAAGTAATATTGCCTTTGCCGTCGTCGGTGGCTTCCCGCATAAGCAGGGAACCGTTGTCGGTAAAGGTCAGTTTCCCGGTCAGAACGTTGAGGGTGGCCGTTGTGCCGTGGCTTTTAATGGTGATATTCTTCACTTTCATGTTTTGGACGGCTGTTCTGTCCTCTTCGGACTGCTCGGTGGCGGGAATCACGGAGAAACGCAACTGTGCCAGTTGGTGCTCGAAGTTGATGTTGGGTATCCACGGATAGTCCTGTAACTTTTCAGAGGTTGCCTGGTTCAGTTCGTGGTGATACTTCAACTGGCGGATGTATTGGGCTTTATAGCCGGTCAGGGAAGCATCGTTCTTTACATCCTTTTTCAGGTAAATGCTGTTTGGCGCTATCTCTCCGGCGGTGGCATTGTTCCAGATGATGTCCTGCGAGCCGTCGAAACGGGCGAATGTTATTTCCGGCTTTGCGGCACTTATGGTTTGGCCTTCCTGATAAGGGGCGTAGCCGTAGAAGCTATAGTCGTATTTCTTCTGCATCGGGTAGTAGTACACACCGTTTGCGGCATTGCCTTTATATAATGTGATTTTCTGTGCCAGGTCATTTTCCAAACCGTCCGGCTTTACGTCGGAGCCGTCTTGCTTGGGCCAGGCGGTTACTGCTGCCTGTATATTGTTCAGCAGAATTCCGTAGTTCTCCGTATCGCCCCATGCTGCGGTTCTGTTGGCATCGGTAATGGCGGTGCTGGTGGTAGCGTCATTGGTGGCAAGGGCGAAAATACCCAATCGGGTAGTAGCACCGCTGGTCTCATCGTATAGCTTATCCAGCGGTGCGCGTGTTACGCCTACGCTGGCCCCTATACGTGTCTCTATTCCACCCAATTGGATGATTAGCCGTCCGTCCGGCGATTCGAAGTCGTTGTCGCTGACCGGTTGCTCTATTACGATATCCTCGTTTTGCGAGCAGGCTGTCATGCAAAGGGCGGCTGCCAGCATCCATAAATTCTTTTTCATGATTGTAGTGAGTAATTGGTTAAACATATCGTTGCTCTCCTATGTTCCTCGGTATGGTACTTCCGGTACCATGCTTTGGTATTCCTTGTACCAACGTTTGGTAGCTTCCGTGCCAACAGTTGGTAGCTCCTGTACCACGCTTTGGTATTTCAAGTACCAACGGTTGGTAGTTCTCGTACCGCCCGTTGGTAGTTGGATTGGTCTCAGGAGTTATTTCCCGATAGAGGAGCCGGTTCTTATTTTCCGTCTTCAATGTCGGTTTCAATGTCACCACCGTCTTCCCATGCGGTCAGCACTGCGGTAACCTCTATCTTTTCGAAACCATAGATTGTAATGTATACGTTGTAAGAAGCACCGGCCTTGAATTCTTTCACATCTTTTGAAATCTTGGACTGATCGATGATTAAGGGAGTATCCAGCTTCTCAACTTCTTTGTATGTAATCTTGTCACCGTCTGTTTCGTCTTTTGTATCTTCTACATATTGTTTAAGGTCTATGGATAAGCTGATGTTTCCGTTAGGGAAAAACATAACAGGTTCACCCACTTGAGTTCCTTTAGCGTCGGGGTCACTATCTGCCGGAATATTTTCGTGGCCGTAAGGATACTTGGGCACTACCGGAGTGATTAAACCTTTGTCCGGGTCTAACTTGTTTTTGTTATCAGCATCTTTACTGCATACAACAAAAGGAGCGGTGGAGGCTCCGTTTCTTGCGGAAGTCGTAGTAGCCAGATCCATGTCGACAACATTTACCATGTCTTTCAAGGTAATCTTAGTGACTTGCATACCGAGTGTCTTATCCTGTCCGTCAGTACTTTTGCGTTCCACCCAATTGCTGCCTTCATATTTATAGCCGGCTGCGCTTTCACTGCCTGCCCTTACGAAAAACTTCAAACGAGCCAGCTGATGGTTGAATTTCAGGACAGGAACAATGCCTTTACGGGCTGTACGGGCGCCGAACTGGTATTTCATAAGTTCCGTCCACTCGCCGCTTAGCTTGGTAGCTATGTCTTTATATAAACTTTGGTCATTGGAAGCATCATTCTCGGCCATATCTATGGTACTGGCTGCCAATAGGTCTTGAGTACCGTTGATTGTTACATTCTTCACTTTCTTCTCATCTGCCGTAATGGTTGCATCATCGTGGGTTGCATCGTCAACATGATAACCGTAGAATGTATAGGTGCCGTTGGTCGGGTAGTATTTGTATTGAATCACGCCGTTGTCGGTATCTTCTACATAATTGTTATAGATTCTGATTGCACCGTTATTGCCTTCGGTTGCTTTGGGGGCTCTGAACTGGAGAGTTGCGTTATCGAGAATCGGAGTTTTTGCTCCTTCAGCTCCTTCTTCTGCTTCTAAGCCGGTGGCTCTGTCTACCATGTGGATATACAGTCGTTGGCTGTTCCACTTGTTGTTCTCGCCTTCTACATCGCCCACAGAGCCGGTTCCTCTGCTGAGGGCCGTAACCGTGGGTACGTCCACGCCTAATGCAATCACTGCCTTGTCATTGTTGTCGTCCGGATTACCGATACCCGGATCATTGTCCTTTGAACAGCTGCTCATTACTGCGAGCGCCATTGCTGCATAGAAAAATTGCTTTTTCATACTTCATTGAATTTTTAATTAATAAAAGAAAATATATAAATCTCTGTCTGTTTCAATTTTATTCTTCTCCTATCTCTATATCTCCACCGTTTACCCACGAGGCAGCCTGTACATTCAGCTTTATATCCTGCGGACCGTATATATAGGCGCTGATGTTATATTCGCGTCCGCCCATAAACCCACTGGAGAGGTAAGCGCCGTTTTCGTCTTTGTTGTACACGGCATCCTTTAAGTCGTAGCTGAAAGTCGTGATATAGGGTTCACTCCCGGTTGCGTCGGGATAATATACCGTATTTATAAGGAGCGTGGCATTGTTGCCCGGCGGCAGCAGGAAAACCCCGCCGTCTGTTGCCGGACGCTGGTTTACTTCCTTGTCCGCATCTTCTTCCCTTACTTGCATCGGATAGAGTGATTTTCCTTCTTCATCGGTCCATGCTATTTCTTTTCCCTCTGCATCACGTGCCGGTAATTTCCCCCGTTCTCCCTCTGTGGGGAAATGGACGCCTACGTTTGCAGGGTCGGACGAGGCTACAGTGAAAACGCCTTTGTTGACGCATTCTATCCAGACACCCGTGATGTAAAACGATGTCTTTCGTGCTTTTACTGGCAGGATAGAATTTTAACTTGACGTATGAAAGCTGATGCTTCATGCGGATTATGGGCCAGATGTTGCGGCGTGCCGTGTACGTGCCGTAATAGCAGCTGCGCATGAGCTGGCGTTCGTCGGCGCCGATGCTGTTTCAGGCGGGCAGCCTGTTCGCTGTAGTCGGCAGCTATCTTTCGTCCGTTTTCCACGTCTTCTATCAGCGCTTTGAGGTCGGCGGCAGCGGCGCACATCAGGTCTTGCGAGCCGTCTACGGTGACATCGAAACAGATACGGTCTGCTTCGCGCTTCACTTCGCCCACTTGCGCATTGTCGTAGTAATAAGCAAAGAAGTTGAAGGCATCGAATTCTTCCTGCAAATTGTAATAGGGGATGTAGCCGGAACTTTTCCAGTTAATGAACGAGCCGTTTCCTGCATAAGCCGCCCGTTTGCCGTGCAGTTTGCATTGCTCGGCGGTGAGTCCCAGTGCCGTGCATTCTTCGGCGGAGATTTCGTCCAGACTGCCGTCGATGAGGCAATAGCGCCGGTCGGCATCTTCGGCCCGGCGATGGGCATAGGTCATTCCGTTGGGATTGTCGCGCCGGAATGCGTATACGAAGAAAGTGCCGTCGGCTATGCGTTTGCTGAAGTTTGTTTCGTCTGTGGGATCCAGCACTCCCGTACCGCGTGTCAATACATTATATATAGGGTCGCTGAATGCTACCATGACGGGCAGTTGCGTCTGGTCGCCCTGGTTGTCCTGATGATTGGGGTCATAGAGCGACTCGTCGCCGGTGTACAGATTACCGCAACCGGTAACAAGCAGCAGTATGCACCATAACGGCAGAATAAGTTTGTGCCGGTGTCTCCGCTTTTGCATGCTATTGCTATATGTCAGGCGTTTCATCTTTATATCTCTATTATTATGTCATCGTCCGGATTGGTGGGATCGTGCGGTTGCCATCCCATGCCGGTATCGTTGGGTACTATCTGGTCGGCCTTTATTACTAAAGGCGTTGTGATTTCGATGTTTACATCTTCTTTGCTGTAACGCAGGTATATTTTGCCGTCGCGCACTTCAATGAGTTGTGCTGCGGTCAGTTCGTCATAGGGATTGATGGCGCCGTAGATGTAGCGGCTGTTTTTCACGGGATTGCCTTCCTCATCCACTACCGGTGTACCGGAAGAATCCAGTTGGGGAGTAGATACCTGCAAGGCAACTTGCAGGATGCCCGGTCCGTTGAGATGTCCTTTTGCCGCGCTGGGGATGACACCGAGGGTGTGGAAATGGACCACGCATCGGTAAGTACCCTCTCCGGTTTGCGTAAACTCGTCCGGTTGTACCTGATGTGCCATCCGGTAGAGGCGGGTGGTGTCCAGACAGGCGTCGGCGATGTTGAAGCGTCCGCAAGCGCCGGACAATTCGATGATGGGCGCCGCGAGGTCTTCTCTTTTTATGTTTCCTTCGGTGCGGATATTGAAGACGATATTGATACGCTGGCTGATGCGTTGCATATCAAAATCCAGGATGGTCGGTTGTCCGGTTTGGATGTTTATGTTCTTTTGCACCGCATAGAATATGGGCGACTTTATTTCCTGCAGGTATTCATCGTCAGGATTGAAATCGGGCAGGTCATTGCCCTCTACGATGTCGGGCTTTTCATTGCCCATACTGCTGATTTGCAGATAAAGGTCTTTCACGCTTACCTTATTGTCGTGGATGTAATTGTCCAGATTTTCTATGCTGATGATGGGAGTAGGGGACTGCTCCGTATCGCCTGTCTGTGCCGGAACATCCGCATACTGCTCGTTGATGATAAAAATGTTGTACTCACCTCCGCGCAAGTAAAAAAGAAGAAGCGGTTTCTTCCGGACTCTCTATTGAGTTATCTTCCGAATTTTCTTTTGTATTTGAAGCTGTCCGGGTGTCGGAAGACGTTTCCTGTTGCGTTATATTATTGTTTGTGGCAGGGTCTATGGATGTGTTGATGATGCCGCGGGTGCGCCAGGTGTTTATGATACGGCTTGCTACGATGTGCATTTCTGCCGGAATCTCATCTTTGCTGATGTCGCCCCAGTTGAGCCGTACACGCATGTCGGTGATGTGCGGATGTCCCGCTTCCGGACAGAGGTCTACCGAGGTGCAGGCACAGATGCAGCACAGCAGGCTGAGGGCAAGGTATGTTCAGTGTCTTGTTCTTCATCCTTTATCCTCCTTTTCATCTTCTTCTTCACCGGAAGCATCTCCTTTTTCTTTGTTTGGCGGCTCCGCTTCCGGTCTTTCCGTCTTTTTTCCGGTTTTTCCCGGAGTCTTTATCTTTCTTCTCTTTCTTTTCTTTGGTATGCAGTTTGGCTTTCCTGGCTGCACGTTTGCCACGTTTGGCAGAATTCTTGTGTTTCGGCTTTCTGCTTCAATTGGTCTTCACGTACTTTCAGTGCCTTGCGTATGGTCTTTTCTTGTTCGGAAGTGAGTGTATCGCTAAGTTGTATGCCCAAAGAATCGGCTACCTGTTTGCGCAGTTTGTCGGCAGCTTCTTTCAAAGCGAGTTCCTTGCGCTCTTGCTGCATCAGCTTCCATTGTTTCAGCTCTTCTTTGGTAAGCAGGCTGTCCGGGCGGCTGAAACCTTGTTTCCGTACCGCATTGTCGATAGAGTCGATGCGTTCGCGCATCTTATTTATCTTTTCATTAAGTGCCTGGCGGGCGAAGTCGCGTATCTGTACACGGCGGTACACCGATTCCTTATACTTGCTGCCTGCCGACATGAACCGGTAAACGAAAGCCACGCGTAAATCCGTTATCAGAGGGAACGGCACGATGTGCCCGCTTTTGCATTTCTCCGCTATGCGCGGGTAACAGTCGCTTTCCGCATCGTGCGTATAAACATCGTATGAGGTGTAAAGCAGTCCGGCGGAACCTCCCAGCTCCAGGTCTATGTAATTGTTGCGGTAGCCGTAAAGCGGAGCGGTATATCCCACGCTGATGCCGGCTCCGTAGGCGTTACCCTGCTTGCCTTCCTTACCGATTTTAAAGTTGTAGCTGGCGGCGTTGACATATACGCCCCAGTAGTAAGCGCGTTCCTGGCGCGGATTCTTGCGCTGGGTGGTGAATACGGTTTCCTTGAGACGTGTCATCAGATTGGCATCTTTGGTGACACCGCCTCTTTTACGGGTGCG
>ENA-OQCU01000277-OQCU01000277.1-human-gut-metagenome-genome-assembly--contig:-NODE-277-length-25828-cov-3.212443_pt1 | contig 25828 bp, 41 predicted proteins | sample MGYA00242504_ERZ504590 | MGnify/ENA primary metagenome ERZ504590 (study PRJEB26092, sample SAMD00036318) | human gut metagenome | host: Homo sapiens | study: EMG produced TPA metagenomics assembly of... | reverse complement strand
AAGCCGTGACAGGTACAAGGCCAGACCATCGGGCATGCCGTCCGCGATTCCTCTGAGGACAGTGTTGGCCTCGCTGACGAGATTCCTGACATTGTTCCGTTGCTCTTCGGTGAACCGAAGCGTGCATGAATCAAGCAGCTCAGCCGCGTACATCAACAAGTCCTTGTCGGCGTCGGACATGAAATCGGACGTGCCAACGGGGCCGCTGATCTCATCCCAACGAATCTCGCCGGTATCCGTGAACGCCATCGTCACGGATTTACGCCACCGAGGCAGAGAAGAGCGAAATCCTTTGACGCGTCGTCCTTCCCTTTCCCACTGGTCAGTCGCTTTCCCGATTTCATCGAGAGCGGCGACCAGATCAGGGAAACGGTATCCGGCTTGGTCGGCATCATAAACACTTTCCTTGTCGAAGAAATCATACAGAAACTCCGCAGCGTTCATTTTCCCCTCCTCTTCGAAAGAAGTTGCACATGTCTAATCTACCAGCAATTGAAGTCGCAAAACGGGCGACCCATGACACCCGCAACCGCGTGCTGCTGTCCAAGACCAAGATAACCAGCATCGCCGACGCCAGCAACCGCAACCGCATGACCATCGCCAAATGGCTCGACGGCGACGACATGAGCCTCGCCGCGTTCGTGGCCGCACAGCAGTTATCGGGCGGAGACCCGGTCAAGACCTTGGCCACCGCGCTCGCTGGCAAGAAGGTATCTCATGCCTGAAATCCAGATTTTCAAATTTAAGAACAACCAACCACGGCTCGACATCGACGCCGCTGGCGAGCCGTGGTTCGTCGCCAAGGACGCCTGCGACATCCTAGCAGTGGAGACCAATCATCTTCGGCGTGATCTTGACTCTGACGAAATCACTGAGGCAACCAACCTCCCCAATTGGGAGGTTGGGAAGAATGGCGGTCGTGCTCCCCTGATCGTCTCCGAGCCGGGTTTGTACAAGTTGATCATGCGCAGCCGCAAACAGGAGGCTAAAGAGTTCCAGCGTTGGGTAACGCACGAAGTCCTGCCCTCTATCCGCAAACACGGCGGCTACATGGCCGAACAGGAATCAATGACGCCGGAACAGATGACCTTGGCGGCGATGAACTGGCTTAGATCCAAAGTCGACGAACAGCAAAGGCAGCTAGAGGCACAAGCTCCCAAAGTGCTATTCGCAGACGCGGTAAGCGCCAGTAAGACCGACATTCTGGTTGGCGAGCTGGCGAAGATACTCAAGGGCAATGGGATTGACATGGGCGGTACGCGCCTGTTCGCGTGGCTGCGCGAGAACGGTTGGCTCATGAAGACGGGCAGCAGCCGGAACATGCCGACGCAGAAGAGCATGGAATTGGGCTTAATTCCGCATCAAGGAAACGGAGATTACCCATTCGGACGGTCATATCACGGTGAATAAGACACCGAAGGTGACGGGCAAGGGTCAGGCGTTTTTCGTGAACCTGTTCCTCTGTGGGAAGGCGGTGACGTGATGAAAGTCCGCGATGCATATAGATTGGCCGTTCGATTTGATCGGGTATGGCGCAACTTTGCTGTTGGTTGGCGGGGCAATCGCCGTGCACCTTACGGGGTATGTGATGGCGCACGACGAAAGCCTTATGGAACGAATCGAGGAACGGCTACGCCAGTAGAGACTCCCCATAGCCCAAATGCAAACGATTGGTCATTTCTGATTTTTCACCTCCTCCCATAGCTAGTAGTTAGGCAACATCCAGCTTAGGGGAGGTGACCTAACCGAAAGAAGCAAATGATGAACACCAAGGATTACGGCCGTCACGCGAGTGGCCTTCTTCAGGCCGATGGCGGTCCGTCGAAGAGGTTCGTCCGCCGGTATCCGGCCATATCCGGCCTGACTGTGATGGCCGCGGGTGCCGTCACCGCGGTCTGCGCGATGCTGTGGATCCTCTCGCATGACGGCTGCGCCCACCCGCTGGGCGCGGTCGTGGCGGTGCTGCTGCTCGCCGCGGGCGGCGTGTTCTCATTGACGCCGGTGCTGACGCTCATGGCCTCCCAGGTCGGATGGCTGTTCCCGGAGGACGACGAGCGCGAATAGGTCTTGGCCGCCCGTCGTCTCTCCTTCATCTTCCGGCGCGACGCTTCACGGGGCGGTGCAGGTTGCCCCCGGCCGAGATCACGCGGGTCATGACGCGTGGCAAAGGCCGGGACCCGGTTCGATTCCGGGCCGTCCACGAAACCGACAGGGTTTCAGACGAAAAAGGACAGTCCCCGCTGGCACGGGAACTGTCCGAAAGGAATACCCAAGAGAAAGGATACGCCATGGGCACAGCGGTATCAAACACGCTGCCGGAACTGGTCACGGTGGCCATGCTCGCCGAGCACACCGGGCGCAGCAAATCGACCGTCTACAAATGGTCGAGCGGCGAACGTCCCAGCCCCTATCCGGAGCCGGTTCGCGTCCGGGGACGGATCGTCGGCTGGCGGCGCGAGGACGTGGAGAACGCGGACAAAAGGAACCGGTGCAGCCGCGCCGAATATCTTTACGGAGGTCAACGATGAACCAGAACAACACCGATGACACCGGTGATTACGGCGACGCGGACGACTGGATGATGGCGATGCGCAGTCTCAGCGAGCGGCTGCTGCATGGATTGGAGAAGCTCACGGCGCAGCCGGACGCGCAGTCCCTCAACAACCTCCTGTTCATCGCGTCTCTCCAGAGCGGCGTGACCATCGAACCCAACGTGAAGTCGCTGCTCGACACCGACGAGATCAGGCTGCTCGCACCACGCTGGCTGCGCATCCTGCGCGACGCGGCAGACGCGCTCCTGCAGGTCGAGGCGTCGATGGTCAGGCAGGGACAGCAGGGCACGCCGTGCACGCAGATACACGAGGCCGTCGGCCACGCATTGCGCGCCATGGAGTCGGTGCGCGCTCGCCGCTATGCAGACGGGAGGTGAGGCGCTATGAGCCGCATGACATTGGACAGGGCCGCAAGAGCACCGGTCATGTTCTCGCCTCAGGGCAGTTTCGGCGGGTCGGGCACCACGAAGGAAGCCGTCATCGGGCGTGGCTCTCCTTCCGCGCCGAGGGCGTGGGCGGCTCGGATATGAGCACGATTCTCGGCCTCAACCCTACTCGACGCCGTATGAGCTGTGGTTGGAGAAGACGGGCCGTCAGGAGCCGGAGGACATCAGCGGCAGGTGGGCGATCATCAAGGGCAACGCCCTCGAGATCGAACTGCGCCGCCGCTTCCGCCAACTGCACCCGGAGTACCAGGTCATCGACGGCACCGACATATCGCTCGTGTCCGACGCCCACCCGGTCATGCACGCCTCGCTTGACGGATTCCTCTACGACGAAGCCTCGGATTCGTGGGGCGTCCTCGAGATCAAGACGGCGAACGCGAACCGTGGGCGCACCGACTGGCACAACGAGACGGGCGAGCTGGTCGCCCCCGACTACTACATGGCGCAGGTCACGCACTACATGGCGGTCACCGGGGTTCGCTGGGGGCGTGTTCTACGCGGATATCGGCGAAAGCGAGCCGGTGGAGGTGCGTTTCGAGCGTGACGAGGACGACATTCAGGCCGTCACCGCCGCCGCCGAGGACTTCTGGGGGTATGTCGCGCGTGACGAGATGCCCCGGCTGACCGGGCAGGACGTGGCCAAGGCGTACCCATCCCCGGCGGAGGGCATCGAGGACATGAGCGGAAACAGCGACCTGCAGAACGTCATGGACTCATATCGTCAGGTCATCGCCGACGAGAAGACGCTGAAGGCACGCAAGGAGGAGCTGCGGGACTGCATCCTCGTCTACGTCGGCGACCACGAGGGCGTGCGCTGCGGCAACCTTCAGGCCACCTACAAGCACAGCACCCGCAAGGGGTACACGCGCGTGGTCGAACCATGGGAGGGCCGCAGCTTCCGATTCAGCGAAATCAAACCGAAGAAAACCAAGTAAAGGAGACCCGATATGGGACAGTTAGCGACACGGGCGCAGAACGCGCAGATGCAGACGATGAACCCGCAGCAGAACATGAAGAGCCTGCTGGAGAGGAGCTGGCCGCGCATCGCGGCCGTCATCGGCAACAACCTCAACCCGCAGCGCCTCTACCAGATGTACGTGAGCACCATCAACCGCGAACCGCAGCTCGCCAACTGCGGCGTGGAATCGGTGCTGTCCTGCTTCATGAAATGCGCCGCATTGGGCTTGGAACCGTCGAACGTGGACGGATTGGGACGCGCCTACATCCTGCCCTATGGGAACAAGAACTATCGCACCGGGCAGAAGGAAGCCACGCTCATCATCGGCTACAAGGGCATGATCGACCTCGCACGCCGCAGCGGCCAGATCAAGGACATCAGCGCCCGCGCCGTACATGAGGGCGACGAATTCGCCTACAGCTACGGGTTGAACGAGGACCTGCGTCACGTGCCGTGCGCGAAGCCCGGCAAGCTCACCACGTGTACATGATCGCGAACTTCAAGGACGGAGGGCATTACTTCCAGGTGATGAACGCCGACGAGATCGAGGCGGCGGCGAAACGCAGCCCCAGCTACGGCAAGGCGGTCAGCCATGGAAGTCCGACTATGAGGCCATGGCGAAGAAGACGGTAATCCGACGCGCGTTCCCCTACCTTCCGGTCAGCGTGGAGGCCCGCGACGCGGCCGCAAGCGACGACCAGACCCCGGATTATTCCGACGTGTTCCGTCCACTGCCCACCGTGACTGCGGACGATTCGCCGGTGGACGTGAGCGTGGACGAACCCGAGGAACCGGAGCAGTCGCAGCCGGAAACCCAGCCCGCGGTCTCCCCGGCCGAGGCTAAGCGTGACGAGGCCAGCGTCAAGGAAGGAGAGTAAGCCATGGCAGGAAGAACGACCATCATCATCCAGGGCACGGCGTGGGGAGTGCAGGAAACGCAGAGCGGGAAACGTTTTCTGCGCGTCTCGGTGACTCCGGGCTACCGCGACCGCAACGGCAACTGGCAGAGCCAGCCGGAACAGCACTATTCGGTGTGGCCTGCAGGCTACGCGAATCTCAACCCCGTGTTCGACCAGATTTCGCAGTTGCGGCAGAATCAGGACCAGTTCGTGGACGTGACCATCGTGGGCGAGGTCAGTGACTTCGACGCCTACACGAACAAGAAGGGCGAGCCTGCCGCAAGCTGCAACGTCAACGCCAGCGCCGTCGCCATCACCAACGTGAGGCAGAAGAACGGCGGACAGCAGGGTTACGGCGCTCAAGGCGGATACCAGCAGCGACCACAAGGATATTCGCAGCCGCAGAATCCCGCTTCCGACCCGTGGGCCAACGGCGGCAGCGACCCGGAGTTTTAACGATGCTGTTGTATCACGACGAGACGCCGCCCGACACGGAACCGGTCTGCCCCACACACGGATGCCAACTGTATCCGGCCAGACCGGTCCCATGCCCGGAATGCGAGCTGGAAGCCGAAGAACAATACGGAATCGAACGATAAGAGAGGCTGATGATGGCGAACCCATCGAAAAACAAGGGCACTGCACTTGAGACGTGGAACGGTGCGGTACCTCGCGTGGGCGTTGCAGGACACGCGCATCGACCGTATGCCGTTGCATGGCAACGCCGACCAGGGCGATCTGATCGGCGTCATGTTCCGCGGCGAGCCGGTGTGCGTGGAATGCAAGGACACGAAGACGCCGCAGTACCGCGCACATTGGCGCGAACTGCTGGTGGAGATGGCGAACATGGACACTCCCTACGGTGTGCTCGTCCAGCATCGCAGGGGGCGTGGGCGTGAAAAGCCTCAAGGGCATGGCCCAACAGATGGCGATTCTGAGCGTGGACGTGCTCGAACGGTTCCTCGCCGTGTTCTCGGAGCTGAGCGAGGAGCACGCGCTCTTCGCCGTGCGCCTGCGCCGCGAGTCCAAGCCGGTGCCCAACAATCCGACGCTCGTGTGGATGCCGTTGGAACGGTTCGCGCTCCTGCTGAACGACGGACTTCCGTTGGGACCCGACGATGGCCAGGATTAACCCGCACGCCTACATCGGTGGTAGCCGTCGCACCGGCTTACGCGACGGCTACCGGCGCAAACCCGAGGCCGGCGGCGAGGGGCCGAAGCCCAGCGAGATAATCGCCGCCAGCCCCGAACTGCTGGCATTGATAGCCGAATACCAAAGAGGCACGAGAAAGGAGGTCGATGATGGCCGGTTACGCGAGACTGAGCAATAACTTCTGGCAGGACAAGGACATCCTCAAACTACGTCGGAAGAACCCGTCGGCGGCATTGCTGTACGTCATGGCGATCAGCTGGTGTTCCGACCACGCGTCTGACGGCGGCATCGACGAGGACGAGCTGCTGTACGTGCTCAACGCCTCGGATGAGGACGTGAGCGACCTCGTGGCCTCCGGTCTGCTGCTCGAACCCAGCGAGGCCACCGAAGGCAGGTACATAATCCGTAATTATCTGAAATATCAGAACAGCGCGGAGCAGATCGAGCAGACCAAGGAGAAGGAACGGGATAAGAAACGTCGCCAGCGGGGGACGAAGCGGGACAATTCGAGTGTCCCGCCCATGTCACCGAACGTTACCGAAAATGTCCCCGACGTGTCCCCTAGGGACAATTCGAGTGTCCCGCCCATGTCTTTTAACCAAGAACCAATAACCAATAACCAAGAAGGATTTTCTAACGAAAATCCTCACCCCCAAACCCCCTCGCAAACCGAGGGGGCCGACGAACGAGCCGACGAGGCATACCCGCTCGAGTTCGAGCAGTTCTGGGTGACCTATCCGCGGCATACGGGCAAACGCAAGGCGTACCAGGCCTGGCGGAAGGCGAGACGGAAAACCAACAACAATTTGCTCATCGCCCAGGCCACCCGGTATGCGGCGGACCCGAACCGTGAGCCCGGCTACACGCTCACGCCAGCCAACTGGCTGGACGGCGAGCATTTGGGATGACGACCCGCTGCCGGCCAAACCCGAGCCGACCGCACGCCCTTCGCCGATGCCGGCGAAGACCCGATCGCAGAGGAACCTCGAAGCGAACATGGCGAACACGTGGAAGTACATGACCCCCGCCGAAAGGGCGGAATACCAACGAAACCAAGGAGGCAACGATGCTCAGCAAGGGCGAGGCGGCGGCAATCCTGTCGCTCATCAACTCGCATCACGGCAACGCCCGATGGGATGACCTGCAGCTTGAGGCATTCTATGCGGAGCTGCGAGCGGACATGACGCAGACCGAAGCGCGGGAGGCGGTGAAACGCTTCTACGCGGCCAACGATTCGGGCCGCTGGTGCGGCTCGGGCGACGTGAACGCGATCGTGCGTCGGATGCGCAACGAGTCGAAGCCCTCGGAGGCGCAGATCGGCCGTGAGAGCGAGAGGCTGGGGTTGGATGATGACCAGTCGTGGATGTACCGCCGCCAGCGGATGCTCGGCAACAGCCAGGATCAGGCGCGACAGCAGTCGTTGTCCACGCGTAACCCGCTCGAACTGGCCGCCACGAAACCGAGGAAGCGTTCCATGGCCGCGCATTCCACGGGAGCCTCACGCCTCGGCATGGCCTCGCTCGGCTCGATTCTGGGAGGCGCGTGATGGCCGCGTTTCCGACACCGCATGAGCAGGCCATTGCGTGGCTGCTCGAGGCCAAGGAGGTCAGCGGCATGAGCAGGCCAGCCGGAGAGTCTGAGTTCTGATGCGCGAATGGATAGAGCCGCCGGACGTCGAACCGGTATGCCCGAAGCATGGGTGCGCGCTGTATCCGGCGCGCCCCATCCCATGCCCCGAATGCGAAATCGAAGCCGAAGAACAGGAGGCCGACCATGCGGCATGACATTGACCTCGCCATCAGCAAGCCACTGTGGTGGACGCAGAACCGTCGAAGCCGCAGCTGGGCGGTGCCCTACCGGAGGAAGAAGCTGGTCAAGACGGTGAGCCTGCTCACCTTCAGCAACCTCATCAACGGCGGCAAGCTCCAAAAGCCCGAGCATTGGCCAAAGAAATCGGGGTAAGCGACTTCGAGCTAGCGAGGGAGAAGGCGCACGCCAACGCCGACATCATCCGAAACTATCCGAAACTCGACCTGTCGGACGCATGGAACGCATTCAACTCACGGCATTACGGCGAAACACACACCGTCAACGACTGGACACGACTCTGGAAAGGCTGGTGCCAACGCAGAGCCAACATGAGCGGCATACCACCGTCGAAACGCCACATACACACGTGGCAGTGCGAACACGTGCTACAGGCGCTCGGACGCGACAAGGAAACCGCCACGCCAGACCAACAAGCCTGCCAGATGGCGAAACAACTCAACAAGGAGAAATCATGAAACACGACAACCCGGAAACCATGTGCAGCTTGGAATGGTTGGAACACGAACGCCGCAAGGCATGGCAGGAAGGCTACGCGGCCGGATGGAAAACCAGGAATGCGATTTCCCGCCACACACCACCGAAAATCCATATCTGGAGGCCGAATGACCAACACCGAGAAGACAATAATCTGCACCGTCATCACCTGCATGCTCATCATCTTCCTCACCATCGGCACATGCATCTCCATGCAGTGGTACACGGACACCCACCACGATTTTCAAATGGAGACAGTCAGGACGGGAGACGTGACGTGGGCATGCCTCAAAGACCGAGGCACATACATCGGATGCAACACAGTGGAGGAATACAAATGAAGAAAATACTCGCAAACATGATCATCAAGTGGCATCAGGCCGGATACGCGCTCGACGAAATCGCGCCGCTCGTGCCGCAAGTGCCCAAAGCCGAAGTCGCCGCGATCATCCACCAGCACGACAAGGAGACTCGACTTTGACCGACTGCCAGCACTGCCACAAGCCCATGAAACCGGCATCGGCGAACATGCTCTGCCAGAACTGCCGTGAAGACTACTGGACCATGATTTATCAGCTCGGACACGTCCAACTGCCAGCACTGCGAAGCATCATGCTCCGCCAAGCACACATCGGCACCCCAGAACACATGCCAAACAAAGGCAACGCGCCACTGCCCATCGACACCCGCGCGCAAGACCTCATCGCAGAATCGGAAGCATGGCTCGCCGAACAGGCAGGCAAAATCAGAGCGGCATACGCCGCATACGACTGGCGGAAAGCATGGTTCGCCATCATAAGCAACAAACACACCATATTGACGATGAGCACCGCAGCAGACGACTACGCCGCCCTGGAACACATCGTCCGACATAACGAACAAGCACTGACGCCGGAAGACGAGCTCATCATCATCGGCACCTGCCCAAAATGCGACAGCATGCTCACCGGCACGCCAGAAGCCGAATCGGTCACATGCCAACACTGCCGCACCGAATGGGCCGCGCCAGCAATCAAAGCAGCACGAGACGAAAGACTATGGCAAGTGCAAATCACCGGCACACCCAGCGATGCGGCCAAGGAGCTGAAACGATACGGCCTGACCGTATCACGCAACCTCATCAGCCAATGGCTCAAACGCGGCAAACTGTCGCACGCCACGCCGACGGAACACAAGCGGCAGTATAAGTTCAACCTCGGCGAGTTGACCGCCCTACTTGACTGTCACCGTTGAAATGCTATACTGTCGTACAGTAGTAAAATGGTTCAGCCGGAAACGGTTGGACCATTATTCATATCCAGCTGCATTCGCTATAATCATCTCTGTCCGGCATGGAGCCTCGCGAAACCCTTGGGGCCGATGCGAAAAGGACGCCGACATATGCGGCGAACACCAGTCACACCGGTAGCCCATAAATGGCTGGGGCTGGTCTGGGGAACTTCGCGGGTGACGTACCCAGAACATGCCGGACACTTCTTACCGATGTGGGGGATTGATGTACAAGGTATGCTCCACCTCCGGGTTGCCCCAACCTGGTCTCCTCCGGCTCGCTGTGCGACGAATGTAGGAAAGCCAAAGACAAGCGCCGGACACGAGGCCGCAATCCATACACGTCGAAAGCGCATCGCCTCGCACGCGCCCGCGTGCTGGCAAGGGACCCGCGGTGCGTCTGTCCCGGCGACGGGCCGGACGGATGCGGAAGGCACCATGGCCTATGCGGTGCCCCCAGCACCATAGCCGACCATTGGCCGATCGAACGCATCGAGCTCGTCGAAGCAGGCCTGGACCCCAACGACCCGCAACGCATGCGCGGCCTGTGCAAGCGCTGCCACGACAGCAAGACCGCGAGGACGAAACCTTCAGGCTTCAACAACAGACAAAACCTCAGCTGACACACACAGGCTTCGGCACCAAAACAAAACATTCCATCGAAGCCAAGCCAACGACGCCAGCCGCTCACGTCGAACGACACGAAAGACGAAAGCGACCAAGTCTTCTCGATTCGATTCGCGACTCATCGCAGCAGCAAGCGAGTCAAACAAAAAAAAACCGTTGCAAAACAAACGGAAGCAAACCATCAAAACACCCACGGGGATACCCCCTAAAAGTTTGGGTAGTGGAACCGCCGGAGAGCTGTCTCCGAGGTGCGGAGAGTTCAAAGTTTCAGAGGGGGCGGGCGAAAGGCCCTGCGTCCCACAGCGAAGGAACGGCGCAAGGCCGTCCGACGATGGAGGAGCCATGCCAAGAGGAGGAAAACGCGTCAGGTCTGGCCCGATGCCAGATCCGTCGAGCGGCGCCAGCGAACGCAGGGGATACACCCTGCGCAGCCTGCCGAACACCGAATACAAGGGCCGTCCGCCGAAGTTCCCGCTTCCGCCGTATGTGCTCCGCTATTTCGACAAGGACTCGCAGGAATGGGTCGAGGACAGGGCCGGTTCGGAATCGTGGAACGAGCGTGAGTCCGAGTTGTGGAGGCAGTTGTGGCGTCTACCGCAGGCGCGCGCGTGGAAACAGCCAGCAGCTGAAGTATCTGCATTACCAGATCGCCTCGTATGTCCGCGAATGCGTGGTGTGCGAGAGTCCGTCGGCCAAGGCGGCTGACGTGGCCGTGAAGATCAGACTCGAGGACCGAATCGGCCTGTCCGAGGCCGGATTGCAGGCGCTCGGCTGGAAGATCTCCGAGGACAACGTCGACATGGCCGCCCACGAGGTGCCAGCCACGGACGCGGAGGCATCCGAGAGCGGCATGAACACCAAGATCGTGCAGTTCCCGCGCCGTTTGAGGGCGTGACATGGCCGACGATTGGATCATCGACTTCCCGACGCTCGCAGACCTGCAGGATGCGTGGGTTCGGCGTCACGTGCGCCAGCCGGACGGTATTCTCCGCGGCAAGCCCTTCTGCTGGTCAGATTGGCAGTTCTGGTACGCCGCACACCGCTGGAAGGTGCGCGAGGACGCGGAATTCATCCCGCCCGAAGAGGTCACGGTGGACAATCCACTGGTTCTCAACCAAGCCTTCCAATATCGTCTGACCGGCTGCATTGGCCCGCAGAAGACAGGCAAGGGGCCGACCGAAGCATCATGCGCCATCCTCGAAGCCTGCGGTCCCGTCGTGTTCGCCGGTTGGGCGAAGCCCGGCGACGTGTACCGCTGCTCCGACAACGGCTGCCCTTGCGGATGGGTCTACCATTACAATCCGGGCGAGCCGAAGGGCATGCGCCATCCATCGCCGCTGATACAGCTGACCGCGAACTCCGAGGACCAGGTGCGCAACGCCTACCGTCCATTGGTCGCCATGATCAAGCTTGGTCCGCTGAAACAGTTGCTCAAGGTGCGCGAGGGGTTCATTCGCATCCTTCGCCCCGGAATCAACCTTGACGACGATGATCTCGATCTCGACCGTATCGACGTGGTAACCGCCTCGGCAACCAGCCGCTTGGGTAATCCGATTTCTGATGCGGAACAGGACGAGGCAGGCCTGTACACCAAATCGAACGGCATGCTCGACGTGGCCGACACCCAGCGCCGCGGCGCCGCAGGCATGGGCGGCAGGACGCACTTCTGGACCAACGCCTACGACCCAGGGGAAAACAGTTACGCCCAACAGCAGTTCGAATTGGGCAGTAAGGACGCGTGGATCTTCTACCGCAACCCCGATTTGAACCCGGACTTGCGGCACAAGACGGCACGCATACAGCTCACAACCGGCGCGAACGCCGCAAGATCCTCGAATGGGTCTACGCCGGAAGCCCGTGGGTGCCTTTGGCTTCCGTCGAAGCGGAGGCCGAGGCGCTCATGGAGAAGGATCCCGCACAGGCGGAACGCTTCTTCGGCAACCGAATGGTGCAGGGCGGTGGAGCATGGCTCGAGGATGGACTCTGGGAGAGCTGCTATGCAGGAACATGAGCTTTGGCTTGAGAACCCGCCGAAAGACACCGAAGTGTGTCTTGGATTCGACGGATCTGAGAACGACGACTGGACATGCATCAAGGCCGAGACGCGCGAGGGTTTCATCTTCACGCCACGGTACGGCGAGGATCGCCGTCCGACGATCTGGAATCCGAAAACATGGGGCGGACGCATCCCGCGCAGCGAGGTCAATGCCGCCATGGACGAGCTCAACGACCGATACAAGGTTATCCGCGCCTACTGCGACCCCGGTTTCCGCGACGAGGTGTCGTGGGAATCGCAGATCGAGGCGTGGGACACGAGATACGGCCCGAAGAAATTCATTCCCTGGGCGATGAGCGGGTCGAGCCGCATCACCGCGGTTTGGGAGGCGTTGAAACGCTTCGAATCCGACCTGCAGCATCATGCGATCACGCATGACGGGTGTCCGATCACCATCACGCACATGCGCAACGCGCGCAGATTCGCCAAATCGGGCGAGCGTTACGGTTTGGGCAAACCGAAGCAGACAAGGAAAATCGATGCGGCCGTGACAAGCGTGCTCGCCCATGAGGCGGCTTGCGACGCGCGCGCCGCTGGCTGGGGCAGGAAACGCAAGGCGTACCTGCTTACAGGCTCCACCACGAGGGGGTTCTAGAGATGATTCGTACCGCCGATGACGTGAATCGCATGGCGAATCTGCTCGCTCTGAAGATCGAGAACCGTCGGCCGGACATCAGGAAGCATACGGATTATGTTCGCGGCAAACGCGGCGCATTGAAGTTCGCGTCCGACGAGTTCAAACGCTACATGGCCGACCGGTTCAGCGGCTTCGCCGACAACTGGTGTCTGCCGGTCGCGCAGGCACCAGTCGAACGCATCCATTTCAGGGGATTCATTCCGTATGACGATCGCGAATTGGATTCGCATGTGATGCGGGTGTGGGAACGGAACGACTGCGACCGCAAACTGCAGGAGACGGCGCTGATGATGACCACGACCGGACGTGCGTTCGGCCTGGTCACGTCGATGCCGGACGGCAGGGCGCGCATCAGCTTCGAGCATCCGGACAGCGCGGCAGTGCACTACGACCCGCTCACTGGCGAGGTCGATGCGGGGCTGCTGGTCCGATACGACGAGGAGCACGAGTTCGGCACTTTGCTGCTGCCGGACATGGTTTTCGATGTGGTGCGGGTGCGTGCGGGCGGCGACGATGAGAGGAATCGTTTGCCGCCCGGCGTGGAGGGCTGGCGGTTCGTGCCGGACTCCGCGCGCGTGAATCCTCTCGATCGAGTCCCGTTGGTTGAATTCCGCAATCAGATGCTTTTGAACGATCTGCCGATCAGCGATGTGGAGCAGGTCGAATCGATGCAGGACGCTGTCAACGTCTGCTGGGCGTATACGCTCAACGCCTTGGATTTCGCGTCCATGCCTGCGAGGGTGATCCTCGGCGGTGATTCGCTGTCCGAGCCGGTCTTCGACAAGGTTACCGGCGAGCAGGTAGGCGAACGCCCAGCGAACCTGGACAAGCAGGTCATGGAGCGCATCATGCAGATCACCGGCAATAATGTGTCGATTGGCGAGTGGACCGCCAGCAACCTGCAGGCTTTCCTGCCGATCATCCAGAAGGCCGTCGAGCACATCGCGGCCGAAACCCGTACGCCTGGGCATTACCTGCTGACGAATGCCGAGGTGCCGGCCACCGGCTACGAGGTCGCCGAAGCTGGATTGGTGAGCAAGACGCTGGAGCGCATCAGCTTCATGCGCCAGCCGGTGCGTGAACTGTGCGAGATGGCCATGATGCTCGAGGATGACGAGGAATCCGCCCGGATCCTCGATGATTCGAAGGTCGTGTTCGCCACACCGCAATACCGCAGCGAGGCATTGATGGCCGACGCGATGCTCAAATACAAGCAGCTCGGCTATCCACTGCAATGGATAGCCGAGCAGATGGGCCAGAGCCCGGAAGACATCAAACGCATCATGCGCATGGTGGATGACGAGAGCCATGACCCTGAGATGGCCGAGATAGCACGCAGCCTAAGGGTCGGAGGTGCATCTGATGACGGTGACGCTGGAGAGCCTGTCGGATAGCCGGAACACTTTGGCCAGACTATGCCTGCTGGCCGTGAGGGCGGCGGACAAGGCATGGAAGGGCGTGGATCCGCTGCGGGTGCGTGACAGTTGGAATCGGACGAACGTCGATTTCATCACGCTCTTCGCCGCCCTGCAGACGCGTGCGGCGAGCGATGCGATGGACTCGTCCACGTTGATGCTCGCAGAACAGGGCGATTACGTGCGTCCCGATGGCGGCATCGCGAATCCCCTCGCCTTCGGGGCAGGTTTCGCGCCGAGCGGCATCGACCTCGAATCATATTTCGACATTCCGGTCACGCACACATTGTCGGCCATCAAATCAGGACTTGACCCGATAGACGCCATGCGGTCCGGACGCCGGACGCTCCGCCAGATGGCCATGCAGGCCATCGAGGACACATCCATCAGCGCGATGGGCGTCAGCATCACCCAGCGTTCCGGTGTCGGCTACGTGCGCGTCGAATCACCCGACTGCTGCCCACGATGCGCCATCCTCGCCGGAAAATACTTCCGGCACAACAACGACTTCCTGCGCCATCCGAAATGCCACGGCCGCACCATACCATGCAAAGGCAGGACAAGGCCGAGAAACAAGGCTGGATCACTGATCCGATGGACCGCTTCAACCGTATGAGCGAGGCGGAGCAGGACGAGCTCTTCGGACACGCCGGCGCGCAGGCCATCAGAGACGGCGCCGACATATACCAGGTCGTCAACGCACACCGAGGCATGCGGCCGGTCGGACGCGGCGACATCCGCATGACCACGTCCGAAAGCACCAGCCGATACGGGTGGAGCCGCATGATCCGCAAATACGAATACGGGCAGCGGCAGCGGCGCAGGCTCACGCCGGAAGGCATCTACAGCTTCAATCTTCCCCGCGAGCAGACCATTGAACTTTTGAAGCGCGAGGGCTACATCCTGCCAGACAAGTGGCGTGAGCAAGTGCCGGAACTCCGCCGTCGGCAGTGGCTCCACAACAACGAATGGCGTCAGGGGCGGCATGAGGAGCTGACCGCGGCGCAGAAGCGCCTCGAGAACGCGCGACTCCGCTATGAGGCCGCGCTGGACGGCCGTAATCCTTATCAGCCCAGCAAACCGGTTACGCCGGACGTGCTGGCCAAGGCCGAGAACTCGTATCGCCGCTGGCTTTCCAGCAACGGCGAGATTTACAACCGATGAAAGGTAAAAATCACATCATGTCCGATGGGCAGCAGCAGGATCCGAACAGCAATGATCCGGGCGCACAGAAGCCGACAATCGACTGGCACGACAAGTTCCTCGGCCAGAAAAAGGTCAACAGCGACCTTGAGACGAAGCTCAAGGCCGCCTACGAGAAGGCCGACCGCGTTGACGAGCTGGAGAAGCAGGTCGCCGACTGGGAGAAGCGCGGCACGGAATTCGACTCCGCGCAGGCCACCATCGCCGGACTGCAGAAGCAGGTGCTCCAAGCGAACGTCACAGCCGCCGCAACCGGCAAGCTCATCAACCCCGGCGACGCATTGAAACTCATCGACTTCTCCGACCTGACCGTTGACGATCAGGGCGGATACGACCAGAAGGCGATCGGCGACAAGATCGACGCCTTGGTCGCGGCACACCCGTATCTCGCGCAAGGCGGGAACAATGCTGGCCTGACGGGAATCATCCCACCGTCGGGCGCCCGCGATGGCGATCATCAGACGGGACAGCTTACCAGGGACGATCTGAAGAACATGACCCCGAAGCAGATCGACGAGGCGCGCCGCAAGGGCCGTCTGAATGACCTGCTCGCAGGCCGCAGTAAGTAAGGAGGCCAGCAATGGCAATCACCAATTTCATCCCCGAGGTATGGTCCGCCGCCATCCTCGAAGCCCTGCGCGCGAAGCTCGTCTTCCCGAGCCTGTGCAACCGCGATTACGAGGGCGACATCCGTGAGGCCGGTGACACCGTGCACATCACCGGATACAACGACGTGACAGTGCACAAGTACACGCGCGGCCAAGCGATCACCGTCGATGATGCCACGGATAAGGAAGCCGCCGTGCTCAAGATCGACCAGTCCGACTATTTCGCTTTCAAGGTCAACGACCTCGACAAGACTCAGGCCAAGGCCGATCTGACCGGAAAGTTCACCAATTCCGCCGCCTACAACATGATGAAGAACGTGGAGACCTACATCTCCAATCTCATGGACGCGGCCGTCAGCACTCCGGCGAAGACCGTGGCCGTCGGCACCCCTGCAGACGCGTATCTCGCCGTCGTGGAAGCCGGACGCAAGCTCGACGTGCAGAACGTGCCCGACGAGGGCCGCTGGCTTGTCGTCAGCCCAGACTTCTACGCCTTGCTGCTGCAGGACTCCCGCTTCATCGAAGGCACCGAAGCGGGCCATAATACTCTGCTCAACGGCGTGGTCGGACAGGTGCGCGGCTTCACCGTAGTGAAGTCCAACAATGTGCCGCGCAAGTCCGCCAGCCCGGACACCCAGTCCATTCTCGCCGGCACGAACGCGGCCGTGACCTTCGCGCAGCAGGTCAGCAAGGTGGAGGCGATGCGCATGCAGACCGACTTCGCCGACATGGTGCGCGGCCTCGACCTGTACGGCGCCAAGGTCATCCGTCCAGAGTGCCTGACCAAGATCACACTGAACCTCTCCACCTCCACCGCTCGTTCCATGCAGGATGCGACGGCCTCCGTCGTGAGCGATACTACCGAAGACAGCGATGGTGAAGAGGCTGCTGCAGGCAAGAAGAGTGGCAAGTAGTCGAATCCGATGATCGGAGGCTGAAATGACCGCACTGGCCACCCTGGACGACTTGAAGCGTAACGGCATCGAAGTGACCGACGAGCAGACGGCATTCACTCTGCTCGACTCGGTCTCCGAAGCCGTCCGCTCGGCCGCTGGGTGTCCGATCACGCTCGGCGAATGGACAGTGGACCTGCCAGGCGAACAGTCCAGGAAACTCGACCTGCCATGCCGTGCGGTGCGCGACGTGTCCAAGGTACTCGTGGACGGGCAGTCCATCGATGATTGGAAACTCTTCGGCTCCTCTCTCTATCGGGAGGAGCCATGGAGCACCTTCGGCGGCATACCGTCGACCGTGACGGTCACCTTCCGCGGCGGCTGGGATCCGATACCGGCCGATATCGTCAGACTGGTCTGCTCGTATGTCGCCGCCGGATTACATCAGCTCGCGGATGGTGGCCCCGGCGCCCACTCCGGCATCGCCTACGAGAGGCTTGATGACGCGCAGGTCGGATATACGCATGATGGCACCCAGATCGACGCGACCGAATTGCCGGAAGCGACCAGACGCAGCCTGCGCAATCGCTTCGGTGCGAACGTCAGTTCGATTGGAGTGTTCCGATGAGAATCAGCGCATCCTTTCTCGCAAAGGCCAGAGCCAACGCGGAAGCGCTCATGACCGACGAATGCACCGTGGTACGTCCAAGCGGATCCGTGACAGACCCTGCCACGGGCGAGGTCAAGCCCGACAGCACGCAAGTGTATGCGGGACGTTGCAAGGTGCAGACTTCAGGCGGATTGGCGTCCGAGAATGTGGAAGGCAGTGCGGCGCAGTCGATGGGAGCCGTCTCATTGGTCTGGTCACTGTACGTGCATTTTCCATACGGCACTCCAGGCCTTCGCGCCGGTGACGTGGTGGAAGTCACGGAATCCGCTAATCCGCTGCTCGCCGGCAGGCGGCTCAGGCTCGTCTCGCCTCAAAGCGAGAAGACGCACGCCACCGCATGCCGGTGGAACGTGAAGGAGGTGGGCAACAGCAATGAGTGACGTGACAATCGACGCTTCGGAGCTGACCGCGTTCGGCCGCAGGGTCGCCTCCGCGCACGCCATGGCTTCGGTCAAGGTCGCGCAGGCGGTGAAGAAGGGCGCGCAGAACGTCAAGGAGTCCATTCTGGAGGACGTTGCCGGTTCCGGCAACGCCGGTATCCGCAAGGTGCTGGTCGCCTACGAGATGGGCAGCACCGGCACCACCGTGTACGCGGACGTGAGCCCCCGCGATGGCGGGGCCAGCGACTTGGCCAACATCGCGTTCTTCGGCACGGCGAAAGGCGGCGGAACCCATGACTTCTACGAACATGCAGAGACGGAGCTGCCCACGCTCGCCGAATACGTGGCCGATGCCGCCGACGACATGCTGATGGGAGCCATCGGATTATGAGTGTCATGGACTTGACCAATGCGGTTCTCGACCTGCTGCCCTCCATGCCGTCCGGCGTGAAGGTGTACAGGCAGGAGGAGCCGTTGGAGTCGGAGATGCCGCCGTGGATCATCGCGCGCGTCTCCACCGACCGTCATGTGGCGGCGGAGACGATGCGGTTCACCGCCCACTCCGCCCTGCTGGAGGTTCGCGCCGTCAGCACCACCGCCGACAGCGTGAACATCTGGTGCGACGACATGTTGATTCCCGCGTTGGCGAACCGCTCCCCAACCCGGCCGCCGGGCTACACGGTCGGCCAGCTCACCCTGTGCGAGGATTCCGGCGCTTATGCGGCCGGTCTGACCGCCGACGACACGTCGCGCCGCTATCAGGTGCGCGTCCTGCGGTTCCGCTTCACGTGGAGCCGACCATAGTCACCAATCATTTACCAAAGTCTTCAAGGAGCACATTATGACCCTGAAACTGGGTACAGAGATTCCCGGCACCAGTGCCGAGGGCAACATCACCACCATCTGGGCTGCCGGCGATCAAGAACATCAAGGCCCCGACCATCATCGAGCTCGAGGCCGGCACCGACATCTCGAACTACGTCATGCTTGGCGGCTGGAGCTTCGACCCGTCGCAGGACACCGTGTCCGACCAGCGCGAGAACACCGTGCAGGACTTCGGGGCCCCCGGCCGCAAGAGCGCCGGCGACATCAGCATCGAGGTCATCGACAACACGAACACGGAGCACAAGGAACAGAACGAGGCCGTCACCCTCATGCACGAGGGCGCGTCCGGCTATATCGTGCGTCGCCGCGGCATGGCCACCGACGCGCCATTGGCCTCCGGCCAGAAGCTCACCGTCGTGAGCGTGAAGTGCGGCGAAAAGAAGGTCATCAACCCGGATGCGAACACCATGATCCGCAGTCAGATCCCGCTGTTCGCTCAGGCTCCCGGCTGGGAGTCCGAGACCGCCGTGCTGACCGCAGCCTGACAAGTTCTTCCGTGCGGGGATTCTAAGCCTTTCTGGGTCCCCGCTACAGGGCATTCTCTCTTCTCTCTCTCAGAAAGGTTTTCAGACTTTCAGAAAGGGATAATCATGGCTTTGGAAGGTGAAGCGCAAGCGCGTGGACGTCGACCTCATATTGGATCAGGAGAAGGCCGAACAGGTCGCCGCATTGGGAGCCGACCTGGAACGCGCCATGGCGCAGCATGTGACCGAGGGCGGCAACGCCGCCGCCAAACGCATCGCCGAACAAATCGACAGGCTGCGCGACGAGGTGAAGGACGACACCGTCCGCATCACCCTGGAGGCGCTGCCGCTCTCCCAGTGGCGTCAGGTACTCGAGGCGAACACCGTCACCGAGAACGGCGTACCGAAACAACACATCGAGGACATCTGCGCCGACGCCGTCAGACTCATGGTCAGGAAGACCGTGCCGGAAACCCCCGTGGAAGAGCTGGCCAACGTCATGACCGAACTGTCCGACGGCCAGATCAGCCCCATCTGGTACGCGATCCGTGACCTGAATGCGAAGCTCATCGACCCAAAAGACGCACTCGAATCAGCCTCGCGGATAATCCGCAGACGGTAAGGGAACTGCGAATCTGCCAGAAGCTCGGCATCAGCTACAAAAGGTGGCTTGGCTGGGAACCGTCGTATCGGGTGGAAAGGGACGGGCATAGGCGCATCACCGGCTACACGCCGGAAACCGAATGGGATGAGACCGAACGCGAATGGATGCTCGCACTCGACGAATACGAGCGCACGCTGTGTCCGCGCTGCGGTATGCCCGTCAGCATATGCCACGACGAGCTGGCCCCCACCAAATACGCGAGCGAGGTCGGCGTCTGTCAGATCGACCTGATGCGCCGCATCGGGCTCGAAGAATACCGCAAGGACCATTCCGCGGAATCCGCCACGAAACTTGACTCACTGACCGTGGGCATCAACCCACGATGATCCGACAGGAGGATATGCCATGGCCGGTGGCCTGAACCGCAACATCACTGTCCGCCTGCTCGCGGACACCAGCAATTTCACCGCCGGCATGGCCAAGGTGTCCGGCGAAAGCCAGAAGACCGCGACCACCATGGAAGCCGCCGGAGGCAAATCGAAGCTCATCACCACCGGCATCGCGGCGGCCGGTGTCGCCGCCACCGCGCTGGGCGTGGCCGCTGTCAGGATGGCGGCGGACTTCGACGCCAGCATGTCGACGGTGCAGGCCAACACCGGAGCCAGCGCCGATGAGATGGCCCAACTGCGTCAGGCCGCCATCGATGCTGGTGCCGATACCATATACTCGGCCACCGAATCCGCCGACGCCATCAACGAACTCGGCAAAGCCGGCCTATCGACCTCGGATATTCTCTCCGGCGGTTTGAGCGGCGCATTGAACCTCGCAGCGTCCGACGGCATGGCCGTAGGCGACGCCGCCGAACTCATGGCCACCACCCTCAAACAGTTCAACCTGACGGGCGCCGAATCCACTCAGGTGGCCGACGCGCTGGCGGCCGGCGCAGGCAAGGCCGTCGGTTCCGCCCATGACCTCGGCCTCGCATTGAATCAGGCGGGTCTGGTGGCCAACAGCATGGGCGTCAGCATGCAGGAGACCACCGGCACGCTCGCCGCGTTCGCCAACGCCGGCATGATAGGCAGTGACGCGGGCACCAGCCTCAAGACCATGCTCCAACGACTGGCCAGCCCCACCGACAAGGCGCAGACCCTCATGGACGAGCTCGGCATCAACGTGTACGACGCCAATGGCAAGTTCATCGGCCTTGCCGGTGCCGCAGGCCAATTGCAGAACGGTTTGAGCGGCCTGAGTCAACAGGAACGCAATGCCGCGCTCAACACCATCTTCGGAGCCGACGCGGTGCGAGCCGCGAACGTGCTCTACGAGCAGGGCGCGGAAGGCATCGACGACTGGACGAAAGCCGTCAGCCAATCCGGCTACGCCGCGGACCTCGCCGCCAAGAAGAACGACAACCTGAAAGGCGATCTGGAGAATCTGAGCGGCTCTTTCGAATCCCTCATGATCTCTTTGGGCGAGGGAGGTCAGGGACCATTGCGCTCCCTCGTGCAGACACTCGACACCCTTGTTGACGGTTTCGCGTCATTGCCTGCGCCCGTACAGCAGTCCATAGTGCTGATGGCGGCTCTGGTTGGAGGCAGTGTCGCAGTCCACAAAGCGATGGGGCCGCTGAACTCTAGCAGCAGCCAGCTTGCGCAAACCCTCGGATTGATTGCCGACCCAGGGCAAAGGCTCATAGGCCTCGGCTCCGGAATCGCGTCAGCGTTCCAGACATGGGGCGCAACTTTCGGCAGTGCAGAATCTCAGATAAACACGTTTGGCACCACTATCAGTCGTTCCCAAGGCATTATGGCCGGTTTCAAAAACCTGGGAAGCGGCATAGTATCGTTGCTGGGCGGACCATGGGGCATGGCCATCACCGCCGCAGGACTCGCGTTGTTCGCTTTCGCGCAGATCAGCAGGCCGCCACGCAACGAGTGGACGAACTCACCCAGGCGTTGCAGAGCGGACAAAGCGCCGCCGAATACTTCAACAAGGCGCTCTCCGAAAGCGATTCGTCACGCTACACGGCCGACATATTCAGCCGTTGGACCTCCGGCTACGACAATGTGCGAGAAGCACTCGACAAGATCGGCATCGCCCACAGCACCTACATCAAGGCCATACAAGGCGAGCCCGAAGCGATTCTGCGAGTCCGCGAACAGGCCGACAGCTACCGTGACTCGCTCGGCGGCATCAACCAGATGTGGGACCGCACCTCCAACGTTGCCTACGGCGTACTGAGCGAACAGCAGGAGATCTTCGAGAAATCAGCCGCAGCGGCCAAGGAGGACGCGGCCAACTCGAAGGCCGCCGCACAGGAGAAACTGGCGCAGACGCTGGCCACGTCCGGATTGGTCGACGCGCAGTCGGCGAACGCGGACGCCACGCAGGAATCAGCTGACGCCCAATCTATCCTTCAGGATGGTTTGGGAGCGACCACCGACGGCATCAACGAGCAGGCCACCGCCTTGGGCGAGGTCATTGACGCGCTCGGAACCTACTACGGTTTCGCGCTCTCCAGCTCCAACGCGCTCATCTCCATGCATGACTCGTTCGACAAGGCGACCGAAAGCGTGCAGAAGAACGGGCAGACGCTCGACCTGAACACCGAACAGGGACGAGCCAACCAGAGCGCGTTGAACGATCTCGCCGAATCCGCGTTGAAGGCGGCGGAAGCCCAGTCACGCAACGGCGAAGGACTCGAAGCGGTCAACGGCACCCTTGACCTGGCACGCGAGAAATACATCGCAGCTGCACATGCGATGGGCATGACCCCGGAAGCCGCAGAAGCCGCAGCCAACGCCGCCGGCCTGACCAAGGACAAGTTCGACCAGCTCGCCACCAGCGTCAACAGCATCCCCGGATCCAAAGCCATCGACGTGAACGCCCACACCGAACCGGCCAAGAACAGCCTGACCGACCTCGGCATGACGGTGGCGAAACTTCCTAACGGCGAAATCAAAATCGACGGCGACAACACACAGGCACTCGCCGCCATCGAGGCGGTCAACGGCGTCGAAGTGGATCCGCACACCGGTGTCATCACCATGGACAAAAGCCAGTACGACACCGCCCTCGCATTGGCGAACGGAGCGACGATCGATCCGAAGACCGGTCATCTGATGGGTGACAACAGCGACTATTGGAAGAAGATAGCCGAAGCGAACGGCTGGACCATCGACCCGCATACCGGCATGATCTACGCGGATGACGGTCAGGCCATGAGCGTCATCACCAATCTGAACAACACGCAGATCGCGGACAAGTACTTCACCATCCATGGCAGCTACGTCGATGATTCAGGCGGCACGTATTCGTCCAGTGGTTATCGTCCGGCCGGTGCGATGGGCAATATCCCCACCGGTAAGACCGGCGGCCTGTTCACCGGTTATGGGGTTTCGATGCGCGGCTACGCCACTGGCGGCAGTGTCATCGAGGGCCTCCTGCCAGGCAAGGCGAGCATCACGGGCGGCGACAACATCACGTTGGCGAACGCGCGAGTCAAGAGCGGCGAATTCGTGTCCAATGTGAAATCCGTCGCATATTATGGCGCCGACACATACGCGGCCATGAACCGCCGGCAGATACCCAAGGAATCGTTCTCCGGCCGGGATATCGACGTGAGCGGCGTCATCGAGGAGATACGTTCCTTCCGCGAGCAGATCGGCCCAATCATCAGCGCGTATGCCCCGCAACTCGGCAAACGCGACTTACAGCGGCTCACCAAGGAGGTTTTGCGCACATGATGCACACGCTCACCTACACGTCAAACCGCGCCGGAACCGTGATTGATCTCGCCGACCCGGAGGGAATCATGTGCGGACAGATCCTGGAGCTACGCACCCGCACGTGGGAGTTCGAGCTCGGCTACCGGTCATTGCATGCCACGCGGCCCGCGAAGACCGTCAAGGTCACCGGGCTCGTCTACGGTATCCCGGCGCTCGAAAAGGCCGAGGAACTGTTCGACGCGGACATGTACGCCTACCTCAACGATGCCGCGAAACCCGGCGTCATCACGGTGGACGGATGGTCACAGACCTGCCTCGTGGTCGGCCACGAACCTGACTACACGTCACCCCTGCTCGTGCGCGGCGATTTCACGGTCGCCTTGCTTGACGGGGTGTGGCACAAACCGGTCAGGCAGAGCTTCAGCCGGTCGACGGCCCGCTACAACAGAGGCAAGGACTATCCCTACGACTATCGCTACGATTACGCGCCGACCCGCAACGTCAGCAGCATCGACAACCAATCCGCCCTGCCCTCGCGGATGAGGCTCACCATTTACGGGCCGGTCTCTACGCCGAGCATCATCATCGGCGGCAACAAGGTGATAGCCGACGTGAGCGTCCCATCCGGCGGCTACCTCATCATCGACGGCACCGGCTCACCACGCACGGCCGTGATGGTCGCCGCCAACGGCGACATCACCAACGTGTTCGACAAAACGCATCGCGACCAGGCCTCCAACGAATACGCGTTCGCCACCCTCCCGCCGGGACTGCAGCAGGTCTCATGGGATGAATCGTTCGGCTTCGACGTGGAGTACTGGTTGGAGCAGACGGGACTGCCATGGACCTGATCTGGACCAATACCGCTCACGTGCCGCAGGGCGAACTCGTCTCCCCCGCACTCGACCTGCAGTACGGCGACGAGCAGAATGATTTCGAACTCACTCACTCCACCCCCGGACTGCTGCTCTCCGACGGCTGCTACATCGGGGCGGAAGGCACCGAGTTCGGAGGCCGCGTCGACGCGGTGCGTATCACTGTGGATGACGGGCATGCCCTGTATACGCTCACCGGCCGCACATGGCACGGTTTGCTTGCGGGCAAGATCCTCCAACCCGACTCCGGCGCCGACCGGCTCACGGTCTCCGGCGACGCCAACAGCATCATCCGTACGGTAATCAGCCGGATCGGACTGTCCACGGTGTTCGACGTGCCATCGGAAGCGAGCGGCATCAACATCAGCAACTATTCGTTCCGCCGGTACATTACCGCGTGGGACGGGTTGCGCATGATGCTCACCGCGCAGGGAGCCAGACTCGACCTGACCTACACCGCTGGACGCTGCCGGATTCGCGCGGTCGCCGCCGACACGTACGGCGACGCGGACAGCGACCAGCGCATCAGTTTCGAGGCGCAACGCATCTGGACCCAAGTCAACCACCTCACGGGCCTGGGCAAAGGCCAGCTGCGCAACAGGGCGCGCAGCGACTGGTATGCGGATGCGTCCGGCAACATCTCCCAGACCCAGACTCTGACCGGCGACCGTGAGATAGCTCAGATCTACGAGCTCACATCCTCCGAAGGCGCCGAATTGTCCGACCAGACCAGGGACAAGCTCAAGGACATGTGGAAACAGGGCACCGTCGATTTGACGATCCCCGAGAACCTTGGCCTGCATATCGACGACCATGTGCGCGCCTACGATGCGCTGACCGGCGTCAGCGTGGACAGCCCCATCGTGCGCATCACCGTCAAACTCGCCAACGGCACACCAACCATCCGATACGAAGCCGGCCAATACAGTTGGCCCGATGAACAAGACTAAAGGAGCATCATGCCGAAACAGCCCAACATCACCCTCTACTCCTGTGATCGGCCTTCGTGCGTCAACAAGGAATACGTGTTGCCCAACGCGACGGCCAGCCCCAACTGGCACGAGGTCACGCGCGTCGACCGCAACGGCAACCAGAGGAAAATCCTTTTTTGCGAATCCGACTACCAGCAGTACCTACAGTTGGCCGAAAATCAGGACAAGGATTATGACCTCTGGCTCAACAAGTCCCTCAACGCGGAAGGT
>ENA-OQCU01000276-OQCU01000276.1-human-gut-metagenome-genome-assembly--contig:-NODE-276-length-26035-cov-5.084607_pt1 | contig 26035 bp, 22 predicted proteins | sample MGYA00242504_ERZ504590 | MGnify/ENA primary metagenome ERZ504590 (study PRJEB26092, sample SAMD00036318) | human gut metagenome | host: Homo sapiens | study: EMG produced TPA metagenomics assembly of... | reverse complement strand
TTGCGGTTTGTTACCAAGATAGTGAGAGCTCATCTGAACACAAAGTTTCCTATTGCCCTTTTTCGTACCTAAACGAAGTAAGATTTCAATGATGCATGCTCATCACTGAATTTTTAGAATCGCAGGATGTTGAACACGGAAGCAGAGTCCGTAGAGGACATGGTAGCCGCCAGCAGCATAGGCCGTCATCAGGGACATGGTAATGCTGACATTCGAGAAATCCGGAAATCCAATAAATAAAGAATCCGGTGAAAATAGTAGTAAGCAACACACCGAAGGTGGAAAGCAGTATGCCTTGTGGCAATACAGGTTTGATATCCGAGTATTTGGTATCCATACCCCCTGAGAACAGAATGATGCTAAGGGCCATCATGCCGATGAACTGGGCTTCGCCCGCAATCATGGAACTGGAGTCCCAGACCATCGCTTCCGAATAGCATGCCGACCAATAAAAAAACAAGTAACGTAGGGATTCCGAACCGGTATCCGGTCTTACTCACTACAATACTTACGAATAATAGGATGGAACCTATCAAGAGAATGTTTTCTGCATTAAATATCATACTTCTGTGATCTTGTTTAATTTTTTAATATGATGTGCCAGCATCAGGCAGGCTGTGATAAACGCTAACAGATCGGATACAGGCATACTGAGCCAGATACCGTTCAGTCCCCACCAATGAGGTAGTAACAGCAGGCAGGGTAATAAATACAACAGTTGGCGGGACAAGGAGAGGAAGATAGAAATTTTCGCTTTCCCGATAGATTGGAAGAAACTGGAAATTACAATTTGTATTCCCACGAAAGGAAACATCAGTACTCCGATTTGTAACCCGGTGCGTGCCAATGCTGTAAGTTCTTTATCGTCTGTAAACATATTAACAACCAAATTAGGGAAAAGTTCGCTGAAAGCAAATCCCAACGAAGTGATGCACCCCCCTGCAATCATGCAATATTTCAAAGTCTGCTTCACCCGGCCGAATTTGTGTGCGCCATGATTATAGCCCACAATCGGTTGCATTCCCATAGTCAGCCCCATGATAACCATTACAAACAGCATCAGCAGACGGTTTAATATGCCGTATGCGCCGATAGCCAGATCGCCCCCGTAGAGCAGCAGGCTCTTGTTGAATATAATGACAATGGCCGAAGCGCAGACATTCATCAGGAACGGCGACATACCTATACTGAAGATATTCTCTACGATCCGTTTCCTTAATTTGAATATCCCTTTCTTGAAGCGGATATAACTTTTTTCCTGCATGAAATGGCTCAGCACCCATATCATGCCGGCAAACTGTGAAAGGATGGTTGCCGTGGCTGCTCCGCGGATTCCCCAACCGAGCCAGAAAATAAAGACAGGAGCCAGAATAATGTTGCATCCCACTGTCAGCATGGAGGACAGCATCGCCTTTCGGGGATAACCGGTGGCACGCATGATATTATTCAGTCCGATCATTACATAGGTGACAGGACTTCCTATTAATATAATCTGCATAAAGTCGCGGGCGTATGGCAACGTGTCATGGCTTGCCCCGAAGAAGAACAGAATCCGGTCCAGAAACAGCAGGGTGATGCCTCCGTAGAAAATAGAATTTATCACACAGAGCACCGTTACGTTTCCCAGCACCTTCTCGGCACCGTCCGTATCCTTCTGCCCCAGGCGGATAGAAGAAATGGTAGCGCCACCCACCCCGACCAGTGTACAGAATGCCACCAGCAGATTCATCAGCGGAAAAGAAATAGCCAAACCCGATATGGCCATGGCGCCGACACCATGGCCGATAAATACACTATCAATAATATTGTACAGTGATGTCAGTGTCATCCCTATGATGGCAGGGATAGAGTACTCTAAAAGCAGCTTTCCGACCTTTTCTGTACCCAGTATGTGCGGGTTGTTTTCTTTCATTCGCGTTTTTGTTATTTTTAAGCTTTGCAAAGTTAGGAATATGGAGGATTATTCGGACCTTTGTGGCGTTAAATCAAACTAAAAGTAATATGAATTCAACAAAAAGCATAGCAGCTTTATTCGATTTTGACGGAGTGGTAATGGATACTGAGACTCAGTATAGTATATTCTGGAATGAACAAGGACGGAAATACCATCCGGAGCTTCCCGAATTCGGCCGGTTGATAAAAGGACAGACCTTGACACAGATTTATGCCAACTATTTTGCCGGAATGGAAGAGGTGCAGCATGAAATTACAGAAGATTTGAACAAATTTGAAAAAATATGTTATATAATTATATCCCGGGCGTAGAGGCTTTCCTGAAAGAATTGAGGGAAAACGGGGTAAAGATAGCTATAGTCACAAGTTCAAATGAGATGAAGATGAGCAACGTATATAAAGCACATCCGGAATTGAAGCAAAGTGTGGACCGTATCCTCACTGCTGAAATGTTTACTCATTCCAAGCCTGACCCCGAATGCTTTCTGTTAGGTGCGACAGTTTTTGACACCGTGCCGGAGAACTGTGTGGTTTTCGAGGACTCGTTTCATGGACTTGAGGCGGGGAACCGTGCCGGAATGACTGTGATAGGACTGGCTACCACCAATTCTGAAGAGCAAATACGCGACAAGGCAAATGCTGTTATTCAGGACTTTAATGGATTCAGTTTCGAAAAAATGAAGAATATGATGAGGTAATGTCAACTAAAACATCTACCTTTGCAGCCGTTTTTTATAAATTAAAGTAAATATGGCAGGATATATTTCAGGTGATACACGCAAAGTAACTACCCACCGTTTGGTGGAAATGAAGCAGAGAGGCGAGAAAATTTCTATGCTTACCTCCTATGATTACACGACAGCGCAGATTGTAGATGGCGCAGGCATCGATGTTATATTGGTAGGCGACTCCGCTTCGAATGTCATGGCAGGAAATGTGACCACACTTCCTATCACCCTTGATCAGATGATTTATCATGGAAAGTCTGTGGTCCGTGGGGTGAAACGCGCGCTTGTTGTGGTGGATCTGCCTTTTGGCACTTACCAGACTTCCGAATACGAAGCGGTGACCAATGCGATCAAAGTAATGAAGATTACGCACGCCGATGCTTTGAAACTGGAAGGGGGCGTGGAGATCATTGATGCGGTAAAGAAAATCATTGCTGCCGGCATTCCCATCATGGGACATTTGGGGTTAATGCCGCAATCTATCAATAAATATGGAACCTATACTGTACGCGCCAAGGACGAGGAAGAGGCCGAGAAGTTGTTGAGCGATGCACATCTGCTGGAAGAGACAGGGTGTTTTGCGCTGGTACTTGAGAAAATCCCTGCGTCACTGGCAGAGCGTGTGGCCAGGGAACTGACTATTCCCGTTATCGGTATCGGAGCCGGTGGCGCGGTAGACGGGCAGGTGCTGGTAGTATCGGACATGCTGGGGATGACCAACGGTTTCAGTCCTCGTTTCCTCCGTCGTTATGCCGATCTGCATACAGTTATGACGGGAGCCATACAGCAGTATGTGGATGATGTGAAAAAAGGGGATTTCCCTAACGAAGACGAACAATATTAAAAGTTTTTGCTGATATGTATGATGACTTCTTCTTTCCGTATGAAAAGGCAAAACTGTGGACTGGGAATATGTTTTTGTTATCCCTTTCCAATTTTTTGCTTTATGCATCACTATACATGATGCTTCCTGTGCTGCCTTTATGGATGGTGCGGCACTGGTATTGCAGTTATGCGGAAGCAGGAGCAGCCATTGCTGTTTTCGGGCTGGCCATGTTCCTTCCGGGAACATTCAACAGCTACCTTATTGATACGTTCAAACGTAAAAGTGTGTGCTTTATAGCGATATTCCTGTTTGTGGCATCCAGTCTGCTATATCCGTACGTTGCGACCGTAGGATTTGTAGCTTTGGTCAGGGCTGTCCAGGGAGGGCTGTTCAGCGTCATTACCATGACTACGGGCAGTACATTGGTGATTGATGTCACTGCTTCCCGCCGCCGCACGGACGCCAATATCGCTTTTGCCTGGGCGGGTCGTTTTGGAATGGTGGTGGGTCTTGCCTTGGGGATCTATATTTATCCTTATTGGAATTTTCACCATATCATTTATACCAGTATGGCTCTGGGAGCGTTGGCGCTGGTGCTGATTCCGGCGGTGAAAGTTCCTTTCCGTGCTCCGCTCAGCACTTCATGGTTCTCGCTGGACCGTTTTTTGCTGCCGCGCACTTTGTGGCCGGGGATGAATATGATGATGGTGGCCATTATCTTTGGGATATTGGTGGCACATATTTACAATGAATTGTTTTTTGTTTGTATCCTGATAGGCTTTGTCCTGTCTTTGCTGCTTTTGCGTTACGTGCTTTCTCATGCTTCCGGTCGTTCGGAGGTAGAGCTGGGGCAGGCGGCAATGATAGGAGGATTGTTATTGCTCGCTTTTTCCAATAGCTTGATGAACAGTTATATAGCTGGTATTTTGTTGGGGATGGGAACCGGAACCACTGTGTCACGTTTCTTTATAAAAATGATCAGCCTGCCGAGGCATTGCGAGCGGGGAACGGGAAACAATACCTATCAGCTGATGTGGGAGGCAGGAGTACTGATTGGTTTCCTGTTTGAGAATATGTGGACTGAGGGTCATCCCGATACCATTTATTGGATATGTATCGGTATCTGTGTCGTTCTGCTGCTGATGTATGAGTTCTTCACACATCCGTGGTATTACAGAAAGATGGAGGAAAAACAGTGAAATATGGCAACTTACATAAATTAATAATATAAAGAATATGGCAGACGACAAAAAGATTATCTTTTCGATGGTGGGCGTAAGCAAAGCCTTCCAGGCGAACAAACAGGTATTGAAGGACATCTACCTATCCTTTTTTTACGGTGCTAAGATCGGTATCATCGGTCTGAACGGTTCGGGTAAATCAACACTGATGAAAATCATTGCCGGACTGGAGAAAAGTTATCAGGGAGAAGTGGTGTTCTCGCCGGGCTACTCTGTAGGCTATCTGGCACAGGAACCGCATCTGGATGATGAAAAGACAGTGAAAGAGGTGGTGATGGAAGGAGTGCAGAGCATCGTGGACACACTGGCGGAATACGAAGAAATAAACAATAAGTTCGGGCTTCCCGAATACTATGAGGATTCTGAAAAGATGGATGCGCTCTTTGCCCGTCAGGCAGAGTTGCAGGACATCATTGACGCTACGGACGCATGGAATCTGGACAGCAAGCTGGAACGCGCCATGGATGCGTTGCGCTGTCCGCCCGAAGACCAGCCGGTGAAGAACCTCTCGGGAGGCGAGCGTCGCCGTGTGGCATTGTGCCGTCTGCTGTTGCAGAAGCCGGATATTCTGTTACTGGACGAGCCTACCAACCATTTGGATGCGGAAAGTATCGACTGGCTGGAACAGCATTTGCAGCAATATGAAGGTACGGTGATTGCCGTAACCCACGACCGTTACTTCCTGGACCATGTAGCCGGATGGATTCTGGAACTGGACCGTGGCGAAGGAATTCCCTGGAAAGGAAATTACTCCAGCTGGCTGGAACAGAAGACCAAACGCATGGAGATGGAAGAGAAAGTGGCAAGCAAACGCCGCAAGACCTTGGAACGCGAGCTGGATTGGGTGCGCATGGCTCCCAAAGCCCGTCAGGCAAAAGGAAAGGCCCGTCTGAACTCTTACGACAAATTGTTGAATGAGGATGTGAAAGAAAAGGAAGAGAAACTGGAAATCTTCATCCCGAACGGTCCCCGTTTGGGAAACAAGGTGATCGAGGCCAAAGGAGTGGCGAAAGCTTATGGTGACAAGCTGTTGTTCGATAACCTGAATTTCATGCTGCCCCCTAACGGCATTGTCGGTGTAATCGGTCCTAACGGTGCCGGAAAGACTACCTTGTTCCGCTTGATTATGGGACTGGAAACCGTAGACAAAGGTACTTTCGAGGTAGGGGAGACCGTGAAACTGGCATACGTGGACCAGCAACATAAAGATATCGACCCTGCCAAGTCCGTTTATCAGGTGATCAGCGGTGGAAACGAACTGATCCGTCTGGGAAACAGGGATATCAACGCGCGTGCCTACCTCAGCCGTTTCAATTTTTCGGGAGCCGATCAGGAGAAACTTTGTGGAATGCTTTCGGGTGGTGAGCGCAACCGCCTGCATCTGGCTATGGCACTGAAGGAAGAAGGCAACGTGCTGCTGCTGGACGAGCCTACCAATGATATTGACGTGAACACGCTGCGCGCGTTGGAAGAAGGTCTGGACGATTTTGCGGGCTGTGCGGTGGTGATCAGCCACGACCGTTGGTTCTTGGACCGTATCTGTACCCATATCCTGGCTTTCGAAGGAAACAGTGAGGTCTTTTTCTTTGAAGGATCCTATTCGGAATACGAAGAGAACAAGATGAAGCGTTTGGGTAATGAGGAGCCGAAACGGGTGCGCTACCGCAAGCTGATGGAAGACTGATGACGCCCTGTCTATAAAATCTTACCCAAGTGTACGAACAGTAACGTATTCTTGGGTAAGTTTGCATATACACACAACGGCTCGTCAGAAATGTATGGCAACTTCCTCAGTATAAAGACGTTTTTGAGGTTAAGAGCCTTTTTATTATACACCTATCTTATTATGCGCGCACCGCATGGAATTCCCGTCGGCCCGTGTCCCGGGGTCATCCGGCAGGATGAATGTGGTTCACCATAAAACTATAAATTCTCTTTCTATAGACCTGCCACTGTAAATTGTAACCGATTTGTAGTTTGTATATCGTTTCTATTAGCTATCTTTGCAACGTCTTTTAAGACATTAATTATAATATTAATTAATAAAAAGTTTATGGTAAAAAGAATGCGATCTTTTTTTGCGGTGGTTATGTTGGTAATCGCTGCTACTGTTAACGCTCAGGTCACTACCTCGTCAATGAGTGGAAAGGTGGTCGATCAAAGCAATGAAGCCATTATCGGCGCGACGATTCAGGCTATTCATGAGCCGTCCGGCACCCATTATGGGGCCATTACCAATGTGGACGGCCGTTATTCCATCCAGGGCATGCGTGCCGGCGGCCCTTACAAAGTAGAAGTTTCTTATGTAGGTTATCAATCAGTGGTTTACAAGAGCATCAATCTCCAGTTGGGAGAGAATTACGTATTGGATGCGAACTTGAAGGAGTCTACCGAACTGCTGGATGAAGTAGTGATAACCGCTTCCAAGAGCAGCAATATGAAGTCTGACCGCGCCGGAGCGGTGACCAATGTCGATGCGGCCAGAATGTCGGAAGTGCCTACGGTGAGCCGCAGCATGAACGATATCATGCGCCTGACCCCTCAGGGAGCCAATATCGGTAGCGGTTTCTCAGTGGGTGGAGGTAACTACCGCCAGTCTTATGTCACTGTGGACGGAGCCGCTTTCAATAATGCCTTCGGTATCGGCTCGAACTTGCCGGCAGGCGGTTCGCCTATCTCTCTGGATGCATTGGAACAGATTTCCGTTTCCACCACTCCCTTTGATGTCCGTCAGAGCGGGTTTACAGGAGGTGCCATCAACGCCGTGACAAAGAGTGGTACGAATGAGTTCAAAGGTACAGCCTATATGTATACTTCCAATACCCACCTTACCGGTAATAAGGTAGAGGACTATGAGCTGACCCGCAACCGTGACCACAGTACCACCTACGGAGCTTCTTTGGGAGGTGCGATCATTAAAAACAAGTTATTCTTCTTCGTGAACGGCGAATATCAGGATAATGTGCAGGCAGGTCCGTCGGGCATAGCGCGTAGCGGCGCCAATGACGAATGGAGCACCAACGGCATCGTGCACCGTCCGTTCGAGAACACCACAACGGTAGGCGGCCGTACCTTTGTGGGGATGAACAACATCAGCCAATACCTGTCGGAAAAATACAACTACAATCCGGGACGTTATCAAGGATACTCTTTGGAAACCCCTTCTTACAAAGATCAGTGGGCCGTCTGGACTGGAACATCACAACAACAACAAGATTAATTTCCGTTTCACCCATACCCATTCCAAGTATTCCTCTAACCCTTCCTCTTCCACCACTCCGTTTAAGGATTCAATCATCTATCCGGGTGGAGTAGACGGCAGTGCGGGCAAGAGCAGTTCGGGCCGTACAGCAAACACCGGTCTGTACTTTGAAAGCTCACGCTATATGCAGGAACAGAACTTCACCTCCATCGCTTCCGAATGGAATTCAAAATGGGGGGCTATCAATAACGCCCTGCGTTTGCACTTATTCTTATCAGAACGAACCGCGTACATACGAAGGGGGGACATTCCCTACGGTGGACATCCTTGACCAAGGCTCGCTGTACGCCTCATTCGGTCCGGACCCTTTACAGAAGGGAACTTGCGCCAGGTGAAGACCTTTGTCATTACCGATGAATTCAATTTCTCCAGCGGTATCCATAACTTTATGGGCGGTATCCAGTTTGAGTCCAATAAGGCAGTGAACGGATTCATGCAGGCGGGTAGCGGTTATTATGTCTATTCCTCTTGGGATGATTTTGTGAACAACAGAGCTCCGGCTGCTTTCGGTGTCACTTATTCCAACACCGGGGACGGTTCCCAGTTCCTGGCGAACATGAAGTACCAGCAGCTTTCTTTCTATCTGCAGGACCAGATGAATATCACAGACAACTTCAGACTGACTGCCGGGGTGCGTTTCGAACTGCCCATTTATCCGGAGCTGAAGAACAACTATAACAAGAATTTCGCACAGATTGACTTTGACGGATATCATTACGCCACAGACCAGTTGCCTTCATCCTACCAGCTGACCGCCTCCCCCCGTATCGGCTTCAACTGGGACCTTACAGGCGAGCGTAAGTATGTATTGCGCGGCGGTAGCGGTTACTTCATCGGCCGTCTGCCGTTCGTATGGCTGGTTTCGGCAGTAGGTAATGCCAATTGCGGACAAAGCACCTATTATTATAACGAGCAGAAGGACGCTAAGTACGGACAACCGAGTTTCCACACCAGCGTGGCTGATATGTTGAAAGATCCTAACTTGAACCTTCCGGCGGCTACCGATCCTGCCGCACCTTCCGGAGCCACCATCATTGACCGCGACTTGAAGATGAATGCCACCTGGAAGTCATCATTGGCTTTTGATGCAAAACTTCCCGGAGACATTGACTTTACGTTGGAAGGTATTTTCAGTAAAGAGTTCAATCCGGCTACAGTGACTAATTTGGGACGTAAGTTTAAAGGAGAGCAGGAGATAGCTCCGGGTGATGTCCGCAGAATGTTTGAGTACTCCAATGCGAACAAGACGGATGCTTATTATATCACCAATGCGGGAAACAGCGCTTATTATTACTCACTCACCGCCTCACTGGCCAAGACATTTGATTTCGGCCTGCATCTTTCCGCTTCCTACACCCGTTCTTATGCCAAGTCGTATGGCGACGGCATCGGCGACCAGGTGAACTCGGCTTATTACAACAACCGTTACTCTGTCAACGGAAATAATGACACGGAGACCGGCTATGGTACGTATGTATCGCCCAACCGTGTGCTGGCTTCCGCCGCTTACCGTATTAAATACGCCAAGAATTTCGCTTCCTCCTTGTCTTTGATTTATGAGGGTATGAACATGGGCTATGCCGGAGGATATTCCGCCGCCGTTATTCCTATACATTCACCGGAAATATTGTAGGCGATTACGGCTCAAATAACTTGCTGTACATTCCGGCATCCCGCGAGGCGCTGGATAAGTGGAACTTTGCCGATTATACTGACAGCAAGACGGGTGAGGTGACTTATTCTGCCAAGGAGCAGCGCGATGATTTCTGGGCTTACATTAATGAGGACAGTTATCTGAAAGGCCGTAAAGGCAAGTATGCCGAACGCGGAGGAGCCATCATGCCCTGGCATCATCAGCTGGATTTGAAGTTCAATCAGGATTTCTTCCTCAATGTAGGGGGCAAGCGCAATACCTTGCAGTTCGGAGTGGATATCAAGAACTTCCTGAACTTGCTGAACAGCGACTGGGGAATTTATAAGACGGTGAACAATACTTCCTTGTTGAGCTATAAGGGCGGCGCTTACCAGTTCCAGAAGAACGGAGGAAAGAAACTGACTGATACGTATTCCAATCTGAACAGTTTCAATTCTACGTATTCCATACAGTTCAGTGTCCGTTATATCTTTAACTAAATGAAATAGCCTGTATCAGACAATACAGGAACAGGATAGAGAGGCGTACCCATGAAGGTGCGCCTCTTTTTGTATGCACATTCTTTCGTTTTCTTTTTGCTCTGTCATTTTGAAAGTGAGAGAGCCTGAATGAAAGTGACCTGTCGTTTTGTCGTAGGGGCGGGCCGGATTTGTCCGGATCAGTGGATACGGCTTTGGGAATAAGGTATGCTGAAAATAGTTCCGGCGGTTTCCATTTGCCCTTCTTTCTACAGTAATATGTGGCAGTTGCTCTGGAATTTCCGGACAGTTTTCCCCTCTTTTGAGGCGGCTTTTTGTTCTTTTCTTAACATAATTGTCATATTCCGCCTAAAAAGTACCCTTTTCGTTTAAATAATCTAATATAAATTCAATTTATATGAATTAAATTTTTATCTTTGTCTTTCCTATTGGGAATGAAATACTAACTAATTAATTTAAATCAAAGACAAAATTATGAGAAATCATCTAAAGCATTTCCTCCTGTTGGCAGTTCTGACAATCTGTTTCACTGCTACGGCTGTTGCGCAAGGAACAGTAAAAGGTAAAGTAGTAGATGCCGAGAACAATGAGCCATTGATTGGGGCCACTGTATCGGTTAGCGGTACGACACTGGGTACTGTAACGGATATTGACGGTAACTTTGTGTTGAAACTTACCTCTTCTAAGGCTACTCTTGTATTCAAGTACTTGGGATACAACGAAATTACGCATCAAGTAAAAGGAAGCAATACGATAGACTTGGGTGAGGTCAAGATGTCTCCAGATGCTATTGGTTTGGGTGAGGTCAGTGTTATTGCCTCTATTATAAAGAGCGACCGTCAGACTCCTATTCCTATTTCTAACGTGAAACTGGCCAAGATAGAGGAGAAAATAGGTAATTTGGAATTCCCCGAATTGCTGAAATCAGTTCCTTCGGTGTATGTAACCCGTGAAAGTGGTGGCTATGGTGATTCCCGTATCAATATGCGTGGTTTTGATTCGTCCAACCTAGGCGTGCTGATCAATGGTGTGCCCATCAACGGCATGGAAAACGGTAAGGTTTATTGGTCTAACTGGTCCGGTTTGTCTGATGTGAGCCAGTTTATCCAGGTACAGCGTGGTTTGGGTGCGTCAGCATTAGGTATTTCTTCTGTGGGAGGAACCATGAATATGGTTACTAAAAGTACCGAAGCCCAGAAAGGCGGATCAGCTTATTTCGGTATCGGTAACGACGGTTTCCGCAAGTATTCGGTTTCTTTCTCTACCGGACTGATGGACAACGGATGGGCTATTACATTCATGGGGGCGCTGAATACGGGAGATGGTTACGTGAAAGGTACCAATTATGAAGGATGGACTTACTTTGGAAATATCTCGAAGGTAATCAACGATCATCATAAATTGTCATTGACAGCTTTTGGAGCTCCTCAGTGGCACAACCAGCGCTCGACCATGCACTATATCGAGGATTACAAGAATAGTCCCGATGGCGGACGTTTCAATAACGGATATGGTTATATCAACGGTGAAGCGGTAGGTAGCGGTTATGGCTATAATTATTATCATAAGCCTCAGGTTTCTTTGAATCATTACTGGACTATCGACGATAAATCGACACTGACCACTTCTCTATACGGCTCAATGGCTACAGGCGGCGGACGCCGTGCACGTGGCGCGATGAGTAATTGGCTGACTATTGATAACAATACCGGCCGTCCCAAGGATGGTGCCATGATGACTCCGGACGGTTTGTTCGACTACGAACGTGCTATGGCTGCCAATGCGGCTTCTCAAAACGGGTCGCAGGTGATTTTTACCAATGCTGTCAATGACCATGACTGGTATGGCATGCTGAGTTCCTATAAGAATCATCTGACTGAGAACCTGACTCTTACGGGAGGTGTTGACTTACGTTACTATAAAGGGTATCATACAGAGGAAATTGATGATTTGCTGGGTGGTGAGTTCTATCTGCAGACCTCGCCGCTGGCATTCCAAACCAAGAACCAGTTGCTGAAAGTGGGTGACAAGTTCAATTACTATAGCATTGGAGAGATATTCTGGGGTGGTGTTTTTGCACAGGCTGAATATAATACCGACAAGTGGTCGGGATTCCTGTCGGCATCATTGACTGAAGAGGCTTATAGATATGATGACCGTGGTGGTACGGATTCAAGATACTCTGCCACGGGTGCGGATAAACTGGACAGAGTGTCCAGCCTTCAGAATTTCCTGCCTTGGAGCGTGAAGGGTGGTTTTAACTATAAGTTCAATGACAACCACAATGTATTTGTCAATGCAGGATATTTTACCCGCGCGCCTTTCTTCAACTCTGTCTTTGCAAGCAATACGGCAGCTCCCGAAAAGGATGTACCCTACGAAAAAATTACTACGTTTGAATTGGGTTATGGATTTAGCACGGAACAGGTCAATATTGCATTGAATGGTTATTACACTCAATGGATGGATAAGTCCTTGCGCCGTAAGATCGGTCAGGAATATGCCAACCTTACAGGCTTGGACGCTGTTCACATGGGTGTGGAGCTGGAAGCGACTTACCGTCCTGTCAAGTCCTTTGAATTGAAAGGTATGTTCTCTTTAGGCGATTGGAAATGGAAAGATGATATTCACTTCACTATGTATGATGAAGCGAATAATCCTATCGGAACATACGACGCTTATCTGAAAGATGTCCATGTGGGTAACTCCGCACAGCTCACTTCCGCATTGAGCGCTTCTTGGGAACCGTTCAAAGGATTTAAAATCTCGGCCGACTACAACTTCTTCGGCAAGAACTATGCAGACTTCGATCCTCAGAACCGGGTGAATGAAGCGGATGCCGGTATTGACTCCTGGAAGTTGCCAGATTATGGTACGATTGATTTGGGCATGAACTATCGTTTCAATATTACCAAAGATATCCGTGCCATCGTATACAGTAATGTATATAATTTGACTAATACGGAATATATAGCCGATGCTAAGGACGGTACGAACCATGACTGGAAAACTGCATTGGTATATTATGGCTTCGGTACTACATGGTCTGCCGGTTTTAAAGTAATCTTTTAATCTCTAAAATAGTCAATAAATATGAAGTTAAAATATAATTTAATTGCATGGTCTTTGTTGGGATTCTTTGCTGCGGCATGTGATCCCATGGACGATATTTATAATGAAATCGATGCGGAAGGTACAACGAACACCCAGACGATGGCGGAATATGTACTGACTGATGCCGATTACGAAACGATCAGCTCTGCAGCGGCGAAGGCTGCCACTTCGGATGCTGAAAAAGCCTTGGCGAATGCCGTCAAGACGGATAAGGCTCTGAACGAGTTTGCATCGGCTGAGAAGTATGTTCCTTCCATCATCGCGAAGATGCTGCCTTCATGGGGGAAAGGTTCTTCGGTAGGAGTGACCTATAACTATCAGAATACTCCTTCCGATTACGTACTGGAGTATAGGACAGTGACTAATACTTCTTTGGGTGATAAGGATTATGAGGCTTTGTGGGGTGAAGGCTCTCCCGTGAAGTTCCTGGCTCCGGCACATGCTCCAGCTACCGTATTGCCCGGGTGGCTGGCCGGTCAGTATAAGGATGCGGCAAAAGGTGATCTTGTGCTGGTGGATTACAAATATGACGATGTTGACCCTGAATTTACAGGTGAGGATTTGTACTCTCAGGACTTTGAAACGGTTGAAAAAGACAAAGATATCGTATTGGAAGGCTGGGAGCAGGTGACATTGAAAGGTGATAAAAATGGCAGGGAAAGATCTATAGCAATAATGGTTATGCACAATTCTCGGCCAACAATTTTGAGGGTGAAGTGGATACTTGGTTCATTTCTCCGGCAGTAGCAGTGACGAGCAAAGATGCCGGACTGTCTTTCGACATAAAGTTCGGATACTATAATGCAGATTGTCTGGATGTATTGGTTTCCGATACATATGCGGGAAATGGTTCGATTGATATGGCACAGTGGACTAGCGTGAAAGACCAGTTCACTTTCCCTGAAGGGCCTGCCAACGGCTACAACGATAATTTTGTGAATGTAGGGAAAGCCGGTCTGGAGGCATACAATGGTAAAAGCGTTTATGTTGCGTTCCGCTATGTAGGCGAGGGGCCCAAGGCGAAAACCACTACTGTTCAGCTCGATAATGTAAGTATTTCATCGGCTGTATTGGCTCCGACGAATGAAAAGCCTTATAATGCATTGTATCAGTTTGACGGAACGGATTGGAAGGTTAAAGAAGATAGCAGATTGGTTGTAGTGGCTCCTGCCGATTATGACGCTATGGGAAGCCCGGGCAGTCATGATAACTTCAGCACTTCGGATGCTCCGGAGAATTATCTGCCCCAGTTCCTGGCTCAGAAATTTCCATATGCCCAGGAAGGGGATTCAAAAGCCGTCATGTACAAATATTATAATAAGGTAACGACGATTGAGGTGGACGAGTATTTGTTCAAGGAGGGTACATGGGTTCTGAATAACAATATTGAACTGAAAGAAAAAGTGAATTTTGTACATAATGGAACCGAGTGGTTGTTTGATCCGACGGTAACGAAATCATTGGCTTCCGAAGATTATTTGATTTTGGAAAATTGGGTGAAAGCGAATAAAGATGCTGGGTATATGGATGCCAAATATGGAAACTCGGAATACTGGTTCGGTGGCAGCTCTTATTATGTAAACTTCAATATCCAGTTGGCTAAACGCCGTTCGAATGACCCCGATGGGGTGGTGCCGGCAGATGATAAAGAGGCTGAGGCTTATTTGTTGTCTATGGTTCAGGAGGGTATTGAATTGATCTTGGCAACAGAGTATCCTACAGCCGGCGCGCAAGTAAGTGGGGTTGATTGTTTCTATGTCATTTCTGCAAAAGTGTATAATGGGCTTGAAACATTTACTTATACTTATACTTTTAAAGGTTTAGGAAATGCTAAATTTGAACTGCAAGGTGAGCCTGAAGTAACAAAATAAGGTTTTAAATTTGAAGATAAATAAAGGGGCTGGTCGTGAATGACAGCCCCTTTATTGTTGCTTACAGTTTATAAGTAAAGGATGTGAACTCATCGTTAGAGGGTAGAAAAGTAGCGACCTCAAGCCTGTTGCATGATATTTCTTTGAATATTTACAGGCTGTAAGTTAAAAACATAAGGAGTTAACCGGCAGGACAGTCCTTTTTCTTTTTTATTACGAAACTCTTTATACAGTTATTCCCGTCTTTGTATAAATGCTTTCTCCCTATAGAGGTGAGTGACATATTGGAACATTAACAATTTATTAGCAGATAACTTTCTTGAAATCCGCTTTTTTTCGTTCCTTTGTATTGAACTGCTTTCAACAGAATTAAAATAACTTTAAATATCAAACGCTTATGTGTAGTGAAGGATTGCGTGAAAGATATGTAAATCCCTATACGGACTTTGCATTCAAATTATTGTTTGGAACCGACTTGAACAAAGAGATTCTTATTGGCTTCTTGAATGCCTTGTTCGATGGCAAGCAGGTCATTGAGGATGTCATCTACTTGAATACAGAGCATCTGGGCAGCAAAGAGACTGACCGCCGGGCTGTCTTTGATGTCTATTGTGAAAATGAAAAAGGAGAAAAGATTCTGATAGAAATGCAGAGAGGGGAGCAACAGTTTTTCAAGGACCGGAGTATTTATTATGCTACCTATCCTATCAGGGAACAGGCTATTAAAGGGGAAATCTGGAACTATGAACTGAAAGCAGTGTATGTGATCGGTATCTTGAATTTTGCCTTGGATGATGTTTCGTCTTCCGGCTTCCGCCATGAAGTGAAGCTGATGGATACAACTACTCATGAAGTGTTTTTTGACAAACTGACTTTTGTGTATCTGGAAATGCCTAAATTCCATAAAACCGAGCAGGAGTTGGATACGTTGTTTGATAAATGGATGTTTGTGCTCAAGAATCTGGCCCGTTTGATGGAACGTCCTACTTCCCTTCAAGAACGTGTGTTCAACCGGCTGTTTGAGGCTGCCGAAATTGCTCAGTTCTCAAAAGAGAACCTTTATGCCTATGAGGAGAGTTTGAAAGTATATAGAGATTGGAACAATGTGATTAATACAGCTATTCAGAAAGGCATTGCAGAAGGTGAATGGATGAAAGCCAAAGCTATTGCAGGAAATTTGAAGAATGCCGGGCTTTCCATAGCTGAAATCGCAAAAGTTACCGGACTTTCGGAAGATGAGATAAACTCCCTTTGATTCCTCGGATAAGAGCATAAAAAAACTCCTCCGATATAGATCAGAGGAGCTGTTCTTTTTGAAGTAAAATTGAATTATGCTTCAGCAGGAGCTTCAGTAGCTTCAGCAGCAGGTGCTTCTTCAGCAGGAGCGTTAGCGGCTTCTGCTTCAGCTTTGGCAGCGGCTTCAGCAGCTTTCTTCTCAGCTACTTTCTTGGCAATTTCTTCATTTACTTTCTTTTCAGCTTCCAAACGAGCTTTTGCTTCAGCTTTCTTTGCTTCATCCAGTTTAGCCTTCAAAGTAGCCAGACCAGATTGTTTGTTGTTCTTCCAAGCTTCGAATTTAGCTTCAGCTTCTGCTTCTGTGAATGCGCCTTTGGCAACACCGCCCAGCAAGTGCTTCTTCATGTAAACACCTTCTTTTGACAAGATGTTACGTACTGTGTCAGTAGGCTGTGCACCGCACATTACCCAATGAAGTGCGCGTTCAAAATTCAATCTACTGTGGCAGGATTGGTGTTAGGATTGTAAGTACCAATTTTTTCAGTAAATTTACCATCACGTGGAGCTCTTACGTCTGCGATAACGATTGAATAAAACGCATAGCTTTTGCGTCCGTTTCTTTGCAATCTGATTTTAGTTGCCATTTCTAAATAATGTTTTTATAATTAATGATTTGAATTAATGCTAATAACCCGTATTAGCGGGTGCAAAGGTAAGACTTTTCTTTTGAACCGCAAAGATTTGGATGAGATAAAATATAATTTTTATAAAAAGGTGGACAGACATAGTGTTAATCGCTAGAAAAATTATATATTTGCAACAGTTACAATTTAACTAAAAATAAAAGAATTATGATTTCACAAAAATTACAAGACGCAATTAATGCTCAGATTGTAGCCGAAATGTGGTCGGCCAATCTTTATCTTTCCATGTCTTATTTCTTCGCTGCGAAAGGCTATGAAGGTTTTGCTTCATGGATGAAAGCGCAGGCTCATGAGGAGAGTGATCATGCTGATGTGTTGGCGCAATATGTGATGAAACGTGGCGGACAAGCCAAGGTGGGGGCTGTGGATGCTGTTCCTCAGGAATGGGCTTCTCCGCTGGATGTGTTCGAGCATGTATACAAGCATGAATGCCATGTTTCCGAATTGATTGACAAACTGGTAGATGTTGCTTCTGCTGAAAAGGACAAGGCTTCTCAGGATTTCTTGTGGGGATTTGTACGTGAGCAGGTAGAAGAGGAAGCTACCGTTCAGGGTATTTTGGACAAGATCAAGCTGGGTGGTGATGTGGCTTTGTATCATTTGGATATTCAACTTGGCGCAAGAAAATAAGCGAAAGAGAAACGAATGCCTGTTTTTTGTCTTCTGCAGATAAAGATGCAGGTGTTTATCGGAAATAGAAAGTGGGTGTGTCAAAATCCAGTTTTTGGAAATATGAATTTATAATTTGAGCATCCTAAAAGACTAAAGAAAGGGTCGCATCAAACTCTGTATTGGTACAACCTTCCGCGATAGCGTATAAGCTATAAAAAAGATAGCCGTCCAGAATTTTGGGGCGGCTATTTTTGTGTCTGCTTCCATTTGCCCGGAAGTAAATCACGATATTTTTCTATAGAGGTATTGGGAAACCATGCGGCACAACGGTCTATAATGTCGCATAGGTATTCAAATACGTTTATACCACACCTGTGACAGGTAATGGCCAATGAATAAGTGTTATAATTACTATCTGTAACTTTTCGGAGCAGTCATTTTTGTTTTGACACATTCATCTCCTTGCTTTTTTACAGTATTTCTCTCAACCATTTTTCTAATTCTCCCGTCCATTGGCGCTTATAGGTAAAGCTGTCACGGAAGCCCCAGCCGTGGCCGCCGATAGGATAGGTGTGGAGGGAAGCAGGGACTTTATTCTTTACCAGTGCCAGGTAATAGCTCACGCTGTTGCTGACGGGTACAGCTCCGTCATCGCTGCTATGCATGATGAAGGCGGGAGGAGTGTCGCCTGTTACTTGCAGTTCATTGGAGTAAAGTCTCACTAGCTCTTCTGACGGGCTTTTTCCTAAAAGATTGTCACGTGAGCCCTTATGGCAGTTGGACAGATCCATGCTTATGACGGGATAAAACAGGATCTGAAAATCCGGACGCGTTCCGGCTGTATAGTGGGTGGCTGCCGTACTGGCCAGATGTCCGCCCGCAGAGGCCCCCATGATACCCACTTTTTGAATATGCCATTCGTTGGCGTGTTCTCTCATCAGCCGGATAGCCTGATGGGCGTCGCTCAACGGTACATCATGGTGTCCGTTTGGCATACGGTATTTCAATACGGCGTATGTGATGCCTTGTGCGTTGAACCAGTCTGCCATATCGTGCCCTTCGTGATTCATTGCCAGGCGTATGTATCCCCCTCCGGGACAAGCCACGACTGCCAGTCCGTTCGGTTTGGCTGCCGGATAAATGGTAAGGGTAGGCTCACTGACATTGGAAATCCGGTTGTTCTCTAATTTCTGCTCGGGAGTGGTGATGCCGTTGGAGTTGGGGGCGCCATCGGGCCATAATTCCAACTCTACAGGTTTCTGGGCAGATAATGCGGTAGAGATTGCAAGTAAACTCATTAGTAAGATTCGTTTCATATAGCTTTTATTTTCACGGTATTTGAAAAAGGGTTATTTTTTCTTTATATGCATACTGGCTTTAACCAGCCATATGATCAGGAGGATATAGGCGGCCATTGACAGCACTTCGCTCAACGGGTTGCTCAGCCATTCTTCGTTGATCAGATTGATACCGCCAAAGCGCATGGCGGCACTGACAACCCCCATCAATGCGCCTCCGGCTATGAATCCGGATGCCAGCAAAGTTCCCTTCTCGCCACGTTCGGCGTTCACCGCCTCGTCTTTGCTGCGGGTAGTGACATACCAATTCACCGCTCCACCTACCAGCAACGGCAGGTTCAATTCCAGTGGAATGAACATACCCAGCGCAAAAGCCAGTGCGGGTACTTTGAAGTAGGTCAGCACCAATGCCAGCACAGCGCCTATTCCGTAAAGCAGCCAGGGAGCGCCTACACCGTTCATCAGCGGGTCTATTACGGCTGCCATCGCGTTGGCCTGCGGAGCTGCCAATGCGCCGGTGGAGAAGCCGTAGGTCTTGTTCAGGATCATGATGACGCCGCCCACAGTTGCTGCCGATACTAGTGTGCCGAGGAATTTCCATGTTTCCTGTTTGGCAGGAGTACTGCCCAGCCAGTAACCTATTTTCAAGTCTGTGATGAATCCGCCTGCCATAGAGAGTGCCGTACAAACCACACCACCCATAACCAGTGCAGCAACCATGCCGGTAGCACCTTTCAGTCCAACGGCAACCATTACTACTGAGGCAAGTATCAGTGTCATCAGTGTCATTCCCGATACAGGGTTAGTGCCGACTATGGCGATAGCGTTGGCTGCTACGGTGGTGAACAGGAATGCAATGCCGGCTACGAGCAGGATGGCTACAATGCTGTGTAATACATTTCCATGCATCACATCAAAAAAGAAGAACAGTAAGATCAGCAGGATGGTGAAGATGGACCCGAAGGCGATTATTTTCATGGAAAGGTCTTTCTGCGTGCGGATGACGTTTGCTTCCACCTTCTTGCCGCCCATCTCTTTGGCGGCCAGTCCCACAGCACTCTTTATAATGCCCCATGAGCGCACGATACCGATCACACCGGCCATGGCGATACCACCGATACCGATACTTTTGGCATATTCCTTGAATATAAGTTCGGGTGACATTTCGCTGATGGTTTGTGTCAAGGCCGGATTCCATGCATTCAGCACTTGGTCGCCGAACAACAGGGCCATACCTGGAACAATAACCAGCCATACCACCAATGAACCGGCACAAATGATAGCCGCGTATTTCAAGCCGACAATATAGCCTAGGCCTAATACTGCTGCACCGGTGTTTATTTTCATCACCAGTTTGGCTTTTTCGGCAACCATCTCACCCCAGCCGCATACGCGGGTGGTGAAGTTTTCATTCCACCAGCCGAATGTAGCTACAATGAAATCGTACAGACCTCCTATTAGTCCTGCAAAAAGCAATGGCTTTGCCTGGCTTCCGCCTTTCTCGCCGGAAACAAGCACTTGCGTACTGGCAGTGGCTTCGGGGAAGGGATATTCGCCATGTTTGTCGCTGACGAAATATTTACGGAAGGGGATGAGGAACAGGATCCCCAAAATACCTCCCAGCAGTGAGCTGACAAACATCTGAAAGAAGTTGACTGTCATTTCGGGGTATTTGTCCTGCAATATATAAAGGGCGGGCAATGTGAAGATGGCTCCTGCCACTATGACTCCCGAACAGGCACCGATGGATTGGATGATGACATTCTCACCTAACGCGTTTTTACGCTTGGCGGCTCCCGATACACCTACGGCGATGATGGCGATAGGGATGGCGGCTTCAAAAACCTGTCCCACTTTTAATCCCAGGTAAGCTGCGGCCGCCGAGAATAATACCGCCATGGCGATACCCCATAGCACAGACCATAGGTTTACTTCGGGATATTTTTTGTTTGGTGACATGATGGGGTGATATTGTTCCCCCGGTTTCAGAGGTCGGAACGCGTTATCGGGCAATCCAACCGATTTTTCTTCTTCTTGTTTCATGTTTCTCTATGTTGTTATTTTTGAAATTTATCATAATAATGCCCAAAAATAGTGAAAAAATAGAGAAACATCCTCATGATTTGATTAGAATATCTGAAATTTCAATCCAAATGATAGTCTCAGATAGTCATCGGGTTTCAAATAACTGTTGTTGAACGCACTGACAACGTATAAATCGCATGTGCTGATTTCGTAGAATGCGGTGATGCTTTTAGAGAACTTCCGGTACTTTTCGGGCACATCGAAACGGACGCGTTGTCCCAGAAAGATATGGGTGCGGATACGGGTGGAAAATCCGTAGTATCCACGGGGATAGCGCTCAGGTTCGCTTGTCCAGAAATCATCGCTGAATACGGTGTTGAAATAGATTCCGGTAGTCAGCGGTTCCAGCGAGAAGTCTTTGCCCAGCCAGATACTCCACGGGATATAATTCTGTTTCAAGGTCATGGTCATCTTGAAATGTTTGGATGAGTAGCGGGGGATGAAGCCCAAAAGAAGATCGGTTTCCCATTGGCCTCTTTTTCCATAATCCCAGCCTATGCCCCAGGATAACAGGCCCATTCCACCGGCGTACTGTAATTTGGTGTGGGTGGGGATCAAAGCTTCCCACGCACGCCTGTAACGGTGTACGCGCTTGTCGTATTTATGGTGCCGGTTTGGCATTTGGGTTACAATATCTTCCTCTTGGTTTTGAACGGAAGGAGAGGAGACAAGTATGTTGTCTTTGGATAAGATGGAGTAAAGTGTATTATTTTCTTGGGCTTGTGCCGTAAAAGGCAATAGTGGCCACAATAGGTTCAGAAATATCTTTTTAAAATTCAACTGTTTCATAATCGTAGGTTCCATCTTCTTTAATGGTGAATAATAAGTAGATGCGTTTGTCTATGCAGGGGCATTGGAAATACAGAACTCCGTCGTTGAATAGATCATCTACTGCGAATTTGTGTTCATGGCCGTAAAGACAGAACTGGACTTTGGGGAACTGGTTTGACGTATAGTTGGAAGATTTTTGCTACATTGTTGTTGAATACAAATTCAAAAGGTTTTACGTGCATTGCGAATACCGTTTTTTCTATTTCAGGCGACAGGTTGTTCAGTTCATTTTCTATAAAATTGAAATCGGGAACCGGTTCCGAATAATCATATTCCATCGCATTGGTATTGAGGCAGATAAAGCGTACATTTCCGGCTGTGAAGGCGAAGTTGGGATCTCCATAAATGGCTCTGTATGCGTCTTCACCTGTACCCAGGCAGTCGTGGTTGCCTAAAAGGCATACGTAGGGCATCTGGAATTTGTTAAATATGTCCCGCATCCATATGAATTCTTTTGTGACGCCGAAATCGGACTGGTCTCCTCCGTGAATGACAAAGTCTATGTCACCACGGGCATTGAGGGCTTTTACAACATCTTCGGTAGAGTTGTACCATCGTTGGGTATCACTGATCATGGCAAAGCGGATTGTTTTTTTGCCTTGCATTTTGTTTTCTATCAACTGGATGTTTTTGTTGGTCAGTTCTCTTTCTCCTGTAATATGTACATCGTATGGATGGGTTTCCAGCATGTCACAGCCACTGAAACAGAGGGCCAGCAGGACAAAGAATAATAGCTTGTTTGTCATTGTTCTCTTAAATTTGCTGCAAAGTACGTTATTTTAATCAGAATAAGAGTGGCTTATTATTGGGGAAAAATGTTCTTTTTTTCTTATTTTTTTGTCTTTACTTGGATACAGGCAGGCGGGGCAGTGTTTTCCGGATATAAAAAGAGGATGTATCAAACTCGAATCTTCTTTTGTTTTGATACATCCTCTCTCTTATGATGTGAGAATTCTATTCTGCAACTGTGCTTTTCGGGGTCATATCACCTTCTATATAAAGACGTGTCATTTCATTTTTCCCGTTTGTGCGGATAGTGATTGATTTCTTGAAATGTCCCGGAAATTTGCCGGCTCCATTATAAGTCACTGTTATCTGTCCACTTTCACCCGGTTTGATGGGCTCTTTAGGATATTGGGGAACAGTACATCCGCAAGATGCGATCGCTTGATGAATGACCAAGGGACCGTCTCCCGAATTTTTTGAATTTGAAAACGCAAGTAACTTTCGGGCTAGACTCGGGGAATGAACCGAAGTTATGTGTTGTTTTCTCAAAGGTTATTTCTGCTTCTCCTTGAGATTGCCATACGGCTGCGTATGTGGTTAACCCTATAATCAACAATAATGTTGAAAGCAAAATTTTCTTCATTAGTTCCACTTTTTAAAAATTATCGGGGCTAAATTACTGTTTTTTTTTATAAAAGGTCTTTAACTGTTAGTGAAATAAATGGTAAATTAACACCTTTAAAAATAAGGGACAAAGATAATCAACCCTATGAGGGCGGCAAAGATAGCGCAAATCAGTACGGCTCCTGCCGCTATGTCCTTTACGTCTCCGGCTATAGGATGGTAGTCTGGTGATACCAGGTTTACCAGGCGTTCTATGGCTGTGTTGAATGCTTCGGCAGCCAGTACCATTGCAAAGCACAGGAGGATGACAAGCCATTCGGTGCGTGTTATTTCAAACCGGATGCCTGCAATGGTTACGGCGATGATGGCTGCGCAATGTATCCAGGCATTGTGTTCCTTGCTTAAAAAACTACATACGCCTTTCCAGGCGTATGTAAAGCTTTTTAGTCGTTTATGCAGTTCATTCATTTTTTTTAAGCTTGGGATGGGTTTATCCTCTGTTTACCTGTTTTACTCCTTTTACTGTCTTTATCTTTTTTACTAATGATTCCAGCTTTGAAGTGTCATCTACCATTACGGTCATCATGCCGCTGAACAGCCCGTCGTGCGAGTCGATGCTGATGGAACGGAGCAGGATATCGTTTTCCTTATTGATAATGGAGGTGATATTTGTCACAATTCCTATATCATCATGACCGACGATGCGCAGCGTGATGGGGTATTGTTTGCCGTGGCTTTTCCCAGCCCAACGCGCCTTTACGATACGGTAGGCAAAACGTGATTGCAATTCTCGTGCGTTAGGGCAGTCGGTACGGTGTATTTTGATTCCTCCGCTGATGGTTACAAATCCGAATACATCATCGCCATAGATAGGGTTACAGCATTTGGCTAATTTGAAGTCCAGTCCTTTCAAATTCTGATCAATGACCAGTACGTCCTCTTTGAAGGTCTTGTCGTCCTGTGCTGTCTGCATGCTGAAATTCTCGGCGCTGCGATAGACAATATCTTCCCGGTTTTCCGTTTCCTTTTTCTTCAGTTCCAGGTATTTTTCGATGATGTCGTTCGCATCTCTTGTCTCGTTGGCTATGTCCTGGTAGAACTCGGTTACGGTTTTGTATCCCAGCTTTTTTATCAGGCGCATCATCACTGCTTCATCGTATTCCAGTTTGCGGTTCTTGAATTTACGTTCTATGGTTTCTTTGGCGAACTCTGTCTGGCGGGCTTCTATCTCTTTGATGGCCTGGCGTATTTTGGTTCTTGCCTTCGAAGTGGTGACGATGTTCAGCCAGTCGCGTTTGGGTGTCTGGGTGTTTGAAGTCATGACTTCTACCTGGTCACCGCTGTTCAGCGTTTGCTTTAATTGTGCGTTCTTTCCGTTCACCTTTGCTCCGATACACTTGGACCCCAGTTTGCTGTGGATGGCGAAAGCAAAGTCCAGTACGGTCGCTCCTTTCGGCATCTTGTACAAGTCACCTTTGGGGGTGAATACGAATACTTCGTCTTCGTATAATTCCAGTTTGAACTGGTCCATCACTTCCAGGTCACTGTCGGCGTTCTCCAGTGTTTCCCGGATGGAGGTCAGCCATTCATCCAGACCGCTTTCTCCTTTTACGCCTTTGTAACGCCAGTGGGCTGCCAGACCACGTTCCGCTATCTCGTCCATGCGTTCGGTGCGTATCTGTACTTCCACCCATTTGCCTTCAGGCCCCATTACAGTGGTATGCAAGGATTCGTATCCGTTACTTTTGGGTACGGAGAGCCAGTCGCGCAGACGTTTGGGATTGGGCATATACATATCGGTCACAATGGAATATACCTGCCAGCATTCTTGTTTTTCCTTGTCGACGGGAGAGTCCAGAATGATTCGGATGGCAAACAAGTCATACACTCCTTCGAAGGGACATTTCTGTTTCTTCATTTTCTGATAGATGGAATGGATGGACTTGGTACGCCCTTTCATGTGGAACTTCAATCCTGCTTCTTCCAGCTTATGCTGTATCGGTTCGATAAAGGCGGCTATGTATTTGTCACGGGAGGCTTTCGTTTCGTTCAGTTTGTCCTTTATATGATAATATACGTCGTGTTCGGTATATTTCAAGGAAAGGTCTTCCAGTTCCGATTTCAGTTTGTATAGCCCCAGCTTGTGTGCCAGTGGTGCGTACAGATAGGCAGCTTCGTTGGCTACTTGGGTGCGTGCTTCTATATTGGGAGTCTCCTTTATCTGTCTCATCAGGTTCACGCGGTCTGCAATGATGATCAGAATAACACGCATGTCTTCGGCAAAGGAGAGTAGCAGGTTGCGGAAATTTTCCGATTCTATGGTAGGGCTTTTGGAGTATAGCTCATTGATTTTCACAAGACCGCGTATGATCCCCGCTACATCCTCTCCATATTCCTGTTGTACAGATGCTAAGGTGCATAAATGGTTCTTTACCGATTCGTGCAGCATGATCCCCAGGATGGAAGCCCGTTTCATCCCAATTTCCTCGGCCACGATGACAGCGGTCTGCATATCTTTGATGATAGGATTCATTCCGAAACAATTTCGTGGCAGGTTACCTTCGGCAACTGCTTTTATGAGGTGTATTTTTAACTTATGGCAATCACCCTTCTGCAAGGTGTCGCCGGATAATTGCAGCAATCGTTTATAGAGGGCGAACAGTTGATAAGAAAAATAATCCAGTCCGTATTTCATATCCGTATAGGCGCTGTTATATACGCTTGGCATAACCACCATAATCTGATGCTCATCTGCATAACGCTCAATCTTGGAGGTCCTCAGATACGAAAG
>ENA-OQCU01000275-OQCU01000275.1-human-gut-metagenome-genome-assembly--contig:-NODE-275-length-26115-cov-3.912190_pt1 | contig 26115 bp, 23 predicted proteins | sample MGYA00242504_ERZ504590 | MGnify/ENA primary metagenome ERZ504590 (study PRJEB26092, sample SAMD00036318) | human gut metagenome | host: Homo sapiens | study: EMG produced TPA metagenomics assembly of... | reverse complement strand
ACGACTGGGGTGGCTCATATAGACTGCCCACTCTTGCCGGCTCTGCCGTGAACGGCAGGTTATTTTGCGTCGTTATGTGCGCGTATTCGTCGTTTTCGGCGCGCACATAACGACGCAATTGCGGCCAATTCGTAGTTGTCAGGCTTTCTCGCATTGCGATCGGCTTTATAGGTGAGTCTTGCGACAACAAAAAACCGGCCCCCCGCAGGAGCCGGTTGAAGAAACGATAGCGCGCCGCCGTCAGTAGTTGCTGTTGGCCTTCCAGTAGGCGTAGGCGCCGGTGATGGAGCCGTAGCGCTGGTTGCAGTAGTTCACGAACCACTTGAACTGCGTCTGGTAGTTGGTGCGCCAATCCGCACCCGCGGATGCCATCTTGTTGCCGGGGAGCGCCTGCGGCAGACCGTATGCGCCCGAGCTCGGGTTCGTGGCGTTCGTCTGCCAGCCGGACTCATGATTGATGATGAAGTTGGCGGCGGTGAAGTCGGCCTCGGTGTAACCGTTCGCCAGCAGCCAGTCATGCGCCCACTTCTGCTTCTCGCCGGAGGGGACGGTGTCACCGAGCGTGTTCGCGGCCGCCTCTTCGGCGGAACCGGTGCCGACCAGGATCACCTTGTCGACAGGGGCTTCCTTGACGTACTTGGCGAAGACGGTGGACGAGACGACCTTGCCCGCGGAGCGAGTGACCATGCTGGTGGTCTGCAGCACGCCTTCCTGACCTTCGGTCTGCACCTTCTGCTGACCCTGCGGCAGGCTGGTGGTCTCCTTCTTGACCGTGTTGAACGCGATGGCGGTCTCCGAGGTCTCGGCCTGCGTGTCGGCACGCGAGATGGAGATGACCGTGGACTCGTCCACCTTCGTGGTCAGGGCCGGCGTGACGCTGTCTTCCGGCTCCAACGTGATGTTGCCCGCGTCCAGTACGGATTTGACGTCGGTGAAATTGTCGCCCAGCACGAAGCGGGACTTGCCGTTGATCTTCACCGTCACATAGCTGGTGTTGGCGTCGGCGCCACGCAGATCCGCACGGTTGTTGCTTCGCGAGACGCTGCTTCCGGCGAGGTCGGTGGCCGAGTATTCGTTGACCGCTGTTCCGCGGCCACGGCCGATGTAGAAGTTTCGGGAGACGATGCCGGCCGCAACCACCATGACGATCGCCGCGGCGATCGCTACGATGCGGATCCACTGGCGTTTGCTCAGCGACAGCAGCGTTGGTGCATTGGTTTTGCGATGGCTGGCCATTATGCTCCTTGATTGACGGACAATGCCTCGGCGAATCCGGCCGTCAATCACGACGGGCGGGTGATGCGTCGACGCTGGTGGGCGCCGCACCGGAGTACACACCAGATCCAAGTTTAGACCACTATGACGATCTTGTGAAATCTTGGAGCCGGCGAATTCCGCGTTCCGCCCGCGCCCGTGGCACCTTCGCCTGGCCGCTGGCGCACGAACGCGGAATCCGCCGGGAATCGTCGGTTATTCGGCGGAAGCGGCCGAATCCTGCGCGGCGGCGGAAACGTCTAGCGCCTTCGCCTGCGCGATCAGGTCGTCAAGGTCTTCGGCGCGCAGCGCGCCGGCCTGCTTGAAGATGATCTGGCCCTGCTTCGCGATCATCAGCGTGGGCACTGCCTGGATGCCGGCCGCGCTGGCCAGATCCTGGTTCGCGTCGATGTCGACCTTGCCGAAGACGATGTCGGGGTTCTCCTCACTCGCGGCCTCGAACGTGGGGCCGAACGCGCGGCACGGGCCGCACCAGGTGGCCCAGAAATCCACGAACACCAGGTTGTTGTCGGTGATGGTCTTCTCGAAGTCCTGTGCATTGAGCTGAACGGTTGCCATGATCGTTTCCTCCCTCGTTGTCATGGTGATGTTCCCATCCGTTGTCGTCCCCCAGCATCCCAGCACCACTCAACAAACTACGCCGACGGACGAATGCGGACGTCCGCATCGCGCGTTTTCCGTGATTCACATCGCATTCAGGAATCCTTGTCGAAATCGACACGTTGTCGTCACGCGAGTTGGGCGATAATAAGACCATGCCAGTTTTGAATGACGAAGTACCTGACGAGGGCGATTTCGACGCCGGCCGCCGGCGCGGCGAATTCGATGACATCACGCCCGAGGATTTCATCCGCGGGTCCGGTCACGGCAATCCGCCCGGCTGGCTCGGTCCGGCCGACATCAGTCGTGCCCGTCGGCAGCTGCCGATCGCCTATGTGGAGATCGTCCCGATTCGCACTGACGACCTGGGCAGGGTCTCCCGGATCGGCTCCTTGCTGCACGTTTCGGACGACGGGTCCATAGAGCGCACGCTGATCACCGGCCGCGTGCTGTTCCATGAGAGCATCCGCGAGGCCATCGCGCGCAACGTCGCCAAGGATCTGGGCGACATAGCGCTGCCGATGCTGCCGCAGAGCCTGCAGCCGTTCACCGTAGCCGAGTTCTTCCCGACGCCGGGACTAAGCGAGTATTACGATCCGCGGCAGCATGCGATAACGCTGTGCTATGTGGTGCCGATCGCTGGTGACTGCAAGCCGCAGGACGAGACACTGGACGTCGAGTGGGTCGATCCGCGCGGCGAGATGATGGAGACGTTCATCCGGCAGATGACGAACGGACATGGCCGTATAGTCCGTCAGGCGTTGGGCTGGCTGGATTTGTGACGTGACGTCTCTCCGTCCGGCCGGTCCGCGAGAGGATGCGGGTCGGCCGGACGGCGGCATGATCGGCGGGAATGGGCCGCGGACGGCGGCCGACGACAGGGGCCGACACCGGGCGATGAAACGATGACGATATAGGAGCGCAACGATGATGACGCTGAACAATACGGTATACGCGACGGGGGAAGGGACACCGCTGGTGCTGGTGCACGCATTCCCCGTCGACCACCGCATGTGGGACGACTGCGCGGAGCAGATTGTCCGGCAGGCGCGGGAGACGGGCGACCCGGCGGTGACGGTGTGGGCGCCGGACATGCCGGGCGCCGGGGCCGGGCCGATTCCCGGGCCGGCCGACAGCGGGCGGGTGGCGGCCGACGGGGCGCTCACGGACGCGCTCGACCTGATGACCGACGCCTATGTCGATCTGGTGCGTGCCGCCGGCTACGACAAGGCCGTATGGGCCGGACTGTCGATGGGCGGATACGTGGTGCTGGACATCCAGCGCCGCCATCCGGACATGGTCGCGGGACTCGCGCTGTGCGACACGAAAGCGGGCGCCGATGGCCCCGAGGCCCGCGCGAACCGGCTGGCGTGCGCGAGCGAATGCGAGGCGACGCAAACCGTGAAGCCGGTCATGCATTTCGCCGATGCGACGCCGTCCGATTCAAGCTTCAAGCAGTCCGATGAGGGCAGGGCGCTGTTCGCCCGCTGGATTGGCGAGCAGACGCCGCAGGGCGTGGCTTGGCGTCAGCGCATGGCCGCCGGCAGGCCTGACCTCAGCGATCAGCTGCCGCTCGTCACCGCTCCCGCGGCGGTGCTGTGCGGCGACAAGGACCCGTTCAGCCCCAGGCCGGCGATGCGGGCGCTCGCCGAGGCGATGACCGGCACGTCGCCGAGTTTCACGGTCATCGAGGATTGTGGGCATTTCAGCGCGGTCGAGCATCCCGATCAGGTGGCGAGCGCGTTGCTCGATCTGGTGCGACGCGTGCATCTGCGTGACTGATCGCGGGCGCAGTCGGCCGGATACGGCATCCGCGGTGCGTGTGCGTGCGCGCGTGTGACCTGCCGCGACGATGATTGACGATGGATACATGAGGAGTGTGAAGTGATGTTTTCACCATTGGCATTGACCCAGACGTTGCCGTTTCTGCCGCTGGCGCAGGGCGACATCGATTATCAGGTCGCCCGGCGCGGAGATCCGGACCTGTTCGACACGCTGTTCGCCGACCCCGTCACCAAGGTCATCCTGGTGCGGGGCGGCCTGCTGGCCGTGCCGCGCGGTCAGGGCAATGCCGTCAACTATGCCTCCGCGAACATGAGGCTGAGCACCGCTGCCGGGCGCGTACGCGGGCTCCGCCCTGGCCGTCCACCCCGAAGTGGTGCCGATATTCCTGGGATCGTATGGCGCGCTGCGCAACGAGCATGTGGTGGCACTCGACATCACTCGGATGTCGGTCCCCGGCGCGGCCTCGGCGATTCCGTCGCCGTCGCTCGGCGCCGACGCGGCGTTTGATGCCGACGGCAATGCTCCCGGTGCGGTCGCGCCTGACAGACTGGACATGCTGGAACAGGCCGTGGAACGGTTCGACTGGGTGGATCTGCGCGGGTTCGCCGCGCACGCCAACGCCCGCGAGGCCGGACAGGCCACGACCGCGGTGACCCTGAGCATATGGTACGCCGGGCAGCGGTTCTGCCCCTCCTGCGGGGCTCCGGTCAAGGCGGCGATGGGTGGATGGTCGCAGCGGTGTACGAACGCGGGCGACGGGAACCGTCTGCTGTTCCCCCGCATCGAGCCCGCTGTCATCACCGCGATCGTGGACAGTCAGGACCGGCTGCTCTTGCAGCACAACAGCGCCTGGCGCAATCCGCTGCTGTACTCCGTGTCGGCGGGATTCGTCGAGGCGGGGGAGAACCTTGAGCACGCGGCACGGCGCGAGGCCAAGGAGGAGACCGGCATCGACCTGGGCGAGGTGCGCTACCTCGGCTCCCAGCCGTGGCCGTTCCCCGCGTCCCTGATGATGGCGTTCAAGGCGCAGGCGTTGAACACCGACATCCTGGTGGATGGCGAGGAGACGGAGACCGCGCGCTGGGTGACCCGTGACGAATACACCATCGAATTGTCGGAGGGCCGCATGGAAGCTCCCGGCAAATCCACAATCGCCCGGTACATGATTGAGGAGTGGTACGGCCGCGAACTGTGACATGCGCCGCGCGACAATGATTCGTATGGCTGCCGGGTGTTATAGTGAAGCCAGAGAGTCGAAGTAAAGGAACAGGAATGGCTAACGAATACACGGGAGACGATAATCAGGAAGACGAGCGCACGCAGGCAGTCTCCCCTCTGGATGATCAGATGGACATCCCGCCTCTGAACATGCCCGTCCTTCATGACGGGTCGATGTTTGACGCTGAGCCTTCCGGTCTGGCGGGTCTGGTCCAGGAGACTCAGGCGAAGCGGCAGGCGGATGCGGCCTCCGCACAGACGCAGGAGTCGCAGGAGACTCAGGCTTTCGACCCGTTGGCCGAGCTGGACGATGAGGTCGCTCCTGAGCCGCAGCCCGCCGCACCTGCGACTTCATCCTTTGCCCCGCAGCGTCCCGCCGCGGACGACGTCGCGACCGTCGCCTTCGCCGCGGTCGCCATGAACCCGGCCGATGACGCCGCGCTGGGCAAGGGCGTGTCCGCGGCCAAGACGAAGAACCCGAAGCGCGGCATGATCATCGCGTTCAGCATCATCGGCGCACTGCTGGTGCTGCTGGTGGCCGCATTCTTCGGCACGAACTGGTATTTCCAGGACCGCGTCGCCCCGGGCGTCCGATTCGGCAACGTCAGCGTCATGGGCAAGACCGAAAGCGAGCTCACCGGCATCGTCAACCAGGCCGTGTCCGATTCGGCCATCACCGTCACCGATTCCGAGGGCAACAACGTCAAGGCGGGCCTCGACAAACTCGGCGTGACCGTCAACGTCAAGCAGACCGTGCGCAACCTGCTGGACGCGAAATCCGGCAACATGTTCACCCGCATCAACCCGTTCGCCAAGCAGGACGTCCGGCTGTCCGCCACGACCGACAACTACACGCTGAGCACCTACCTGACCGAGCAGCTCGTCGAGGAGCAGGATCGCGCGGTCGCCTCGAACATCAGCTACGACGCCAACTCCAAGAAGTTCATCGTCACGGAAGGCAACGAGGGCAAGGAAGCCGACCCGTCGGACGTGATCGCGGCCGTCAAGAAGGCGGTCTCCCAGCCCGGCGAAGCACAAAAACTGACCGTCATGTACTCCGACGTCGCCATGCCCATCACCGTCGAAACCGCCACGAGCGCGGCGAACGACGCCAACAAGCGACTGACGTCGTCGCTGGTCATCGGCAACTCCAAGGGCAAGACGTTCACGCTTCCCGCCGATGAGATAGCCAAGTGGATCCAGGTCAAGCCCGACATCCAGAAGGGCACCATCACGCTGGCATACGATCAGGACGCCATCAAGACATATCTGTCGCAGAACCTCGCCAAGAAACTCGACCAGGACATGGTCGTCGAGAAGAACATCACCAACACCGACGGTACCGTGCTGACCGTGACGCAGAAGGCGTCGACGGCGTGGCCGTCCAAAGCACCGACGAGACCGCCGCGCAGGTGCTCGACGCGCTGAACGCCGGCAAGGGCGCGGAGCTCACAGCCACGGTGAAGGTGACCGACCACAAGACCGAAAGCCGCAAGGTGGACTACACGTCGGCCAACGGCGACCCTCACATGGTCATCAATCTCAGCGAGCAGAAGGTGTACGCCTACAAGGGTTCGACCCTGGTGAAGACCTTCATCGTCTCCACCGGCAAGCCATCCACGCCGACCGACAACGGCACGTTCTTCGTGCACACCAAGTACCAGTCGCAGACCATGCGCGGCGAAGGCTACGTCACGCCGAACGTGCCATGGGTCACATACTACAACCAGGGCGAAGGCTTCCACGGCGCACCGTGGAACACCGCGGGCATCGCCAGCGGCACTCCGAAGTCGCACGGATGCACCAACATGCACGTCGAGGACGCCAAATGGGTGTATGACTTCCTGCCGATCGGCGCCATGGTGCAGATCGTGGGGACCACGCCGACCTCCGCCGTGCGCTGATTTTGGAGTCTTCTGCTGTTTTCGTGGGTTAGGGGATGGGTGTTGGTTGGTATCAGTGATCTATAAAGGATGGATGATTGATGATGAGTAAGCATTCTAGAAATGATGGTCGGCAACCGGAGCAATATGCACGTTTATCGGAGTCTCCTTCGGAGGATGAGTCTGATGAGGAGTTCCGTCAGTTTCTGCTTGCTAAGGGAGATCGGAACGATCCCGTGGTCAGGGATATGTTAAAGACCATTGATAGAGACAGGTATGAACGGTCTGCGGCGAATGGTGGTCCGACTCTGGAGTATGAGAGTCATGGTTTGTTGGCGTTGACGGTTCCTCATCTGCATGGTCCGCGTCCGGGGCGTCGTGCGTTCGGAATGCGTGGCGTGGTGTTGAAGTCTTTGTGGTTCCTGTTTGTTTTTGTGGTGTCCGTGGTGGTGCAGGTAGTGTTCATGGATGTGGCGAAGGCGAATGGGTCGGGTGATTGGTGGCCGTTGGCGGCCGTCCCCAACGTCGTGGTATTCGCTCTCGTGTTCACGTCGATGGCGCTATCCCCGTTTCTCATGTTGTTGTTCGGCGGTATTTGGCCTCGACTGTGGGGTTTGTCGATTTTGTTCGGTTCCTTGGCGATGCTTGCGGTTGGTTCGTTTGTGGGTCAGGAGGTTGGTCGTAGGTGGTTGTGGGACCGGTATGTGGCGACGGGCTTGTTGAAGCCGGGGGATTTCGTGGACTGGTCGTCTGATCGTCTGCCTGCGCCTTTGGCGCAACCCGCGTCGGGTGGTTGGTGGGTGATTGGCTTGGTGGCCGGTGTACTGCTGGTGTCGGGTTCCCTGTTCCTGTACCGGGAGGATCGGTATCGTGGGTCGAATATTCTTCCTCGCTATATATCGTATGGTGGCGGCGTGGTTGGCTTGGTCGCGGCCATCGGCATCGCGTTGACCCGTCATGTGAGCGGTTTCGCGTTGGTGGCTGCCCCGTTCATCGCCTTGTTCGTCGGGCTTCTGTGGTTCCCGTTGGATTTGGCGGCTGCCTGTTTTTGTGTGGATAATCGTCGTGAGTCGTGTGGCGAGTGGCCGGCCGCGTTCTGGCTCACCGCCGAGGCGTTGTTCGTCATTGGCGTGTGTACGGCGCTGCCCATGGCGTGACGGCTGGTTGTGTGCTGGGATGGTAGTGTGAAGGAGGGTGAGTGGGGATGTCCATTCGGTTGGATGAGCGACGGTATGTCGAGGAGTTGAAGTGGCTGGTTGCGGATTTCCGGATGTGGAAGAATCCGCTGGTTCCGTTGCCGGATGGCTTCGAGGACGATCTGGCGTGGAGGTCCTATCGTGTGTTCGGGCAGACGAGTCCCGCCGATATCATCGCTTTGGCCGTCCGCACCCGTGATGAGGATTTGGTTGCCCAGGGCGAGGGATTTATATCTGATTCAGTTTCCATGATTGATGATGAGGACGTGTTCGGCTGGCTGTTCCGCATGATTTGGGGCAAGGAGTTGCAGCTTCGCCAGCAGATAGCCGATGCGGATGTGGAGAATCTGGACGCCACTTTTGATTTCCTGACTTCGGCATGTCGGTTGGCGGCCCATATTCTTCTTGGCTGGGGCGAAGGGGACGCTTCCAGCGCGTATATCGCGAGGTTGTTCCTCATCGAACAGTACGATGAGGCGCTCAATTGCATTCTTCCGTACTCCAATGTGTCGTTGAACGCGAACGAAACCGAATTGGTGGTGTCGGATTTGCGCGATCGCGCCATAGCCGCGGCGATGCGGCGTGGCGAGACCGCCGCGATGGAGACGAAGCTGCATAAGGCGGAAGACGGTCCTCATTATTCGTCAGGCGAGGATTCTACCGCGTCTGACGACGGGGAGGGGCTTGACGTCGCGGATGATGGCCGTCCGTTCCCGCAATCCGATGTACTGTACCTGTTCGATGCGGACCACGTCATCGAGGCGTATCGCTATTTCCTCGACCATGCCGATGGCGATGCGGATGGTGATGGCGAGCTTGATAATGGCAATCCCTGGCGCAGGCCGGATTTCGTGCAGGACAAGCTGCTGACCTTGGCGGGAGCGGGAATCGTGGAGCCTTTGGTCTCCACCGCGTTGGAGCAGGGTGATGGAGACCGGCTCGAGGCTGCGTTGAATCTGCTTACCATATACCGGGGAATCGTTTGTGATGACGGCATACTGGCGTTGCCCATCATCGCCGCGCGCACGTTGCAGGATTCGGACGGGCTGCGGCCCGATGCGGATCTCGACCAACGTATGCGGTACCTGGAGTCCTCGCGTGACCTGTGCTCGAGCATGGCGGCCATGCTGCTCGCGCGCATTCCCGACCCCTCATGGAGCCGCAGACTGGCCATGGATCTCCTGAACGCCGATATGGAGTCGTATGTGCGGCACGTTCGCGAGCTAGCCGAGTCGTGAGCATTCGCTTCGGAAGGTCTTGCCGTATCGGGTTGGATGCCAATAGAATCGGTTTGATTGGTGTTGCCGAGAAAACTGTATGAAGGATTGCACGAACAACAAGGAGGTTGCTGGGTGGCCGAAAACCTGACGATTGTGGAAGAATCAGTAAGCACGCTGATGCAGGGGTTCAACAGTATTCGTGATCGGCTAAATCTGGATGAGCAGATTACCGAGCCGAGTTCTGACAATGTCGGCTGTTCCGAGCTGGTCGATGCGGTTTTCGCATTCAACCATCAGGTCAGCGATACGAAGAACAAGTACAAGAAGAAGACGGAGAATCTTCGTGACTTCTTGGAAAACGTGAAAACCGGGTCCGATGAGGCCGATGAGGCGATTGCCAAGGCCATTTCCGATGCCGTGCACCAATCTTGACTGCCTGCTATGAGCATTATCGACCGGCGATGGGGAGAATCCGTTGACTGAATTCTTACATATTTCAGGGGCTTCTGCTGTTTTCGTGGGTTAGATTGCGGGTTGGGGTAGGTGCATGTCGAGTCCGCCGCATCGGAGCATGATCAGGGCGATGAGGTTGTCGACGTGGCGGAAGCCGTAGGCCATGCGGATGGTGACCTTGATCTTGTTGTTGAGTGCCTCGGGCCTGGCGTTGGAGTAGCCGAGTCTGATGGTTTTGGGGATGTCGTCCTTGCGTCTGCGGATCTTCCCGCACAGTTCGACGATCTCGGGGATGCGGCTGTGGGAAGCCCGGAAGATCCATCGTTTCAGCTCGGCCCCGCGGCTTGTCCGACGGGCTGGCGCAGGAGCGTCCTGAGGAGTTCCTTGAGTTGCCATGACCGGTAGAGCCGGCCCTTGGGATCCGTGTCCCTGGGCGTCTCCAACGCTCCGGATTGCCGTTCGGTCAGGTCGCCGGGGTTCTTGGGCACGGCGTATTTCAGGCCTTCCATCGTCTCCGTGGCCGTCTGGTCGTTGCCGCGCCGGGCCTGGTTCCGCAACCGTTTCCTGACCTGGTCGGGCGCGTCGCTCATCCGGGAGACGATGTGGAACGAGTCGAGCACGCGCTCGGCGTTGGGACAGTGCTCCTTCACGCTGGCGTCGATCCATTCGGTGCCGTCGCCGGTGACTGCCTTGATGGAGGCGCGCTGCTCGTCGGCCGGCTGTCGGAAGAACAGGTCGAGCACTTCCTTGCCGTATCCGTCGTGCGCCCAGGCGACCCGTTTGCGCTTGTGGTCGACGACCACGGTGATGTACGTGTGCCCCTTCCTGCAGCCGGTCTCGTCCACGCCTATCGCGGTGAGACCGTCGAACATGGACGGCATCGAGGATTCCAAGCGGGCGGCGACCCTGCGCGCGATATGGCCGGCCGTCCTCCACGCGATGCTCCGCGCACGCCACGCGCGCCGCCAAGCCCACTCGTATTGAGTCCCATCGCGGACGTGCGCATCATCCAAGTGTCATAACTGCATGCCCTATTCCAAGACTACCGCCGTACCGTGCGGAGGATGATCCTTTCGGACCCACCGTAGGAAACGAGGCATTATGATTCCCGGCGTTATGGAGATGTACTCAAGGTCGGCCTCGACCTCACGAAAGGCCATGAGCAACACAACGCTGTGAGGATAGGCAGACTGGCGATGACGACCTCGGTCACATCGCCAGTCTGCCTATTGCATGCTTCATCCAGCCCAACATGATGGTCGTGCCGGATTATGCCTGTTGGAATCACCGCATACCCAAACATGGGATGCGCCTTCCGAACCGTCTTCCGACCACCCCTGATCTGCTTGCTCCGTGACGACTAAATGGTCGTCCCCGCGTTTCTAAATAGGGAAACGGCCAACGGGTAATCTAGGACAGTCGCTTACTGCAGATAGCCATCGGGAGGGATGACGCCGCTTTGGACAAGCTTGGAGTACCAGCGGGCGCTGTCCTTCCAGATGCGCCGCTGCGTGCCATAATCGACGCGGATTAGACCAAAACGCTTGGTGTAGCCCCAAGCCCATTCGAAGTTATCGAGCAGACTCCAAGCGTAATAGCCGCGCACATCAGCCCCTTGACGCAGGGCCTCAGCCACGGCCTTGATGTGCCACTCAAGGTAGGAGACACGCTTGGCATCGTGGACAAGGCCGTCGGCACCAACCTCGTCATCCCAAGCCGACCCGTTCTCAGTGACCACCAAAGGCAAATCCGGGAACCGACGAGACAGTCCGACCAACAAATCGGTCAGGCCACGGGGATCCTGATTCCAACCCATGGCGGTCAGCTCACCTGTAGGCGCAAGCGTCTCAGTGCCGCCGACAGCCGGAATGGCTTCGCGATCGCGTCCGACGCGCGGCTCCAAAGCGTTGAGCGGTATTCCCGGACGCCGACGAACCGTATCCGTGCTGTAGAAATTGACACCTAGATTAGCCAATCGTTGTCTGATGACGGCCAGATCGCCGTCATGAACGAATGACCAGTCCGTGATGGCGCGCGTCCGTTCGATGATGCGAGGATCGTAACGCCCCTCGAGCATCGGGCCGAGGAAGACGTCCCGTGTCATGAGGTTACGATGTTCGGTGGCTTCGCGATCGGCTGCACTGTCGCTGGCAGGGTAGGCCATGGGCAGATTGAGCGTTACGGACAGCCGAGCACCATCGCCCAATTCGGCCCGCACCGCTTCGACGGCCAACCCATGCGCCAGATTGAGATGATGCACGGCCTTCAGCGCAGCCAAATCACTGGAGATGCCAGGCGCGTGTACACCGCTGCCATAGCCAAGGAACGCCACGCAGAAGGGTTCGTTCAACGTGGTCCATGTGTCTACTTTCTCCCCCAACGCATGCGCTATGATCGCAGCGTATTCGGCGAACCAATGAGACACGTCACGGTTCTCCCAGCCACCGCGGTCCTGCGCCCATTGCGGCAGATCCCAATGATACAGCGTGACTACGGGCTGGATGTCGGCGTCTCGTAACGCGTCGAGTAACCGTACATAATGTTCTATGCCTTTGTCGTTCACTTTCCCCGGTTCGGGGACGATGCGGGGCCAGGCGATAGAAAGCCGATAGGCGCTGACGCCCAGTTGCTTCATCAGGCCGATGTCCTCTGCGTAGTGATGGTATTGGTCGCAGGCCACCGCGCCCGAGGAATGGTCAACGATATTGCCTGGTTGTTCGCAATAGGTGTCCCATATTGAGGGCACGCGCCCATCCTCGGCCACCGCCCCCTCGACCTGATATGCCGCCGTCGCAGTTCCCCACACAAAACCACTCGGGAATTGGCTTCCGTTCACGTCAACTATCCTTTCATTCGATTTTGCGTTGACTGGCTTACATGGGAATCAGTTCCACGCGGTCGAGATGCACAGGATTGCCGATGGAGTTCGCCGAGATACGAATCGTATGCTCGCCGGCATCCAAGGCAAATCTCACCGCGATTGGCTGATAATCCGTTGCCGGCACCAAATCGGGAACATCTTCGATGTCAGAAGAATCCACAGAAACCATCACGCCGGCGCGTTCGTCCTCATTTCCGACCTCATCCATTCGCATCCACGCCAGTAATCCCCATTGTCCAGATGAAGGAATCCTGACTTTCCACTCCACCGCGTCATCGTCATCCTCGAGACCAGCGACGGCCTTACCGTCTAAGGCATCGACATCTTTGCTCAACTCAGCATCCCCGGAGAGTCTGGCGTCTTCGGCCAGTATGCGTAAACGCCCATGCTCTCCCGATGGCTGTGGTTGCAATTTGGATGAACGCAAAGGCTCCATGGACTCAAGCACGCCCTTATCATCGAAGGCCACCGGCTGGAAACGCACCGAACGGTTCCAACCACCGTCCTTGAAACGGGCCGAATGATAGACCATATACGTCTCAGCGCCGTCCTCAGATGCCACGAAGCTGTTATGTCCTGGAGCAATGATGCCATTGCCGCCGCTCATAATAGGCTTATCATGCTTGACCCATGAGTCAGGGTTCGCAAGATCAGCGTCAACGGACGCAGTTAGCAGACCAATGCAATACTCGTTCGTCCAACTTCCGGACGCCGAATAAGCAAGATTCACGGTGTCGCCACGCACGATGGCCGCAGGACCCTCGTTGACCTTTGGGTCACCGTGCCGTTCCCAACCGTGATCCGGCTTGGAAATCAACACTTTCTGACCTCTGACCTCAGTGGGTGAGTCCATCGGCGCAATGTAGATGTCCTGGCGCACGTTCTCGTTGCCTGCCCACCCGGACCACACGAACCAACGATCCCGGTTGTTTTCGACCACCGTGCCATCGATGGCGAACTTGTCGTCCATTCCGCCCATCTTATGCAATGTCCATTCGCCTTCGAAGGGGTTCTTAGAAGGATTGGACAACACGTAGGTGCGATGGATTCCATCGCCGCCCACTGGTTGGGCGGCGAATAGATATACCATGAACCATCCAACCGGTGCAGTTCGGGCGCCCAATAGGACTCGATGCCCTCGCCGCCGTCAAAGGCCACCGATCGCTCGCCGGCGGCGATGGACGTGAGATGAGGCGAACGCAACAGCACAACCTGATCATCTACGATTTTGGAGTAATAATACAATCCATCTTCATATACGATCCAAGGGTCAGCACCGTCTTCCTCAAGCCCAGAAGTTATGAGCGCCGGATTCGATGCCTCTTTAGCGCTGTTTGCGGGTGCCGCAAATCCTCCGTTCCCACCGGAGCATCCGGCAAGACTCATTGCTATCGCCGTCATCATCGATACCATTGCCGCCATCTTCGTCCTCTGCATCACAGCAACACCCGGCTGATGTGGTGGCGATCGTTGATTTCCTTGATAGCCGAAAGGTCGCATTTGGGCTTGCGGTCATAGGTAAGCAACCATTGATCTCCTGCTCCACATCGGTCAGCTGCGTATAGCAGAAACCCCATAATCCAGAGGAAGCATACAGAGCGTCCATGATTCGAGAATATTCTTCGATGAGCTGGTCAGCCGATTCCACCGAGGTGTACCCCCACCCAGGCTCACCAGACACATCGAAGCCGATGCCGCCGAACTCGGTGAGTAGAATAGGCTCACCTTGGTTGGCGAATCCACGGGCATAGATGTCCCAAGCCGGCGCACGACTCAACAGGCTCTCTCGATCAGCCAGCTGAGCGCGATACTCATCGTATTGCGCGACATCGTCAGGTTTTCCATGATTGTAATTGTGAATGGCGCAGATATCCGTCACTGTCTGCTCCCATCCATCGTTTGATTCGACCAATCTCGTCGGATCGATGGCATGTAGGTAGTGGTACAACGCTTCGGAGAAATGCTGCTGCTGCGTGTCGGTATGGATACGCGGCACACCCCAGCTTTCGTTAAGCGGTACCCATGTGAGGATACATGGATGGTTGTAGTCCCTGTCGACCACTTCGGCCCATTCTGCGCACAGTCGGTCTACGGCTTTCTTCGAGTAGACAGGAGCCGAGGCGCATTCTCCCCAGACAATAAAGCCTAGGCGGTCAGCCCAATACAGGAATCGGGGATCCTCCATCTTCTGATGTTTGCGACATCCGTTGAAACCCATGGATTTTGCTAATTCAATGTCCTTGCGGTAGTCCTCATCTTGCGGCGCGGTAAGCAACCCTTCCGGCCAGTAGCCTTGGTCCAGCACCAGCTTTTGGTAATAAGGTATGCCATTGAGGTACACCATACCGTTCTCGGTGCGCACGTCCCTGATGCCGAAGTAACTCGATACCTTATCGGTAATGACTCCAGTCGAACCATCCACTATCTCGAAATCCACATCGAACAGCGTGGGATGCTCGGGAGACCATGCCGGCATGCCGTCACCGTGGAACGCAGCGTGGAAAATATGGTTCTGTATGAAATCAATCTGCCAATCAAGCTCAGGGGTCGCCCATCCGAGCTCCCCATTGGCCAGCACCTGATCGCCAAGCCTGATGGCGTACCGGAGTCGATCGACTGGCGAAACCCCATGGCCGAAGGCATGGATATCAATCATGCCCTGGTCGAATAAAGTGCGGAACCGCACATCATCAAGGCGTTTGGCGGCAATCGTCTCTATCCAAACGGTCTGCCAAATCCCTGTGCTATTCGTGTACCATATCCCCGTTGACTGCGGTTCCCAGAATTGCTTGCCGCGTGGAATCTGTTCGTCATCCTGCGGATCGAATACGCGCACCACGATTCTCTGATGTCCGTCGGCGGACAGTACCGGGGTGATGTCCGCTTCGAAGGGCGTGTGTCCGCCGACATGATGGACTACTTGGCATCCATTGACAAATACCGTTGCCTCGTAATCGACGGCGCCAAAGTGCAAAATCACCGATGAGTCATCCGAGGGAGCTTCGATTTCGATGTCACGTCGATACCATACCACGTCATGACGTTCGCGTTGGCCAATGCCTGACTTCTTCGCTTGATATACGAATGGTACGTTGATCGTTCTGTCGAAAGGCCCCTCACCTTCCCACCAGTGTTCAATCATCCCACGGTTCGCGTCATCGAAGGCGAAGTCCCATTCGCCGTTGAGATTAAGCCACTTGTCTCGCACAAACTGGGGGCGAGGATATTCGCTACGCAACGTCATTGTCGCTCCTTATAAAATGTATGATTCTGGTTAATATGGCATGGATGCTATTTGATGCCGCTATTGAGCGCCATTGCCTGCATGAAGTACTTCTGTGCGAACAGGTACATGATTAGCATCGGCACCAAGGCCAGCAATGCGCCTGCCGTGGCGACGCCAGGATAGGTTAGATATTGTCCTTGCAACAGCTGCAATCCTGGGGTGATCGGCATGGTCTCCACGTCGGTCATCACAATCGAGGGCCACAGAAAATCGTTCCAAGCGCCCGCGAAGGTGAACAGTGCAACTACGGTCAGAGCAGGGCGGATCAGAGGCAGGATTACGTAACGGAACACCTGCCATTCATTTGCACCATCGACAATGGCAGCCTCGTCCAACTCATGCGGAATCGCGACGACGAACTGGCGCACCAAGAAAATGTTGTACACGCCTGCGGCGCCAGGCACGATTACAGCAAGGAACGTGTTCGTCCAACCAAGCGTGTCCACAATCTTGTAGTTCGGAATAAGATTGAGGATCGCGGGGAACATCATCGTAGCCAGCAAGCAGTTGAAGATCAGGTCACGCCCCTTGAACTTGAGCCTGGTGTAACCGTATGCAGCCAACGAAACGACTACAAGCACCAATAAGGTCTGACCGGCCGCGATGATGATGGAATTGACGAACCAGCGCAACACGGGCGTCTGCTCGTTGTCCTGCGCGATCTCCGCATAATTCTCTAAAGACCAGTGCCGTGGAAGCAGATGGAAATCGGAGCTGATGATTTCGTCATTTGACTTGAATGAAGTGAAGACCGCCCAAACAATGGGGCAAATCCACATCACCGCTAGCAACGCCAGAATGACGAAGAAAAATCGATTTTGACTGGCTTCGAGTATTTCATCGTTCTACCTTTCTTTGGCTCTTGTCAATCCTGTTTGCGCATGGCAATGAACTGAATCAGCGAAACCACCATGATGACCAGACCAAGCAGTACGGCCATTGCTGACGCCATACCCGCCGCAGGCACGCCAGAGCCGAAGGCATTCTGCTGGATGTCCATCATGAGCACTCGGGTCGAATTGTTGGGTCCTCCATTAGTGAGCATCAATGGTTGTCCATAAACATTGAACTGGGCGATAGTGGTTGTCACTGTGGTGAAGAACAACTGGAAACGGATGTTGGGCATGAGAATCTTGCGGAAGATCATGAAGTTTCCGGCGCCATCGATTTTGGCCGCTTCGATCTGTTCGGTCGGTACGCCTCCTAAGGCGGCGACGTAGATAATAAGGTTCTGGCCGATGCACCACCATACGGTGATCAACACCAACGCGATCCACGCCCACGGCTGCGTCGAGGCGATGTCAACCTTGAGTCCGAACCACTTTGGCAGCGGTCCATAGCTTAGAGACAGCAGGAAGCCCCAGATCAGCATGACCGCGGACACGGCGAACAACGTTGGAATGTAAAACAGCGATTGGAATAATTTATACAGCTTCGGCTTGGCGTGGAGCATCGTCGCCAGCGCCAGCGGCACGATGATGCATAGTGGCACCGTGAAAATCACGAACAGGATGGTGTTCTTCGCGCCGTTGAAGAACTGCGTGTGATAAATCGAATTGGAATCGAACAAGATTTCTTTGAAATTCTCGAATCCCACCCATTTCGGCGTGCCATAAAGATCCCAATCCGTGAAAGAAACATAGATGCCGAAGACTGCAGGCACCAGGAAGAACAGGAGGAACAGCACCATATGTGGGCCGATGAACAACGTGGTCCACAATCCGTTGTGCTTCTTTTTCATCGCCAGGCTCCTTTGCTATGACGGAAATGGGATGGCGCGCGCCGAATCAGTCGCGCGCCATCCTGGTAAAGTGCGGAGGAAGATATCGATTACTTAGTCTTCTGCTCAGCCACCTGCTGAATCTCGTTCATGGTCTGGGTGATGTCCGCCTTCCCCTGGATCATATCCCAGCCGCGGGTGTCAATCTCGGAGTTGACGTAGCTCAAGCCGGGCGTCGCGATGACGTTGACCGCGTCCCTCGCCTTCTCGTCCTTGAGCAGGAACGCCTGCGGCATCTTCGCATACTCTTCGTTCTCCAGCATCGCGACCGATGACGGGTTGGCGCCGGACTTGAGCATCTCCAGCTGGTTCGACTGCAGCCAAGTCATGAGATCAACCATGCCGTCGAGCTTTTCCTTAGGACGCTCGGTCTTCGACCTGATGATCACGAACTGATCGGCGCCCGAACATTGGATGATGTTGCTGGGATCCCACTGCGGCACGAAAGTCTCACCCCAGTTGAAGGTCGCCTTCTTGACATTGGACAGAGACCAAGTGCCCTCGGGCATGAAGATGAGTTTGCCATTGAGGAAATTCTTCGTCGCATCCTGACCCTGCGGCAGCATGTAGCCGTCTTTGTTGAGCTTGGCGAACTCCTCGAACACCTTCTTGGAGGTCTCGTTGTTCACTGAGATCTTGCCGGAATCGCCTAGCCATTTGCCGCCCATCTGCAGGTAGAGATTGTCGTAGTTCTGGAACATCCAGCTATTGGCGTAACTGTAAATGCCATCTCCCTTGGCAGCCGCACCGGCCTTTTCGATTTCATCGAAGGACACGATGCCGTCGTCCATCGCCCCGGGGACATACTTATCGACGAGATCCTTGTTGTAATACATTACCCAGGTTCCCATGATGCCGGGCACTCCGTATTGCTTGCCGTCGACTTGTCCCGCTTCCCACGCCGAGGGGACGTAGGCATCTTCGGTGACTTTGCTGCCATCAAGGTTTGACCACTCATTCAGCAGTCCCTGCGATTGCCAGGTGGGCACTTCCTCGGAGGCAACCCATGCTAGGTCGGGAACATCCTTGCCGCTACGTCCTGCGGTTGCGAGCTTGGCGTTGAACGTGTCTTTCTTCATCGTGACAAGCTTGACCTTGTACTTCGGATTCGTCGCGTTGTAAGCGTCGAAGGTCTTCTTGGCGTTCTCCGCGTCAGGTCCGGTCGTCTGGCTCCACAGCAGAATCTCATCGGAAGTCGCGTTTCCGCTATTGGATTTGCTTCCACATGCGGTAAGAGCAGCCACGCACATTGCACCCGCAGTGATAACAGTTAGCGCTTTAGTTAATTTATTCATCAGCTCTCCCTTGATACAGATGATTCCCTTATGTAGCTCAGCTATGAGCTATTAGCTAATATATTGCGCAATCTGCGCTGTGTCAAATTCAAATTGTGAAGGTTTTATCGCGAAATAAATAGTTAACAAGATATAAGACATTTTGTAACAATGCTAACTATATTGTCTAGGTAGTCACTTATGCTGTTAACTAAGAAACCGTCGAAGGGGATAGTTATGGAGCTACACTGGACAAAGAGTCCTTGGCCGTATATAAGGCACTGGCCTCGGAAACACGCTTAAAATATCCTCACACTGCTGGCCGAGCATCCCCGAACCATCAGCGAACTCGCAACAGCGCTATCATTAAGCAAAGCCGTGCTGTCGCGACATATGGCAATCCTTGACGAGGTTGGGCTGATTGGATACGATCGACACGCTCCAGACGGGGATGGCAGAAAAAAAATCTATTCACTCAAAGTCGACAGAGCAGACATCGTGTTCCCACGAAAGGTCTACCTACCGTACAAAAAAACAGTCTATAACGTCGGACTCGGCTACTTCAGCGATGTTAGAGTCCAGCCAACATGCGGATTGGCCGATAAAAACGAGGTCATCGGCAAGTTCGACGACCCTCGCACATTCGCATCGAACGAACGTATCCACGCCTCGCTGCTGTGGTTGTCGGACGGATATGTCGAATACCGCATCCCCAACTTACTCGCGGAGGGACAAACGGCACAGATGCTGGAGGTATCGCTGGAACTGTCTAGCGAATATCCGGTGTCAAGCAACGCCTGGCCCAGCGATATCACCTTCACCGTCAATGGAGTGGAAGTAGGGACCTGGACCTGCCCGGGCAACTTCTCTGACGTGCGGGGCAAACTCACGCCCTCATGGTGGAACGCGAAATACAGCCAATATGGACTGCTCAAATATCTCCGCGTCAATCGCGACGATACCGGCATCGACGGAGTCAAGCTTTCCGACGTGAACATCGATGACCTCGCCTTGGAAGACTCGCCGTTCATCACGCTACGCATCGGCATCAAACCCGATGCCATAAACCCCGGAGGACTGACAATCTTTGGCAAAGATTTCGGAAACTACCCACAAGACATCACCATATCCCTGTATTACACCGAGAGTCACTGAGCATTCGCAAAACAGCGCCACCCCTCATCGACATGACCTTGGGCGTCTGCCAGCGCACGGGAACCAAAGGAGGTCATTGGTTTCAGAAAATCGCGGAAGCTTATGTTCTAGCTGTTAGACCCATTTCCCTTGCACGGAATGATATGCATCCCTTTGCTCATATCTTAGAGTTGATTCTTGTTCAAAACGGAAGTCATTTGTGAGGAGCGTGGCATGATCGACGAGGAAGTGTTGCGGTTGTTTGAGGAGAACACTCAGCCCCATCGATAAGCGCTGTGCGGTACACTGGGGGCATGAGTGACGAGAAAGCAATCGACAACCCGTTGAACCTTGACATCCCCGATCACCTGCAGTATTCGGAAGAGCACGTGTGGGTGGACGATTCGGTGTCCCCGGCCATCGTCGGCATCACCGCGTACGCCGAGCAGCAGCTTGGCGAGCTGGTCTTCATCGACCTGCCGGACGAGGGCACGCGCGTGGAGGCCGGCGACGAGGTCCTTGAGCTCGAATCGGCCAAGGCCGTCGAACCGCTGGTCTGCCCGGTCGCCGGTACTATCCGCTATGTCAACCATGACGCCGCGGACGACCCCTCCGTCGTCAACAACGACCCGTACGGCGAGGGATGGCTGCTGAAGATCGAGCTGGACGATGACGAGCCGGAACTGCTCGACGCCGAATCCTACGCGAAGATCGCCCAGTGACCGGCACCGCCGTCGGCGACCGACAACGCAAGCCGGCGATGGCCGACGGTGACGAAGGTACATGACGACGACATATCCGACGGATATATTTGACATACAGCTAACGTGATAACGGATGGCGGAACCCATGAGCATCGCACACGACAACACACCACGCCGGGGCGGAGCGCGCCCTCTCGGCGGGCGGGATGACGGGCTGCGGCATGACGGCTCGATACATGACGGATCGATCCGGACAACGCGGCTCACGACCCGTCCGGGCAGACCGGCTCCCCGCAGGACGACATGCTCACCGTGCCGATTCCCGCACGCCCGGTCGTCACCACGTTCGACGCCGCGTCGCGGCACGAGCGCATCGAGGTGCAGCCGGTACTGGTGCGCCGCATGCGCCGGGCCGTCACCGGCACGTTCGGATTGTGGGTGCGACTGTCCACCGCCGTCGCGCGCAAACTCGACTGGTTCCCGCGCGTGGACCCGTACGTCGGCTATGGCACCGAGGTCTACTCTAGGCTGATCTGCCCGCACCGTGTACGCGCCCAAGCACAGCAACGCGGCACACTGACGCGCGGGCCATCAAAGGCATGTTGGGCGATTCCCGCGTCCCGCGTGAGGTGCGTATCAGCATAGACGGGACGCCGCTGGAAACCGTGCGATCGGCGAATCCGAACGATATGACGAATTCAATCCCCGTTCGAGATCTCGGCAGCGAATACGCGGTGTCCGACGAAAGCGGATACCTCGACCTGGTGGCCGAGCATCAGCTGGAGAACCGGCGTTCACCGCGTCACCTATCGCGTGAAGGGGCGGCCGGAGGTCTCGGCGAGCCTGTTCACCATCCCCTCCAGCGCGAAGGTCGGCATCATCTCCGACGTGGACGACACCGTTATGGTCACGCAGGCGCCGATATTGTGGAAGGCCGCATACAACCTGCTGTTCCTGAACCCCAAGAAGCGCAACTCCGTGCCGGGCATGAGCGTGCTGTTCACCAAACTGCAGGACATGTTCCCCGACGCGCCGTTCTTCTACCTGTCGACGTCCCCCTGGAACGTGGAAGGATCGATCCGGCATTTCATCTCGTATCACGGCTTCCCCGAAGGACCGCTGCTGTTGCGCGACCTCGACCCGCGCCCGAAGACGTTCGTGCCGTCCGGTCCGCAGCACAAGCTGGAGTTCGCCGAACAGCTCATGGCGGACTTCCCCGACATGCGGTTCATCCTGATCGGCGATGACGGGCAGAAGGACCCGACCACGTATGCGACCATCGCTCGGCGATACCCCGGCCGTGTGCTGGCGATCGGCATACGGCAGCTGTCGCCCCGCGAGGCCACGGGTCTGTCGTCGATGATGGGCATGACCTCGACGCAGCCGATGCCCGTCACCGACGTGCCGGTGTTCACCGGCACCACTGGTTCGAACATCATGAAGACCATGCTGCCGTACCTCAAGCAGAAACTCGGACGAACGGATCTGGCGGAGTGACTTCCCGAAGAGCGAAGTTCACCGCTGTCTCAAGTCGGGCCGTATAATCACGAGCATGACAGACGAAACGAACGGCGACGTCGCTTGCCGACCTCCCATCGCCCGGCGTGAACCGGTGAAGCGCGTGTTCCACGGGGACGCCGTGATTGACCCGTATGAATGGATGCGAGACAAGCAGTCACCCGAGGTGCGCGACTATGTGGCCGCGCAGAATGCGTACTGCGACGCCCGCATGGCGGGGCTGGCGGGGCTGCGCGGCACGCTGTTCGACGAGTTGAAGGCGCATGTGCAGGAGACCGACATGTCGGTGCCGGTGCGCATGGACGGATACTGGTACTTCGCACGTACCCGCGAAGGCAGCCAGTACGCCGTGCAGTGCCGGGTGCCGGTGCGCGGCGAGGACGATTGGACGCCTCCGGAAGTCGGGGGAGCCGGCGATGAGGGCGGGAGCGCCGTCGGAGCCGCTTCGCTGCCGGGCGAGCAGGTGGTGTTTGATGCGAACCGCGAGGCCGAGGGGCATGATTTCTTCGCGCTGGGCGGCCTGTCCGTCAGCAAGGACGGCCGATGGATGCTGTACGGCGTCGATACGCGAGGTGACGAGCGGTACAACTTCCGCATTCGTGATCTTGACACGGGCGATGAGCTGCCAGAGCGCCTTGACGGCATCGGCGCGGCATGCTTCACGCCGGACGCGCGGTGGGTGTTCTACGTGACGCTTGATGATGCCTGGCGGCCGTGCGAGGTGCGCCGGCACCGCGTCGGCTCGCCGGTCGAGCAGGACGAAGTCGTCTTCCACGAGGACGACGAGCGGTTCTGGGTCGGGGTCGGCATGAGTTTCGACGAGCACAGCATCGTGATCTGCTCCGCGTCCAAAACTTCGTCCGAAGTGTGGATGCTGCCGACCGCGACGCCGGAAGGCGAGTTCTCGGTGTTCATCGCGCGCAAGGACGACGTGGAATATGACGTGAGCTTCGCATGCTTCGAAGGTGCCGGGGCTGACGGGGCCGACATTCCGGTTGCCGTGGTGTACCACAATGCTCAGGATCCGAACTTCGAGATCGACGTGATCGACATGCGAACCCATCAGCCGCCGTATACGCTGGGAGAAGGCGTGCGCGTGGCGGTCGGCTCGCCATACGGGTGCGCGCGCGGCGACGACATGGAGGCGGGCGCGGGCGCGAAGCCGGCCGGGACGGCCTACTCGAATCCCGCCAACCCCCGGATATTGCAGGGGGCGCACGGGCTGGCCATCGAGGGCATCGCCATCCACCGGCATTTCGTGACGCTCGCATACCGCACGGACGGGTTGCCGCACGTGGCAGCGATGACCAAGACGCAGGCGGCCGAAGACTTCCTCGCCGGGCGTCCATGGTCGTTCCGCGAGCTGATGCCGCCGGCGCTGGACGGCGACTGGGACGTGCCCGGGCGGGCCGATGACGGTGCAGCCGAGGCCGCGGGCGGAACGCTGCCGGGGGCCACCCATCGTCTGTACTCCATCGGAACGGGCGGAAACCCCTCGTATGATGCGCCGCGCATGCGGTACACGTTCTCCAGCTACACGCGGCCGGGCGAACTGCATGAGTATGATCCGGCGACCGGGCATGACGAGCTGCTCAAGCGGGCGCGGGTGCTGGGCGACTTCGATCCGCGCGAGTACATGGAGCGTCGGGTGTGGGTCACCGCTCGTGACGGCGAGCGCATACCCGTGCTCACTGGTGTGGCGGCGCGGCCATGAGCCGGCCGCTGACGGCGCGATGTTCATCACCGGGTACGGCGCTTATGAGATCAGTTCGGACCCCGGCTTCTCAGTCGCTCGCCTGAGCCTGCTCGACCGCGGCGTGCTGTACGCCGTGCCGCACGTGCGCGGCGGCGGCGAGATGGGACGCGCCTGGTATGAGCAGGGGCGGCGCCTGAACAAGCGGCACACGTTCGAGGACTTCATCGACGTGACCGCCGCGCTGCAGGACGCGGGGTTGGCCGATGCGCATCGGACGGTGGCGTACGGCGGTTCCGCCGGCGGTCTGCTGATGGGTGCGATTGCGAACATGGCGCCGCAACTGTATGCGGGCATCGAGGCGGATGTGCCGTTCGTGGATGCGCTGACGTCGATCCTCGATCCGTCGCTGCCGCTGACCGTCACCGAGTGGGACGAGTGGGGCGATCCGCTGCACGACGCGGACGTCTACCGGTACATGAAATCGTATTCGCCATACGAAAACGCGCCGGAGGGCGCGGACGGCGAGGCCGGTGCGGGCGCGGTGTCCACGCGGTCTTTGCAGAGGCAATCGTCGCGGCCGTTCCCGCGTATCTTCGCCACCACGTCGATGAACGATACGCGCGTGCTGTACGTCGAGCCACTCAAGTGGGTGTCCCGACTGCAAGCCGCCGGCATCGATGCGATCATCAAGATCGAAGTCGAGGCCGGTCATGGCGGGACCTCGGGCCGCTACAAGCAGTGGCGCGAAGTCAGCTACGAAAACGCCTGGTGCCTCTCCATCATGGGCCTGACCCGCTAGCCGCGGCCGACGTCCGTCCCTGATTGCGGGGCTTCCATATCGCGCCCCCGCCTGCAAGGGGATATGATTTTGGGGCCCGCGGGTGGGGATCATATGGTTGTTCCGGCATTCGGACTTTGCTGTGACCGGATATGTGGAATGAATGATGGTTCTGTGCCATACCACGTCAAAAACACCGTTTTTTCGCGTGGTGTGGTACAGGACCTTGCCACAGAATCGGTTTTAACCGGTTACAATGCGCTGTTGTGGTACAAGACGGAATATCAAAGATCCTTGCAAAATGGCCGATTTCGCTGTGAAGCCCGGAATCGGCCATATCGGGCGTGTACCACACCACGGTCAAAATAGCGTTTTTCGGCATTCTGTGGCACAGACCATGCCGCACAGACCATGCGCGAAGATCACGTCGCCTCCGCCGTCTGTCCACTAGACGGACTGGGCGCATTGTTTTCGAGCACGGCCACATACCCTGTTGGCTATGGCAAAGAAGTATACAATCGCCGTTATCCCCGGCGATGGCATTGGCGAGGAAGTCACCCCCTGGGCTCAGAAGGCGCTGGAAAAGGCCGCTGAGGGAGTGGCTGATTTCGAATACGAGAATTTCGACCTGGGTGCGGAGCGTTATCTGCGTGATGGCGCGATCCTGCCGGACGAGGAGCTGGAGCGCATCAAGAAGACCGATGCGATCCTGCTCGGTGCTGTCGGTGACCCGCGCATCAAGGCCGGCATCCTGGAGCGTGGTCTGCTGCTGAAGCTGCGTTTCGCGCTCGACCAGTACGTGAACCTGCGTCCGTCCAAGCTGTACAAGGGCGTCACCTCGCCGCTCGCAAACCCCGGCGACATCGATTTCGTCGTGGTGCGTGAGGGTACCGAGGGCCTGTACTGCGGTGCCGGCGGAGCGGTTCGTCGCGACACTCCTGCCGAGGTCGCCACCGAGGTCTCCATCAACACCGCGTACGGCGTGGAGCGCGTGGTGCGGTACGCCTATGAGCTGGCGATGAAGCGTCGCAAGCACATCACGCTGGTGCACAAGAAGAACGTGCTCGTCAACGCCGGAGACATGTGGCAGCGCATCGTCGACCGTGTCGGCGAAGAGTACCCGGAGGTCACGCACGACTACCAGCACATCGATGCGGCTACGATTTTCCTCGTGTCCGATCCGTCGCGCTTCGACGTGATCCTGACCGACAACCTCTTCGGTGACATCCTCACCGACGAGGCAGGTGCCGTTGTTGGCGGCGTCGGATATTCCGCGTCCGGCTGCATCAACGCGAGCAACGAGTATCCGTCGATGTTCGAGCCGATTCACGGTTCCGCGCCCGACATCGCCGGTCAGGGCAAGGCGAATCCGACCGCGGCCATCCTGTCGGCCGCGATGCTGCTGCGCCATCTTGGCTTCGACGATGCCGCGGC
>ENA-OQCU01000274-OQCU01000274.1-human-gut-metagenome-genome-assembly--contig:-NODE-274-length-26240-cov-3.219890_pt1 | contig 26240 bp, 30 predicted proteins | sample MGYA00242504_ERZ504590 | MGnify/ENA primary metagenome ERZ504590 (study PRJEB26092, sample SAMD00036318) | human gut metagenome | host: Homo sapiens | study: EMG produced TPA metagenomics assembly of... | reverse complement strand
TTTTGCTGATAAATCGAGCGAAAAAGAGACGAAACATCGGTTAAAAAACTTTGCGGCTATATGGTCTTTGATATGCCCCCATACCAGAAGCATATTATCACTTCTATGAAAAATATGTTAACATAGATTTTAAAATTTAAATGTGTTTTCCAGTGTCTCCCACTTCTGATCCTTATCACTCAAGTTGATTGGTGTGCCATCCTCAAGTGTGTATCCGCTTCCGTCAGCGCTTCCCGGATACTCTCCGACAAGCTGTGGCCACTCGATGCCGATTGCAGGATCATTCCATGCAAGGCCGCTCTCATCTCCAAGGTGCCAGAAATCTGTTACCTTGTAGCAGAACTCTGCTACATCTGAGAGTACTAAAAATCCGTGTGCAAAGCCCTCCGGAATAAGGAACTGCTTCTTGTTCTCCTCTGTGAGCTCTACTCCGAACCACTTGCCGTATGTCTTTGAATCGCTTCTTAAGTCTACAGCCACATCAAACACTGAGCCTTTTACTGCACGCACAAGCTTTGCCTGTGGGTATTCCTTCTGGAAATGGAGTCCGCGGAGCACTCCCTTTGTGGAGCATGACTGATTATCCTGTACGAACACTCTGTCAATGCCAGCTTCCTGCATATCCTTTGAATTGTATGTCTCCATAAAGTATCCACGGTTGTCTCCATGCACTGTAGGCTCGATGATGCAAAGTCCTTCGATTCCACCTACGTTTTTCTGTACTTTAATCTGTCCCATGATTTCTATGTCCTTTCTTGTATTACGTGAACATCCCAACATCTAACTCAACCTCGCTACTTCGTAGCTTCTGTGCTTCTTAGTTCACTAAAATTCTATCTCCTGCAGATATCTGTGCAGCGCATCCTGCCATGTAGGGAGTGGCTTAAATCCATTCTCCACGAGCTTGCTCTTGTCCAGTCTGCTGTTAAACGGACGTGCTGCCTTTGACACACCGTACTCTGCTGTTGTAACAGGTGCTACTGTAAGTCTGTCCTCAGAATACTCTGTATGACCAAGCTCCACTGCCTGCTTAAAGATTTCCTTTGTAAAATCATACCAGCTTATATATCCACCCTCGTTTGTAGCGTGATAGTAACCGTATTTATCAGTCTCTATCATATCTACGAGCAATCTTGAAAGGTCGAGTGTATATGTCGGTGTACCAATCTGGTCACTTACTACTGTAAGCTTATCGTGTGTCTTGCCGACATTTAGCATTGTCTTGATGAAGTTCTTGCCGTTTACACCAAATACCCATGCTATACGCACTATAAAGTACTTCTCAAGTGTATTTGCCACTGCAAGCTCTCCGTCAAGCTTTGTCTGTCCATATACATTGAGTGGTGCATAGTCCTTGCAGTCAGGCTGCCATGGTGTGGTGCCCTGTCCGTCAAATACATAATCTGTGCTGATATATACCATCTTGGCATCTATCTTCTTGCAGGCATCTGCAATATTCTGTGTGCCGTCTGCGTTGATTGCATGCACCTTTGCTTTTTTATCATCATCCTCGGCCAGATCCACAGCTGTCCATGCTGCACAGTGTACTACTACGTCAGGCTTAAGCTCTGTGATTGTTTTTTCCACTGCATCACGGTCTGTGATATCGAGTGAGACATATGGCAAAGTTGTAACTGCTGTGCCATCGTCTGCTCCGCTATACTGTGGTGCTATATCTGTTCCGATTCCTTCGTAACCGCGTGCTGCCAGGTCGTTCATTACGTCGTGTCCGAGCTGACCTGCAACTCCTGTAACAAATACTTTCATTTTGGGTCTCCTTTATACAAATATTCGTAAACAGGCCCAACATATATGCGCAATCCCGCATGCTTTGGCATGCTTTCCCGCTGCTTACGCAGCTAAGATTGCTTATATACGTTGTTCCTGCTCTATTCTAGAGCCTCAAAGAATCAAAATGCGCTTATGTAAGCGAGCTTACAACACGCATTTCGATTCTTCAAGGTTTACGAATAGCAGTTATCTATTCGCGTACATCTTCTCGTAATAGTTCTGGTACTCTCCGCTGATGATTGTCTCCCACCACTCACGGTTATCAAGGTACCATTTGATTGTCTTCTTGATGCCGTCCTCGAACTTGGTCTCCGGAAGCCATCCGAGCTCGTTGTGAATCTTTGTTGGGTCGATTGCGTAACGCATATCATGTCCCTTACGATCTCCTACGAATGTGATAAGGCTCTCAGGCTTGTTGAGCTCCTTGCAGATAATTTTTACGATTTCAAGGTTTGTCTTCTCATTGTGGCCACCTACATTGTAAACCTCTCCTACACGTCCGTTGTGGATGATAAGGTCGATTGCCTTGCAGTGATCCTCTACATAAAGCCAGTCACGTACGTTCTCGCCTGTTCCGTATACCGGGAGTGGCTTATCATTAAGTGCATTTGCAATCATAAGTGGGATAAGCTTCTCCGGGAAATGGTATGGTCCGTAGTTGTTTGAGCAACGGCTGATTGTTACAGGAAGTCCATATGTGCGGTGGTAGGCAAGCACGAGTAAATCTGCTGCTGCCTTTGATGATGAATACGGGCTTGATGTATGGATTGGTGTATCCTCATGGAAGAAAAGGTCAGGGCGGTCAAGTGGCAGATCTCCGTATACCTCATCTGTTGATACCTGGTGATATCTTTTAATACCATACTTGCGGCATGCGTCCATAAGTACTGATGTTCCGATGATATTTGTATCAAGGAATACCTGTGGGTTTTCGATTGAACGGTCAACGTGTGACTCTGCTGCGAAGTTTACAACCATATCAGGATGCTCTTCCTCAAATAATTTGTATACGGCATCACGGTCTGTGATGCTCTCCTTTACGAAACGGAAGTTTGGATTGTCCATTACAGGCTCAAGTGTTGAGAGATTTCCTGCATATGTGAGACAGTCTAAGCATACGATACGATAATCCGGATATTTGTTAAGCATGTGAAATACGAAGTTACTTCCGATAAATCCTGCTCCACCTGTTACGATAATTGTCATTTTGATTTCCTCCTTAATATAACTGCTCGCGGTATTTTCCCATCAAGTACGTCCTTTAAGTACTGTCCGTACTGGTTCTTCTTTACGAGCTCATATGTCTTTAATACTTCATCCTTTGTAATCCAGCCGTTTAAGTAAGCGATTTCCTCAAGACATGCTATCTTGCGGTGCTGATGTGTCTCGACTGTCTTGACAAAGTTTGTGGCATCTACAAGGCTCTCGTGTGTTCCTGTATCAAGCCATGTGAAGCCCTGTCCTAAAAGCTCTACATTGAGTGCTTTTTTCTCGAGATAGATTCTGTTAAGGTCTGTTATCTCAAGCTCTCCTCTTGCTGATGGCTTAAGGTTCTTTGCGTACTCTACTACATTGTTGTCGTAGAAGTAAAGACCTGTGACACAGTAATTGCTCTTTGGATGCTCCGGCTTTTCCTCGATTGAAATAGCCTTTCCCTCTTTATCGAACTCTACGATACCGAATCTCTCAGGGTCATCTACATAGTAGCCGAATACTGTGGCGCCCTTACCGCTCTTGGCATTTTCAACTGCGGCCTTGAGTCTCTTGTTGAGTCCGTGTCCTGCGAAGATGTTGTCTCCGAGAACCATGGCTACTGTGTCATCCCCGATGAATTTCTCACCGATAACGAATGCCTGTGCAAGTCCGTCCGGGCTTGGCTGTACCTCGTAGGTGAGGTTGACACCAAACTGATGTCCGTCTCCTAAGAGCTCCTTAAATCTTGGTGTATCCTGTGGTGTTGAAATGATCAGGATATCTCTGATGCCGGCATTCATAAGCACTGACATAGGATAGTAGATCATTGGCTTGTCATAAATTGGAAGTAACTGCTTTGATGTTACCATTGTGAGTGGGTAAAGACGTGTGCCTGAACCTCCCGCTAATATAATACCTTTCATGTTGTTCTCCTTCAAACTGAAACTACGTGCTGCACTTGATGCTTTCGGTCTGTAGAATACACTGACCTGATTCATCATTTACCTGCATTATAAAAGGTGCCCCAAGGGCACCTTCAAGTACATTTTTTTATATTTTTTAGCATTTTTTCACAAAATATATGCTTATAATATCCTGTTTTTGAATCATTTTCGTGCAATAAATACACCTGCATCCTTTGTGGTATGGAACCCTCTCTCTGTCTTCTTTCTGACAAATGCCGCAAATTCCTTATAGCGGTCCACAATATACCTGTTCTGGTTGCCGTGGCACGAAAGCACATACTCTATCACAGGCTCTGCTTTCTCTACCACAAGCTCATCCTCGTATCCATGCCAGCTTACCTCACCAAAGTATTTTCCAAGTATTGCCTCACCATTTTCTTTACCGAATTGCTCATACAGCCTTTCCGCTGACAGCTCTATGCGGTCATCAAACTCCTGTACCAGGTCGTTTATTTCCTTCATATGCCGTGAGCTGTATGTACTGCACACAAACACGCCACCGGGCTTTAGCACCCTTTGGATTTCACTGCACACGGCATCCAGATTGTCACAATAGAACAGTACATGGTCTGCTATCACGCAGTCATACGATGCATCCGGCTTATACAGCCTGTGGGCATCCATCACCTCATATGTGAAGCGCTTGTCGTCTGCACCTACATTTCTCGTCGCATCCCTTACCATGCCATACGATATATCAGTCAGGGTTATCTGCATATCTGCCGGTATCCTGTCTATGTTCTGTGTCCAGAGAGAGGCATCACCACAGCCCACCTCAAGCACCTTTTCCCCCTCAAAAAAGCTGCACTCATCAAATACCCAGCTAAACCAGCTCACCGGATTCATCGAGAAATCCCTGTGCAGATTGATTCTGGCTGATATATTTGAAGCATCCCTGTACTGCTGCTTTAGCTTTTGCTCCATCTCGTTTATATTAACCAGCTCCAGCATATGACTCCAGTCCACACTTCGCCCCTCGTCTATCACCTCTGAAGCCTCCTGCAGTGCTGATTTCATAAGCTTCATCTGCTCTATCCTCTCCTCCACGAGACCAAGCTGCATGTGAAGCGACTCAGACATGACATTGCTGTCCGTGTTTCTGAGTGTCATCTCCTTGATATCATCCAGGGAAAAGCCCAGATATTTGAGGAACAGTATCTGCTGTAGACGCGCAAAGTCGTCATCATTATAGAATCTGGCTCCGTTTTCGTTTACGTAGGATGGTTTTAAAATATTGTGCTCGTCATAGTACCTGATGGTCTTTTTTGTAATATGCGCTTTTTTTGCAAATTCTCCTGAGGAGTAGTAGCCGGGTAGTTTCATCGTTGCGTTGCCTTTCCTCTTATTTTCTTACTTTTGAACTTCCTATATCTAAGTATATCATAATTTTCTAATACAGGATTTATTAATATTTACTTATTTTCATTGTTTCTGCTTGTTTTTCCGGAAAATGTACTTATAATTATAATATCACTATGCAACAAGGAGAAAACAATGAAATACGATTATATAGTAGTAGGTTCCGGTCTCTACGGAGCCATCTTCGCCCATGAGGCAAAGGCCAAGGGCAAATCAGTGCTTGTTGTGGACAAGCGTCCTAACATAGCAGGAAATGTCTACACCGAAAAGCAGGAGGGCATCAATGTACACATGTACGGAGCCCACATATTCCACACCAATGACAAGAGGGTCTGGAACTACATCACACAGTTTGCTGAGTTCAACCGCTTCACAAACAGCCCTGTAGCAAACTACAAAGGTGAGCTGTACTCAATGCCTTTCAATATGTACACCTTCAACAAGATGTGGGGTGTGGTGACACCGGAGGAGGCTGCTGCAAAGATTGAGGAGCAGAAAAAGGAAATAACCGGTGAGCCTAAAAATCTCGAGGAGCAGGCTATCTCGCTCGTTGGACGTGATATCTATGAGAAGCTCGTAAAGGGCTACACTGAAAAGCAGTGGGGCCGTGACTGTAAGGAGCTTCCGGCTTTCATCATCAAGCGTCTTCCTGTGAGACTTACCTTTGACAACAATTATTTCAACGCTCTTTACCAGGGTATTCCAATCGGTGGATACACAAAGATGGTTGAAAATCTGCTCGACGGCATTGAGGTCAGATTGAATACCGACTACCTTGAGCACAAGGCTGAGCTTGATGCTCTTGCTGACAAGGTGGTATACACAGGTCCGATTGACGCATACTTTGGCTTTAAGCTAGGTACTTTGGAATACCGCTCAGTGCGCTTTGAGAATGAGACCCTCGATATTCCTAACTTCCAGGGCAATGCCGCTGTCAACTATACTGACCGTGAGACTCCATGGACACGTATCATCGAGCACAAGTGGTTCGAGTTCGGCAAGGATGAGAATGGCAATGATCTGCCAAAGACTATTATCAGCCGTGAGTACTCTTCTGAGTGGAAGGCCGGCGATGAGCCTTACTACCCTGTAAACGATGAGAAAAACGGACAGCTCTATGCCAAGTACAAGGAGCTTGCCGACAAGGAGACCGGTGTTATATTCGGTGGCCGTCTCGGCGAGTACAAGTACTATGATATGGATACTACCATTGCTTCTGTACTTGATATGTGTGAGAAGGAGCTTGGCTAATAATTTAGCTTCCCACAAAAGGCTTTGTTTATGTCATATTCAAAAGCGCCATGGCAATTTACCATGGCGCTTTTATTTACAATTTTTTTCCGGCCAGATTTATCTCAGCCGCAGGAATATGCTCCCTCAGGCACTCATATCCATACTCCTTCGAATATGCATATATAGCCGGAAGCTGTCTTGAAAGAAATAGCGCCGGTGCTTCTGTCACAGAGTATGCGCCACAGTGCCCGAACTCAAGAACATCACCAAGTTCAAGCTTCTTAAGCTTCACCTCGCGTACCAGCACATCTGCCACTGTACAGAGGCTTCCGCAGAGTGTATAGTCTGTGTCCGGCAGTTCTGTGAATTCCACACCGGCAGCTCTATATATACTAATCGGTGGCACCTGCATAGCCATTCTCTGTCCAAAGTAATTCAGATGGTGGATTCCTCCATCAAGAATCGCATAATTGGCATCGCCTGTCGATTTAAGGTCCTTTACCTGTGTGTAATATTTACCGCATGAGGCTGCAAGGAAACGTCCCATCTCAATGCCAAGCGGATATTCCACAGCAAATTCTCTAAGCACCTCTGCTGCCTCATCAAGTGCTTGTTTTTCCCTTTCCTGCCAGTCTTCCTCAAAATACTCCACACAAAGTCCCGGGCCATACTCTACAAGCTGTGGCTCAAAACCGTATTTTTCTTTTAATCCGGTAAGTGCAGACTTTATTTTTTGCAAGTCCTTATTTATTTTGCGCAAGCTCTTCTGTGTGCCGGAATAATAGTGGATGCCTATTACCATGATGCCCTTAAACTCATCCGGATGCGAAATGATATATTCAATATCCTCAAGCGACATGCCAAACTGGTTGCCGCTTGTCAGGCGCAGTATGACCTGTGCCTTCTTTTTCGACCAATCCAGCTTCATGCGCACCTTCCGGCATACGTTCAAGCATCACTTCTGATATCAGCGCTGCATGTCTTATGCTCTCACAGGTGAGTATACCGGCGCCATATGAAACTGCTCGCTCTATATCGCATTTTTCCTTCATCACACCTGAATAGATGATGCTCTCCGGCTTCACGCCCAGTGCTATACATATCTCAAGCTCTCCTGGGCTGCACACCTCCACATGATCTAAGCCCTCCGGCAGCCTGTGAAGCAGAAACGGATTTGCCTTTATCGAAAAGCAAAGCGGTATCCTACGTCCTCCTTTACAATCAAGAGCAGCCCTTATCATGGCTGCTCTTTTTGCAAACTCATCCGTATCAAATACATAGTACGGTGTCTGTCTCATATGCTTTATTCCTCCACAAGCTCTTTAACAAGCTTCTCGATTGCATCTACTGAGTTGAAATTCTCAGGAACCAAATCCTTTGGTCTGATTGTGATGTCAAACTCATCAGTCAGCTCCGACACGAGTGAAACTATATCAAATGACTCAAGAATTTTGTCATCGATGAGCTTTGTCTCCTTCTCAAAATCCACATCCGATCTTAATTCCTCTAAAATCTCTAAAATTGTGTCTCTCATTTTACATTTCCTCCAGTTTTTTCATATCATATTTTCCGTTTGGAAGCTTAGGAAGCTGCTCCAACTTCTTGATTTTCCTTGGCACCATAAAGCCCGGGAGCTCGTCCCTCAGTGCCAGCGCAAGGCTTCTCCTGTCACAGTCACCTGTGTAGAAAAGTATCAGCACCTCTTTTGCTTTATTATATATAACGCAGCTTTCTGCGACTCCATCGACCACATTGGCGGCATGCTCCACCTCATCAAGCTCCACACGGTGTCCCATGTGCTTTATCTGGCGGTCCATACGTCCACAGAAATGAAGTATGCCATCCTCATCGAGCCTTCCGTAATCCCCTGTGCGGTACATACGCTCAGGATAAGCCTTGTTAAGTGGATTGAGTGTAAATGCCGCAGCTGTCCTCTCCGGATCATTATAATAACCCAGCGCCAGGATTGGTCCACATACGCATATCTCGCCCTGTTCTCCGACAGCCGGCTCATTTCCATGCTCATCTATCAGGAAAACCCTGTAATTGTCATAGGCTTTTCCTATAGGAAGCACCTCGTCCTCTTCCACTGTATGATCCACGCTATAGTATGTGCATGATGCTGTGGCCTCTGTCGGCCCATACTGGTTCACAAAATGTGCTTCCGGTAGATTTTCCTGCCATTTCCTAAGCACCCTGCACGGCATCACTGAGCCTGAGAAGCAGATTTTTCTAAGACTCTTAAGCCCTACTTCCTCAAATGCTCCAAGCGATGTGAGAATGGTAAATGCCGAAACACTCCAGCCGACACTGCTGACCTTCTTATCATTCATGTAATCAAACAGGGCATTTGGCTCCATAAAATACTCTTTTGGAATAATCGCTGTGCTGCAGCCGGTCTTTAGCGGCAGATAAATGTCCCTGATTGCCGCAATATAGTCAAGCGGTGACTGATTGCCCAGCACATCGTCGCATTCAATATGCATCACATCACAATATGCATTGATGTATGTCATAAGTGACAGATGCGATGTCATGACTCCCTTTGGATTGCCGGTGGAGCCTGACGTGTAGATAATATACAGTGGGTCTGTCATGGACATCTGCCTGCGGACTGTTGCAAGCTTCTCCAGTGATGCTGTCATCTTTTTTTCCTGCACAGCCTGCCACAACACCACCATCTGTATCGTTCTCACTATCCGTCACAACGTCTCCTGCTGATTCACTGATTTTACAATTACTATCAGCGCCCGCCACCTGATCGAAGCACGATATATCCTCAGCAATAAATATCTGCGGTCTATCGAAGCCTTCTGACTTTGCCAGCTCATCCACTATGCTCTCCACATGCTCAAGGCTTTCCCTGTCTGCCACAATAGCCCTTGGACACAGATTTTCAAGTATTTTTTCAATTCTCTTGTCAGGAAGCGATGCATCAATCGGCGCATACGGTCTGCCTGCATATGCCACTCCCAGGAAGTATGCCGGTGTCACCATTTTCCTTCCGGCAAATACTGCAACAGGGGTTCTGTCCACTCCAAGCTGTTCTATCAGATATGCTCCTGTATTTCTTGCTATATCATATACCTGCGCAAACGTAATACTGCATTCAGTATCCGAAAATGCAGGCTTGTCAGGGTATTTTGCTACTGTGGCCTCAAGCCACTCCAGTACGTTTTTCATCTTAGTCCTCTTTCATGCATTAATAAACGTTGCCGAAAAAATTATAGCACATAACATCCGAAAAAAATGTCATGTGCTATAGAATTAATAATTCTTAAGAAAGCCTTAATTTTTTTCTGTAGGTTTTTCTATATTTGATTCTCCTATTAAATATATCGGTCTGTCCTTTGCCTCGAGATAAAGCTTTGACAGATACAGTCCAAGTATCCCTATGCTAAGAAGCTGTATACCACCGATAAAAAGAATGATGACCACCGTTGATGCCCAGCCTGCTACCGGATCACCAAACACAAGTCTTCTTATTATGATAAAAAGCATAGCTGCTATCGCCACAATAAAGCTGAACACTCCTGCTATTGAAGCCATGTATAGCGGAGCATTTGAAAATGCTACTATTCCGTCAAGACTATACAAAAAGAGCTGCCAGAATGACCATTTTGTCTCGCCTGCCACTCTGTTTACATTCTCAAACTCAAGCCATTTGACCTTGAATCCTACCCAGCCAAACAGCCCCTTCGAAAACCTATTGTACTCTTTTAGCGATAAAAGAGCATCCACATATTTCCTGTTCATCAGCCTGTAGTCACGTGCCCCATCAACCATATTTGCCTTTGAAATCTTACTCATCAGCCTATAAAACTTTCTGGCAAAAAAAGATCTGATCGCTGGTTCACCTTTGCGTGTCACCCGCCTTGTACCGACAGCATCATAGCCCTCTTTTGTAAGGACCTGATACATCTTCGGAAGCATTTCCGGGGGATCCTGAAGGTCTGCATCCATTATTGCCACATATTCACCCACCGCATGCTGCAAGCCTGCATACATGGCTGCCTCCTTGCCAAAATTACGCGAAAATGATATGTATTTCACACCGGAATCATTTGTGGCAAGCTCCTTTGCAACATCAAGCGTACCATCCATGGAGCCGTCATCCACTATAATCAGCTCATATGACAATCCCGATGTCTCACTCGCTTGACTCATCTGATTCAGTACCCAGATTATTTTATTATAAAAAAGAGGCAGAGCCTCTTTCTCGTTAAAGCATGGCACCACAATGCTTATCTTATTTTTTTCCATATAGCCACCCTGCATATAACATCAAATAAATAAAAAATTCCAATTGCTGCTCCTGCCGTATTTGTCACAAAATCATCCAGCTGGCAATATCCTCTGCCGGTAACCAGCTGCGTGTACTCAATTGCTGCGCTTATAAGAGCACCAACAGGTATTGTAAACCATCTCATCCAATTTTTAAAAACCAGTGGAATAAAAGCCCAAATGGTATAAACAATACTATATTTTACCTATAAAATAAGCGTGCATCTGAAGTGTCATGCCCCATGTGCTCCACAGCACCATATCGGCGACGCCGGTTCTGCTTCCCGGCTCCCTTGAATAATACACTATCATTATAAGCGTATACATATAAGCCACAAAGGTGCCGCAGAACATCATATGCCAGATTTTGCCCACTATCTTTTTTCTTCTCTCATCTGCCTGTGATACCTCTCTCATTGTGAAAAGATATCGCAGCAGACACACAAAAATATACATCGCAATGCAGATTAAAGCCAAATATACCGCTGACGGAAGATATTTGAACTTTTCCTGTATGTCTCTTATTATATAATCCTTTAAACTCAATGTCCTTTTTTATGCTCCTTGTAGGCACGAATGAACTCCAACTGTCGTTCATCGTCCTTTTTCTGTTCGTCATCAGACATATGACTCACTTTAATAATTATACACAATATTATGCCAATTACAATAATACCGGCACATAATATAAAAATAATTAAGATTTCAGGCATAGACTATTTCCTCCGGCAGAATTTAATTACTATTCTCTCTACAGATTAAATTATATCCACTTAATTTATCTTAATTCACTCATTTATGAACCCTGATAACAGCAAAAGCTGCATGATATTCTCACACAGCTTTTGTATATTACGTGTATTATCTTTGGCATTAACCTTTATTTTAATTTTGCAACAACCATATCCACATATTTCTGACAGATTTCCTCGCTCTCTGCCTCAACCATGACACGGATAACAGGCTCTGTACCCGACTCACGCACAAGTATACGTCCTGTATCGCCAAGCTCTGCAGTAACCTGGTCGACAGCCGCCTGAACCTCAGGATTTGCAAGTGCCTCGGCCTTGTCAGCCACACGCACATTCTGAAGTACCTGTGGGTAGATACTAAGCCCCTCACAGAGCTGGCTCATCTTCTGTTTTCTCGCCATCATGACCTCCATCATCTTAAGGCTGGTAAGGATACCATCACCTGTTGATGCATACTTAGAGAAGATGATATGTCCTGACTGCTCTCCGCCGATGCGGCAGCCGTTCTGCTGCATGTACTCGTATACATATTTATCACCTACTGCAGTCTTTGCGTAGCCGATTCCAAGCTCATCAAGGGCCTTATAGAGTCCAAAGTTTGACATAACAGTTGTGACAACAGTATTGTTATCAAGCTTTCCTCTCTCTTTCATGTACTTTCCATATATGTAGAGAATATGGTCTCCTGTGATTACATTGCCCAGTTCATCTACACAGAGACATCTGTCTGCATCTCCATCGTATGCGAAGCCTACATCAAGACCATTGTCCACCACGTACTTCTGTAAGCCCTCGATATGTGTAGAGCCTGCATTATTGTTGATGTTTAGACCGTTTGGCTCATTGTTGATGACATAGCACTTTGCTCCGAGTGCCTCAAAAACAGACTTTGCCATGTTCCATGAACTTCCGTTGGCACAGTCAAGACCTACCTTCATGCCCTTGAATGAGTAGACACCAAGCGATATGAGGTATCCCATGTAACGGTTACGGCCTGCTACATAGTCAACTGTACATCCGATAGCATCCTTATGTGCATAAGGCAATTCCTTCCACTCCTGACCAAACAGGCGCAGCTTGCCGTCTATATAGTCCTCGACAAGGAGAATTGTCTCCTCATCCATCTTCTCTCCATTGCTGTTGATAAGCTTGATTCCATTGTCATAGTATGGATTATGGCTTGCCGAAATCATGATACCACAGTCAAAATCATCGGTTCTTGCTACATATGCCACTGATGGAGTTGTGGTAACGTGTAATAGATATGCATCTGCTCCCGATGCTGTAAGTCCTGATACAAGGGAGTACTCAAACATGTAGCTTGAACGTCTTGTATCCTTTCCTATTACTATCTTCGCCGGCTCGTCGAGCTGCTTCTGCTTCTTAAGCTCTCCATAATACCAGCCCAAAAAGTCTACCAATCTGATATGCGTGCTCTGCTGTTAAATTGACATTGGCCTCTCCACGGAAGCCGTCTGTTCCAAAAGTATTTTCCCATTGTTGTCCCCTTGTGAATAAATTTTTCCTTATATTATACACTTAATAAATGTGTTTGTGTAGTAAAATAAGCTTATTTGTTAAATTATTCGACTTCATAAAATCAATTGTTTATAAATATGATAAAATTAACATATGTATATAAATCAAAGCTACAAAGATATCTTATGACACTCCATATAATATCTCTTCTCATTCGCTTCTCCGATTGAGAATGTCTTTCTAGGAAGCACCCCGCCCGCATTTATTGCAGGGAACAATGTGCTCTTGTCTATCGACTGAAGAAAGATTCCACATCCATTAGTCTCCTAACCAGTCCGTGAAGTGCCTCATCACCATGGATATAGTCTATTTCCACATTGTCATGTGTCTCAAGATACTTGTCTAAAATACCCTGGAGTATCTCAACCGGGAGGCGGTCACCTCTATTTGTGATATTAATTCCGGAATTCTTTATTTCGGTAGCGCCTGATTCAACATACTCAAATACTATCTCATCGCCCTCAGTGCTCGCAAGTCCTTGTTTTGTGATTTCAGCTTCGAAAAACGACAGCATGTCCTTTACATCAACATTTGTAAGCAGTCTGTGAATAGGCTTAAACTCAAGCGCCTCACTGTGCAGATTACAGATTTCCACAAGAGCATGCCTTGCAGGATGAGTTTTCAACTGCTCCTCTGTGAATTTTCCGGATTTTTTGGATATTTTTCCCCAGCAGGTCTTCGCTGTTGCAAGCGAATGGTTTCCATCACCTACTGCAAACAAAAAGCCTCCACAGCTATTCTGTTTTGCTGCGAATGCCTCTGTCACCTGCTTTGCTGCCTCACCCTCGACAGCATAGCCTCGGATATGTCCGCCTCCCTGCATGAGCTCTGTATCGTAAATCTTACGAAGAGTGTCCCTGATGGCATACACATACTCGATTATTCCATGCTTTACAGCTGCTATATTTACTGCATCTTCCTGTGTAGCACCCTGGCATCCATCAATCTTTTGTCTGTCTATAGGATCATCAACAAGCAGCATAACATGTGGCAGCTCAATAGCTGCATTCTCTCTTATTTTCACTCTCGGAGGTATACGTGAGATTACTGTTCCCTCTGTTGCTCTGATGAGAGTCTTCTTTTTCGGGTCGAAATCATAGTCATCCAAGTCAATAAGTCCTACTATTCCAAGACGCACCCCTGACTCCATAGTACGCTCAACAAGCACATAGCCATCTGCCACCGCTTGCTTTAAGGTTCCATCTGTGAGATATGTCTCCATAGTGGTATTAATATATTTGATTCTCTCATCATCCCTCATTGAAGCATATTTTGTTTTTCTGCCGGTTTCTTGTCATTTTTGACACCATCCCCTGACGAATTGCAATCATTCTCCTGTTTCGTAATTGTTCCCAGATATATCTCAGGAAACACAACATTAAGCGTTGACGGTGCATCAGCCACATGCTTTTCCACAGCATCCCAATAATCAGCCTGACTTGTGAACTGGTCACAGGCAATAACTGACCATTTTTCCATATCTATACAATCGTTTGGCAAAAGAATATTTGCCGGATTGAAACAATTTGACATATCAACAATTCTCCTTTAAATATACAAAATATATAACAGAAATCCGCTATACTCTATAGTATAACGGATTTACTTTTATTTGCATATATTAAATTCCTTTTGTTGTTAGAATTCTTCCCACTGCATCATCTAATTTTCTGCCGGTATCTCGCCACTGTTAACTGCAGACAACACTGCATTATAACTGCTCTCAAAGCCTGTTGAAACATAAAGCATGCTCATTCCTGCCTTAACAGCTGCCACAGCCGCCTCATCCTGTGTACATACCTTATTAAGAGATGCGTCTGATAAATCATCTGTAATCAAAAGGCCATTAAAGCCCATGGTAGTTCTCATATAGTTTACGGCACCTGCTGATGTAGAGCATGGCGTGGTTTCCTCTCCTGTCACACTCTGGCAAATCACATTTCCCATCATGACTGCCGGAACACCTGCTTCAATTGCCTTCTGATATGGCACAAAATCAGATGCCTCAAGATCCTCCAGCTTGTCTGTCATCCAGAGCATTCCTGTCGCTGAATCTGTAGTAGCCTTTCCTTTTCCCGGAAAGCTCTTTGCTACAGAATTGATTCCTGCACCATTATAGCTGCTTACCTGTGCTGCAACACAGTCACCTACAGTCGCTGACTCGCTGCCAAATGCATATGTATCGTTATCTGCATTATCACCATATGCTATATCCGCTGTCGGTCCAAAATTCATATTAAGGCCATTGGTAGCCATATATGAGCCTATCTTTCCTGCACTGCTGCCCGCTGCGTCAGCATCTCCAAGCTGTGATGGTGCCTGCTGTGCCTCATATCCATTAGCTGAAGCAAGAGGAAGTCTTTCTCCACCTTCTTCATCAATTGCAAGAAACAGATTCACGCCCAGTCGCTCCTGCGAAAATGACTGCAGACTGCTCATCATCTTTGTAACTGCAGCCTCTCCTGAGAAATTCTCCTGTCTGAAAACAAAACCACCAAGAGGATATGTACCAATAGCTGCCTTTGTCTTGTTACCGGCCTGAGTGAACTGTGATACACCTGTAATCTCCTCAGGTCTCGTAATGAATAGCTGGGCTACCTTTTCCTCTGTTGTCATAGAAGACAGCTTTGTCTTGACAGAATCTGACGGAGTAAATGCCGGTGCTGCCTGCTGTCCATCAGCTTGTACCTGCTGAATTCCATCCGTCTCCTGAGTAGGATTCTGTGTCTCCTGCTGGCTTTCTGTTATTTTCTTATTCGCCTTATTCCCCGGCATCACAAAATGCACTGCTCCAAATACCAGCACAACTATCAGTGCAATTACTTCTATTATGATGAGGTACTTATCTCCATTTTGTCTGAAGTTCATATTTAATCCCCAAAATTTGTATTTGTTAAATCGTTATTAGGCCCGCTTACTTTTCCTGATAATGCACTGCTGTATTCGTTTACAGTTGCACTAGGAGTATAGCCTGTATCACCTTCAAGGAACTGATGCACTCCTGTAGCCATGTCTGCAAGTGTAGTCGGCACCTCAACCCATGCACCATCGACCTTTCCACCATAGAACACCTGTGGATATGCTGTAGAATCCTCTACTGTATAGTCTGCAAGATTTTTAAATACTGAAAGAATCTCATCAGTATTATAGTTAGTATTGACATGTCCAATCAGATCTGATACCATCTTAATCTTTGCCGCTGTATTCATCTGCTTAGCTGATTCAAAAACCTTGAACAGCACTGTTCTCTGTCTTTCAGCACGCTTATAGTCTCCTCCGGCTGTATAACGTATTCTGGAATACGCAACTGCCTGAGTTCCATCAAGTGTATATGTGCCGGCTGAATCAATATGGGATGAGCTTGTTCCACGAACCTTATTGACCTCATCAATATATCCGTTTATCACCTTTGCCTCAGATGCATCAATATCCTGTACAATGCCTCCTACCTCATCTACAATCTCACCGACTGTATTGAAATTGACTGTAACATAATTCTTTATGTCTAAATCCAGATTTTTGTTAAGTGTATCTACTGCAAGCTCCGGTCCGCCAAACGCATGTGCATGTGTCACCTTCTGGTATCCATGACCATCAATATTCATCATACAGTCTCTGAAAATAGATACCATGCGGATTTTCTTAGCATCATGATCAACCCTGACTACCATAATGGAATCGGAACGTGTTCCTTTATCAAGCTGATCTGAGCGGCTGTCAACACCAAATAGTGCAAATTCCTCTATGCCTGATTTGTCTGTAATGTTGTCATCCTCAGTCTGAGTATCGGCTTTTGTCTTAACTGCCTCTGTACCCGGCTTTATGTCTTTGGCTTCTTTATTCTTAACATTACTGCTGTTAATCTTTACAAGTATTATCGCTATAATAGCAATAAGTACAATCATTACTGCCGTAATAATTATATTTTTCTTTTTTTCATCTGCACTTATTCTCCGTCATTCATATGTGTCTGCGCCTGCTACTTTTCGTCATCGTCCCTGCCATAGTAATTACCATAGTAATTACCATAATAGTTTCCATAGTAATGACCATACTTAGACTCCTCAAACCTGCACTTATTGAGCACAGCTCCAAGAATCTTGACTCCTGAGTCCTCAAGTGTACGCTTTGTATTGATGATTGCACGGCTGCTTGTAACATTCTGGGCAGCAACTATTACTGCTCCGTCTACATTCTTTCCAACTACGGCTGCATCAATCGCAGCGCCTGTAGGAGGTGTGTCAACAAGCACGTAATCAAAATTTTTCTCTCCAAACTCGATAAGCTCTTTAAACTCTTTTGTTTCAAGAAGCTCTGTCGGATTAGGCACCTCATGACCTGCAAAGAGGATAAACACTCCTTTGATGTTTGTCGCATATACTACTTTGTCCAAAGATACCTGACCTGAAAGATAATGTGAGAGTCCGTATATCTTTCCACCGCTCTCCACTTTCGCTCTGAGTCTTCCTACAAGGACTGACTTACGCATATCGGTATCTACTATAAGGACTGACTTCTTAGAGTCCGCCATCGAACGGGCCAGATCCATAACTACGGTTGTCTTTCCCTCATTTGGCACGCTGCTGGTAAAAAGGATAGACTTCACACCCTTTCCACTAAAGCTGATGCTTGTTTTAAGAGCTCGAAGAGACTCCTTCATTGTATAACTCTGGTCTTTTATCTGATTAATAACTACTGTTTCCATTTAAACTGCCCTCTTCTTAATTACTTGCTATCGTTCTGTATTTAGATGATTGAGATTTTCTTCTTTTTTCTTCTCTTTGATCTTGGCTCCATCATACTCTGTCTCATCAACAGGAAGTGATGCAAGCACCTTGAGGCCTGTTCTGGTCTCCATATCATCTGCATTAGAAATTGTATCGTCAAGCATATATCCAAGTACAACTATGCCGGCAGCAAGAATCAGTCCGAGTACAGCTCCTATAACTGTATTCTTAAGGATATATTATTCACCGGTGTCTTTGAAGCATATGCTGTCTGGATAATCTTTGGCTGTGACTGTTCCATATTGTCAGCGATATACTGTGATGAAACCTTTGCAATCTCATCTGCCACTGTTTTTGAAGCTTCTAAATCAGTGTCTGTAACCACAATCTTGAGCACACGTGTATCTGTCGGATTCTCTATTGAAACCCTCTTGCTGAGCTGCTCATATGTCTCGTCCATATCCAGATTGTCAATTACCTGTGATAAAACTGTCCTGCCTGTGATAACGTACTCATAGTCGTTTGTCAGACTCGAGCCTACCTGAATATCGGCAAGACTGGTGATAGATGTTGACTTGGTCAGTACATACATCTCTGCAGATGCCTCATACTCCGGTACAAAAGTAATCTTGGAGTATAATCCAAATACTGCTGCAAGAAGCACCATTGATGCCACAAGTGCCTTCCAGTGCTTCACTAATTCGTGAAACAGCGCTACTAAATCGATTTCAATTTCCTGATCTCTTATTGGTTCGTTGTTTTCCATTTTCCTACCCTTTACATATTGTAACATTATTTTTCGGTTTAATCCTATGCTATATTACTACACTTCATTTCTTTTGTCTATTTTTAGAAGTCACAAAAAAGTATTAAGAATATGTCATATTTTGTAAATAATTATGCCATATAATAGAAAAGTGCCGTTTCCGGCACTTTTCTTTATTGTATTTTCATTTGCTATATTTTATTTGTTCCTGTTCTATTGTTGCTGTTCTAGTTCTGCTGTGGCTGTTCTGATGGTTCAGTCGGTGCCACCGGCTGTGGCTGTGGTTTTGGATTTACTGTTACGGTTATTGAACTGCTTGCGCTATTCCAGCCTGCCATTTCACCTGCTATAGCTGTAATCTGTACGCTACCAGCCCTGTGGATAGTCACATTTCCGGCAGCATCCACCGATGCAATCGATGGATCACTTGACTTGTAAGAAAGCCCTGCTCCGTTTGAAGCACTTGCTCCCAGAGAAAATGGTGCATCTCCCTCTGTTACAGTTTTATTACCGCAACCTATTGTCACAGATGGTGTCTGATTTGGCTGTGGCTTTGCATTTACAGTGATTGTAATTGTCTTGCTGCCGGCCTTATAGCTTGTAGTAGCCTCAGACTTGACAGTGATTGTTGCAGTTCCGACACCTACTATCGTCACATTACCGTTCTCATCCACTCTCACTACACCCTCATTATCACTTGAGTATGTGAGCTTTGCATTATCCTCTGCTGTCACACCGAGATTGAATGCTCCGTCACCCTCTGTCACATTATAAGAGCCAGCTCCGCCAAAACTCTGCGCTTTGCCGGCCACCTTGTCAACACCACCATATACAATTACTTTTTCATCTAATGTCACATTCTCATATAGCTTCTTCGCAGCTGAATAAGGCATATTTATGCAGCCATGGCTGCCGCTGTACATGTAGATATTTCCACCGAAGGTACTTCTCCACGAAGCATCATGGAATCCAATTCCACCATTGAATGGTATAAAGAAATTAACCCATGACTTATATCCGTCTCCCCTTAAGTATCTGTCCTTATCTCTTGAGAAGATAGAATACACTCCGGTAGGTGTTCCATGACCTTTTGAAATACATCCTGTAACACACTGACTTGATACAACAAGCTCTCCATTCTTGTATACATATACCATCTGATTGGTAAGATCCACTTCACAGTAATTGCCACCATATGTGACATATTCACCTGTTTCTTCTTCCTTTGCCTCACTGTAAACTGCTTCCACTGTTGCAGACTTTTTATTGTTTATTGCCTCAGCAATCGCCTCATACAGCTTGTTTCCATCTACAGTCTGTCCTGATGATGTAACAGGCACATTTATTATACTTCCGCCTGTAGTCTTAAACTGACCTGTTTTCTTCTTTGACACATCATGCTTTTTTCGCAAGCTCTGTACAGTATGTAGCCATATTCTCACCATCAAGTGAACTGACAATCCGTCATTGCCCACTATAAGCCACTGGGCTATCTGATCCTTTCCTACAGCCTCTGTAGCTGCTTCACCTGTTGCCGGTGTGAAATTACATGTCACCGTCACATCAAGATATGCATTGGCTTCTTTTAATGCCTTCTTTACCAGCTCGCTGTCCGCAGCCTTTTCTCCATCAACATATCCTGTTGCAGATGTAAGCTCTACCTTATCCTTCAGCTCCTTTACAGCGCTTGTCAGATTTGTAGCTGCATTGTCATATACAGGTGCATCTCCCGATACACCGTCAACACCCTCAAACTGTCCTGCCTCTGCATTGTATGCTATTGTAGCACGATATGGCACAATTGATCTTATATCAAAGGTCTGTGTGTCTGCCTCAGCCTTCTTTTGTTCGTCATCATTTGCCTCTGCATCCGTATCACTCTGTGCCGTAGCATCAGACTGTGACTGTGTTTTTGCAGTGATATAAGAGTCTACAAGAGCAGTCTCCAGCTCATCAGACTTATCCATTTTAAAAAGCTTCACCTGCTTTTCCGGTTTCTTATCCTTATTGGCCGCATTTATCAGTTCCTGAAGATCTGCTTTGTCATTGTACTTGAGTCCCAAATCCTTAGCTGTCATATCAAATGATGCATCGTCAAGCTTCACTGATATCTTATACTTGCCTACTGCAGTCTTTATGGCTTTCTTTGCCTCGTCAGCAGTCATTCCACCTACATCAACTGATGCAAGCTTGTACTTTTCAGGGAATGTCTTGTATGCTTTCTTTCCACAGCCTGCCATTCCCAATGCCATAAGCACACAGGCCAAAACTACCAGGAGTTTTATATTTTTCTTCTTCATCTTTGTCCTCTTTGTCCTCTTTATCTTAATTTTTATATTATTCTCACAGCACCATATTTTATCACTTTCTTATATATGCCTCAAGTGAGATTTGTCACATATTTTTATCGCAATTTACCATTTTATTCATCATAATGCAGATAAAGGTCTGGATTTTTCCAGACCCTTAAATCAATTGTTTCTTAAACTTGCTATAAAACCATGCTACGATTGGAAAAGCTTTAAAATCAGTTTTTCTAAGCATCCAGACGCTCTTCCTGCTGCACGCCTGGTACACTCCCGGGTGCTCCTCACGCAGCATCTCGTTAAACTTCTTCATCTGCTCAACGTTCCTTGCATCATTGCCCTTTGCCAGAAATATCTGGTACTCATCATCGACTGCCTCGGCTATGCCGCGCTCAAGGTACTGCTTCTTGTAGGTCTGCAGATTGCCGTGCACGTTGTTGTACTCAAACAATGCATCAAGCACCTTAAGGTGCTGGTCATGACGCTTGATCATCATCTTTATGTCCACGCTCTGACCACTCCTTCCAAGTCTGTACTGATACAGCGGCAGAGGTGAAAACGTGATGCTTGTGCAATATGGTATAGGGTAGAGTATATACTCCTGGTCCTCGTAGAAGCAGTGCTCATCCACACGAATATCATTCTTCTGCAATACATCAGTACGGATGGTCATGGAATGTATAGTGATCAGAGGATCCATGACAGCCTCAGCAAAGCCCCACTCCCTGTTGTAGTGATAAGAGTTTGACACTGCCTTTCTGCGCTTTGTGACCTTCTTTGTCCTATCATCCACCAGGTTGAAGTCATTGGATATGACATCCGAGTGCGTGTGCTTCAAAAGCTGTACAAATTGTGGCAAAAGGCTCTTGTCCAGCCAGTCATCACCATCCACCACCTTGAAATACTTTCCTGTTGCGCGCGGTATCGCATAGTTGATGGTAGATCCATGGCCTCCGTTCTCCTTGGAGAGCACCTTGAAGCTGTATGGATATTTCTGCTCGTAGGTATGTGCCAGGCTGGCTGTGGAATCTGTGGAACCATCATCCACTATGAGTATCTCCAGACTTCTGAGCACAGACAAATCTATAAACGAGTCAAGACAGTTCTTTATATACTTTTCAACATTGTAAGCCGGAACGACTATGGTTAAAAGCTTCTCCATATATGTTTCTCCATGTATACCTGTTTCCTTGTGTACTACTCTCCGAGTCCATCCTTGATGTACTGTATAAGGTGTTCAAGCGCCTCGCTCTCATCCTCGCCATTGCAGATAAGCTCTATCTCATCGCCTGACTTTATGCATGCTCCAAGCACTGAAAGTACACTCTTTGCATTAGCTACATTTTTCTCGTCATATATAAATGTTACCTTTGATTTAAATTTCATTGCCTCTTTGCAGAGATTGCCGGCCGGACGTAAATGTAATCCGGTAGGATTCTTGATTATTATTTTTTGTGCTACCACTTTTATTACCTCTTTTCGGTTATATATCTATCAATGTGATGAACTGTCAGAGCCGTTATTTCCGGTGTTTCCTGACGATGTGCTGCCCGATGACGTACCAGCTGATGATGAACCACCTGCGCCGGTGCTGCCTGATCCGGTGTTGCCTGATGTTGTACCGCCTGTTATTGAGCCCGAGGCTGTTCCTGTACCATCAGTTCCCGTTGTGCCGCCTCCGTCACCTTTCCTTCCGATAACTATCTGAACCTTTATCTCGCCCCATGTGTACTTGGTCTCATCCAGATTTGGCTTTACCGTCACTGTATGTGTACCTGCATCAAGGCCTGTCACATCAATTTTACCCTTCAGTGTAGTTCCCGAAAGCGTATCTATATCAGACTTGGTGCCGCTTACTATGACACTGCTCTTATCTGTTACAAATGTAAGCGTATATCCCTCTTCCAGTCCGTCATATGTGATATTGGAACTGTTCAGCGTCATGGTTGAAGTCGCATTTGTCTCAATCTTTATATCTATACTGAGCTTTGCCTTGGATGAGTTCACTATAAAAACTCCATCCGGCAGATATCCTGTCAGGTCAACAGATGTACTTATATCGTCTGTTGCGCCCGATATATCGATTGGTCCCACATCTATAGATGTGATATTGTTCAATGCTTCTGCATTACCCTTGAGCATTACAGACTCCTCTGATAGTTCTACTCCGAGCACGCTCTTTCCTCCTGCCGGTGAGCCTGTCGTAGTACACTTGATAGGTACCTCCTTGGTACTTAAGACATCAACTGTCACTGCTATAGACTGATACTGGCTGTCCACATCAAGCTTTGATATATCTATCTCATCGCCATTATCATCAATCAGAGTGAGATCACCGCGATCAGTTATCTGATTATCTGATATTATGGTATTGTCATCGACCTTTATATTTACATTGCCGATGCTATAGTTGAAACAACTGACTCAGGACCTCCGATCTTTACTACCTTTGGATTTGCCTGTGGCTTGTTTCCCAGTGCTTTCGCACCTGAGAGACTTCCAACCACTGATACCTTTACCTCAAACTGCTTCTGCATATACTTTTTCAACTGAAAGCGGGAGCATATGGTCTCCACCGTTGAAGGTAATCGAATGTCTGTACTTAGTGCATCCAATATCGACCTTTACGCTTGCCTTATTCGTATCATCCTTATCTACTATGATATTTGCAAGGTCAACATTTGCGTAAAAATCGGAATCATCAAGCTCGTTCAGATAGCTTCTCTTACCTGATACCGAAAAGCTGATGGTCTTTTCCGAATCCTTGATGGTAGGCCATAGCCCCTTGTCAACAACCGAATCGCGCCCTGTGACGGTGACTGTTGTGGTAAATGTCTTTGTCTTGACCGGGTCATTGAGATTGTAGACCACAAGCCAGAGTATAAATGCAAATGCTATCGCGAGTATTTTAAAGCCTATATTATTTGTGAAGGTTTTTAGAAGCTTCTTTCCCATTCTTAAACCTCCTTTTAATTAATTCAAACTTACCCGGCTCCCTATGTCTGTTCTGCAGAAGCTTAAGCTGTGTGCGTAGATGATCGGCATCTATATCGTGCTCAATCTGCCCCTTGTATGCTGTAGAAACTGCTCCTGTCTCCTCTGAGACTATGATGGTAAGCGAATCACTTACCTCACTGACTCCGACCGCTGCACGGTGTCTGGTTCCCAAATCCTTCGAGAGTGCCAGGCTGTCTGATAGCGGAAGGTAACATGTAGCTGACACCACACGGTTGCCACGCACGATAACCGCTCCGTCATGAAGCGGTGTATTTTTCTCAAAAATATTGATGAGGAGCTGACTTGTAAGTATGGCATCCACATCTATTCCTGTTCTGATATACTCTCCCAGATTTATCTCATCCTCCATGACTATTAGTGCTCCTGTCTTTACTCTGCCCATCGCAAAGCATGCACGCACCAGCTCATCGATTGTCTTGTCGGAGAATTTCTCAATCTCGCCTCTGCCGGTATTGAAAAAAATCACCCAAAAAGGTCTTTCCACCAATATTCTCCAAGGCATTTCGAAGCTCAGGCTGAAAAATAACAACAAGTGCCACGAGACCTATATTAAAGAGTTTCTCAGCAAGCCACAGTATTGTATCCATCTGGAACAATGCTGCAACAAGCACAAACAACAGTATGATAATAAGGCCCTTGAACAGATTCCATGCCCTCGTGGTCTTTATCCACAAAAGTATATGATAGAAGAGCACTGAAATAATAAGTATCTCTATAATGTCTATCACACCGATTTTGATGCCCGGCACATTTGTGAATGTAAGGAACTGATCCTTGAAGCGTATCAATACACCACTCACATTATCCATAGCGCCCTCCTTTCTCTTATACTATGTAACTATTTGTCATCCTCAAATATATTTTCGTCTATTTCGAGATCTTTTGCAATAGCCTCTTTGCTGATATTTTCCTGATTATGTCTCGGAATCTTCTTTCCAAGGCTTCCTGTATTGCCAAAGTGCTTTACAACCTTTTCCTCCTTGGCAATCATCTTCTTTGGAACTGCCTTGACGTAATAATAATATTCATCATCCTCAAACTGTACGTTTTCTGTACGTGCATAGTCAAGATTCATAAATATAAACTGTATGACAACACCTGCAAAAATAGCAGCTACAGTGCTGAGCACAAGCCAGATTATCTTCTCCGGCAGTCCGAGCACCAGATAAGCAACAACAAGTGCAACCAACTGTACGAGCCCTCCTGCTATGGTGGCAACAGTCCATGAATTATTGATTTTCAATCGTCTGACCTGATACACCACCAGTGTGGTGATAACAAAGATTGCCATAACTATAAACATCTCTTTGTTGTCAAGAAGCTGTCCCATTGTCACATTGAGCTTTGTAGTGCTCTGCCCCTTTTTATCTACCACCTCTGCAAGCGCTGATGCATTCTGTCTGATTCCATCAAAGAAATAGTACAGCAGTGTGCCACATATTATTGCAACAACCGAATAAGCTCTTCTTAAAAGACCTGCTGCAACCGGCATAACAGATGGTATGTGAAGCTGAAAGCATATAGGTGTGAGTATCACAAGCATGCCATCCTTCGGTGCAAAACGAAAATAGACAAAATACAGTACTAAAAGAAGTACAAATGTGATAGCAAAAACCTCTATGGACAGCGCATACATATCTAAAAGTATCATAATCGAAGCAATCCAGAGTATTGCATTCACCGGAAGCAGTGCACACACAAGCGCTAAAAGCAGTGCCACAAGCATCGAGCTGATTTTCGCCATATAGCCGATATTCAAATCTATTGTTATAAATGCGATAAATGCAACGGCAAATCTCACAACCGGAAGTATAAAGTGCTCATACTCACCGCAAAATTTGACTGCCTTATCCTTAATTTCCAGTAACTTGTTCATAAAGCCTCCCTAACGCTTAATCTTTTCCTCACGGGAATATATTCTGCCCACTGCCTTCAGGTGATTTGCGTATTTGCGCACTTCTCTTCTGCCGGCCTTATATCTTGCAGTATACACCATAATTGTGACAAAAATGTAAACCGCCATAAATGCAATATACAGTATGCCTATTGTGACACCTATTGCCTTAAAATCAAGCTTATTGATTCTGTCCAAAAGCTCTGCTGCATTGACAGCAACCCACATCACAACAAGCCCTGCAAATGCGAATGTACCTGTGAAGAAGCTTTTTAAGCCCTCTTTCCATATATAGTCCCATCCGTAGTAGCTTGCGGACTGTTTCTGCACACGGCTGTCATCGCTTTTGCTGTCACAAAGAGCAATATTAAACAGTTCCCTTACTTTTTCTTCGTTTATCATAAATCATCCT